>Ga0114946_10001534_pt1 | contig 15914 bp, 14 predicted proteins | sample WalLakDeSediment_FD_88676 | JGI IMG/M metagenome (GOLD analysis project Ga0114946, IMG submission 88676) | Lake sediment microbial communities from Walker lake, Nevada to study Microbial Dark Matter (Phase II) - Walker Lake 11/02/13 Deep Sediment | ecosystem: Environmental > Aquatic >... | reverse complement strand
TGCAAGAGGAGGAAGGCGAATACCATCCAGCCGATCCCGTTCGCGATGTAACTTTTGCCTGTTGTTCTGCCCGTCGTTCGGTCCCAGGTTGACGCCCAGCTGGCGCCAGTCCCGCCGCTCTGAGGCTGACTCATGCCCATGTCAGGTTTGTCTCTTCCCGCGCGTGTGTCGGCCGAACGGCGAATCTGGCAAAGGCTCGCGCCATTCAGCACATGACTTATTCATTAATCACCATGCACTCCCCGTCATGCAACAAGGAACTTGTGGCAGCGCACCCCGCCACTTCCATGTGCAGACCCGAATCAACCTGGCTCCATCACCTTGCTTTGGCGCCGGTTCGCCAGCTCGATCTACCCGGCGCCTAACGGTGCCACTCGATGTCAACTCTTGGGGCAGACCGCCGCGGCCGCGTCCAAGAACAGGACATTCTACCAAAGAATTAGCTAACCCGCGCACCTGATGACTGCGATCCTTAGGCTTCCAGAGCAACCTCCGCGCCAGCCCGTAGGCAACCGCCAGTTTTCTCCCAGCCAGTCGCTAATTGCGCGATTTCAGTCGGCACGTTCCCGCCGGGCAACCGGCCACGCCGGGGTGACAGTTTGACGCAACCCCATTTATCCCACATTTTCTGTTTCCAAAACTGGCTGAGACGTTTACATCCCACCCCCGATATCTGGCGCGATTGATGCAGCACCAACCAAGAACCAACCTCCGTCAGGCCGCCCCCACCAGCTTGGGCGGCCCGAGCATACTCCGGTACGGCAGGCACGCACAGCGCCACCAAGCCGCCCCGGCCAACTGACCGCACTGCACCATGGGCAAACCGACCGGATTCCTCGATTACCTGCGTGAACTGCCGCTCGATCGCAAAGCGCTCGAGCGGATCCGGGATTGGAACGAGTTTCACCAACCCATGTCGGATGACCGGCTGCGCCAGCAAGCGGCTCGTTGCATGGATTGTGGCATTCCCTACTGCCACACCGGCACGCTCCTAAGCGGCATGGCCATGGGTTGCCCAATCCACAACCTCATCCCCGAGTGGAACGACCTCGTTTACCGCGGGCTCTGGCGCGAGGCCCTCGACCGCCTCCACAAGACCAACAATTTCCCCGAATTCACCGGCCGCGTTTGCCCCGCCCCGTGCGAAGGCTCCTGCACCGTGGGCATCAGCACTCCCCCGGTCACCATCAAACAGATCGAATGCTCCATCATTGACCGCGCCTGGGAGCAAGGCTGGGTGGTTCCTTCACCCCCGAGTCAACGTACCGGCCGCAAAATCGCCATCGTCGGCTCCGGCCCAGCCGGGCTCTCTGCCGCCGCCCAACTCAACAGCGTCGGTCATAACGTCACCGTCTTTGAACGAGCCGATCGCATCGGCGGTCTGCTCGTCTACGGCATACCCAACATGAAACTCGATAAACGCGAGGTCCTCGACCGGCGCCTCGATCTCATGCGCCAGGAAGGTGTCCAGTTCGTCACCCGCACCGAGGTCGGTAAAGACCAACCCGTCGACCAACTCCGCGCGCAATTCGACGCCGTTATCCTTTGCACCGGCGCCACCGTCCCGCGTGATCTGCCCGTGGAAGGCCGCGACCTCCAAGGCATCCATTTCGCCATGGAGTTCCTTACCGCCAACACCCAGTGGCTCCTCGACGGATCCACCGGGGATCCCCTCATCTCCGCCCGGGATCGCGACGTCCTGGTCCTCGGCGGCGGAGATACCGGCACCGATTGCGTCGGCACGTCCGTCCGGCACCGTTGCCGCAGCCTCCTCCAACTCGAGATCCTGCCACGCCCGCCCGCTGAACGGGCCCCGGACAATCCCTGGCCGGAATGGCCCAAGGTCTATCACCTCGACTACGGCCAGGAGGAGGCCGCTGCCCTGTTCGGCGCCGATCCCCGCACTTATCTTACCACTGTCAAACGTTTCCACGGCAACGATCAAGGCCGCGTCCGCGAAGCTGTGACGGTCCAGATTCGCTGGGAACCAGACGGCCCCGGCGGCCGATTCGTCCCCCGCGAAGTCCCCGGCTCGGAAAAGACGGTGCCCACCCAACTCGTCCTCCTGGCCCTGGGCTTCCTCGGACCCGAACCAACCCTGCTCGATCGCCTGGGCATCGAACGCGACACCCGTTCCAATGCCAAGGCCGAGTTCGACCGCTACACCACCAACGTCCCCGGCATCTTCGCCGCCGGCGACTGCCGCCGCGGCCAGAGCCTGGTGGTTTGGGCCTTCAATGAAGGACGAGGAGCCGCCCGCGAATGCGACCGCTATCTCATGGGCCAGACCCACCTGCCCTAAGCAAATCCCAAGAGACAGCAGACCCAGCTCAACTTCGCGCGCCAGCCGACCCTGGAACCCCGGTCGCGCGCGGCTGGCCTCCATTTCATGCGTCAAATGCGGGTCATTCTTTCCCAGGCCCGAATGCGGGTGCGTATTTTGGCCAACGAGGCCTTCAGCGTCCCCGTCAACCCAAATCCTTCGCAGCAAAAGGAGGCCACCGCACTGCCATGCAGGACGGCACGACGCAGGTTCCGACGCAGCGATCCCGGTTGACTGGCCAGATACCCGATCAGCCCGCCCACGAACGAATCGCCGGCGCCAGTTGGATCCACCAGCTTGTCCAGCGGATAGGCCGGTGCCAGGAACAGACCATCCGGACCGGAAAGGATCGCACCGTGTTCCCCCTTCTTAACGATGACGATCCGCGGCCCCAGATGATGAATCTTGCGCAACGCCACCACCACGTTGTCTTCACCCGTCAATTGCCGGGCCTCGCTGTCGTTCAAGACCAGCGCGTCGATCCGTCGTAGCAACCGAATCAGCGGCTTGAGCGCAATGTTCAGCCACAGGTCCATGGTGTCGGCAATCACCCACCGCGGACGCACCACCTGATCCAACACGTGATGCTGCAACTCGGGCGCTATGTTCGCCAACAGCACGTACGGCGTCCGTCGATACGCCGGCGGCAACGCCGGACGAAACGTCTCGAAGACCCCCAGCTCGGTCTTCAGGGTCCGCCGGTTGTTCATGTTGACCTCATACTCGCCCGACCAGTGGAAGGTCTTGCCCGGCGCCCGTTGGAGCCCCTCCAGATCGATTCCCCGCCGTTCAAACAGCGCCAAATACCGCCGCGGAAAATCGTCCCCCACCACCCCCACCAGTCGCACCGGCCCGAAAAAGCTGGCGGCCACGGCGGCGTGACTGGCCGACCCGCCCAGCAGCCGCGGGTTCTCCTGCCAGGGGGTCTTGATGGAATCCAAAGCGGTGGAACCGACCACGAGCACACTCATAATGTCAGATCTTTCCCGTTCAGTCGTTCGAACCCGAATCAGCCGCCAGCGGCACCCGCGCCAGGCGCTCCCGGAATCTGCGACACGCCCGCGTGACGTCCGGAGCCTGGAGAATCGCCGACACCACACAAACCCGCCGCGCCCCAGCCTCAAGCACCGATTCCAGGTTTCCCTCCGTGATGCCACCGATCGCAAACCACGGCAGCCTCACTCGCGCCGACGCCCAGCGCACATAATCCAACGTCACGGCCGGCCGACCCGGTTTGGTCGGAGTAGCGAACACCGGACCAACCGCGAGGTAAGCCGGCCCGGCGCGCTGCGCCCGTTCGGCTTGGGCGGCCGAATGGGTGCTCAGCCCCAAACCGGTCTCGATCGAACCGCAAAAGGCATCCGCCGCACGGGCCCAGCCCCGGTCAAAGAAATCTTCCTGGCCCAAATGGCAGAGCGGCGCCCCGACCGCCTGCGCGATCCCTGGATGATCATTCACCACGAACCACACACCTGCTGCCTGGCATAGGGGATTCAAGATCTCAGCCAACCGCAGAATCCGATCCGCCCCCCAACCTTTGGCACGCAGTTGCACCAAGTCCGACCCACCATCGCACAACTGGCGCGTTAACTCGGCCGGATCACGCCCACCCAGGTAGGCTGCGTCCACAAAAGTGTAAAGTTGGCAGTTAACCAGCGGCTTCACACAGGTTTGACGGCGCGTCGGGGGAGGTTCTATGCCCGGTCCTCGATCAGTTCGCGCCGGGCGCCCCCCAGCAATTGTTCCACGAAGTTCGTGGAGTAAACCCCGCGCCGGAAATTGGGATCCTGCAGGATGGCCTGATCGAAGGGAATAGTGGTCTTGACCCCCGTGATCAGGTACTCGCCCAGCGCCCGGCTCATCCGGTCCATGGCCTCGCGCCGGTCCTTGCCGTAAGCCACCACCTTGGCAATAAGCGAGTCGTAGTTCGGGGGAATCACGTAGCCCGAATAGGCATGGCTCTCGAGGCGCACCCCGCGGCCACCCGGCGGGTAATACATCTCCACCCGCCCCGGGGACGGCCGGAAGTTGTTGAACGGATCCTCCGCGTTCACTCGGCACTCGATGGCATGACCCTTAAAGTGGACATCGCTCTGGGACAACTTCACCGGCTCTCCCGCCGCGATCATGATCTGCATCTTCACCAGGTCCCAGCCCGTCACCTCCTCGGTGATCGGATGCTCCACCTGGATTCGCTTGTTGACCTCCAGAAAATAGAAACTGCCGGATTCGTCCACAATGAACTCGACCGTCCCGGCGTTCGTGTAGTTGGCCAGCTCTCCGATCCGCTTGGCCGCCTTGCCCATCTTTTTGCGGAGATCCTTGAACCGGGTGTCAAGCAGCGGCGAAGGGGTCTCCTCCACGAGCTTCTGATTGCGCCGCTGCACCGAGCAGTCGCGCTCGCCCAGATGAATGATGGTACCCCGGTTGTCGCCCAGAATCTGAAACTCGATGTGATGCGGATTCTCGATCAACTTCTCGATGTAGACCCCGGAGTTGCCGAACGCCTTCTCTGCCTCGTTGCGCGCGGTGTGATACCCCTTCACCAGCGAAATGTCGTTGTGCGCCACCCGCATGCCCCGACCTCCGCCCCCCGCCACCGCCTTGATCATGACCGGATAGCCAATCTTCTTGGCCACCGCCACGGCGTCCTGCTCGTTTTCCACCACCCCATCCGAACCCGGCGGAACCGGCACCCCGGCCTTCTTGGCCAGTGCCCGACTGACAGCCTTGTCACCGAGCGCGTTCATCGCCCTCGAACTCGGCCCGATAAACCGGATGTTGCAGTTCTCACAGATGTCCGCGAAGTGCGCGTTCTCCGAGAGAAACCCGTACCCAGGATGGATCGCGTCCACGTCGGTGATCTCCGCTGCGCTGATGATCCGGTCGATCCGCAGATAGCTCTCCGAGCTGGGCGCCCGCCCAATGCACAGGGCCTCGTCGGCCATTTGCACGTGCATCGAGTTGACGTCCGCTTCCGAGTAAACGGCGACCGTGCGCACGCCCAATTCCTTGCACGCACGAATGATCCGTACCGCGATCTCGCCGCGGTTGGCTACGAGTACTTTTTCGAACATCGGGTTGCTACCGGGCTACGCTCCCCCACCGGCGCGGTGGCCGTCCAAGCCTGCTCTACCCCATCACGGGTTCAAAGCGGGCGGACCTTGAAGAGCGGCTGACCAAACTCCACCGGCTTGGAGTTGTCGACCAAGACCTGGGTGATAATGCCCCGCACCTCGGCCTTGATCTCATTCATCACCTTCATCGCCTCGATGATGCACACCACCGACTCCGGCCCCACCTCTGCGCCTACCTCAACATATGAAGACGACTCAGGTGAAGGCGATCGGTAAAACGTTCCGATCATCGGCGACTTGATTTCGGTATCCGTCGCCAGACTCGTCGAGCCCTGCCCGGGCGCCATACTGCCCGTTGCCGGTTGCGACGGCACCATTACCGGCGTCGCCCCCCCATACGACAGCATGACCGACTCGTCCGCGGCCGGCCCGGGAAAACCCCCGTTAGGCCCGCGCCTCAAGCGTATCTTGAAGTCCTGCCGTTCTAGTTCGAACTCGGCGATCGAGTTCTTCTTCATCAGGTCAATGATCGCCTTGATGTCCTTTAGTTCCACAGGTCCCTCTGGGCTGCACAGACCCGTTGCGTCCCATTCCGGGGCGCCTTAGGTCTGAATAAGCAAAAGAGCAAAGCCGAAACTTCGGCACTGCCACTCTCGCTCGTAAATCTGCGGCGATTAAATCGGCCCGTCACCTCGCTGTCAAGATCCGCTTGTTGTAGCTGACCCCGCAAAACGATCCCGGTTAAGGATCGATTCGAGCCCATTCAGCCCTCTTTTCGCTGAGCGATAACGTTCATGCAGGCTTCGAGACCCAAAACATACGAGTAAATCCCAAACCCGCCAATCACCCCGACGCATACGCCAGCCAGGCGCGAACGCTGTCGAAAACCCTCTCGCGCGTGGACATTAGAAAGATGCACCTCTATCGTCGGCACCTCCGAGGCCGTAATGGCATCGCGCAACGCCACACTCGTGTGCGTATAAGCCGCCGCGTTCAGCAGAATCGCGTCAACGCAACCACGCGCCTCCTGAACCCAGGTAACCAACTCCCCCTCCAGATTCGATTGCCGAAAATCCAGCGCCACACCCAACTCGTCAGCACGATCCCGAAGCCTTCGCTCGATGTCGCCAAGGGTCTGCCGACCATAAACTTCTGGTTCTCGCACCCCTAGCAGGTTCAGGTTAGGCCCATTCAAAACCAGGATTTTCATCGGGTGTTGAACGGTAAAGCCTCCTCACAGCCCTGTCGATCCCTATGTTCAGCGCCCACCAACCAACCCAAGAACGCCATCCCCACCCATGAAACCGCCGGGATCAACAAACCAAACTCCACCAATCCCTGCAGCGACCATGCAAAAAACCCTAGCCAGACACAACGCGCCAACCGGCCTCCTCTACTCCGACGGTGAGCGATAATAGCAGCACCGACGATCCAACTGGCGAAAAGAAGTGCGCCTGGCACTCCTGAATCCGAGGCCTGCTGCAGGTAATCGTTGTGAACAACGCGACTCATTTCGGCTTCTGGAGGTTTTAGTTCACGATAAAGGTGACCGAACGTTCCCGGACCAGAACCCAGGATGGGATTATCGCTAACTATTCGAATTGCAACCCTCCAATAATCGAATCTCGCGGCGGCGCTGGTTGCGCCTCGCTCGAAATAGTCTGCAAATCGTATCCCAAAACCGATCATGACAATCCCTAAGACCCCTAACGCAACCGTTACCCGAATGTGCTTTTTCAGCGGCACCTCCAATAAAGCCACGAATCCCACCGCCCCAGCAATGAGCCAGCCCGCTTTTGACCCCGACCAAAACAGGCAGGCAATACCGGCGTAAAGTAGCAGTCCGGTAGCAATAGCCCGATACAAGCGGTACCGTTCCGGCCAGAGGCGCCAACCGGCAACGAGCAACGCTGGCAACAGCAACAAAACCACACCCGCCAGTGTGTTGGCATAAAACAGCGTTGAGAACACCCTGTTACTCGCCAAGCGAGCCAGGTACTCGGGGGGCAAAGATTGCCAGTCCGGCTGTTCGTATACCCATCGACGAGTCGCGGCCAACCCCCCGTAATGCTGGTCCAGGCCGGCGATCAACACCCATGCGAATCCCACCAGCAAGCCCAGCCAGAACCCGCGCGGATTCCGAACTCGGGAGAGGGAAAAAAGGCCCATGAAGTAACAGGCAACCACCGATGCGTAATGGAGGATCACCCGTGCGCTTAAGCTGCGATCGAGGCTACCCCAGTAAGCTACGATCTGCCAACCCAACCAAGCCAGTGGAAGCCAAATGAGCCATGGGGGAACATCCGGTATTCCGCGGCGGGCCAGTGGCCAAGCCAAAGCCAACACCACCACCAGGAAAGGGTAGCCGTAGGCAGGTGGCCAAGGTCCAAACACCCATTCCCCCAGAGTCGAAGGCGAGGGAATCAAGTGGTTGAGCACCACCGGGTTGCCTAGCTTGACCAAGGCTACCGCCAGCATCCAGCCAAGTGCCGCACTAAACAAGGCGCCCGTTGAGGTCGGGGTCGGTGATGCCTGTCCGCTCATCACATGCGCAGCCGCAGAAAGGCCACCTCAAAAACCAGCGCTTCCTGAAGATTGGTCTCCAGCAACTGTTGGGTGCGCCCCAGAAGCCGCAGATTCTCGAACGCGTCGCGTGCGGTCAGGCGTCTGGCCAACCCCTGCACCGGCTTCTCAAGCCCAGGCAGGGCGAGCAGGCTGTTTCCCACCCCGAGGGTTAGCACCCAAATATCGCGAAAGAACCACTGAAGCCCCGTCAAAAAATCGGTCCGTAACCGACGGTACTCGGATTCAACCGCGGCCTTGAGTTCGTCCTCCCATCGTTCGCGCAGTCTGGGTTCGATCTCTTCGTGTCCCTCCAACGGGGAACGATATCGCAGCAGTTTCTCCACCCCGGCTCGCAATGCAGCCAGCTCACCCAGCAAGCTAGTGAGCATTTCGTAGCGCTGCAGGATGCTCAGGTGCGGCTGAACGGAGGTCTCCGCAAAAGTCCCGAGCCAGTTCATGACCGAGTCAGGCAGTTGCCGTTCATCGGACCCGAAACGCAGCATGAGACAACGCGATCGGATGGTATCGAGGAGGTTTTCCGGGCGAGCGGTCAGCAGGATGATCACCGCATCGCCCGGAGGTTCTTCGAGCGTCTTGAGGAAGGCGTTGGCTGACTGCAGGTTCATGCGGTCTGCATCGATCAACACGGCCACTTTGGTGCGCAGCTCGGCCGGTTTGAGGCTCACCGAGTGCAGCAGATCGCGGATCTGATCGATGAGAATAACACGGCTCTTCGATTCCGGCCGCACCCACAACACGTCCGGGTGCCGCCCGGCTTCGATCCTCCGACAATGGTCGCAACGGTCGCAACAATCGCTGAGGCCCGCCGATCCTGGAGCGATCTGTGGTTCCTTGCAGTTCACCACCTTTGCCAGCGTGCGGGCCACCCCCTCGAGCCATTCGCCGTCCTCGCCCGCAAACAGGTAGGCGTGACCCAGCCGCCCACGTTCCAGGCTACGCTGCAGCAGGTGCACCCCCTGATGTTGATCCCGAAATTCCGCCAGCGCCATGAGCAGCTTTTAACCCAAAGCACCGGCCAAGTCACAAGGAAAGTGGATCAACGCCGGATGCCGCCGCCGACGCATCCCGATCCGGCCCGACCGGAAAAGCCAGGGAAAAGGTCGTTCCCCGACCCAACCGGGACCGCACCTTGACCTGGCCTTGATGCGCATCCATCACCCGCGCCACCACTGCCAGACCCAGTCCGGTGCCCTGGCTCTTGGTCGTGGTCAACACGGAACCGAAGAGGCGCGCCTGCTGCTCCGGCGCTATCCCCTGGCCCGTGTCCTTGAACTCGACCGTCACCGTGCCGCGCGCCGGTGTTCCGCTGCGGTCCCCGGTGCCTGCGACGATCGTGAGGCGTCCGCCATTCGGCATGGCCTGGACCGCGTTGAGCAACAGGTTGAGGAAGGCCTGGCTCAATTGCGCGGGATCGGCCAGCAACTCTGGCAGGTCCGGTTCGATGCGCCGGACCAGGTCGATCCCCTGTTGCCTCAGTTTGTGGCGCGTGAGCAGCACCAGTTCCTCTATCAGCGCGTCCAGCCGCACCGGCACCAAGTTCGGTTCAGAGGTCCGAGCCAGGTCCAGGATCCGTTCCACAATCCGCTCCAACTGCGCCATCTTCTGGCCCATGATCTCGGCATCACGCGCGCGCGGATCGGCCGCTGGAAACCGGAGATCAAGCGAGTGATAGAGCATCTTCAGCACCGTGAGCGGGTTGCGAATCTCATGGGCCACCTCCGCTGCCAGCAATCCCAGCACCGAAAGTTTCTCCTGCTGCCGCAATTGCTCTTCCACGTCGACAATGCGCTCGTAGAGCCGGGCCTTCTCGATAGCTAACGCCGACAGATCGGCCAAGGCCGACAGCACCCGGATGTCGTCGTTGGAGAAGCGATGCGGCTGGCCCTGGTAGACATTGAGTGCGCCGATGCACTGCCCGCCATGCACCAGGGGCACGCTCAGCAAGGAGACCAGGCCTTCCTGGCGGGCCACTTCCAGGTTCTGATACCGTGTGGAGGCATGCACATTGGCCACCTGCAACGGTTTGCGCCGGCGCACCACCACCCCCACCAAGCTCTCCGCCACACTGAGTCGCGGCTTGCTCACATACCGTTCCCCTGCCCCGGCGCTGGCCTTCAGGTCGAGCCATTCGCCGGTCGGATCGAGAAGCAGGAGCGAGACCACCCGGGCGCGCATGAAACGGCAAGCCTCCTGCGTGATCCGTTGCAGAGCGTCCTCGAGGTGCAGGGCGGAGTTGATGGCCTGTCCCACCGTGACCAAGGACTCCAGGTGCAACGACCTCAGCCGCAACTGTTCGAAGTGCCAGGTATTCTCGATCACCCCGGCAGCCTGCCCCGCCAACTCCTGCAGCAACGCCTCGTCCGCCGGCCCAAACGCGTCGCACCGGTCCGAGTCCACGTTGATCACTCCACGCAGTTCCCCATGGACCTCGAGCGGCACCGCCAGTTCCGACCGCACCCTGCCGCGTGCCCGGACATACCGTCGATCCCGCCGCACATCCCCTACCCGGGCTGGCTGGCCCTGGCGCGCCACCCACCCGGTAATCCCTTCTCCCACCTTCAGCTGCAGACGCCGAGCCGACGATGACAGACCGCGCGCCGCCAGGATCTCCAACAACTCGGTCGTCGGATTGATCAGGATCACCGACCCGCTCGTGGCGCCGGTCAACCCCACCGCCTGTTCCAGGATCAGGTCCAGCGCCCGGTTGGGCTCCAAGGTCGAATGAATAACGCGGGTCACCCGGTAGAGTTGCTCGAGGCGCTCCAACCGGGCGCGCAAGGCCTCGTAGCTCTCGGGCCGAGCGCCTGTTTCCTGCTCCCCACCGGCCGGTTGCCCGAGCCCGCGCCGGGAGGCTTTCGGAGCCGAGCGCCCGCTTCCCGGTTCTCGTTTGCCCGTTTTCACCGCATTCTTGCCGCCAAGCCCAGGCCCACCAAGCCGAACAGGCCGTTGGGGGACCACGCGGCCATCAGCGGCGGCAGATGCTGGCCCGTCCCCAGGCCCAGAGCCAGTTGCTGCAAAATGAAGAAGGCCACGCAGATGAAGATGCTTGAGGCCACCCCCACGAATGCGTTGCGGCGGCCCGAAGCCACGCCGAACGGCACCGCGATGAATACCACCACCAGACAGGTCCACGGCTGCGCCAACCGCGCGTGCAACTGCGTGTCCAGCAGCGCCCGCTCCCGATCCGACAACACCGGATGCAGATACCGATAATCCCGAATCTCGGCCACCGTCAGGCTCACCCTCCGGGCCCGACGGAAACTGTCCATCTGGCTGACCCGATGCTCGCTGCGCAAAACGTTGGGCGGGTCGCGAAGCTCCTCCACCCGCAGTTCGGTGAAAGCCTGAATCGGCGCGGCCGCCTCCGGATCCGAATGCCACAACTGCCCGTTGCGGAACTCCCACGCGCCATTGACATAATCACCGAATTCGGCCCGCAGCAGGGCTGGCGTGCCGTCGGGCTGTTGCCATTCGACCACCACATCGCGCATTTCGCCTGTATCCAGGTTGAAGGCCCGGACCTGCCAGATCCGCCCTTCCCGCTCGTTGTGACAGCGCAAATCGCGGGTCCAGCGCGCGTCCCCCGGTTCCTCGGTGACCACGCGCCGATTGCGCACCCGTTCGGCATGTTCCTTGGTCTGGAGCACCACTCCCTCGTTCAGGCCCAAGACCAGCAGGCTCAGTAGGAAACCCACTAGAAAATAGGGCAGACAAAACCGCCATAGGCTGATTCCCGCCGCACGCATCGCCGTGAACTCCTGGTGCCGCGCGTGGGTCGTCATCGCATACAACAACGCCAGCAACAACACCAAGGGAAACAACAACACCAGATACTCCGGCAGCCGGGTGCCGTAGTATTCCAACACATCCACGAAGACCATGCCTTGCTCCCGAAAATCCTCCAGTTCGGTTATGGCGTCAGCCGAGATCCAAAATACCAAGAAGCCCACCAGGCAATAAGGCAGCGGTATCATCAATTCCCGCAACAAGTAACGGTCCAGCAGGCGCATCGTGGCACCACCCTATCGGGCCCTCCCCGACTCCGCAAGCCACCCCGCTTGGGTCACTGACTACTGGTCACTGATCACTGAGTAATCGCTGAGTTCGGGTCTAGCGCGGCGCGGCGGTGGCGATCATCTGCTGGAGCAGCGTCCGCGCGCAGGCCTCCGCGAACTCGGGATCGTTGATGTTGCAGTCCAACTCCACCACCGGGATGGTCGATCGCAGACGCGACTTGATCTCGCCGAACAGGGCGGCGTCGGCCGCCGGATCGTAAAACGGTTGCCCTGAAGCGCTGATGACACTGATGCCACGCAGCGGGAGCAGGACGGTGACGGGCCCAGTCGAGGCGTTGAGTTTTTCGGCCAGAATCCGACCCAGTTGCCGGCACTCCTCGGGGGTGGTCCGCATCAGGGTAACCTGCGGGTTATGCGGATAGAACCGGCGGCCTTGATACCGAGCCGGGACGGTGTCGGGCGGGCCGAAATTCACCATGTCCAGGCAACCCGGTGTGACGATGGCGGGGACGCCACAGCGCGCCGCCGCTTCGAGCCGATGCGGTCCGGCGCTCAACACCCCGCCCGCCAATTCATCAGCCCATTCGGTCGTGGTGATGTCCAGCACCCCGGTGACCATACCGGATTCGACAAGCGATTCCATGGTGCGACCGCCGGTGCCGACCGCCGCGAAGACGATGACCTCGTAGCCGGCGGATTCGAGGATGGCGCGGGCCTGCTCGACGCAAGCGGTGGTATTGCCAAACTGACTGGCGACAACGACCGGGCGATCACTGTCCACCGGCACTTCCACCTCTACCATGCCGCAGATCGCTCCCCCCGCGCGACTGAGGATCAGCCGAGAGATCCGGTTCAATCCCGCCACATCGACCACACTGGGCCAAAGCACGATGTCCTTCTCCCCAATGTAAGGTGCGGTGTTGCCGCTCGCCAGGGTCGAGACCATCACCTTGGGAAAACCGATCGGCAGGGCGCGCATCGCCGCGGTGCCGATGGCGGTCCCGCCCCCGCCGCCCAACGAGATGATGCCGTCGATCTGGCCCTCCGCGAACAGGCGGGTAACCCGGGCGGCGGCGCCCCGGGTCATGGCGGCCACGCATTCGCCCCGGTCGCGCCGGGCGACCAGTGCCGCCAGGTCGACCCCGGCGGCGGCCGCGAGTTCGGCGCGGCCGATGTCCGGTTGGATCTGAGGATCACCCTGCGTACCAGCATCGATCAAGAGGGCCCGATGACCGCGCTGGCGAATAAGGTCGGCCAGAAAACCATGCTCGTGGCCTTTGGTGTCGAACGTTCCCAGAACAGCGATGGTAGCCATAGGTAGAATCAGTTCACCCGGACCTTGCCAGGCGGCGGCGGGTGCGCCAAGCTCCTTCCCACCAACGACCAACAAAACTATGCCCAATCCCTGGACCGGACAAGGTAACCCGTATACCCGCAAGGAAGTGATCGCGCGCCTGCGCGCGACCCTGGACCGTGGCGAACCGATCATCGTGGCTGGCGCCGGCACCGGCATCAGCGCCAAGTTCATCGAGCAGGGAGGTGCTGATCTCATCATCATCTACAATTCGGGCAGGTTCCGCATGAGCGGCCACGGGTCAACGTGCGGGCTGATGGCTTACGGCGACGCCAACGCGGTCGCGATGGAGATCGGCGAGTACGAAGTCCTGCCGGTGGTGCGGGAAGTGCCGGTGATTTGCGGGGTGCACGCGACCGACCCGCGACGACGCATGTGGCATTGGCTGTTGCAGGTCAAGGCCATGGGTTTCAGCGGGGTGAACAACTTCCCCACCCACTGCATCGTGGACGGCCAGTTCCGGCAGGTCCTCGAGGAAACCGGCATGAGCGTCCGCAAAGAATTCGAAATGGTCGCCCTCGCCCGCAAGCTGGACCTGTTCAGCATCGTCTATGTCTCCCAACCGGCAGAGGCCAAGGCCATGGCCGAAGCCGGCGCCGACGCGATCATTGCGCATGTGGGCACGACGGTGGGCGGCAGCATCGGCGTGCAAAGCGCCGCGATCACCATGGATGAGGCCGTCCGTCGCACCCAGGCGATCATTGCGGCGGCCAAGCCGGTTCGGCGGGACCTGATCTTCCTCAGCCACGGCGGTCCCATTCTCACCCCGGAAGACGCGGCTGAGGTCAACGAACGAACCGAGTGCGTCGGGTTCGTGGGCGCTTCGAGCCTGGAACGAATGGCGGTCGAACAATCCCTGATCGACATCACCCGCCGGTTCAAGGCGATTCCAGCGCCGGCAGCGCGGCGGCGGGGTGGGCGTCGCCGCGGCCGCCGCCAGGCTTGAGCATCGCGGGCGGGCGACCGACCCGACGGTTACCGGCCAGCACCTGGGTTCGCGAGGACGCTCACCCTGCCCGGAGAGCGGGCGAAGCTACCGAGCTACGCGGTCACCAGCCAGTCCAGGATGGCTTTCTGCACATGCAACCGGTTCTCGGCCTGGTCGAAAATCGTGGTCGCGTGCGCATCAAACGTTGCTTCGTCGATCTCCTTGCCCCGATAAGCCGGCAGGCAATGCATCACCAGGGCCCCGGGGCGGGCCAGGTCCACCAAGGCGCCGTTGATCTGATAACCCTCCAACTGGGCCGTGCGCTCGCGCGATTCCTCTTCCTTGCCCATCGACACCCAGACGTCCGTATACAGAACGTCCGCCCCGCAGGCAGCTTCCCGCACGTCGTCGAAACAAAGGACCCGGCCGCCCACCTGCCGTCGGAAGTCCTCCGCAGGCTGAAAGGCTGCGGGGGCGGCAATACGCAACTCGAAGTCCAGCCGCGCCGCGGCGAACATCCAGGACCGCGCCACGTTGGACACCCCGTCACCCACAAAGGTCAAGACCCGATCCCGGATGCTGCCGAGTCGCTCTTCGACGGTGAATAGATCCGTCAAAATCTGGCACGGATGTTCTTCGTCCGTCAGCGCATTGATGGTCGGGATCCCTGAATACTCGGCAAACTCCTCCACCTCGGTCTGGGCGTAGGTCCGGATCACGGCGCCGTGCGTCATCCGGCCCAAGACCCGCGCGGTGTCTTTGACCGGCTCACCGCGGCCGAGTTGCAGGTCGTTGGCGTTCAAAAAGATCCCGTTGCCGCCCAGTTCGTGGATCCCCACCTTGAACGACACCCTGGTGCGGGTGGAAGATTTGGAGAAGATCAAGGACCAAGTCTGCCCTGCCAGCGGCCGGTGCGCGTGCCGGCCCCGCTCCCGTTTCATCGGCAGAGACGCCGCCAGGATCCGCTCGATGTCCGCGCGGCCCAGCTCTTCGATGCTCAACAGATGTCTCATAACTCAGCGATCCCGTTCCTAGAAAACACGAACCTAAGCACCAAGACTGATCCAGGCTCAAGCCAATATTCTGCGAAGCCCTGGTTCCCCGGCCACGAGCTTAAGCGTTCGCCCGAGCGCAGAGCTCCTTTTCCAGTTTGCCTCAGAGACCGATTTCGGTTATTTGCCGCGGGTGACCGACCGAAGGGACTTGGCCATCCGCTGGATGCTGGCACTGGGCAGCGGTGTCGCCCTGGGGCTGTCCTTCCCGCAACCGGGTTGGGCCGGCTTGGCGTGGGTGGCCCCGGTGGGACTCCTGTTTGCCGCGGTGGGCCTGAAAGGCGCCGAAGCCTTTCGACTCGGTTATGTGGCAGGCCTGGCGCAACACCTGACCGCGTTGGGCTGGCTCCTGTACATTCCTTTTCCGATCGGCAACGCAGCCGGCTGGCTGGCCCTCAGCGGGTACCTCGCCCTCTATCAGGGCGTTTGGGTCTGGCTTTGCACGCGCTGGTCGGGGTTGCCGCCGGATCAAACCTCTAACTGGTATGCGACGTTGGACCGGCTCCTGTCCGGACCGGGTTGGCGGCGCGCGATTTGGGCGCTGTTTTGTGCTGCCGCCTGGGTAACGCTGGAAATGG
>Ga0114946_10001532_pt1 | contig 15926 bp, 14 predicted proteins | sample WalLakDeSediment_FD_88676 | JGI IMG/M metagenome (GOLD analysis project Ga0114946, IMG submission 88676) | Lake sediment microbial communities from Walker lake, Nevada to study Microbial Dark Matter (Phase II) - Walker Lake 11/02/13 Deep Sediment | ecosystem: Environmental > Aquatic >... | reverse complement strand
TGACAGTGGGCTTGAAATCAGGGATATTGTAGGTAACGGTTCCGCTCACCAGCTGGCCGCCGGTTCCAGGCGAAAGCCATAATTTGCCGGCCCCAAAGGTCAGGGAAAGGTTGGCGCTTTCTCCAGCGGAGGGGGCTTCCACCAGAATTTCTTCTACCACGGTTGGGCCAGTCTTGACGTTTCGTTCGGGCAGGTTGATGGTGAAGCTGCAGGCCATGCTGGTCAGCGCCAGGATGAGCACGACAATTAATAAGGGTTTGGCGTTCATAACAGGAATATCTCCTCTGCTTTTGCTTGATATTTTCACTCAAAAAAGGTGTATGTGGTGGGTGCGCCTTCCACACACCATTTTGATCTTCTTCTCAGAGAAGATCTTTTCTGAGCTTATATTAGGGTATACGCTGGGAATAGGAAAAGGTCGCGCTTTTGAAGTTCTGCAATTTTGTTTCCACCCCGCTTGGTTTTGTGGACTGGCGGAGCTGAAGCGACCTTAATCTCTGCCCGGTGTAGCGGAAGTCGGTCGGGGTGGTGCCGGAGGTGTAGCGCGTCTCGCCCTCACCCCTGCCCCTCTCCCGAGCCCGGGAGAGGGGATTCCGATCCGGCATGGCAGGCTTCCAGGATATGGCAGATCACGCTCTCCAGATCGCTTTCTATCTCCTGGTTGCTCACTCGCAACACCCGGCAGCCATATTCAGCCAGCCGGCGGCTGCGCTGTTCACCTCTTCTTCATCCTTAAGAGCAACGTGCCAATCCGCGTGTATCGATAGTCTTTCATTTTATCTTTCATTATACGGTTCAGGCCGTGGGCATAACTTTCGGACAGCACGTCCGAGTTGAGCACCATGTTCATCACCGACAATCCTGCCGGAGCTTTCTCTTCGAAGCCGATAGCCTGCCTAACCAGATGGACGTAGGTCGCCGGGGTCGCCAGGTGATGCTGCAGCTTGATGTTATAGGGAATGAAGCGGCGCAGGGCGTCAAAAGCGATTGCCTGAATGATCTTTTTCACTCCGCCATTCGATGGGAAAGGGATATCAATGGCATGGATCATTTCCCCGCCGGTCTTCAAAAGCTGGTCCATATGTTTCCAAACGAATGGCGTGAGCGAGCAGGGCACGTGTTCCAGGGCTGAGGCGCTGTAAATGACATCGAAATAACCCTGTGGGAGCGAGGATTTTTCGCTCTCTCCCAAACGCTCAAGGACAAATTTGACCTGTGGATGGTTAGCAATATACTCGTGTGGCGAGGTGCGGCGCTCCCAGAAAGGCTCTTCGCTATCCAAACCATAATCATCGGCGACCCACATTTCAACTGCGTAGGTTTCTTGAATATGAAGCGGCAAAGAGGAGTAACCTGCGCCGACGTCTAACACTTTTTCTCCCGCTTGCCAGGCGTGAGATTGGATGATCCAGGGGTAATCGAAGCCTTTGAGTGAGAAATCGGCCTTGAAGCTGCCTTCCAGTTTGTACTGGTACAGACGCGTCAAATCCCCAAGAGAAGCTTCTAATAATGTATACATGGTATGGCCATCTGATATGCTCCTACAACCCGAGTAAGCGCAGCTGCTTGATAATCTCTTATTTGCCTCTTATCATTTTACCAAAGTAATAGAATATTCTTTGCAACTACTCGGGTTAAAGGGGAGTGCTCAACAGTTTGATGTACTGTTACCGGTGAAGGCCTGCGCAGAGTGATATTTCTGTAACCCTGTGCTTGGCTCAGAAGTTACCGCTTTTCCATGTAAACTGTATAACCGGAGGTCTCAAAATTTAGCGGCAACCCCCGGATGGGGGTAGTGTCGACGCCGCAGCCTTTACATAGCACCGCGCAGGGCTGGAAATCATCCGGCCGGTAGCGTGTGGAGGGCGTGCCAGCTACGATCCATTCAACGCGCAGGGTCTTGCGCGGCGCTTCCAGTGAAACCCAGTACAGATACTCGGGGTCGTCGCCGTGCAGGATCAAGCCTACCTGTGAGCAACCTTGTTCCTGAACGTATTGGCTGATTTGGCTGATTTTTTCGAAGGCCCACGGGTCATAAAAGCCGTATAACACTCGTCGCTCTATAGATAGAATAGAGATTCCCGCATCGTCACGGGGTAGGAGGGGGCGCGAGTCGATACTGAACAGCCATGGGAAGGACAGCGTCCACAGGCCTAGCGCCAGCAAGCCACCCACAAATTTGAAGCGTAGAGTGGATAGCGCCACTCCCGCTACCGGAGCGAAGAGCACGAAGAACAGCAGCTGAAAGCGCACACCGAAGATTTGCCATTTGTAAATTAAGCTAAAGAGCAGAAAGCCCATTACTGTGCAAGAAGCGTAAACAATGACCCGGCCTGGTATCTTTTTCCGCAGGGGCAGTATCAACGCACAGATGGCGACGATCAAATAGGCGTGGTAGGGATTGGTGGCAAAGTCTTCGTGGGTGGAGGGCGGGCGGACCTGGAAGTATCCCGCCAGGGTCGTGCGCGGGTCTTCCAGGCTTAAGTCCATGATCAGGTGGGCGCGCAGCACGACTTTGTAGACGATTTCATTCCACCGGGGCGCGTTGGGCAAACCTGCCTGCAGGCCGGCATTCCTCAGAGTATTCGATATCAGACCCGGCAGGCTGAGCAACTGGTTACGGTGGTAATCCAGATCGGCTGGGTTGGCAAAATTCCCGTAGGTCAGCAGGTTGCGGCTCAGGTAGCCAGCGTTGATCGCCAGCACAATTGCCAGAGCCAGCACTCCCCATTTCACACTCCTCATCCAGCCTTGCCGCCTGATCAGCGTCACGGCGATCCAGGCAGCAAATGGTAAGAGATAAGGAACGGTGATCGGCTTGGTCAGGATCGCCAGTCCAGCCGCCAGGGAGGCGAAGAACAAGGCGCGGCGATCATCCTTGTGGGTATACTGGACAGCCTCAACAGCCACGCATAACGTCCAGAAGGTCATGACGTAATCTGTAGCGGTACTGGATGCCTGGGCGATGCCCATTGGCAGTGTGACCGCGAAAGCGGCTGACAGCCATTGGCCCAAACGATTGGCGCCCAGAACCCCGGCTGTCAGTGAAACGCCCATCAGGCTGCCCAGCATGGCCAGCCACTGGGGGAAGTTGGCCAGCCGGTCACCGCCAGTCAGCACGTAAGTGTTAAGCACCAGCAGCTCAGCCCCCGGGCTCATACTGTTCTGGCGTTCGATCCCGGTCAGATAGTGACCTATGGAGCGGTTCTGGCTCCAGTGGGCCACCCGGCTAAGATGGTACGACAGAGAATCCCAGGTCTGTGGAGGCGTGATCCAGGCTACGAGAAAGGTGATGATCAGGATTGTCGCCAGGACGCCGGCCACGACCCATTCCCAGCCGTTGATCTGCCAGCGCAGCTCGAGTAGACGCAGGGGATGCCCCTGGGAGCGGCGGCGGAAAAGGGCTAGCCACAGCCCGGCAGCCAGTAGCAGCCAGGCTCCAGCCAATCCGGTCCAGGTGACCGCTTTGAACAGGCTGAGCGCTTCCAGCACCAGCACCAGGTAGGTGACTGAGAGCAAGGTTGTGCGCAGGGCCAGTAGGCGGAGGCTCTCATAACCCCAGCGCTGGCCCAGATAAAGGAAAAGCCCCAGCATGGCCGCTAAGGGCAGTAAGATACCCAGGCTGAACAGCATGGAAGGCCGCCGTTCCTAAGTCCTCACCCGTTGGCGATGGGAGATGGCTGCGCCAATAAAAAAAATCAGGGCCAGTAGAGAGTAGACAATACCGGCTGCCACCAATCCGAACTTAGCAGCAGCGCAGATACTGGCGATCTGAGGCCAGGGAGCGGCTACAGCGCCGAACAGCATACGCGCCAGGGCCATATTTTCGATACCATCCAGCCCGGCTGCCAGCAATTGGCCCCAGGCCAGCATGGTACCCGGCAGGCCAATGATCACTAATATGGTAGGGAAACGCCGCCGCTCGCGCCGGAAACGAGCCGCCCACAGACAGGTCAAGGTCAGGGCGATAGCATATAAAGGGATGAAGAGGTAATCCAGACCCAAGGAAAAAGCCGCCCGCATTTGCGCTGCCTGGTCCCAGGAGTCCAGGATGGCCTGAGCCTGAGCAGGGTCACGCGCCAATTCGAAGGAGACGATGCCATAAGGCGCAGATGGGTTAATCAACGGTTGCCCCACCAGGTTGAGGATCAGCAAAAGCAGCAGGCTTAGTCCGATGAAGGTAAAGATCAGGCGGTCTCTCACATTGGAATGGATGCTTTCAAAGGGGTGGTGTATCATAATCAATTCAACCTTATCTTATCTCTCCCGAACTCAGCTGTTTATGAATAAATCAGGTTTCATTCTTGCCAGGCTGTTTGGGCGCTGAATTTGTGTGGAACGTTTTTCCGTTAGCGCCCCATCCAGACCATCAGGATTTGTTGGCCGATCTGGATGGCCCGGTCTGGGTTATCTTCTTCGAGCAACAGGGCCAGTACTGCGGGAGGGCCCGCCCAATCCGGCAGGACGCCTGCCAGATACCAGGTGATGGCTTGCCCGGGGGCATTTTGAGCACGCCCCACACTTTGCCAGACGGATAAATCATTCACCCGCAGCGCCAGCGCGACCGCGTTAGCCGCTTCGCTGGAGAAAACCGGGCTGGCGTCTGCCAGGGTGGATTGGTTAACCCAGCTGGCGTCATCTGTCTGGATAGCCTGCACCAGGCGTGGAGCCGGGCGGACACCGTTGTTGCTGAGTGAGGCGGCTGCCAGGGCCATTTGCAACGGGCTGATGCGTAATTCAGACTGGCCCACAGCGCTGTACTGTTGCACATCTGCCAACGAGTCTGGCCCGGTTGATCCAGCCGCTGGTAGGTTGATGGCTGGCGTGGAATAGAAGCCCATCCACTGGAACAAATCCAACAGCGGCTCTGTCCCGACCGGGGAATTCGCCCGAATTTGGTCGCCCAGAGCTGCCATGGGACCGGGGCAGCCGGCTGCGATCACGCCAGGCCAGGTCCGTTCAACCGGCTCCAGGGCGCAGTTCAAGATCAGGCTTGTGTCACCCACCTCTAATGGGAAAGACAGCGAGGTGGGGACAGGCGGTAGGCTGGCGCCTTGTTCGTGGAACGCAGCCAACAGCAGCGCCCCCAGGGCAGTTCCCGGTTGGTATTGTCCTTGCGTGGCCCGGTTTAGCAAGGGCGCGGCCGGGTCCTGGATCAGCTCACTCCAGGTTTCATCCAGGCGATTGGAGTCGAAGGAAGGCTGAGAGGCCATGGCTAGGATATCACCGTTGCGGGGGTTGAGTATCACCAGGGCGCCTCTGTGCCCGCGTAACAGGTCGTCAGCAGCGTTCTGTAATTCAATATTCACCGTCAGGCGAACACTTAAGCCGGGGGGAGGCTGTCCATACAGCAGGTGATTCCACCAAATGTCCAGGCTGGGGTAGCCCTGCAACCCGCGCAGGTAGGGGTCCAGGCTGTTCTCCAAACCCGAGCGTCCGTAGACGATATGCGTGTACCCAACCAAAGGGCTGAGGTCAGGGTAGGGGTATTGGCGAGTCAGGCTCCCGGGCAGGCCCTGGTTTTGCGCCAGGGGGGTGTTGTCCTGAGCCAGGATCAACCCGCGCGGGACATAACGGTCGGCGATCGTCAGGCGGGCGTTGTCTGTGCGGGAGAGCAGGTCCGGTGCGCGGTAGCAAGCCCACCAACCTGTTCCCAGGCCTGCGGCAAGCAGGCCGATCAACAAGAATGCACCCAGTTGCAGGTAAAGCTGGGGCTCTGGTCGGGGTGTGGTCATGAAAGTCGCAGCGCGGGCCTGCTCCTGATCGCTGATGACCAACAGGAAGAACAACGCCAGGAAGGATGTTAGCAATGACGAGCCGCCGTAGGACACAAAGGGCAGGGTCACTCCGGTCAGGGGCAGCAGGCGCAGGTTCCCGCCGATGATCAGGATGCTCTGGCTGACCAAGTAAGCAGTCAGTCCGGCTGCCAGGAAGCGCCGGAAGCTGTCTGGAGCCCGCAAGGCAGTACGCAGCCCGCGCACCGTCACCAGGCCTAATAGCACCAACAAGCCCAGCGCGCCCAACAAGCCGGTCTCTTCAACGATCGAAACAAAAATGAAATCAGAGTGGGGGATCGGTACCAGCCCAGGGCTGCCCAGACCGGGACCGCGCCCGAACAGGCCTCCGTTGGCGATAGCCATAAGCGACTGCACGATTTGGTATGAACGCCCACTAGGATCTGCCCAGGGGTCGATCCAGGCTTCTACCCGTAGCCGCACCACGTCAAACAGACCATAACCGATTACGGCGGCGGTGAGGAATGCCAGCCCGCTCAGCAGTAGGATACGCTTATTGCCTGAGGCCACATAGACAATGGCTGCATACAGGAATAGAAAAATTGAGGAGGTGCCCAGGTCTCGTTGTAGCACCAATATCAGCAGGGCTGCGCCGGTCATCATTAGAGTCGGCGCCAACAACGGCAGCAGGCGTGCTGAGAGCAGCAGCAAACGGGGGGTAAAGCCCGAAATGCCGCCGGACAGGTAAGCTGCCAGGTAGATAACCAGCAAGAGTTTTAACGGCTCAGAAGGTTGCAGGTAGATCCCCGAACCGCCTAACCACAGCCGTGGAGAGGGTGCGCCGCTTGGGTTGGTGCCGATCAGGAAGGTTAAGGCAGTTAGCAGCAGCCCACCGGTCAACCACAGGTATTTATAGCGCCGCAAGTAGCCCAGATCGCTCGGGAGCCTTAATCCGGCTGCCACGACCGCTACAGCCACCAGCAACCAGGCGCTCTGCCGGTAGCCAAAGTTTGGCGCCAGGCGAAAAATGGTCAGCAGTCCCCATCCGCTGAGCAAAGCCGTCGCCGGCAGGAGGTAAGGGTCGCGGTAAGGCAGCCGGTGGTTAGTTTGCAGGTGAAGGAAGATAATCGCTGCCAACCAGGCAATGTAGCCTATCCAGTGTTGCCAGTTGTAATCCACCTGCCAGCTATGGCTGCGCACCGCTGGCGCCAGCGTCAGGGTGACAGAAAACAGGAACAGGAAGACACCCGCCAGGCTGAGCAGGCGGCCTTGGATGCGACTGGTTGGGGAGGGTGTGCTATGCAACAAAGCGCTGTAGATTGGATTTATTTCAAATATTTTTCCACCAGCAATCCCAGGCGTTCACGCGCCTGGGGGGAGATAGCAGATGGTTGGGTGATCAGGGCTGCAGCCAGGGCATGCTGGCAAGCGCAGTCTTCACCGGGTTGGACCCTATCCGCCAGGTTTTTGATGGCCTGTTGGGCGACCTGGGTGTTGCGGTGCAGAATCTCGATCACCATTTCTACGCTGACCGTTTCTTCTGAGATATGCCAGACATCATAATCGGTGACATGCGCCATGACTGCATAGCACATCTCTGCTTCCCGGGCCAGGAATGCTTCTGGAGCAGTAGTCATGCCGATGATGGACATGCCCCAGGCCCGGTAGGTGTTTGACTCGGACTTAGTTGAGAAGCGCGGCCCTTCGATGGTGATAAAATCCCCGCCAAGATGCGCAGGCGCGCCGGTCTCACGCACGGCCTCAAAGACTGCCTGGGAAAAGTCTGTGCAGAAGGGATCAGCCGTGCTGATATGGGCGACCAGCCCGCCCTCAAAAAAGCTGCGTTTACGGCCGCGGGTGAAATCAAACAACTGGCTGGGAACCACGATGTCGCCGGGAATGTAATCCTCCCTTAACGAGCCGCAAGCGCTGATACTGACGATGCGCTCAACGCCCAGGGATTTAAGAGCATAGATATTGGCGCGGAAATTAATCTCAGACGGAGAGATATGGTGGCCGATCCCGTGGCGAGCCAGGAAGGCGATCTTGCGTTCCTCCAGGGTCCCCACAATTATGGGAGCACTGGGTTTCCCAAAAGGAGTGTCCAGGTCATATTCTTTTGGGTCTTTCAGGCCGGGCATTTCGTACAAACCGGAGCCGCCGATTATGGCTAAAGAAGGCAGATTGTCCATATGTGATTTCTCCGCAAGGTCTGGTACAGCATTGCTTGGCAGAATTGGGGCGCAGGTTACCCCGGCGAGTTTCAGGAACGCTTGGTGTTCTCTCCCAACCGGATACTCATCACCACCTGACCGCAGCGGAGCAGGTCGCCGGTTGTGATTACAATAGGGGCTGAGACCGGTTCTTCGTTTAAAAACGTCCCATTGGTAGATTGTAAATCTTCTACCCACCATTGATTATGGTGGTAAGACAGGCGGGCATGCTCGGTGGAGATGGTTTTATCTTGCAAGGCAGCATCGCAGGTTGGGTCCCGCCCGATTATGACCTCCGGTTTGGTAAAGTGAAAAGTCACCTGCTCGTTTTTGACCAGCAGGGTCAGTGGAGGTGATTGGCTGGCTGCCAGGATCTCAGCCTGTCGTTTAAGGTCGCGCCACAAGATTAGCAACGCGGCGCCGAGAAAAGCATACAGGCTGGCTGCCAGTAATATCCGCAGTACAAGCAAGATTTGTCCGCTCATTCGTTTTGCCTCTTATCCTCAGCGAAGTCAAGCGGAGAAAACGGCAGAATTTTCCATTGTACCTGCTGGGTATGGGGTCTCTGCCCGCTGGTGTCTGGTGTGAGATTGTGCGTCATAGGAAGGATGGATCGATGTCCTGGGTTTCACCGGATAGAGGGGCGAAATCTTGCCCGTAGATGAGCGGTACCCCTGCCAGGGAGATTACATCTCCAGGGTGAAGAACGCATTGGGTGATCCGCTTTTCGTTTACAAAAGTCCCGCCGGTAGAATCCAAATCAAAGATCACATAGCGATCACGAATAGTGCGTAATTGGGCGTGAAAGCGGGAAATGCGCAGGTCAAGGATCACCAGATGATTCTCAACATTCCGGCCGATATTGACGACTTTCCCGCTGAGGGGAAATATCTCTGACCCATTTACAATCAAAAAGGCGTTCAGCAGATCTGGCTTCTCAGGGGTAGGCTCCGCCGTCAGGGTGGATGTATCCACCAGGTGGTCCAGGTGGAATTGGGCCAGGATGCGGGTCTCGCCCAGGGAGATTTCAGAGTCGGGGATGACGCGCAATCTGGGCGGGGAAGGGAATTGAATGCCGGCTTCTTCCGCAATTTTGGTCAGGAGAGCTGCCAGGTTATCCAAGAAGGCCTGGTGTTCAGCCAGAATAAGCGCATGGGCTGGGTGCATGGTCAGGAAAAACAGGTTCGGCGCCAGATAGTGGCCGTCGGACTGGATCTGCAGATTGGCTCGCATTTCATCAACCAGTTGAGAGCTCAGGTTCTTTTGATCTATCCCTTCCGGGAAGAACCGGGCTATTCTGCCCTCGATCAGGCTTTGCAAACGGGTTTCAAGTTGGTCAAAGTTAATTCTCATAACTGGCACCTGACGTCTTGGCAAACCGCCAAATATAACTTCACAAACTAGCAATTAATCTAGCGCTTTGCCCCAGTGATTAACCGTTTGAAGCCGGATCTTTTTAAATAACTTTCGGCCAATCACCCTTGATGCTCCCGTATTATAATTCATTGGTAGCTGCTCAGGCTAAGGCCTTCGTAATTGAAGGTATAGGGACTTGAGGGGGGCGAGAAGGGACGCAGGCATGGGTGATCAACCGGCCGGTTTCAAAGAACTTGAGCATACAGCAGATTGGGAATTGCTGGTTTGGGCGCCTGACCTGCCGGCTCTGTTTGTGCAGGCTGCTCAGGGGATGTACGCCCTGGCGGTCTTGAGCGTGGGCCCCGGTCCGCGTTGCTGGCGTAGCTTGGACATTCAAGCCGATGATCCGGAAGCCTTGCTGGTAATCTTTTTAACCGAGCTGCTCTATTTTGAAGAAGATGAGAGACTTGTTTTCGATCGATTTAAGCTTCAAATCGTCAAGCCAAACCATGCAGAGCGGTACCACTTGAGCGCTATCTTGTTTGGAGCCCTGGCGGCGTCCCCGGGTAAGGATATCAAGGCCGTGACGTATCACAAACTGAACATCGAGCAGGGATCACGCGGTTTTGAAGTCAGGATTGTTTTTGATGTTTAGGAGGCTGAGCGATGATCCATCTGCAAGACTTAAAAAAGATCAGTGATTATGAGTGGGTGATTCCAAAAGCGTACCGGCAGGATATGCGTGTAGATGTGCGCTTGTTCGCTACCCGCCAAATCCTGGAGAAAGTCATGGATGACCAGTCCTTGGAACAGGCTGCCAATGTGGCTACCTTGCCCGGCCTGGCAGGTCCGGTGGTGGTGATGCCGGATATGCACCAGGGTTATGGTTTCCCCATTGGCGGTGTGGCTGCTACCCATTTCCCCCAGGGTGTCATCTCTCCAGGTGGCATCGGATATGATATCTGCTGTGGCGTACGCTTGCTGGCATCCCAAATTCCGTTGCAGTCCGTTCAGGATCGCCTTTCTGAGCTTGCCTCCGCCTTGAACCAGCATTGCCCCAGTGGCGTAGGCACCAAGGGATCTGTGCGTCTGTCTGAGGCGGAGCTGGACCGCGTGATGGTGGATGGGTCACGCTGGGCTCGTAAGCAAGGCTTTGCCACTGAGTCGGACCTGCGCTGCACGGAAGACAACGGACGGGTGGATGGCGCTGATCCAGGTAGGGTCAGCAAACGGGCCAAAGAGCGCGGCCGTCCCCAACTGGGTACCCTGGGCTCAGGCAACCATTTTATCGAGGTGGATGTGGTCGACCAGGTATTCTATCCGGCGGCTGCTCAGGCGATGGGCTTGGAGCAAGGCAATCTAGTTGTGCAGATCCATTCGGGTTCGCGCGGCTTTGGACACCAGATCTGCAGTGACTACGTCAATGAATTCCAGGCTGCCGTGCACCGTTACGGTATTCAGCTACCGGACCGCGAGCTGGTCTGCGCCCCGCTCGACTCACCGGAAGGGGAGGCCTATCTGGCAGCTATGCGCTGCGCTGCCAACTACGCCTTTACCAACCGCCAAATCCTGGCTCACCAGGCGCGGCTGGCCTTTGAGCAAGCCCTGGCTGGTGTTGTTCCCAATTGGCATCTGGTCCAGGTCTACGATATCGCCCATAATATGGGTAAAATTGAGACTCATCAAATTGAGGGGCGTCCCGTGAAGGTGTGTGTGCACCGCAAGGGCGCCACGCGCGCCTTTGGCCCCGGCAACCCCGCTTTGCCCCCCGAATACCAGTCAATCGGTCAACCGGTCCTGGTGCCAGGCAGCATGGGCACGGCTTCATGGGTGCTGGTGGGCACCGCTGCCAGCATGGCCCAATCCTATGGCTCTTCTTGCCATGGGGCAGGTCGTTTGATGAGCCGCTCGAAAGCTAAAAAAGCTGTGCGTGGTGAAAATTTACGGCGGGAGCTGGAAAAGGACGGCATTCATGTGCGGGCTGGCTCGCTGTCAGGATTGGCAGAGGAAGCTCCTGCGGCATACAAAGATGTGGATGAGGTGGTTGAAACCGTTTCAGGCGCTGGGATTGCCCGTAAGGTAGCCCGGTTGCGACCGGTGGCAGTGATTAAAGGGTAATGAAAATATTGCTCTGAACCAATTGGCACGGAACTGGCAGTCTGGATTATGCGTCTACAGATCGAAATCGGATAATAGAACCCTGGATTTAGTTGTGCAATTATGTGACTGCACGATGGCATACCCATATCCAGGACCATAATATGAGAAATTTCTAAAGCCCCAAAAACATGGAGGAAAGATGACCAAAAGATTGTTCAGTTTATCTTTGATGATGATTTTGCTGGTCGCTTGTAGTGCGCAATCGCCTGTTGAGCCAACGCCGGTTGAGGGTCCAGCTTCCTACCCACCACCCTCCCCAGCAGAGCCCACACAGGCCGCCTATCCGGGGCCCGATGATCCTGTTTCATCAGATTCGCCCTCGGCCTATCCATCTCCTTTAGAACCCCTTCCCGGGGAAGAGAATATGGATCGCGGTCAGGTTTTTGTGGATGATACCCAACTCCTGGTCATGGAATCCTTCCCGCCCCAATATTTGCTCCAGGTAAGAGGCTCGTTGCCAACTCCTTGCCACAATCTGCGGGCGAATATCTCTGGACCAGATGCCCAGAATCGAATTATTGTTGAAGCATTCTCTCTGGTCGATCCGCAGGTGACCTGTATCCAGGTTTTAGAGCCCTTCCAGACCGGTTTTAACTTGGGCTCTCTGCCTCAGGGCGTTTATACCGTCCTGCTAAATGGTGAGCAAGTGGCTGAGATCAATGCGCCCTAGTGCTTTGTCAAGGCTGATACCTTGATTTGAAATAAACTGATTATTGCCTTGACAAAGCTTAAAGTGTTCCGTCGAAGGCATTTTCAAATCATAGAATCACGTTTGACGGAACACTAGGTATTGATGATTGAAAAATAGAATTCACTATAAAACAACTGCGCTCGAGTCTCTCAGGCGCAGTTGTCTATGGGATACAACCACTCAAAATTGATAAAATGTGCAAATTGGGGCGTTGACCGGACGTCCGCACGATCAAAAACCCAGTTTATATTTGCCTCGGCGGGAACTATAGAAACCCGAACTTAATGAGTCAAGATCTGAGAGAGGAATAACTTGGTGCGATTTTCCTTTGGTGAGGTGAATATCTCATCCGGAGAGCCACCTTCTACGATGACGCCTTGATCAAAGAAGAACATTCGGTTGGCAACAGCTTTGGCAAAACCCATTTCGTGTGTTACCACGATCATGGTCATCCCACTGCGGGCCAGGTTCACCATCACATCCAAAACTTCTTTGATCATCTCCGGGTCCAAAGCGGAAGTGGGTTCGTCAAAGAGCATGATCTTGGGTTGCATCGCCAGGGCGCGAGCAATGGCGACACGCTGTTGCTGCCCGCCCGATAACTGCCCGGGATATTTCTTGGCTTGTTCCGGAATGCCCACTCGCTCGAGCAGTTGCAAAGCCACCTGTTCGGCTTTCTCCTTGGGCCATTTGCGGACCCAAATGGGCGCAAGGGTTATGTTCTGTATCACCGTCAGGTGTGGGAAGAGGTTGAATTGCTGAAAAACCATGCCGGTCTCCATGCGCACTCGTTCAACGTTGCGTACATCGTGCGAGAGCTCGATGCCATCGACGATGATCTGCCCGCGCTGGTGTTCCTCGAGCCGGTTGAGCGTGCGGATAAATGTAGATTTTCCGGAGCCTGATGGACCAAAAATGACAATGACTTCCCCTTTATAGATGGTCATTGAGATGCCCTTCAGCGCATGAAAGCTTCCAAACCACTTATGTACATCCCGGCAGATGATAATGGGGTCCTCATTGGCAATCGTTTCGGTCATAGATATCTCCATCTGTAGGCTCTTAATAGTAATTCAAAATTGGTGTGCGCTAACGCTCACCGACGCCCAAGGCTGCCTCCAGGCGCAAGCTGGCGTAGGACATCAAGTAGCTCAGGACCCAGAATACGGCTGCAATGAATAGCAGCACCTCCATCTGCCGCCCGAAATATTCCGGATTGCCTTGTAATATTGAGCGACCGACCGCCAGCAGCTCAAGCACAGCAATGCCGAAGGCCAGCGTGGTATCCTTAAAAAGGCTGATAAACTGGCCGACCATGGGGGGGATCACAGCGCGCAGGGCCTGAGGCAAGACGATCAGCAAGGTGATATGATAGCCCTTGAGTCCTACAGCTTTGGCAGCTTCCTCCTGCCCGTGTGGGACGGCTGCCAGCCCGCCGCGTACATTCTCAGCCATATAGGCTGCGCTGAAGACGGTCATGCCAATCAAGGCGCGCAGCAGGCGGTCGATGCGCATTTCTGCCGGTAGAAAAAGCGGCACCAGCAAGGAAGCCAGGAACAGGATGCTGATCAGGGGAACCCCGCGCACGACCTCGATAAAAAGGGTGCTGAAAATGCTCAACACCGGTAGAGACGAGCGCCGCCCCAACGCCAGCAATACTCCAATGGGGAACGACAGGGTGATTCCGCCCACCGACAATAGCAGGGTTACCATCAACCCACCCCATAATTGAGTCGGTACGACCGGGAGCAACGCGCTTCCGTTGAAACCCCGTAAAAGCACCAGCGTCACTCCCAGGGAGACCAACCACGCTACCAATACGAATGCTGGGCGGACAAACTTTACACCACCAACCAGGTAGCCAACCCCAATCAAAGCAATAATTACACCCAATGCCAGACGGATTTCCGAAGTCAGGGCGGCCCCCTCGGCCGGCCAGATGACCAGCAGGAACAGGGCTGCCGCATAGAAAATTACCATCACCCGCATCACGCCGCCCCAGACCCGCCAGCTCACCCCGACCAACAATGATGCAATCGACAAGCACAGACCCACCCGCCAAATTTGCTCGCGTGGGTATTGCCCAACGCCATACAATATCGGATGGCGCACCACTGGAGTCCAGTCGGCGCTGACAAATACCCAACGCAAGATCGCACTTCCTGCCCAATAGATCAAAAACAACAAGACGATGGTCAGCAGGCTGTTGTACCAGGTGCTGAACAGGTTCTTCCTCAACCAGGCAATCGGACCTGGGGGTTGGGGTGGAGCAATGATCTCGGGAGTAGTTGCAGTCATGTCTATCTCTCCACCAATTGGATGCGCTTGTTATAGTAGTTCATAAAAATGGATGTAATTAAGCTCAGTCCCAGATAAATGGTCATGATCAGCAGAAAAACCGGGATGGCTCGCCCGGCCTGGTTGATGGTTGTGCGGCCAATGTAGAAAAGATCGGGAAAGCCGATGAAGAAAGCCAGGCTAGAGTTCTTGATCAAGTTGAGGTATTGGCTGATCAATGGAGGGATGATCACCCGCAGGGCTTGAGGCATGATGATCAGGCTCAAGACTTGGATGTAATCTAGCCCAACTGCCCGGGCCGCCTCCAGCTGACCTCGGTTGACGGCCTGGATGCCAGCCCGCACGACTTCGGCGATAAAAGCGGCTGTGTAGGTAAACAGCCCAATCAGCAGGGCAGCAAATTCGGGGGTCATATACGCGCCTCCCCGAAAATTGAAGCCAGATAACTCTGGCACATCCAATCTTAAAGGAACGCCGTCCGCCAGGAACCAGCCCAGGATCGGAAAAGCAATCAAAATCGCCAGACCGGCTGCTCCATAATACGTGGGTTTTCCGCTGGTTTCGCGCCGTTTCCGCAGGTACAGATAAACGGCTGTGGCCAGAATAATCCCGCTGATAATAGAAATAATGAATGGCGTGGCAGATTCGGTGAACCTGGGCCAGGTCATGTACAGCCCGCGCTGGTTCAGGTAAACGGGTCCGGGCCAGACGATGCTCTGGCGCACACCGGGCAGCTTCAAGAAAACAGCCTGGTACCAAAGAAACAGCAATACCAAGAGTGGGATATTCCGGTGGATTTCAATGAAGGTTAGCGCCAAACGGTTGACCAGCCAATTGGTCGACAGGCGCGCCAGGCCAACAATGATGCCCAGGATGGTAGCCAGAATGACCCCAATGACAGATACCTTGACAGTGTTGAGTAAGCCGACATAAAAAGCATACGCGAATGTATTGGAGGGCTCATAGGGGATTGGACTTTCACCAATAGGGAAGCCGGCGGCATCATCCAGGAAGCGAAAGCCCAGCGACAGCCCGCGCTGGTTGGCTGCTGTAACAACGTTGTTGACCATCCAAAAAAAGAATCCAATGATGACGATGGCAGAGATGATCTGTGCCAGGACACGCAGTACGCGCTCATCCCGCCAGACCGGAATGTCTCTCCGGAAGAGCTTTGAGGGCAGGTTTTGTTGGTCTTGAGTCATTGTGTTAGCATGGGGGAGGAGGAATGCAGGAATTTAGTTTTGCCCGCATTCCTCCTCGCAAAACACCCTTTAATTAACGATGAGGTATTCCGTAGATTAGACCGCCGTTAGTCCATAGGTTGTTGTCACCTCGTTCCAGGGTGAAGGACAAACCGTTGGGACCCATGTAGCGGTCGTAAATTTCGCCATAGTTGCCGACCGCCCGGATGGCTTTGGCAATGGCGTCCGGAGCCAGGCCGAGATCTGCCTGCCCCCATTCGCCCTCGGCGCC
>Ga0114946_10001531_pt1 | contig 15927 bp, 17 predicted proteins | sample WalLakDeSediment_FD_88676 | JGI IMG/M metagenome (GOLD analysis project Ga0114946, IMG submission 88676) | Lake sediment microbial communities from Walker lake, Nevada to study Microbial Dark Matter (Phase II) - Walker Lake 11/02/13 Deep Sediment | ecosystem: Environmental > Aquatic >... | reverse complement strand
CTGACCGAAGCACTTCGATTCTTGTTTTTTCGAATGAACATGATCGAATAGTAAGCGTGCAGCACCCGAAACGCAACCCGGAATTACACTAACTCGTTATAAACAAACACCTTGGCACATAGGGTCAGATACGAGCGACGAAGTCAGGCGCCGGAGTTTGCCGCGACCAGCTTGGATGGCGCTCGCTACGGATGAAGGTGTTCTCCCCGGGGAGAAAATACTTCTTCATCTTTTTCAGCATGCGGTACAGTTCGCTTCGCCTTGACGATTCATCCCGGTGGAACACCGGTTCTCCGAACCGGAATTCGCTTCGCGGAACAAGTGGCTATACAGCACTTCATTATCCGTTTTACCGGTTGGCAACTCGGCTAGGCGCGAAAGACTTGCGGTATCTTTCTCTCTATCTTTTATCATACATTTCGATGAATCCGGGCAGAATGACGGGGACGAATCGCGCATTCGAGGATATCAAACGGGTAGCGATTCCACAACACGCGTGTTGAGGAAGGCGTTATTACAGCGAGGTCGAACAGTCCGACGTGCATTCGAGTGCGTTCACATATCGAATCGTGTAATACTCCTGGACGTGCCAGGAGGCTTCGTGCAGCGTCCCGGTTTGTTTCGGAGCGAGGCCGCAACACAGCCGGTAAGCCGAAGCACGCCTTGCCAATCGACATACACCTGAGAGGCTGTGTCGTATTTCACGCGTCATCATGCCGACCTCACAATTCTCCGGGATGATCGCCGAATGTACTACGCGATGTGATTCGTCAATTCGCCCGAGCACCACATGAACTGCATACTCCTTCGCTTCGACCTTGTACTGTAAAGCAAACGCCCGGTAAGAGAATCACCGGGCGTTGGTATGTTGCAAGGTCAGAAAAGATCAGTTGTCAGCAATTTCCCAGATATGACCTTCCCGAAGCAGATCGTCGAGAGTGGTGCTTTTCGATCGTGCTGCGGAAATTCTGATGTGTTCTTCCACTTCCAGTTCGTACACGGAGCGCTCGATATCCAGCAGAACGCCGAACGGCGAAGGATAGCCTTCGCGGTCGCTCATCTGCGCAAGTATGAACGCCAGCTCACGGCAGGTTTCATCATGAACAAGCATTTCGCTTTCACTGAAATCGTCCGTGGATACGACTTTCGGGGTGAAACCATCGAGGCGTATTCCCTTATCGTGATTCTTACCGAAGACAATCGGTTTCCCGTGCTCGAGGAATATGGTGTTATCGTCCTTCGTTTCCTTGTTCGTATAAAGTTCGAAGGCTGCATCATTGTAAATAATGCAGTTCTGTATGACGTCGATAAATGACGTGCCCTTGTGTTGATGCATGCGGATCAACATCTCACGAAGGTGCTTGGGATCACGATCCATGGATCGAGCGACGAACGTGCCTTCTGCTCCCAGTGCAAGCAGAGAAGGATTGAACGGATGATCAATCACACCCAGCGGGCTGGACTTTGTCTTTTGTCCATGCTCCGATGTCGGTGAGTATTGACCCTTTGTGAGTGCATAGACGCGATTATTGAACATCATGATGTTGATGTCAATGTTTCTCCGCAGCGCATGGATGAAATGATTTCCGCCTATGGAGAGACAGTCGCCGTCGCCTGTGGAAATCCACACCGACAGATCCGGCCGCGCGGTCTTGAGTCCCGAAGCGATTGCGACAGCCCGCCCGTGAATACCATGTAGGCCATAGGTATCCATGTAGTAGGGGAAACGACTGGAGCAGCCGATACCCGCGATGATTGCAATATTCTCCTTGTTCACACCGACTTCAGGCAATGCGCGTTGCAACTGCGACAGCACGGAGTAATCTCCGCAGCCAGGACACCAGCGCACGTCCTGATCCGAAACAAGATCCTTTGCGGTGAACGTCTTCGTCTGCTTATCGAGAGCGATATTCCCGGTATTCATATCCAGCCTCACATTTGCATCGTTGATAGAATTTCGTTTGCTTTGCTTTCAACCTCGCCGGGGGCGAAGGGCAATCCCTGTACTTTACTGTACGCGATGGAATCGATCATATAGCTTGCTCGCAACATGTAGACGAGCTGACCGAGGTTGTTCTCCGGGACCAAGAGGGTTTTGTATCTCCTGAGCACCTGCTCGAGATTTTTCGGGAAGGGATTGAGGTACTTGATATGGACGTGCGCGACGGATTCACCGGCGGCCTGCAATCTTTCAGTTGCAGCTCGTATTGCTCCGTATGTGCCGCCCCAGCCAACAATTGCTAAATCCGCTTCCTCGGGACCGAACACGGTTTGTTCAGGAATATCGTCGGCAATCTTGGCAACCTTTTCCGCTCGAAGTTCACACATGAACTGGTGGTTCATGGGGTCGTGACTGACATTTCCGGTGATGTGCTGCTTTTCCAATCCACCAATACGGTGTTCGAAACCAGCCATGCCGGGAACAGCCCAAGGGCGGGATAAAAACTCATCGCGTGCATACGGTTTGAAACTCTCAGGATCGCTTGCGAATGGGATGGAAATGTCCGGAAGTTCCTCCTCAGTCGGCAAGCGCCACGGTTCGGCACCGTTCCCCAAGTAACCGTCCGTGAGAAGTATGACGGGAGTCATGAATTTCAATGCGATACGTGACGCCTCGAACACTGAATGAAAACAATTCGCGGGCGAACACGCCGCAAGAACAGGTACCGGTGCCTCGCCATTGCGACCGAGCACAGCCTGCCATAAATCCGATTGCTCGGGTTTTGTAGGAAGCCCGGTGCTGGGGCCACCACGCTGCACATTCACGATCACCAGCGGCAACTCAACCATCAGTGCAAGTCCGATGGCTTCCTGTTTGAGCGCCATGCCGGGACCACTGGTGCTTGTGAATGCCATGGCGCCGCCATACGCTGCACCAAGCGCAGTACAGATACCGGCGATTTCATCCTCGGCCTGGAAGGTGCGAAAACCGAAACGAGCGAGACCCGATAGTTCCTGCAGTATCTCGCTGGCAGGGGTTATGGGATAACTGCCGAGAAAGCCCGGGAGACCGGCTCGACGTGCGGCGGCAATCATTCCGAAGGCGGTCGCTTCGTTGCCCGTAACGTTGCGATACGTTCCGGGTGGTAGCTTCGCAGGGCGAACATTGTACCTGACATTGAAGATATGCGTCGTTTCGCCAAAGTTATAGCCAGCACGCAAGGCGATTTCATTCGCTTTCATGACGATTTCTTTCTTCGCGAATTTCTCCTTGATCCATTCCAGAGTCGGGGTCATCGGCCTGTTATAAAACCAGTAGAGCAAACCCAGCGCGAAGAAATTCTTCGAGCGGCTGCTCTCCTTGATCGACATGCCGAGGTGCCCAAGAGCGGAGTTCGTCATGGAGGTGATAGGCACGGGAAATACCTGATACCCTTTGAGCGAACCGTCTTCGAGCGGATTGTCGTCGTACTTGGCGAGTTTGAGATTCTTGGCGTCGAACGCGTCCGTATTCACGATGATATTTCCGCCGGGGACGACGTTCTTGAGGTTGACTTTCAACGCGGCGGGATTCATCGCCACCAGCGTATCGAATTTGTCGCCCGGCGTATAGATGGTTCTGCTACTGAAATGCACTTGGAAGCCGGAAACGCCATACAGCGTTCCCGATGGAGCGCGAATTTCAGAAGGGTAATCGGGAAATGTACTCAGATCGTTGCCCACTTGGGCGGTTGTGGAAGTGAATTGACTTCCGGTGAGCTGCATGCCGTCGCCGGAGTCGCCGGCGAAGCGTATGACGACGTCTTCGACTTCGAGAAAATCCACTTTCTTTTCGAGCTTACCGTCAGCGGTTTCAACTGTGGTTGCCATAATGCTGCCTTATAACCTTTTCAAACGACCCATTGGTTTAATATATGAATGTCCCCACGAAGGGGACAGTATCATTCATCGTCTCTTTCGGGCGATAGCTTCGCTAATCAGTGTTCCTGCCGAACCACCCATACCTTGACCCTCGCGGAAACGTCCGTATGCAATTTGATTTTGACGTTATAGATTCCGAGCACTTTGATGTGTTCCTCTATTTCGATTTTCCGCCTGTCGATGGTGAAGCCCTTTTCCGCGAGTTTTTCGGCGATCATCTCCTTGGTCACAGTACCGAACAATTTGTCTTCTTCTCCGACCTGCATCGGAATTGTGATTGCATTCTCGTGTTTTTCGAGTTCGACGGCTATATCACCTGCGAGCTTCAGTTCGCGGTTCAACCTCACCTGAGCACGTTTCTTTTCCTGCTCCAACACACGCACATTGCCTTTGGTGGCAACATACGCATAACCGCGGGGAAGGAGGTAATTGCGAGCATACCCGTCCTTGACGGAAACCACCTCACCCATTTTCCCCAGCGTCTCGATATTCTGACGTAAAATGATTTTCATGATTCACTCCTGACAGCAACTGTCAATTGTATCTTTTCGTTACTCTTTTTTCGAATTCGCTATTTTTTTGGAATCAAATTGGAAATAGGCGTCGTCATTGTTCTCGAACATTTCGAAGAGCATATCGTCATCGCCATCGACGAACATATCGTCTTCGTCCAAAGAATCTCCGAACTGCTCATTGCCAAAGCCGTTGTTTCTCATGTGCTTATTGAGAAATTGTATTCGTCTGGCCTTGACTTCTAGAACACTGCGATAGCCGCCATCGTCGGTTTTCCAGTTGCGGGACTGCAACTCGCCTTCCAACAGAATGGCACTGCCTTTCTTGAGCCTCTGGTGACAGCTTTCCGCAAGCTTGTTCCAAGCCACCACGCCGATGTAGCAGACATCTTCTTGCCAAGCGCTGTTCCTGTCCTTGTACCGGCGGTTCGAGGCGATTGAAAAATTAACGACCGGGGTATTGTTCGTCGTTGTTCTGTACACTGGGTCCTTCGTCAAATTGCCTACGATCAACACGTAGTTCAATTCAGGCATTTTGAGATCTGCCATTGAGCATCCTCATCGTTTCATGAACATCGTTTAGCAGCGGGCATGCGAGCAATGTTGCTGCTCGAGAGTCAATCAGCCGTCGTTTTTTCAGGCTGTTCTTCGACGGTATCCTCTGCCGGTGCCTCGACTGTAGTCTCTACTGTCGCGGACTCCGCGGGTTCCGGACGCACCCCGCCGTTCTCAATCTCCTTTTGCTGTTGCAGGAAGACCGCGCGTGCTCGTTTCGCTTCCAGCTCGCGGTCGTCAAGTTGTATCGTGAGATATCGCATGATGTTTTCGTCAAGCGTCATGAAGCGTTCTACCCGTTCTATCAGGCGGCCTTCGGCTCGAAACTCGACGGAAACGTAATACCCGTTGTGTTTCTTCGCAATGGGATAAGCGAGACGTTTGCGACCGATGTGTTCGGTGCTTACGATTTCTCCACCGTTTTTCACGATGGTGTCTTCGATCATGTTCGCGGTACTTTCGATCTGCGCATCGTCAAGACCGGGGTTGACGATGTACGTGCACTCATAAAAACGTTTCATAAGAAACAGAGCCCTTCGGACTAGTGAAAAAAATTGGCCCGCTGGAACAGACAGCTCCATCGAGCAGGGACTGTTGAATGTAAAAGACCTACCCCGCTCACTTCGCAAAGGAAGCGATAAGCGGAGCAATCACTAAAGATACTATGGACATCAGTTTAATCAAAATGTTCATTGCCGGACCCGACGTGTCCTTGAAGGGATCACCTACTGTATCACCGACGACAGTGGCTTTATGGACATCGGAGTTCTTTCCTCCAAGATTTCCCATTTCCACGTATTTTTTTGCGTTATCCCAAGCGCCACCGGAATTCGCCATGAACAGTGCCATCAGTACACCCGTCACGGTCGCGCCCGCGAGCATGCCGCCGAGGGCTTCGGGTCCGAGTACGAATCCCATGATGACAGGAGAAACAACCGCGACGATGCCCGGAAGAATCATTTCCTTGAGGGCCGCCTTGGTCGAAATATCAACGCAACGCGCCGCATCGGGTTTTGCCGTCCCCTCCATGAGACCGGGGATTTCCCGAAATTGCCTGCGAACTTCTTCCACCATGCTGAAAGCAGCTTTGCCGACCGAGGTCATCGTCATTGCCGCAATCGCGAAGGGAAGCGTTCCACCGATCATCAAGCCGATGACAGTTGTGTGATTCAGCAGGTTTATTAGAAAATCGGGGTTGCCTGCCTGAGCTATAGTACTCGTGTACGCCGAATACAGCGCAAGCGCAGTGAGTGCCGCAGATCCGATCGCAAAACCCTTTCCCATTGCGGCAGTCGTGTTGCCAAGCGAATCGAGCGTGTCCGTGATCTTGCGTACATCCTTACCCAGCATAGCCATTTCCGATATCCCGCCCGCATTGTCGGCGATAGGACCATAGGCGTCTACCGACATCGTGATGCCGACAGTGGCAAGCATACCTACCGCGGCGATGGCGATACCGTACATTCCTGCGGTTTCGAATGAAACAAAGATGGCGATGACGATTAGCAGAATGGGTCCGATCACGCTTTCCATACCGACGGCAAGACCGGAGATGATGTTGGTAGCAACACCGGTACGACTTGAATTGGCAATGCGGACGACCGGTTTACCGCCCGTATAGTATTCGGTCACGAAACCAATGAACAACCCTGCGACGGCCCCTGCTAACAGTGGCCAGAACATTTTGTTCTCGACAGAGAGATTCGAGATCGCGAAATAACTGAATACCAAGAACAGAACGAGAGCGATAATCGTCGTGTACCTGAGTGCCGCAGCGGGATTCGACGCGGCGAAAAACTTGAGTGACGCGATACCGATGAGTGATGCGATCAAACCGAGCATCGCGATCACCAAAGGAAGAGCCATGTACATCACGCCCATGGCCGTCGATGCAGCGATTGCTATAGTAGCAATGATGGAGCCAACGTACGACTCGAAAATATCGGCACCCATTCCGGCAACATCGCCGACATTATCCCCGACATTGTCCGCTATCACTGCTGGATTGCGAGGATCATCTTCTGGAATACCCGCTTCTACCTTGCCGACAAGGTCGGCACCCACGTCAGCGGCCTTGGTGTAAATACCACCTCCAACACGCGCGAACAGGGCTATCGAACTCGCACCCATGGCGAATCCGCTCAGAACACCGGCTTCGCCGGGCGCATGGAAAATGAGAAATAATATGCCGACTCCGATCAGGCCCAGGCTCGCTACGGCTAGCCCCATGACGGAGCCACCGAAAAACGAAACCAGCAGCGCTTTTGCCTGGCCCGAACTGCGAGCCGCTTCAGTGGTTCGTACGTTCGCTTTCGTCGCAGCCGTCATACCGAGAAAACCCGCCATTACGGAACAGAGCGCACCGATGACGAAGGCGATTCCCGTCATCACACCGATGAATGCCGCTAAGAGTATGAAAACGACGACGACAAATATCGCGAGCACCTTGTACTCGCTTTTGAGAAATGCCATCGCCCCGATATGTATTTGATGAGCTATGTCTCGCATGGCCTCGGTACCCTCCGGCAGACGCTTGATCAAGAAGAAAATGATAAGCGCGATCATCAAGCCAATGCCGCCGATAATCGGAGGGTAGATTCCAAGCGAACCCAGTTCAGTCATAACGATTCCTGATTGTTTGATGGAGTAGTGTTGTAAATGTTCATTGCTCTTTCCCATCCGTGATCGATCAATGCAAACACGGCATCCGACGCTCTCCTTAGCATTGTCTCGACTTCGGGAAGGTCCTCTTGCATGAATGGACTCAAAACATGATCAGCAAGATCGTGCTCTCCGGAGGAAAATCCAACTCCGCAACGCAAACGAGGTACATCGTTGCTGTCATAAGCTCCGATGACCGACGCTAAACCGTTGTGTCCACCACTGCTGCCCCGCCGCCGCAATCGCAGCGTACCAAGGGGAAGCTGCACGTCGTCATGAACAACAAGAATTTCGTGTGCTTCGATCCCGAATCGCTCGAGTAGTACGAGCACGGCATTGCCACAACGGTTCATGTACGTCCACGGCTTGCAGAGCAGCACCGTCCAATCCTGATACGCGGTTTCGGCAACATACAGATTGATGTGAAAGGCAAACTCGCGAACATGCAGGATATCCGCGAGTCGATCGACTACCAAGAAGCCGACATTATGCCGTGTCAGCGCATAGCGCTCACCGGGATTTCCGAGACCCAGAACACACAAGCGTCGCTTGTCGCTTGTACCCTGAGCGACCGCATCTGTCTCCCCGTGGGACAAGATGACGACGCTTACTCCTCGTCGGACTTACCGCGTCCGATCACTTCCGGTTCGATTTCGTCTTCACTCAGCTCTTCTGCTTCGGGCGCTTCCACCTCCTCGGCACGTGCATGACCAATGACGACAACGGCTTGCTCGGGATCATTGAGAATTACACCATTGGCAAGAGTGATCTGACCCACAGTGAATGTATCACCACTATGCAGGGCGCTGACATCGATGGAAATATGTTCCGGCAAGTCGGTCGGGAGGCAATCCACGTCCAACTTGTGCAGCAGTTGATGCAGCACGCCTCCCGCGCGTACGCCAGCGGCTGTTCCCTCAAGCACGACCGGAATCTCGAAGACCATTTTTTCGCTCATGACCAGTCCCATGAAATCCACATGCATGATATGGTCGGTTACGGGGTCGAACTGCACTTCTCGAAGAATGCACTTCTCGTTCGTGCCGTCACTCAATTCCAGATTCACGATGTGCGTTTCCGCAGTGTACACGAGTGGACGCAAATCGAGTGTCCCGACTTCGATCGGGATGTTCTTTTCGTTGGCTACATAGAAAACACCGGGGATGCGACCATGGCGCCGCGCCGTATTGGACGCCGAACGCCCTTTATATTCTCGAATTGTTGCCTTGAGGTTGAATTCTGCCACGGGAATACTCCTGAATACCTGTAAAAATTACATAAGTTTATCTTTATCAACGTCGAAAAGCGAACTGATGGACTGATGAAGATGTGTTCGCTTGATCGCCTCGGCGAACAGTCCCGCGACTGACTGCACATTCACCAGTCGTGTCGCTTCCATCTCCGCTCGCAGTGGAATAGTGTCGGTCACCGATATTTCGCTGACTCCGGACTCCGAAATTTTCGCCGGCGCTTGGCCGGAAAACAACGGGTGCGTGCATGCACCGTACACGTCCTTTGCATTGGCGTCTTTCAAAGCCTTGACTGCGTTCGCGAAGGTTCCGCCGGTATCAATCATGTCATCGACGAGTAGCACATTCCGTCCCTCGACCTGACCGATGATGTTCATCACCTCGGCCTCGTTCTGACGCGGGCGGCGTTTGTCCAACACGACCAGTTCGGCCTTGAGGCGTTTCGCGAATGCTCTTGCCATTTTTATACCGCCAACATCGGGAGAAACAACCGAGAGATTCGGAATTTCCATTTCGCGGAAATGCTTCAACAACACGGCGGAAGAGTACAAGTGATCGAATGGGATATCGAAAAAGCCTTGAATCTGCGGCGCGTGCAAATCCATCGATATCACTCTGTCCGCACCTGCGCTCGTGATGAGGTTGGCCACGAGCTTCGCCGAAACCGCGACGCGGGGCTGATCCTTTCTGTCTTGACGTGCATAACCGAAATACGGTATCACCGCTGTGACGCGGCGGGCGGACGCTCGCTTTGCCGCGTCTATCAGGATCAGCAGTTCCAAGAGATTCTCCGCCGGTGGATTCGTGCTCTGTATGATGAACACGTCCCGTCCGCGTATGTTCTCGCGATACTTGACCCAGATTTCCCCATCACAGAACGTCTTGATTTCGCATGCGCCGACGGGCTCACCAAGGTGAGCGCTGATTTTATCTGCCAATACCGGATTAGACCGGCCGCTGAACACCAACATGTTTGCGCCTCACTTGCGAATCTCCGGGTGTTACTCTCGCTGGGGCGGCAGGGGTCGAACCTGCGAATGTCGGCTCCAAAGGCCGATGCCTTACCACTTGGCTACGCCCCAACATACATGAAACTCTTACTGCAAAAAGCAGTAGACATCTAATATACCATGATCTGTAACCGTAGTCAACTGTGTCGTATTTGCTGAACTCCGGCGGATGTATCGAAGCAATCTCTACGGAAATCGACGATATCGCACGCATGCAGCAACAGTGATCGCCGAATTATCCGTTGCTGTCTCTTGGAAGCAATCATCGCGATACGCAAACGCTCGGCGCAGGTCTACATGCCCGTACGTAGCCGATCAGCCAGACGCTGCGGCAAACCGGCGTCGCGAATTTTCCTCATGCACAAATCCACATCGTATTCGACACGGCAATTCTCATACGTACCGGCAACAGTGTCGAGAATACCGTAGGACGATCTCCAGTCCCCATCGCGGGGTTGACCAACACTGCCGACATTGATGATGAAACGATTTGTAGAATCATATTCCGACCGCGCCGCGTGTATCGGAAACACGAACGGAGTATGCGAGTGTCCTATGAAACACAAGCGTTCGGAGAAGAATTCTCCCTGGCGACGAGCGTCCAATCCGCTGAAGATGTATTCCCACTGTTCTGGCGCATGTGGTGACGAATGAACGAACAGCATGTCGTCTCTTGAAATCCGGTACGGCAACGACCTCAACCAGAGCTTCGCCTCCTCGTCTAATCGAGGGAGCGTCCATTCTATCGCTTTGCTCGCCGTTGGATTGAACGCTCGTTCATAGTTTTCATGCAATACGGCTGCATCGTGATTGCCCAGTACGCAGAAATCCGCATTGTCGCGAATCAATCGAAGGCACTCCAACGGGTTCGCACCGTAACCGACAACGTCGCCGAGGCAGACAATGCTGTGGGCCTGTCGTTCTCGAATGTGATCCAACACGCTCGTGAGAGCTTCGAGATTCGAATGAATGTCGGAAATTATTGCGAGACGCACTGTGGCAACCCATATTGGGAAAGAAGTAAACTAGGAAGAGCGAATTCGAAAAACAACAGAACATTCGCGGGAAATACCCGCAAGCACGTATCTTGCATGCATGAAACACATGTATTGTTCGCTGTTGATTATTCCGCTGTTGTCGTCACTTGCCTTTTCGGACTTGAGTGCGCAGCAAACATCAATACTTCAGGTTCTTCGGGCAGGTCGCCTCGAGGCACGGGAAATCGGAGAAATGAACCTTCGCGAACTGATTGGAAATGTTCGTTTGCAACAGGACAATGTGTTCATCACCTGCGACAGAGCGACGCAGAATCTGACGCAAAACACCGTGGAACTGTCGGGAAACGTGCTGATAGAGCAGGACACTTTGCTGCTACGCACGGAACGCGGTTTCTATGATGCCAATACGCGCGTTTCCTCTTCGACGGAAGGGGTATGGCTGTATGATGGTCATGTTACGTTGAGCGCTCGCATCGGTCGCTATGAAACCGCGTCGCGCATAGCGGATTTTTTCTCGGATGTCGCTATCGAGGATGCCGAGGCGACCATCACCTCCAACGTCATGCGCTATGATCGCGATAGCGCGTTGGTGATTGCCACGGGAAATGTGAACATACGCTTCAAGGACGAGAACGTACTGATCATTGCGGATTCAGTGCGGCATTATTCCGATGAACGCCATTCCTACTTCTATAACGAGCCCATACTATGGCAAATCGATACTGCATTCGTGCGGAGAGACGAATCGGACAATATCGATTCGCTTCGACTCGATACGCTGAACATCGCTGCCGAACGTATGACGGCATTGCGCGATTCCAGCAACAGATTTCTGTCGACCGGAAATGTGCGCCTCGTGCGCGGGGATTTTTCCGCTCGCTGCGAGCAGGCGTTGTTTCTCCGATCCGACAGTCTTATTATCTTCAATCATGATCCGATACTCTGGCATGCCGAAAATCAGATCACGGGTGATTCGATCGCTGCGAGACTCGAAGAAAACAAATTGCGCTCGCTTCATGTTATCGGTAACTCCTTCAGCATATCGCGTAGCAAAGCATCTGAGCAGGACACGCTGTATCCGCCCGGACGTTTCGATCAAACCAAGGGCCGCAGTATTTTTCTGATGTTTCGAAACGACAAAGCCGACACGATTCGCGTTGAGGATAACGCGGTGAGCGTGTATTATCTCTATGAAGACGGGGCGTTGAACGGTGTGCGACGAGAAAGCGGCGATATGATAATCATAGGTTTCGACGACGGGACGGCTGAGAGAATTTGGACTATCGGCGGTGTAGAAGGTACATACTACCCTGAAAAATACGTCACTGGTCACGAGGAGAGTTACAACCTCGATGGCTTCGTCTGGCGGGAAGACAGACCCGCAATGATTCCGTATCCGGATGCAAGCCCGGAACAGATGCATGCAGAGCCATGATTATACGAAAATGCGATCCGCTTTCCCTATACTATGCCGATTTGGTGAAACATTCACCCAGCCGTTTTCGTAACGTCATGTAGCATCAACGACCGCACAAGGAGGTGCAGCAATGACGAAACGCTTATACCGTTCACCCGACGGCAAATTCATCGGCGGCGTCGCCACGGGTATCGCCGAATACTTCGACATCGATCCCGTGCTCGTTCGCCTGCTCTTTGTCGTTCTCACATTCATCAACGGAATCGGCATCCTCGCCTATATCATTCTCTGGATTGTCGTTCCGTACAAACCGACTCTTCCTGTATCCACCACAGCTACGGAAGCTGAAGGCTCCGTTTCATCTTCCGACCAAATTCCAGCGGGAACAACTGCATCGCACAACGCGTCCGCAAGCAGCTTCGGCATTATTCTGATCGGACTTGGAGTATTGTTCCTGCTCAACAACTTCATTCCTTCATTTTCACTCCGGGATTTCTGGCCGCTGATACTGATCGCGGTTGGAGGAGGAATGTTATGGTATGCTATTCCGAAAAAAGCAACGAACGAGGTTGAATCATGAAATCAGGTAGAATATTCTGGGGCACGTTGTTCGTCGTCATCGGCGTGCTCGGTGTAATCAACAATTTCTTCGGTGTCCATGTCGCGTGGGAAACGCTCTGGAAATTATGGCCTCTGCTACTCGTTTTTCTCGGCATCAGTCTGTTCCTCAAGGATACCGCTGCTAAATGGGCGGTGATTGCTGCCATCGGCCTGCTCACCGGAGTCGTGTTGTTTTCATCCGTACAGCACGGTTGCCACAGTGCCGAACGCATGGTGGAAGGCGTGTTCGATGATACTCATGTCACGGATGCGTTCACGCAGACACTGACCGAAGCGTTCAGCGAATCGGCAGGCATCGCCTCGTTGCATTTCGAAGCCGGCGCGGGACATTTCGAACTCAACGATACGACATCCGAGTACGTACGCGCCGACATATCCACAAACATTAGCGGGTATACACTGTCGCGAACACGAGGCGAGGAAAAAGACGAGTTTCGTCTCAGCATGGAAGAGAGGAGACTTCATCTGGAGGGTGGGAAATTCCGCAATCGCGTTGCCGTGTATCTGAATCCCGAACCATTGTGGGATTTGAACATCGCATCCGGTGCTGCGAAAATCGATCTGGATCTGAGACCGTTCCGAGTGCGCACACTGTCGCTCGAAGCAGGTGCGGCAAGTATAGATGCACGCCTCGGTTCACTATCTGATACCTTGCACGTGCACGTGGAAACAGGCGCCTCGACTATTCGGTTGCGCGTCCCCGACAACGTCGCCTGCGAAATCGTCAGCGACGCGACTATGTCGTCACGAACATTCTCTGGCTTCGACAAAATCGACGGAAACACGTATAGATCCCGTGATTTCGATCCCGCAGGGAAAAGAATGTACATCTTCGTCGAATCTGCTCTATCAAAGATCGTAGTAAAGCGTTACGACGCAAGCGAATGGTGATTGTTCGCCAAGCGGGCAAATCATCGACAGGCTACCCAGCACAAGGGTGGCCTGTCTTATGTATCACATCAGCGTGCTCGTGAAACCGCTTATCGCAGCAAGCATGCGCTGTAGCAGAACACACTGCCGCATTCAAGATATACGCGCCAAATACGTGGCGAGCATTCTCGAATCCTGCAAGAATTGAACAGCGCGGCCCGTGTGACCTTGCATTGCTTCAGGCTGCTCCTTTCAATACCGTTCTGACTAACGTAGCGTATATATCCATTGAGGGAGAAGAAATCGCAGAAAAATTTGTCCGCAATGCAAGCAGCACCTTTGCCGGAGAAAGGCTGAACAGCCTGCGGCATTCGTGCGTTCGTGATCTCGGAGGAGAATAACGCAGCGGATATGCTTCGCTTATTGTTTTTCGAAGGTATTGCCGGTTTTCATGATTTTGTAGAGACAGAAACCGAGCAATGAAAACGCCAAGCCCCAACCGAATATCATGAAAATGATTCCACCAATGCTCATATTCAATCTCCATGTCGTAGTTGTACTGGCAGTATAGCGGATGCGTGCGACTGAATCAAGTTCCACTCAATCCAACCAAAGCACGTAGACGGCGATAGCCTTCAATTCTTCTGGAGGGAGATAGTCGTATTTCGGCATCAGTGTACCGATTCCCTGCGCTCGCTCGCGTAGCCGTGCATCTCTGGCTATCGCGGCATCGGGATCCTTCAAGTATTCCACCATCGATTCGATAGTGTAATACTCCCCCATGCCGCGCAATTCCGGGCCGGTTGGTCGACCTTCACCCTCGGGACCGTGACAGGTGATGCAGTTCCGACTCACGTACAGTTCGGCTCCTTTCTGTGCGTCGTTACTTTTCGCTTCGCGTTTCGTGCTGCATGCAGCACAAAGCGCGATAGCCACGCACGCAAGTAGAATAATGCGTCTCATGGTTTCACAGCGATGCAACTGATCTCGACCAGTCCGTCCTTTGGTAGTCTGGCCACCTGTACAGCGGCACGGGAAGGAGGGTTCATGCTGAAGAAACGTGCATACACCTCATTCATAGCCGCAAAGTCGTTCATATCCTTGAGATACACCGTGCATGCAGCAACGTCGGCAAAGGACGTACCAGCAGCGTCGAGTATCGCCTTCATGTTCATCAACGCTTGTTCGGTTTGTTCGCGGACGCCACCCGCGATAAAATCGCCGGTTTCGGGATGGAGTCCGAGTTGTCCTGATACGAACACCAGGGAACCCGCGATATTTGCCTGACTGTACGGTCCGATAGCTCTTGGTGCCTTGTCCGTATGAACCAGTTCTCTGTGATGACTCATCTATTCGCTCCTTATGTAATTCCTGATTCCGGGGATGACTCCCCAACTGCAACAAAGTACGCAATGTACGGGAAAATCGCCACGGCTTCCATCAACAGTTGCGGAATTCCGTTGCTTCGTGTCCGCGACGCGTGTATGTTGCGTCTAGTACAGCAAATCTCTGGAAGTATGGAGGTGACAGATGTCTGATTCCATTTTCACGAATATCATCGAGCGCAAGATCCCTGCGGACATCGTCTACGAAGACGAGAGTGTTGTAGCGTTTCATGATAATGCACCGCAAGCTCCTGTGCATCTGCTCATTGTGCCGCGCAAGCGCATTCCAACGATCAATGATGTTGAGCCGGAAGATGAAACGCTGCTCGGTCACATGGTACTTGTAGCACGACGACTCGCCGAGCAATTTCATCTTGATCTCGGGTACCGGCTGGTGATGAATTGCGACCGACATGGCGGACAAACGGTGTTTCATCTCCACATGCATGTGCTTGGCGGACGCGTCATGGGTTGGCCGCCCGGTTGAATCGTTACGTCTTCCTCACACCCCGTCGCCTCCCTCCGCTGAAGCGCTATCCATTACCCACAACTCAAGTAATGGTTCAAAAGTCGCTTGTAATGGCTTATATTGCAATGGATTGCATTCTGAAACCTTGTTGCACTCTTTCGGAGTCTCCAATGCATGGCTGCCCAGACTCTTTCGCGAACGCATATGATTTCAACAATCTGCGCGAATCTGCGAAATCTGCGGATAGAAATCTCGCGGGAGGCCGGTCATGATTTCCCAACTACCTCAAAGCATCCGGACTGCAAAAAGCCCTGTTAT
>Ga0114946_10001530_pt1 | contig 15930 bp, 13 predicted proteins | sample WalLakDeSediment_FD_88676 | JGI IMG/M metagenome (GOLD analysis project Ga0114946, IMG submission 88676) | Lake sediment microbial communities from Walker lake, Nevada to study Microbial Dark Matter (Phase II) - Walker Lake 11/02/13 Deep Sediment | ecosystem: Environmental > Aquatic >... | reverse complement strand
TCGGGCCCGGCGGCGGCGGCCTTGCGCTCCCCGACGATCCGGTAGCGCTCCGGAGCCGGCTCAACCCCGTCGAGGCGCAATTCCAGCAGCTCCAACTCCTCGCCATCGAGGGCCAGCAACGCCCCAGTCGGCGCTGCTGCTTCCGTAACCCCAGGGCTGGGGCCGCCGCCGGCTGAGGCCTCGGGATTGCGCCGCAGCCGCAGCCGGGACCTCACCAGGGCATGGTCCGCAAAAAGATCGATCCGCAAATCGACATCATCCACCAGATAAGGGAAGGGTCGGTAATCGGCCAGCAGAACCGGCCGGGGAGTTTTATCGTCGGTGCTCAAAACCTGCTCCTGCCTCTGATTTTTATAAGTCCGCGGGTGGCGGCGGAAGCAAAATTGTCGCCCGCCGGATTGACAGATCGCCCCGACGGCATTAAAGTATGGTCCGCAAGGGACGTAACCCCCCGATTACACGGCCTATGCCCCAATAACCACCATTATTGTTCAAAATAACCGAGCTTTTTTGCCCTGCTCATCCAGCCGGAGGCTGCCGCCGCCGGCTGGTACCAGGCCCCAGCAGAGCAACCTGTTCCCAGGATCAAGGAGTTGCCGTCATGCCGATTTACGAATACGAATGCCAAGCCTGCCAGAAAATCACCGAAGCCCGTCAGGGCATCAGCGATGCCCCCCTTACCACCTGCGGTGTTTGCGGCGGCCAACTCAGCAAGATAATCTCCCAGAGCTCTTTCCGGCTCAAGGGCGGCGGCTGGTACGCCGACGGCTACAGCAGCAGTTGCAGTTCCGGTAAGTGCCCGGCGGCGGCCGGTTCCTCATCCTCTTCATCCCCCACCCCTGCCGCCCCGCCCTGCGCCGGGACCTGCGGCTGCTAGCAATACGCCCGGCAGGCCCCATCCTGGCGCTTGCAGCCCAAGCTGCTCCGCCGCCAAGCTGAGGGTCTGCCGGGCTTTCGCCTTACTTTCTTCCCCTCCCGCTCTCCCAGAGCGCACCCTTTGCTGAATGTCCCTTACCGGCCGATTATGGCCATGGCGTCACCGTAGCTGAAAAAGCGGTAACGCTCCTGGACCGCGTGGCGGTAGGCCCCCATAATTGTTTCCCGGCCGGCCAGGGCGCTGACCAGGAAAAGCAGGGAGGAGCGGGGTAAGTGGAAATTGGTCAGCAGGTTGTCCACCACCCGGAAATCATAGCCGGGGTAGATGTAGAGGGAGCAACGGCCACCGCCGGCCTGAACCTGCCCGTCAGCCCCGGCGGCGGCTTCCAGGGCGCGCACCGAGGTGGTTCCCACCGCCCAGATTTTACCGCCGGCAGCCCGGACCTGGTTGACCAGGGCCGCGTTGGCGGGGCTGATCGTATAATCTTCGGCGTGAATGGCATGTTCGCGGATGTCGGAGCAACGCACCGGAGCGAAGGTGCCGTAACCGACATGGAGGGTAACCTGGGCCTGTTTCACCCCCTTTTGCCTGATTTCGGCCAATAAATTCTCGGTGAAATGAAGCCCGGCCGTAGGGGCGGCCACCGCCCCGGTTTCCCTGGCGTAGACGGTCTGGTAACGGGTGCGGTCGGCGGCGGTTGCTTGCTGCCGCTTGATGTAGGGCGGCAAAGGCATCCGGCCGTAACGGGCCAGGCAGTCATCGAGCAGGGTCGCAGGATCGTTGGTTGCCGGCCCGTTCAACTCCAGGCGTACCCGCACCTTGCCGCCCTCCTCCACCGCCACCACCTCCGCCCGGCATTCCTCGCCGAAAACCAGGATGTTTCCGACCCGCGGCCCCTTGGAGCTTTTAAGCAAACCCCAGGCCGGCTCGCTTTGCCGCAGCCCGGCAGGGGCCGGGGGAGCCGCGGCCATACGGGGGTATTCCAGCAACAGCAGTTCCACCTTGCCGCCGCTTGCCTTGCGCCCCGGCAAGCGGGCCGGGAAAACCCGGGTGTCGTTGAAGACCAGCAGGTCCTCGGGCTGCAACAAGTCAAGGAAATCGGGGAAGCGGCGATCGACCAGGGTGTCGCCGCGGCTGTCGCAAAGCAGCAGGCGGGAGGCATCGCGCCGGGCAGCCGGTTGCTGGGCAATCAACTCCTCCGGCAGGTCATAATCGTAGTCGGCCAAGTGGTAGGTATGCATCGCTTAAACCAAACCGCTGCGTTGAGCCAGGTAACACAGCAAAAAACCCAGGCCCAGGGCGGCCAGCCCGAAAACCCGCAAGGTGGCGGGCGGCAATTCCTGCAACTGACCCAGCCAGCGTTTCATCGCCTCGGGAAAGGCCGCGTAGGGCAGGCCTTCGATGATCAGGACCAGGCCGATCAGGGTCAAAAAAAATTCCATGGCAAGGCTCCGGACGAACAGTTATATTGAGCGTTCCGCCAGCACCCCGGGTAAATCCCGGGCCACGGCCGGGCCAATATAACCGACCCCGCGGCAAGCTGCAAACACCCCGGCCACCCCCGAGCTCCAGGAGTCCTAGGGGGAGCAGGGGGTTGCCTGATTCCCATCAGTTCTTCGGACCCTTCCCGGTATTTTTTGCGTGATGCCCAAGCATGGCAATTTTTCCTGACAGAATGATGCTGAGCCGGCGCGACAAGGCCCTGCTCACCGTGCTGGCCGCCGCCCTGGTGGGCATCCTGCTGGTGCTGGCCTTGCTGGGCTGGTACCTTTGGCGGGAATCGGTGGTGGCGGAGGAAGTGCGCCTGGGCAAGCTGGCAAGCCGCTTGGGCGAGCAAACTGAGCAGGCCATCGTCGATGCCCGTGACCTGCTGGATCACCTCAACCAACTCGAGACCGCTCCCTGTTCCCCCGAACACCTCGGCGCCCTGCAGGAAGCGGCGATGACCCGACCCCATGTTCGGGCCATCGGCTACTGGCGGGCGGCGGAACGCCGGTGCGGGGTAGGTTTCATTCAAGGCCAGCCCCTGAAGCCGCCCCAAGCCAGCCGGATCTACGACACCGGCGTCATTGCCTGGTGGCCGGGCCCGGCTACCGCCGTGGGGGGGGTGGAACTGTTCCTGATCCGGTTCGGCGAACACGACCTGGCCATCGACCCCCTGCTGGTTATGAATCCCGGCTTGCTGGCAGAGCAGAAAGTCGAGCTGTGGGTGGAAGGAATGTCCCTGGCCGTTCATCCTCCCGGCGCGGGCTTGACCCCGCCGGCGGAGCTGGCTCCCGGCTTGACCGTGGACCGCGCCAATAACCGCATCATGGCCCGTTTCTCTCTCGGCACCCTGTTTCCCATCGACATCGTGGCGATGCAGCCCTTGGGCCTCTTCTGGCAGCGCTATTTCCCCACCCTGATTGGCGCCGGGCTGCTGGGAGTGCTGCTGGTGGTGCTGTGGCTGTTCGCGGTACTGCGCTACTCGCGCCATCACCTGAGCCTGCCCGCGGAGTTACGCGACGCCATTGGCGGGGGCCAATTAAGCGCGGTCTATCAACCCATCGTCGATCTGGCCAGCGGTTGCTGTGTCGGGGCTGAAGCCCTGGCCCGCTGGCGCCGGGATAACGGTGACGCCATCGGCCCCGACGTATTCGTGCCCATGGCCGAGGAAAGCGGCCAGGCCACGGATCTCACCCTGGCGGTACTTAGGGTGGTGCTGGCAGAGCTGGGCGATCTATTGCGCAAAGATCCCGGCCTGGTGATCAATCTCAACCTGAGCGGCAGCGATCTGGCCTCTCCTCGCTTCAGCCAGGCGCTGGCCGAAATGCTGCAAGCAGCCAAGGTGGCCCCGGCATCGATCAAGCTGGAAATCACCGAATGCTCCCTGCTCAATACCAGCCATGTGAGCGAGCACATCAGCGCCCTGCGCGCTCTTGGCCACCGCATCGCCATCGACGACTTCGGTACCGGCTACTCCAGTCTCGCCTACCTGGAAAACCTGGAACTGGATACTCTCAAAATTGATAAGACCTTTGTCGACGGCATCGAAAGTCACGCCGTGACCAGCAGTGTCATTGGCCATATCATTGAAATGGCATCATCACTACGGCTTGATATTGTCGCCGAGGGTATCGAATCCCCCCACCAGGCCCGCTGGCTCCGGGAGCAACGGGTGACTTTCGGCCAGGGCTACCATTTCAGCCAGCCCCTGGCGGCGGAGCAATTCTGCAGCTGGTGCGATGAGCAGACCGGCGCCGCCGCTAAAACTTAACCTGTAAAACGGAGTTTAACTTGCAACTGCGGATTTCTAACCGGCGGCCAACCCTGTCGGGGAGCGCCCTGCTGGTCCTGACGATTTTGCTCACTGCTTGCAGCCCGCTGCTTCCACCGCCGGAGACTGGCGATCCCCGTCCAACCCCGGTACGGGAGGTAAGACCGCTGAATGGGCACGAATTGGTGATCGCCCGCACCGAGGACGAGATCGAACGCCAGCGCGGGCAGTGGCTGCAAGGTGCGGGCACCACTCTTGCCCCGGATAGCGTCGGCTACTTCATGGACGTGCAGACAGCCCGGCTGCGCCAGGAACTGGCGGGCACGGGGGTTGCCGTGGAGCGTAAAGGAAACACCACCACCATCACCTTCCCCGGCAATACCAGCTTCGAAACCAACAGCGCCCACCTTGATCCGGCCATGGAGCCGGTTCTAGGCACCATTGTCCGGGTGCTGAACGAATACCGCCAAAGCCTGATCGTGGTGACCGGCCATACCGACAGCTTGGGCGATCGCGGTCATAACCAGCGACTTTCCGAAGAACGAGCTTTGGCGGTGGGGCAACAGTTGCTGGCCGCCGGCATCCCACCGGGCCGCATGGTGCTGATCGGTTACGGCCCCGACCGCCCCGTTACCGAGGTTGACGCCCCGGCAGGACGCGCTCTCAATCGCCGGGTGGAACTGATCGTCCATCCCCTGGTTGAACCATAACCCTCCGGTCCTCGGCGGCGCGGCTCAGGGGCCGGGTGGGGTCGGCGCGCGGGGCACCGGCCGCCAGCGGCGGTTGCCGGCCCTCTAGCGGACCATCGCCGGGATCTCCTTTCCCCAGGGATCGGGGGGGATCTCCTCTTTACCCAACGGATGGGGGGGCATCGCCTCTTTGCCCAACGGGTGCGGGGGCATTTCCTCTTTGCCCAAAGGGTGTGGCGGCATCACCTCCTTACCCAGCGGATGGGGCGGCATCGCCACGCTGCCGTCGGGTCGGGCAATCCCGGCATTGCCTTCTTCCCGCTGGATCTTTGACGGTCGAACCTCCTTGCCCAGCGGATCCGGAGGTATCGCCAAGGCCACCCCCGCCAGGATCAAGCCGGCTCCCATCATGATAGCCAGGGTTTGGTAAATCAAGGTCTTGCCCATCATCCTTCCTCCTCCTACTCAGATTAACGCAAGGGGCTCGACTTGTCCCAACCCGGCGCCCGGGGCACTCCGGCGGCGACTTGGGGCCGTACCCCCGAAAAGATCGGCAAAATCGCCGCCGATCCTCACTAATTATAGCATCACGCTTTGGCCGCTGCTGAAATATTTCAGCGCCGGTCGGGGTTTGCCAACCGCGGTCGGGATCAGGCAAAATCCAGGGCTTTCCGGGTGCATATTTCCCGGCGGCCGGGTATAATGGCCCGCCTATGCAAGCCAGGAAAATTACCAGACAGATCAGGGTGGGGCCGGTGCCGGTGGGCGGCGGAGCGGCTGTTGCCGTCCAATCGATGACCAATACCGATACCCGCGACGTGGAAGCCACCGTGGCCCAAGTGCGGCGGCTTGAGGAGGCCGGCTGCGAGATAATCCGGGTGGCGGTCCTCGATCTCGAGGCGGCCCGGGCCATCCGGGCCATCCGGGACCAGATCGCCATCCCCCTGATCGCCGACATCCATTTTGATCATCGCCTGGCCGTCGCCGCCATGGAGCACGGGGCCCAGGGCATCCGGATCAACCCCGGCAATATCGGGGGCAAGGACAAGCTGGCCCGGGTGGCCGCCGCCGCCCAGGCCCACGAGGTGGCGATCCGGGTGGGGGTCAACTCCGGCTCCCTGGAAAAGGATATTCTGGCCCGGCATGGGCACCCGGTCCCCGCCGCCCTGGTGGAAAGCGCCCGGCGCAATATCGCCCTGCTGGAAGAGCTCGGTTTCCATGAGCTGAAAATTTCCCTTAAATCCTCCGATGTGCTGACCACCATCGCCGCTTACCGGCAGTTGAGCGCGGTCTGCGATTATCCCCTCCATCTGGGAGTAACCGAGGCCGGGGGCCTGATCGCCGGCACGGTCAAGTCCAGCGTCGCCTTGGGGATTCTGCTTTACGAGGGGATCGGCGACACCCTGCGAATTTCCCTGACCCGGGATCCGGTGGAGGAAATCCGGGTGGCCTACGAACTGCTGCGCAGCCTGCGTTTGCGCCAGCGCGGGCCGGAGCTGATCTCCTGCCCCACCTGCGGCCGCTGCCAGGTCAACCTTTTCGGCTTGGCCGAGGAGGTGGAACGCTATATTCAGAAAATTGCCACCCCGCTGAAAATCGCCGTCATGGGCTGCGTGGTCAACGGTCCCGGCGAGGCCCGGGAGGCGGATATCGGGGTGGCCGGCGGCAACGGGGTGGGCATTATCTTCAAGAAAGGCAAAGTTTTCAAAAAAGTGCCGGAAGCCCAAGTATTGGAGGTTTTTTTGGCCGAAATAGATAAAATGACCCAAAAGCTCGAGCGCTGAACGGTTGGGCAAACACCGACGGCAGCCGTCTTTAATCGCTACTCCCGACGGAAATCAGAACCCAAAAAAGGAACTGTCACCATGCGTTTTTCCCAACTGCTGCTGCCGACCCTGAAGGAAGACCCGGCCGAAGCCGAGGTAGTCAGCCATAAACTCCTGCTGCGGGGCGGTTTTATCCGCAAACTGACCGCCGGCGTATACTCCTACCTGCCCCTGGGTCTGACCGCCGTCCGCAAGGTCGAACAGATCGTCCGTGAGGAAATGAACCGGGCCGGAGCCCAGGAAGTGCTGCTGCCCATGGTCCAGCCCGCCGATCTCTGGCGGGAATCGGGACGCTGGGATAAATACGGCCCTGAACTGCTGCGCTTCAAAGACCGCCATGACCGGGAAAGCTGCCTGGGGCCGACCCACGAGGAGGTCATCACCGACCTGGTCCGGATGAATATCCACTCCTACCGGGGCCTGCCCCTCAATCTTTACCAAATCCAGACCAAGTTCCGCGACGAGATCCGGCCCCGCTTCGGCCTGATGCGGGGGCGGGAATTCATCATGAAGGACGGCTACAGCTTTGACCCCGACGAGGCCGGGGCCGACGCGACCTACGCTAAAATGTACGAGGCCTACCAGCGTATTTTTACCCGTTGCGGCCTGGCCTTCCGGGCGGTGGAGGCGGACACCGGCACCATCGGCGGCAGCTTTTCCCACGAATTCATGGTCCTAGCCGCCACCGGCGAGGATGTGGTGGTGATCTGCCAGCACTGCGATTACGCCGCCAACCTGGAAAAGGCCACGGCCCAGGCGGAAGCGGCCGCCGCCGGGGATAACCCCCTGCCGCTGAACAAGGTCGCCACTCCCGGCCAAAAAACGGTGAGCCAGGTTTGCGAATTTCTCCAGATTCCGGCAGAATCCCTGGTCAAAACCATGATTTATCTAGCCGACGGGCAGCCGGTGGCGGTGCTGCTGCGGGGCGACCATGAGGTTCAGCCGGTGAAGTTGCAGAACCTGCTGGGGGCCCTGGAAGTGGTCCTGGCCGAAGACGACAGCATCGGCCGGCTGACCGGCGCGCCGGCCGGCTACCTGGGGCCCGTGGGCCTCAAAGTTCCCCTGGTAATGGATGCGGCGGTGGCCGGAATGGCCAACTTCGTCACCGGGGCCAACGAGGCCGACCACCACCTGGTCAACGTTAATCCCGGCCGCGACTTTGCTCCCGACCACCAGGGCGATATCCGGATGGTCAACGAAGATGATCTTTGCCCCCGCTGCGGCGGCAAACTCGCCCTGACCCGGGGCATCGAAGTGGGCCACATTTTCAAGCTGGGCACCAGCTACAGCCAGGCCTTGAACGCCACCTTCCTCGATCAGCAGGGGCAGAGTCGCCCCTTTGTCATGGGCTGCTACGGAATCGGCGTCAGTCGCACGGTGGCGGCGGCCATCGAGCAAAACCACGACCGCGACGGCATCATCTTTCCCCTGCCCATCGCCCCCTTCCAGGTGATCCTGCTTAACCTCACCCCCAAGGATGCGGAGATCTGCGCCGAGGCCGAACGGCTCTACCGGGAATTGCGCCAACAAGGAATCGAGGTTCTGCTGGACGATCGCGATGAGCGGCCGGGCAGCAAGTTCAAGGATGCCGACCTGATCGGGATTCCCATCCGCCTGATGGTGGGCAAGCGCTTCAAGAACGAGGGTCTGCTGGAAATCCGCACCCGGGCCGACGGCCAGACCAGCGAGGCCACTCCGGCCGCGGCCCTGGCGGTGATCCGGGAAATGGTGGCCAGGGCCCTGGGGCCGGTCCCCCCGGCCTGAGCCCGGGCCTGTTTTTGGGCCCCAGCAGAGAACCCAGGAGACCCGAACCGGGCCAAAGCTGTTCTTGCTCCGGGTTCTCGTGATTCACTAAAATCCGTGCTCGATAAGCGGGGAACCATGACCAGCATCGACGAGATCATCAGTCAGGCCGCCAGCTACATGCCTGACGAGGACCTGGATCCCTTGCGCAAGGCCTACAACTTTGCCGAGAAAATCCACCAAGGGCGCCATCGTCTCTCCGGCCGCCCCTACCTGGAGCATGTGCTGGCGGTAACCGCCATCCTGGCCTCCATGCGCCTGGATGTCGCCAGCCTCACCGCCGGCTTGCTCCACGGGGTCCTCAAACAGAAGGAGCATCCGGTCAGCCAAGCCAAGCTGCGCGAGGAATTCGGCGACGATGTCGCCAATATCGTCGCCGGGGCCACCCGGATCACCGCCGTCCAGTTCAACAGCCGCCTGGCCTATCAGGCCGAAAACATCCGCAAGATGCTGCTGGCCATGGCCACCGATATCCGGGTGCTCCTGGTCCGGCTGGCCGACCGGCTCCACGACATGCAGACCCTCAACGTGGTTGATCCGGAAATCCGGGAGGAAATCGCCCAGGAAACCATGGATCTCTACGCCCCCCTGGCCGGACGGCTGGGGATCGACTGGATCAAGCGGGAGCTGGAGGATCTGGCCTTCTCCCAACTCCAGCCAGAGGCCTACCGCCAGCTGGCGGCCAAAATCCAGACCTCGCTGCCCGACCGGGAAATTTACGTGGAAAGGATCAAGGATCTGCTTTCCCATCATCTCCGCGAGAACGGGCTGGAGGATTTCCGGATCCTGGGCCGGCCCAAACACCTATACAGCATCCACAAGAAGCTGCTGGTCCAGAATATCACCATCGACAAGGTCTACGACAAGGTCGCTTTCCGGATCATCGTCAATGACCTCAAAGAGTGCTACCAGGCCCTGGGAGTGATCCACTCCTTATGGCCCCCCATCGACGGCCGCTTCAAGGATTTTATCAGCCATCCCAAGGCCAACGGCTATCAATCGGTCCATACTTCGGTGATCGGCCCCGACGGTGATTTCATGGAAATCCAGATCCGCACCGAGGATATGGACCGCATCGCTTCGGAGGGCATCGCCGCCCACTGGGCTTACAAGGAGGGTCAGTCCGCCAGTATCCGCGACGTCAAGCTTTTCAAGTGGCTCAAGCAACTGGTGGGGATGCTCCAGGATCTGAAAGATCCCGGGGAACTGCTGGAGACGGTCAAAGGGGAGCTTTACGAGGACGATATTTACGTATTGACCCCCAACGGCGAGGTCAAGGGTTTCCCCAAGGGCAGCACGCCGCTGGATTTCGCCTACAGCATTCATACCGAAGTGGGTCACCATTGCAGCGGGGCCAAGGTCAACGGCCAGATCACCCCCTTGCGCACCCCGCTCAAAAATGGCGACGTGGTGGAAATCATCACCTCGCCCAGCCGCAACCCGAGCCGCAACTGGCTCCATATCGTCAAAACCAGCCGGGCCCGCAACCGGATCCGCCAATGGCTCAACCAGGAAGAACGGGAGCAAAACCTGGAAAAGGGCCGTGAAATCTGTGAGCGCGAACTGCGCAAACACGATATCAGCTTAAAAAAGCTGGTGAAAACCGGGCATTTGAAAGAGGTGTTGAAAAGCCTGAGTTGTAATTCCCTGGACGAATTGCTGCACAAGGTGGGCACGGGCAAGCTGGCGGTGGCTTCCATCACCCGCCTGCTCCAGCCGGCGGAGTTGCGGCAGGAGGAAGCGGCCACCGAGGCGGTCCTGCTGGACCGGGTCACCAGGGGCCGGGAGGGGCGTGAGCCCAGGGGCAGCGAAGAGGTGGTCAGGGTGGAGGGGGCGACGGGCATCCCCACCAAGCTCGCCAACTGCTGCCTGCCGGTCCCCGGCGACGAAATCATCGGCTATATCACCACCGGCCGGGGCATCACCGTGCATAAGAGCAACTGTCCCAACCTGCTGGCCGGCGAAATCGAAAGAAGGATCGGCGTCAGCTGGAGCGGGGCGGCCCAGACTCCCTACCGGGCCTCGGTGGTGGCCATCGGCCGTAATCAGCGGGGCCTGCTGGCCACCCTGTCCAGCACCATCACCAATGACGACGCCAACATCGCCAGCCTGGAAGCCGGTACCAGGGGGGATGACGCTCGCTTTACCATGGTTCTGGAGGTCGAGGGCATCGAGCACCTCAACCGGATCCTCCAGCACATTCGCCAACTGGACGGCATCATCGAAGCCAGCCGCAAGTAAGTAAATCTCGCCAAAACCCCAGACCGGCTTGGCCGGCCATGAGAAAACAACGAGCTGACCAACGTCCCTTGTCGTCGTCGCGGAGGTTGGCGAAGTCGACCATTAAGTAAGTCCCAGCAGGATTCCGGGCCGGCCTGGCCGTTCAGCGGGCATAAAAAAACCCTCCCGGGAAGGAGGGCAGGATCAAAACCCGAACCAAAAACCGCCGCGCCAAGCAGCCGCGAGGCAGGGGGCTTGGCTGGCCGGCTGCTAAAGCTTGGCGGTAGGCTGCCGGCGGCAACCGTCGCTACAATATATATAAGGTTTTTACCCGCTTGCGCCGACAGGCCCTGGCGGGTCCGGCGACCATACTCCTGTATGGCGCCGGGCCTGATCGCGCAGGATGCGGTACAGCAGCAGGTTTAACTATTTGGTGATGGCGCCGGAGCGCAGACACCGGGTGCAAACCCGGACCCGCTTGGCATTGCCGCCGGGGGTGGCCATCCGCACTTCCTGGAGATTGGGCAACCAGCGCCGCCGCGTTTTGTTGTGGGCATGGCTTACATTGTTGCCGACTTGCGGTTTCTTGCCGCAGATAGAACATATCTTGGACATATCTCAATACTCCCGGTAACTTAACAGTAGATAAAGCAGTTTTAGGACGGCCCGGTCTGCCCCGCCGTCATGAACAGGACCCGCACATATAACCTTTCCGGACCTCCTTGACAAGTATTTTTGCCATCCGGCGGGCCAATCCTTTTCCGGTTGACCACCAGAAGGTAATATTGTATATAGCGGGCAATTTTCACGACCGCAAAATCCCATTTTTTCCCATCAAACGGAAACTTTTTTGTTCCGCCATTGTCATACTCATTCGTACACAAACCTGCCAATGCCTTCAAAACTCAGCAGCCGAGGCGCTCATGACTAAAGAACAGAATCAGGTGTGGCGTTTTTTCGCCTCGGTCAAACTTGCCCTGTGGGTAATCAGCCTGCTGGCCGCCACCTCGATCGTCGGCACCATCATTCCCCAGGGGAAACAGCCCCAATTCTACATCCAGGAATATGGCGCCGACCTGACCCGGCTTTTCCAGGTGCTGGGGATCACCGAAATGTACGGTTCCTGGTGGTTCATCACCCTGCTGATCATTTTTTCGGCCAACCTGATTATCTGCAGCATCGACCGGTTGCCCAATGCCTGGCGGATGGTGCGGCTCGACAACCTGGACACCACCCCGGAACGCCTCCAGAAAATGCCCCTCAAGGCGGAAATGAAGGTGGCCGCCGATGTCCCCGCCGCCGCCGAGAAAATCAGCCGCCTGCTGGCCGCCGGAGGCTGGAAGGCCGCCCGGCGCGATCAGAAAGACGGCGTTCTCCTCTTCGCCCAGAAGGGCGCCTGGTCCCGCCTGGGGGCCTACATGGTCCACATCAGCATCCTGACCATCTTTGCCGGGGCCCTGTTCGGGGCGGTGTTCGGCTTTAAGGCCAGTATCTTTTTCCCCGAAGGCGAAACGGTGGGCCATGTCTTCGAGCGCGGCACCGCCCGCCCGATCCCGCTGAACTTCGAACTCCACGTTGAAAATTTTGAAATCGTCTATTATCCCAACGGGATGGTGCGGGAATACCGTTCCGACCTGATAATCACCGATCCCGAGATGCCCGAACCATGGCGAACCTCGATCCGGGTCAACCACCCCCTCAAGCACCGGGGCCTGACTTTCTACCAGTCCAGCTATGAACCGATGTCCGAGTTCATGATCAACGTCCGCAACAATGAAACCGGCCGGGAACGTTACGCCCTGGTCCCGCCCAGCCGCCAGGTGAGCTGGGGGGAAGAGGACGTCACCTTCGGGGTGATGAATACCATGACTGACCGGATGGGCCGAGTCCATGAATTCCAGATCTGGTTTGCCGACTCCTCCGAGGCCGAGCCTTCAGTCTTCAATATGCAAGACAAGCAGACCGTTACCGTCCAGCGGCCGGATAACAACTACAGCTTCTACATCCAGCAGCGCTACGCCACCGGCCTGCAGGTCGCCAAGGATCCCGGGGTCTTGATCGTCTATCTCGGCTTCGCTTTGATGTGCCTGGGCCTTTATATCACCTTCATGATCACCCATCGCCGGCTCTGGGTCCGCCTGACCCCGGATGACCGGGGCCAGACCAGGCTGTTGCTCTGCGGCGGCAGCAACCGCAACAAAGCCGCTTTCGATCAACGTTTCTCGGAACTGGCCGAGCGCCTGCGCCAGAATCAAGCCATCAAACAGTAGAGAGGAAGGACCATGGAAAGCGCCCAACTGCTCAATCTTACCACCTTTGGCTACATGGCCTCGTCGATGCTGTATGTCGCGATTCTGATCTTCGGGACCAAAAACCGGACCCTCGGGCTCACCGCCACCCTGGTCACCATGGGAGCCCTGCTCCTCAGTACCATGGGCATTCTGCTCCGCTGGTACGAGGCCTTCCAGTTGGGCTTCGGCTACTACGCCCCCTTTTCCAACATGTACGAATCCCTGGTCTTCTTCGCCTGGTGCATCGCCCTGACCTACCTGGTGCTGGAATACTTATATAAAAACCAGACCCTGGGGGCGTTTGTCATGCCCTTTGCCTTCCTGGCCCAGGCCTTTGCCGAGTACTGGCCCCAGTGGAACCAGGATCTGCGCCCGCTGCTGCCGGCCCTGCAGAGCAACTGGCTGATCGCCCATGTCATTGCCAGCTTCGTCGGCTACGCCGCCTTCGCCATCGCCTTCGGCATGGCGGTCATGTACCTGCTCAAGGCCCGCAACATCGAAAAAAGCGGCCGTCCGGAGGGCACCTCCTTCTTCGCCGCTCTTCCCGGACTCAAGGTCATCGATGAAGTTATCTACAAGGTGATCTTCTTCGGCTTTGTCTGGTTCACCGTCGGCGGCCTGATCTTCGGGGCGATCTGGGCCAATTCGGCCTGGGGCACCTACTGGAGCTGGGATCCCAAGGAAACCTGGTCGCTGATCACCTGGTTCGTTTATGCCGCCACCCTCCATGTCCGCTACACCCGGGGCTGGACCGGCAAAAAAATCGCCTGGCTGGCGGTCCTCGGCTTTGTCTCCACCGTCTTCACCTATTACGGCGTCAACTTTCTCCTCTCCGGCCTCCACAGCTACGGCTAGGAAAAACGGCGCAAGCTGCAACAACGTCGCAGTTCGGCCGGCCGGCCAGCTACCACAGGGGGTTGCCGGCCGGTTTACTTAAAGCGTTATAATCCAGTGAAAATCCGTAACCACCGAAGGCTGACCAGTATCCGGCTTGAGGAAATCAATCGGTTTTCTCAACGGCAGAAAGCAAGCTCAGACGGCAAGATGATCGCTGTTTTTGCTATTGACGCCACCCCGCAGCCTCGTATATAGATGCTCGGTAATGATCCCAACTGGAACCTGCGGCTGACCCGGCCGCATCAATTGCAATAATTTAATAATTTAGAGAGAGGAGGTTTAAACCGATGAAATTTACCGCAACCATCATCGCCATTGTGGCCACCATGGCTTTCGTCGCTACCGCCATCGCCACCATGCCCGGCCAGAATGCCGAATTTGAAGGCGGCGCCATGGGCCAGGTCGTTTTCGACGGTAAGGCTCACGCCGACGCGGGCCTGGCCTGCGCTGACTGCCATACCGAACTTTTCGGCATGAATCGGGAAGCCAAGATGACCATGGCCGACCACAACAACGGCACCTTCTGTTTCAGCTGCCACCGGGCCGACGGCACCGCCTTTGCCAGCGCCGACAACTGCGCCCGCTGTCATACCAAGTAAGTTGAACCACAGCCTGTCATCTGAACAAGGCCGCTGCCAAGGCGGCCTTGTTCAGACATGATTTTCGTGGCCAGTCGCCCCCCCGCCAAAAAGAAAATCCGCACCTGGAACCACGCCCAGCTCTCTTATTTCCTGCTCTCCATCGCGGCCGGGCTCACCGTTCTGATCTGCACCACCCTCTTTATTTTTATCACCCTGGACCTGCCGGACATCGGTTCGCTGGACAGCTACCAGCCGGCTCAGACCACCCTGATCTTCGATGACCGGGGAGAGGTGGTCGAACGGGTCTTCAGCGAAAACCGGATCGTGGTTTCGCTAAACGAACTGCCGGAGCTCCTGCCCCAGGCCTTCATCGCCGCCGAGGATGCCCGTTTTTACGATCACAGCGGGGTCGACGGCTGGTCCATCGTGCGGGCCCTGGTCCATAACCTGCGGGCCGGGGAACGCCGCCAGGGGGGCAGCACCATCACCCAACAGGTGGCCCGCGCCCTCCTGCTCAGCCGCGAAAAAACCTACAGCCGGAAAATCCGTGAAGCGATCCTGGCCTACCGGATCGATCAGCGCCTGAGCAAAGACGAGATTCTTCATATCTATCTCAACCACATTTATCTCGGCAGCGGCGCTTACGGAGTGGAGGCGGCATCCTGGACCTATTTCGCCAAATCCGCCCGGGATCTCAACCTGGCGGAAATGTCGCTGTTGGCGGGACTGCCCCAGGCCCCCAGCCGCTACACTCCCCTGCGCCATTATACCCTGGCCAAACGGCGCCAAGCCTACGTTCTGAACCGGATGGCCGAGGAAGCCTACATTACCCCCACCGCCGCCCGCCGGGCTTACCTCCATCCCCTGCTCTGGGCCACCTCCCCGCAAAGCGCCCCGGAAAACGGCTACTTCCTCCAGCAGGTGAAAAACCAGGTGGAACAGCGCTACGGCCGCAAGCTGTTGCTTGAAGGCGGCTTGCGCATCTATACCAGCCTGAATCAGGAATTGCAGCAGAGCGCGGCGGCGGCGGTCGCCCAGGGCATCCAAAGCTGGGAGGGGCGCCGGCGCCAAGATAGCGGCACGGAACGGCCCCAGGCGGCCCTGATCGCCATCGAGGCCGGGACCGGCCTGGTCAAGGCGGTGAGCGGCGGTACCGACTTCAGCGCCAGCCAGTTCAACCGGGCCACCCAGGCCCGGCGCCAGCCCGGCTCGGCCTTCAAGCCGCTCATTTACGCCGCCGCTCTCGACCAGGGCATGACCCCGGCCACCATCATTGTTGATGAACCCATCCGCCTGCGCGGCGCCGGGCCCCGCCAGACCTGGGAACCGAAAAATTTTACCAACCGCTTCTACGGGCCCACAACCCTGCGCGACGGCCTGGTTTTTTCCCGCAATGTGGTAACGGTCAAAATCCTGCAGCAAACCGGACTCGATCCGGTGATCCAGTTGGCCCGGCGGCTGGGCATCAGCAGCCCGCTGAGCAACAACCT
>Ga0114946_10001529_pt1 | contig 15939 bp, 17 predicted proteins | sample WalLakDeSediment_FD_88676 | JGI IMG/M metagenome (GOLD analysis project Ga0114946, IMG submission 88676) | Lake sediment microbial communities from Walker lake, Nevada to study Microbial Dark Matter (Phase II) - Walker Lake 11/02/13 Deep Sediment | ecosystem: Environmental > Aquatic >... | reverse complement strand
GCCCCGCTGCTCGACGCCGCCGCCGCCCTCGGCGGCCATCCGGTGGCCTGCGCCCGGGTGTCCGATGCCGATCCGCGGCCCCGGCACCGTGGCCTCAGCCACCACACGCGCACCGCGCTCGGCCTGGCCCGGAGCCCGGTCGACGTGGCCGTGCCGCTCGACGCCGCCTGGACGGTGCCGGGGCCCCACCGCGCCGTCGCGGTCGACGCGGGCGACCCGGCCGCCCTCCTCGAGCGCCTCGCGCTCGACGTCACCACCATGGGCCGGGGGCCGGCCGACGACCCGGCCTTCTTCGCGGCCGCGGCCGCGGCCGGGCGGCTGGCCGCGGCCCGGGTCGACGGCGCACCGACCACACCTCGGTAGCATCGCCGCGGTGTCGGCCAAGGTGGAACGCCTGCTCAACCTCACGGCGGTCCTCCTGTCGACGTCGCGGCCCCTCACCGCCATCGAGATCCGCGAGCGGGTCCCCGGGTACCCCGAGGGCGCGGCGGCCGCGCACCGCCAGTTCGAGCGCGACAAGGACGACCTGCGCGAGCGCGGCATCCCCCTCGTGGTCGAGGAGGTGCCGGGGGCGGATCCGCCGGTGCTCGGCTACCGGATCCCGCGCGACAAGTACTACCTGGCCGATCCCGGGCTGGATCCCGACGAGCTCGCGGCGATCCATCTGGCCGTGTCGGCGGTCCGGCTCGACGGCGTGGAGGGGCTGGCCGCGCTGTGGCACCTCGGTGACGGCCCGGCCGAGGTCCCCGGGCGCCCGCCCGTCGCCGCGCTGCCGTCGGACCCGAACCTGGCACCGCTGTTCGCGGCGGCGACGGAGCGGCGCACGGCGACCTTCGCCTACCGGGGACGCGAGCGCACGGTCGATCCCTACCGCATCGACTTCTCCCAGGGCCACTGGTACCTCAGCGCCCGCGAGCACGGGCGCGAGGCCGACGCGGCGCTCCGCGTCTACCGCATCGACCGGGTGGGCGGACCGGTGCGCACCGGTCCCGAGGGGTCGGTGGTCCGGCCGGCCGAGCCCGTCCCCGCCCCGGTGCTCGGCGGCTGGCGACTCGGCGAGGGACCACCCGTCGAGGCGTTCGTCCTGGTCGACGCCGACCAGGCCCCGTGGGTGATCCACCACCTCGGCGAGGCGGCGGTGGTCGAACGCCACGACGACGGCTCGGTCGTGGTGCGGCTCGAGGTGACCAACCGCGACGGGTTCCGGTCGTTCGTGCTCTCCCTGCTCGACCACGCCGAGGTGCTGGCACCGGCGGAGCTGCGGGCCGATCTCGTGGCGTGGCTCGAGGCCGTCGCCGCCGGCGACGCCGACGCGGGACACCCCCGGCGATGAGCCCGGTCAGCGCGGGGGAGCGGGTCCAGCGCATCCTCACGATCGTCCCGTGGATCGTCGGACGCCCGGGCGTTGCGCTCGACGAGGTCTGCCGCCGCTTCGGGATCGGGCGCGACGAGCTGATCGCCGACCTGAGCCTGCTGACCTACGTGGGGTTGCCCCCCTACACCCCCGACATGCTCATCGACGTGGCGTTCGACGAGGACCGGGTCACCATCCACCTGGCCGACCCGTTCGACCGGCCGTTGCGGCTCACCGCCGAGCAGGCCCTCGCGCTGGTGGCCGCCGGCGCGAGCCTGCGCACCGTGCCGGGGGCCGACCCCGGGGACCCGCTCCAGCGGGGGTTGGCGAAGCTCGCTGCGGCCCTGGGCGTGGAGGCCGACGACGTGGTCGACATCGATCTCGGCCCGGTCTCGCCCACGGTCCTCGCCACCCTGCAGGCCGCCGTCGCCGAACGGCGCCGGGTCGAGATCGACTACTACGCGTACGGCCGCGACGAGCTCACCCGGCGCGAGGTCGACCCGCACCGCGTGGTCGCCGAGCAGGGGAGCTGGTACCTCGAGGCCTGGTGCCACCGGGCCGAGGGCCAGCGGCTCTTCCGCATCGACCGGATCAGCGCGGCGCGCCCGCTCGACGCCACGTTCGCGACCCCCGAGCTCACCGAGTCGCTCACCCGGTTCGCGGTGGGCGCGCACGTGCCCCGGGTGACGCTCGAGCTCGCGCCGGCGGCGCGCTGGGTGGCCGACCAGTACCCCCACGAGGGGGTCGAGGAGCTCCCGGGCGGTCGCCTCCGGGTGCGCATCGCGGTGAGCGAGCGACCGTGGCTCGAGCGCCTCCTCGTCCGCCTCGGCCCCGCGGCGCAGGTCGTGGACGCCGACGGGCCCGATCTGGCCGACGCCGGGGCCACTGCGGCCGCCCGGATCCTCCGCCGGTACCGACCGGCGGACGCCGGTGGCGCGACCGCCACGGTCGACCCGCCGGGCTAGCCTCGGGCGGCCGTGTCCGAACCCGCCCCCCGTCCTCGCCCGCCCGAGGGCCGCATCCATCCCTACGACGTGACGTGGACCCGCCCGCCCGACCTCGGCGGGCCCGACGCCGGCCTCCCCGGACCCGCCGACGGTCTCTCTGGTGCCACCCGCCGTGAGCGCCGCGCCGCTCGCCGCGCGGCCCGGGATCCGCTCCGGTCCGCGCTCGAGTGGGTCGTCGTGCTCGGCGGGGCGCTGATCGTCGCCCTGCTGATCCGTGCCTTCCTGGTCCAGGCCTTCTACATCCCGTCGGAGTCGATGGAGCCGACGCTGCGCGAGAGCGACCGCGTGCTGGTGAACAAGCTCAGCTACGACCTCCACGAGGTGAACCGTGGCGACGTCGTGGTGTTCCACCGTCCCCCCAGCGAGCCGGCGGGCGGGATCGACGACCTCATCAAGCGGGCGATCGGCCTGGGCGGCGAGACGATCGAGGGTCGCGACGGGCGGATCTGGATCGACGACCGCCCGCTGATCGAGCCGTACCTCACCGACGCTGCGGTCACCTCGGACTTCGGTCCGCTCCTCATCCCCGAGGACCACGTGTTCGTGATGGGCGACAACCGGCAGAACTCGCGCGACAGCCGCTTCTTCGGACCGATCGACGAGGACCTGATCGTGGGGCGGGCGTTCGTGCGGGTCTGGCCGGTGCCGCGCGTCGGCCTGCTCTGAGCGGGGCCGCGACGGCGGAGCTGGGCCTCAGTCGCCGCCCACGACCGCGGCGATGCCGTCCATCAGCCGGTCCACGTGGTCGCTGTACAGCCCGTCGATGCCCATGTCGACCAGGCCGGTGATCACCCGCTCGAACTGGGCGTCCCATCCGAACGCGTACCGCTCGAAGCGGTGGAAGAGCGTGACCAGGCCGCCCGACCAGTCGCTGTGGTGCAGGTTCACCGCGTCGACCCCCGCGGCGCGCAGGTCGGCGGCCCGGCGCTCGGGACCCTCCGTGAGCCGGTCGAGGCGCGTGGAGTCGACGAGCCGCACGTCGGGCAGGCGCGGCCGCCACTCGACGAGGCGATCCAACGTGGGATGGCACAGCCAGAGCCGGCCCGGTGCGCCGGCACCCGCGGCCCGGGCGACGCTCACCACCCGATCGACCGCCGCGGGGTCCTTCACGTCGAGCGACAGCTCGTAGTCGGTCCCGCACGCCGCGTAGAGCTCGTCGAGGGTGGGGATGTGGGCCGGGAGCTCGTCGCGCCGCAGGTCGGCGATCCGCCGGCGCCGGCGACCCCGCAGGAGCGATCCCACCACGCCGTCGTGGTCGAGCACCGCCTCACCGTCGGCGGTCAGCCAGACGTCGCTCTCGATCCCGGTCGCCCCGAGCCGGAGCGCGAGCCGGAACGCCTCGAGGGTGTTCTCCGGGGCGTGGGCCCGGGCGCCCCGGTGCGCGAACCCGATCGGCGGGACGCGGCGGGCGGGGAGGCGGCTCGGCACCGCGCCATCCTCCCCGCGCGGCCGTCGGGGCGCCACCCGGCCCGCCGGACGGCATCCGATCGACCAGACTGGCGGGGTGGAACCGCTGTGGATCGTGGCCGTCGTCACGCTCGTCGGGGCGACCGCCGTCACCGTCGTCGCCGCCCGGCTGGTCGCCCGGGCCCTGGCCGGGCTGGCGGCGGAGCTCACCGAATGGCGTGCGGCCGCCGCCGAGCTCAGCGAGGTCGGCGCCGAGCTGGCACGCGTGCGCGATCGCGCCACGGCGACGGCCACGGCGATGCCATCGGTCCCGGCCAGGCCACGGCTCCCGTCGCGTCGGCGCGGCGCGTCCGGGGCGATCCGCCGGTTCCGACCGCGCCGGTAGGATCGGCGCATGTTCAACGTGGGCGGTGGCGAGATCCTCGTCATCCTCATCGTCGCCCTCGTCGTGCTCGGCCCGGACAAGCTCCCGGGGGCGGTGCGCCAGGCCGGACGGGTCCTCGGCGAGATCCGGCGCATCAGCTCGGGCTTCCAGGCCGAGATGCGCGACGCGATGGGCGACACCGGCTCGCCCCCCACGCGCGTGGCCGTGCGCCCCTCGGTGCCGCCGGCGCCGGACGGCGACGGATCCGAGGTGCCCCCGTCCGATCCGGGCCCCGCGTCCGAGGACACCCCGGCATCCGGGTCCGATTCGGTGGCCGACGCCGAGGCCGCCCGCGGGGCCGGCTCCGAGCCCGACGACGGCACCGAGGCCGGTCGGGCCGCGCCGTGATCGGTCGGCGGGGGAAGGCGGCGCCGCCCGACACCGGCGACGGCACGATGACCGTCATCGAGCACCTCACCGAGTTCCGCGACCGCACCATCAAGTCGCTGCTCGCGGTCGCGGCGGGGGCGATCATCTGCTTCACCCTGTTCCCCCAGATCCTCGACTTCCTGAGCCAGCCGTACTGTGACTTCCGGCCTGCGGACGAGTGCCAGTTCCTCCAGACCGATCCGCTCGAGAGCTTCTCGGTCCGCCTGAGCGTGTCGACCTACGGCGGGTTCGCGCTGGCCATGCCGGTCGTGCTCTACCAGGTGTGGCGCTTCATCACGCCGGGCCTGCACGCCAACGAGCGGCGCTACGCGCTGCCGTTCGTCCTCGCGGGCGTGACGTTGTTCCTCATGGGTGCCGGCCTCGCGTTCTGGACGGTGCCCCGAGCGCTCGAGTTCCTCGTCGGCCTCGGGGGCGACAGCTTCGAGGTCTTCTTCAGCGGCAGCAGCTACCTCAGCTTCCTGGTGAAGATGATGGTGGCCTTCGGGATCGGCTTCGAGTTCCCGATCCTCTTGATCTTCCTGCAGCTCGCCGGCATCGTGCAGCCCGAGCAGCTCGCCTCGGTGCGCCGCTACGCGATCGTCGGGATCGTCGCGCTCGTCGCGGTCATCACCCCGAGCGGCGACCCCATCAGCCTGCTCGTCCTCTCCGGCCCGATGTACCTGTTCTACGAGGCCTCGATCCTCATCGGGCGCGTGCTGCGACGCCGGGCGACCGCCGACGAGGTGCCGTGACCGGCGCGCCGTCGGACCGGCGGGCCGTGCGGGCCCGGTTCGTGGCGCAGCTCGGGTTCCGGCTCGATCCGTTCCAGCTCGAGGCCCTCGACGCCGTCGACGCCGACCGCTCGGTCCTCGTCGCCGCGCCCACGGGCTCGGGCAAGACGGTGGTGGGGGAGTACGCGGTGGCGGTCGCCCTCGCCGAGGGTGGCCGGGTCGCCTACACCACCCCGATCAAGGCCCTCTCGAACCAGAAGTACGGCGACCTGGCCCGCCGCTACGGCGCGGCGCGCGTCGGGCTGCTCACCGGCGACAACTCGATCAACGGCGACGCCCCGGTCGTCGTCATGACCACCGAGGTGCTCCGCAACATGATCTACGCCGGCGCGCCCGGCGTGGCCGAGCTGCGCTGGGTGGTGCTCGACGAGGTCCACTACCTCCAGGACGCCTACCGGGGCCCCGTGTGGGAGGAGGTGATCATCCACGCGCCGCCCGCGGTGCGCCTGGTGTGCCTCTCGGCCACCGTGTCCAACGCCGACGAGCTGGCCGAGTGGATCGGCACCGTCCGGGGGCGCACCGAGGTGGTGGTGGAGCGCACCCGTCCGGTGGAGCTCACCGACCACTACCTGGTCGGCGACCGCCACCGCGAGCGGATGCAGCTCGTCGAGACGCTCGTCGACGGTCGACCCAACCCCGAGGGGCGCCGCTTCGACATCGAACCCGGCGGCGGGCTGCGCGGCGGGCGGGGCGGGCGCCGCTGGTACACACCCCGGCGAGCCGAGGTGGTCGAGCTGCTGGCCGAGCGGTCCCTCCTGCCCGCCATCACCTTCATCTTCAGCCGCGCCGCGTGCGACGACGCGGTCCGGGCGTGCCTGGCCGCCGGGCTCCGCCTGACCACCGCACCCGAGCGCGAGCGGATCCGCCAGATCGTGGCCGAGCGGACCGCGGGGCTGTCGGAGTCCGACCTCGTCGTGCTCGAGGCCGCCCAGTGGGGGCGTGCGCTCGAGGCGGGGCTCGCCGCGCACCACGCGGGCATGGTGCCGCCGTTCAAGGAGACGGTCGAGGCGCTGTTCGCCGAGGGCCTGGTCAAGGCGGTGTTCGCCACCGAGACCCTCGCCCTCGGGATCAACATGCCGGCCCGTTCCGTCGTCATCGAGAAGCTGAGCAAGTTCGGCGGCGAGCGCCACGAGCAGCTCACCCCCGGCCAGTACACCCAGCTCACGGGCCGGGCCGGACGGCGCGGCATCGACACCGCGGGGCACGCCATCGTCCTGTGGTCGCCGTTCGTGCCCTTCGAGGACGTCGCCGCGCTCGCCGCGAGCACCTCGTTCGAGCTGCGCTCGGCCTTCCGCCCCACGTACAACATGGCCGCCAACCTGGTCCGGTCCCACTCCGCCGACGACGCGGTCGCCCTGCTCGAGCGCTCCTTCGCCCAGTTCCACGCCGACCGCGCCGTGGTCCGCCTGGCCCGACGGGTCGAGGATCGCCGGCGCGAGCGCGACCGGTCCCTCGAAGAGGCCCGGTGCCACCTCGGCGACGTCGCCGACTACGCGGCGCTGGACCGGGGCCCGCGGCGGGTCGAGGCGCGACCCGTCGACCTCGACGCCACGCTCGCCGAGCTCCGACCGGGTGACGTCATCGCGGTGGAGCGCGGGCGGTCCTCGGGCCCGGCGGTGGTGGTGTCGGTCGCCCAGCGCCGGGGCGGCACCACCCGGCTGCGGGTGCTCGGCCGCCAGGAGCGCCTCGTGGCCCTCACCGCCGACGACTTCGACGCCGCGCCGGTCCGGCTCGGTCAGGTCGAGCTGCCCGTCCCCTTCACGCCGAACCGCCGTCCGTTCCTCACCGAGATCCTGCGTCGCCTGCGGGCCACCGACCTCGCCCCCGCGGCGGGTCGAGCGGGCGAGGACGGTGGATCGCCGTCCGCCGCGGCCCGGCGGGCCTCGCACCCGGTGGCCGCGTGCCCCGACGCCGAGCGGCACGTGCGGGCCCTGCGCCGGGCGAACCGGCTCGACCGCGAGATCACCGCGCTCTCCGCCCGGCGCGTCGAGGCCGACGCCACCCTCGCCGGTCAGTTCGAGCGCGTCCTCGCGCTCCTCGAGCAACGGGGGGCGCTCGAGGGCTGGGCCCTCACCGGATCGGGCGAGGTCCTCCGCCGCGTGTACCACGAGTGCGATCTGCTGGTGACCGAGGCTGTCGTCGGCGGGCTGTTCGACGATCTCGACCCGCCGGCGCTGGCCGGGCTCGCCGCGGCCCTGGTGTACGAGCACCGCAGCCCGGGCGAGCCGCCGGAGGCCTGGATCCCTCCGGGTCCGCTGCGCGACCGGCTCGAGCGCCTGGCCGACATGGCGCGCGACCTCAACGCCGCCGAGGCCGCCCTGCGCCTCCCCCTCACCCGCCCGCCCGACGTGGGGTTCACCGCGCTGGCCCACGGGTGGGCCGCGGGCGAGGACCTCGGCGACGTCCTGGCCGACGAGCTGGTGTCGGGCGGCGACTTCGTCCGCAACGTCAAGCAGCTGATCGACCTGCTGGGCCAGCTCGCGGAGATCGCGCCGGTGCCCGCGACGGCCCGGGCGGCGCGGCGGGCGGCCGACGCGGTCTTCCGGGGCGTGGTGGCCGCCTCGTCGGCCGTCGCACCGGTCGGCGAGGAGGGACACGCCCCGTGACCGTCCGCAAGGGCCAGGCGTGGGGGAGCGCGGGCGGCCTCCCCGACGACGGCATCGTCGTCGGCACCGACGCCGAGGTCCGGGCGCTCGTCGAGACCGCCCGCCGCTCGGCCCGGGAGCTCCCGATCGTCGGGCTGCTCGGCGGCGATCTCTGCGCGTCGCTCGGGGGCACCGGCGACGAGCGCCGGATCCGGTCCCCGACGGCGCCGCGCCTGCCCATCGACGTGGTCGAGGTCACGCTCGACGATCGCCGGCACTGGTTCGTCGCCCACCTGGTGGCCCGCCGACGGCTGTGGTCGGGCCGGTTCGTCGTCGCGGCCAACGCCGAGCGGCTCGGGGCGTGGAAGGTGGCGCCGCGCGCCCATCCCGGCGACGGACTCGTCGACGTCCTCGACGGTCGCCTCGGCCTCGACGACCGTCTGAAGGCCCGCCGGCGACTGCCGGCCGGCGATCACCTGCCCCATCCGGGGATCTCGGTCACCCGCGCGGCGGCGCTGCGGATCGAGCTCGACCGCCCCCTCCCCGTCCGCCTCGACGGTCAGGCGGCCGGCCCCGCGACCCGGATCGAGCTGCGGGTCGAGCCCGACGCGCTGATCGTGGTGGTGTGACCGGATCGGTCCGGCGCCGTCGGCCTCGGTCCTGCGTCCTATCGTGACCACATGGATCTCCCGGCCCTCAAGGCGCGCGCGACCGACGAGGTCCGGGCGCGCGCCGGCGTGCTGCTCGACGTGTCCCACCGCATCCACGAGCACCCCGAGCTGAACTTCGAGGAGCATCGCGCCCACGACCTCTTGACCGCGGCGCTCGAGGCGGGTGGCTTCGACGTCACCCGCGGGGCCCACGGCCTCGACACCGCGTTCGTCGCCGAGGCCGGCCACGCCGGGCCGCGGATCGCGGTGATCTGCGAGTACGACGCCCTGCCGGGGATCGGCCACGCCTGCGGGCACAACGTCATCGCCGCCGCGGGCCTCGGTGCCGGCCTCGCCCTCGCCACCCTCGCCGACGAGCTCGGCGGCCGCGTGGTGGTGATCGGCACGCCCGCCGAGGAGGGCGGCGGGGGCAAGGTGCTCATGGCCCGCGACGGCGCTTTCGCCGATGTCGCGGCCGCACTCATGGTGCACCCCGCCGATCACGACCTGGCGGCCATGACCACCATCGCCATCCAGCGCCTGATCGTCGAGTACCAGGGCGAGGAGGCGCACGCCGCGGCCCACCCCGAGCTGGGACGCAACGCGCTCGACGCCGCCGTGCTCGGCTACGTGAACGTGGCCGCGCTGCGCCAGCACATCCGGCCCGACGAGCGGGTCCACGGGATCTTCACCGACGCGGGGCAGAAGCCGAACATCGTCCCCGCCCACGCCGCCGCCGAGTGGTACGTGCGGTCACCCACCCTCGCCACCCTCGATCCGCTGCGGGCGCGGGTGCTCGGCTGCCTCGAGGCGGGCGCCGCCGCCGCCGGGTGCCACATGCACCACCGCTGGGCCGACCCGCCCTACGCCCACATGCTCGACGATCCCGAGCTGGTCGAGCTCTACGTGGCGAACAGCGCGGCGACCGGGCGCACCGTGCATCCCCCGGGGTCGACGGGCATGGTCGTGGGCAGCACCGACATGGGCAACGTCAGCCACCTGGTCCCGTCGATCCACCCCATGATCCGCGTCGCACCGCCCGGGGTGTCGATCCACACGCCGGCGTTCACCGGGCACGCCCGCTCGGCCGCCGGGGACGCCGCGGTCGTCGACGGGGCGATCGCCCTGGCCACCACCGTGATCGACCTCTGGGCCCGTCCCGAGCTGCTGGCCTCGGCCCGGCGCCGGCTCGACGTGGCGACGGCCGACACGCCGGCGCCGATCTGAGCGACCACGCGCCGCGGTCGGGGCGACGGTCGCGCGCGCCCGGCGCGGTCCCCGGGCACGCGCGGCCGAGGGCCTAGTGTCGCGGCTCGTGACCGTGTACGTCGCCGAGGAGTTCAGCCCCGAGGAGTCCGACGTCCTGCGGCGTTACTTCACGAACCTCGACGGCCCGGTCTTCGCCCTCGTGAACCTCCCCGAGGTGGTGAAGGGCGCCCTGTTCGCCCGGTACTCCCGGTCGCCGAAGAGCCTCCGCCGTCTCTTCCTCGACGAGTTCGTCGGCGAGCTCGACGTGACCGGCGACCAGACGATCGACGCCACCATGGGCCTGCGCCGGGCCGAGGAGCTCTACGACCGCGTCTTCCTCGAGTACGGCGACGACTCGGTCGCCCAGCTCGGTGGTGTGCACCTGGCGTGCGAGCAGGCATCGAACCTGCTCACCAAGGTGCTCGAGTGGGGTCGGCTGATGTCGTACCTCGAGCAGTCGACGCGCTACATCGCCTACGACACCCGCCTCGGCGGGCGCTACCGGTACCACCGCGACCCCGAGGTGCTGTCCTCGTCGCTCGGCACGCGGTACGTCGGCGACCTCGACCGCATCTTCGACGTCTACGCCGACCTCGTGCCCCGGCTGCAGGACTGGCTCCGCCTCCAGACCCCGAAGACCGCGAGCGACTCCGACTTCGTGTACCGCCAGGCGATCCGAGCCAAGGCCTTCGACTCGCTCCGGGGCATCCTGCCCGCGGCCTCGCTCTCCAACGTCGGCATCTACGGGTCGGGCCAGGGCTACGAGCAGCTGCTCCTGCGGATGCGCGCCCACCCGCTGCCCGAGGCCCGCACCTACGCCGGCCTCATGCTCCACGAGCTCCGCAAGGTCATCCCGTCGTTCCTCAAGCGGGTCGACCTCGACGATCGGGGCGTGGCCTGGAGCCGGTACCTCGACGACACCCGCACGGCCACGGCGGAGATCGCGGCACGCCTCGCCGGCGCCGACACGCCGTCCGCGGGCACGTCCGCCGGTCCGAACCCCGAGGTCACGCTCGTCGACTTCGACCCCGACGGCGAGATCAAGGTGGTGGCCGCCGCGCTCTATCCGCTCGTGCACCTCGCCGAGGCCGAGCTCGAGCGGCGGGTCCGGTCGATGTCGGTCGACGACCGGGTCGCGGTGCTCCGCGCCTACTCGGGCGAGCGGGGCAACCGTCGCCACAAGCCGGGCCGGGCCTTCGAGCGCACCAGCTACCGCTTCGACGTGCTCGCCGACTACGGGGCCTTCCGCGACCTCCAGCGTCACCGGATGCTGACGATCGAGTGGCAGCCGCTCAGCCCGCGGCACGGGTTCACCCGGCCCCCCGCCGTCGACGCGGCCGGGCTCGACGGCGACTTCGACGAGGCCATGGCGCGGTCCGCGGCCCTGCACGATGCCCTCGCCGAGCGGTTCCCGGCCCAGGCCCCCTACGCCGTCGCCCTGGCCTACCGGTTGCGCTTCGCCATGCAGATGAACGCCCGGGAGGCGATGCACCTGCTCGAGCTGCGCACCACCCCGCAGGGCCACCCCGCCTACCGTGCCGTGGGCCAGCAGATGCATCGCCTCATCGCCGAGGGCGCCGGCCACCGGGCCCTGGCCGAGGCCATGCGGTTCGTCGACCACTCCACCGAGCCCGAGCTCGAACGGCTCGACGCCGAGCGGCGGGCCGAGCAGCGGCGCCTCGGCGGTTGACCGGAGCGGCCGGGCCGACGCCGGCCGTGGCCGCCCGTCACCCGTGATCGCGGGGCTCCGGTGGCCCCACCGCCTCGGGCCGGTGGGTGTGTACGCTGCTCGTTCCCGTGCCCGGGGCACCCCGGTATCCCGGACCCGGCGCAGATGTGCCTATCATCCGCCGCGACGACCCCCCCGACCCCCTCCCCGAGGACGACATGGCTGACGACGAGCTCGACGACGACCTCGATGTGGAGGAGCTCGACGAGGACCTCGAGGGCGACATCGACGAGGACATCGACGAGGACATCGACGAGGTCCTCGTCGAGGGCATCGACGAGGACCTCGAGGTGGCCGCCGACGTCGTGGTCGACGACGACGCCGTCGTGGACGAGGAGGACGAGGCCGAGGAGGAGGTCCCGCGCCGGGCCCGCAAGGACGACGAGGACGACGACGAGGAGGAGGAGGTCGACCCCGACGACGTCGAGGCCGACCTCGACGCCATCTTGAAGGTCCGCATCGCCGCCGCCGAGGACGAGGAGGACGACGACGAGGACGAGCCGGTCGAGGCCGAGACGAGCCCCGACGGCACGACACGTGTCCAGCCCCGCCGCGACGACGAGTTCGTCTGCCAGTCGTGCTTCCTCGTGAAGAACCGCCGGACCCAGCTCGCCGATGCCGAGCGCGAGTTCTGCGTGGACTGCGTCTAGGGAGCCACCGTGTCCCCGCCCCGCCGGTCGCCCGCCGACCGCATCCTCGACCTCACGCTCTACGCACCGATCGGCGCCGTGTTCCACGGCCCGGCGATGCTCGACGAGCTCGCCGGACGGGGCCGCGCCCAGGTCCGCACGGCCCGGGTGATCGGGCGCCTTGCCGTGGACGGCGCCCGCCGCGACCTCGATCGCCGCAGCGCCGACATCCGGCGGCTGGTCGGCGACACCGTGGTCGGGGTGGCCCGGGCCGCCGGCGCGCCCCTGGCCGGGCCGGCGCGCGACGACGCCCCTCCCGCGGGGAGAGCCCCCCGGGGACCGTCGACCACCGCCGCGAGCACCCCCCACCGGCACCTCCACGCCGTGGACTCGCCCGAGCCCGCGGTGGTCGCGCGCCCCGACGCCAGCAGGCTCCCCATCCCCGGCTACGACAGCCTCTCGGCGTCACAGGTGGTGCCCCGGCTCGACGACCTCACCGCCGACGAGCTCGACGCGGTCGGCGACTACGAGCGAGCCACCCGGGGCCGCATGACGATCCTCAACCGCATCGCCCAGCTCCGGGCCAGCTGAGACCGCCCGTGGAGACCGCCGCACGGGTGGCCAGCGGCGACGACCTGGCTGTCCTCGCCCGACTGGCCCAGGACGCCGTCGACGAGCTCCGACCCACGCGGGGTGGCGACATCTGGTCGCGGCGGGAGGGACGGGCGCTGCCCGCCGACGACGAGCTGGCCCGCCTCCTGGTCGACCCCGACGCGCTCGTGGTGGCCGGGTGCGTCGACGACACCGTGGTGGGCTACGCCGTCGTCCGTCGTGAGGTGCTCCGCGACGGCACGGCGATCGCGGTCATCGACGACCTCTACACCACGGCCGCCGCCCGCGGCGTGGCCGTCGGCGAAGCGATGATGGACCTCGTCGTCGCCTGGGCCACTGCACGAGGCTGCGCCGGGATCGACGCGCTCGCGCTTCCCGGGAACCGGGCGACCAAGAACTTCTTCGAGACCTTCGGGCTGGTCGCCCGGGCGATCGTCGTGCACCGCCCCCTCGGCGACCCGCCGGCCGATCCCGCCGGATGAGCGGGGAACGCCGCCCCGAGATCGGCGTCGGCGCGGTCGTGGTGCACGACGGCCGGCTGCTGGTGATCCGGCGGGCCCGACCACCGGCAGCCGGGGCCTGGTCCGTCCCGGGTGGCCACGTGGAGTGGGGGGAGACGCTCGAGGCCGCGCTGGTCCGCGAGGTGCACGAGGAGACCGGGCTCACCGTGCGGTGCGGCCCGCCGGTGCTCTGGGCCGAGCGGATCCACGCCGACCACCACGTGGTGATCCTCGACTTCCGGGCCGAGCTGGTCGGCGACGCCCGGCCCCGCGCCGGTGACGACGCCGCCGAGGTGCGGTGGGTCGACCGTCGGGAGCTCGATGAGCTCCCGGTGGTCGAGGGCCTGATCGGCCTGCTCGACGACCACGGCGTGCTCGACGAGCTGCGCTGACCCGGTGGCGCCGGCGCGATCGACGCCACCCGATCACACGGGGGTCAGCGGCCCTTCCACTCCGGTGCCCGCTTCTCGATGAACGCGCGGGGCCCCTCGGCGAAGTCCTCGGTGGCGGCCAGTCGGGCCATCGCCTCGTTCGACAGGCGGAAGCCGGTGGCGTCGTCGGCACCTCGGCTGGCGAGCATCACCGCTCGGCTCTCGCGCACCGCGAGCGGCGCGTTGACGGCGATCCGCTCGGCGAGGGCGAGCGCGGTGTCGAGCGCGGTCCCCGGCTCGCACAGCTCGCTCACCAGGCCGAAGTGGTGCGCCCGCTCGGCGCTGATCGGATCGCCGGTGAGCACGAGCTCGGTGGCTACGTTCACGGGCAGCCGCTGGGCGAGGCGGAACAGCCCGCCGGCGGCGGCGACCAGGGACCGCTTCACCTCGGGCACCCCGAACCGGGCGGCCGAGGAGGCGACCACGAGATCGCACGAGAGCACGATCTCCGTGCCGCCGGCCAGCGCGGGTCCGTCGACGGCGGCGATGATCGGCTTGGCCCGCTCGCGGCTGACGATCCCCGCGAAGCCCCCCTTCGCCGTGGCCAGCGAGGCGGCCTGCCCGGAGGCGATGGCCTTCAGGTCGGCGCCGGCGCAGAAGACGGGGCCGGCGCCGGTGAGCACGCCGACCCAGAGATCGTCGTCGTCCTCCAGGCGATCGATGGCGGCTTCCATGCCGGCGGCGACGTCGCCGTTGACGGCGTTGCGGGCATCGGGACGGTTGATGGTGAGGACCGCGACGTGCCCTCGGATCTCGAGTTCGACCATGGGCGGAGGCTAGCGCCCCTGCAGGCCGGCCCCGGCCGCTGCCGGGCGCCGCGGCGGCACCACCATGCGCGATCCGCCCGCCCCTGTGGTCCTAGAGTCGGCGGCGGTGGGATCGAGCGCTGCATCGGCTGCGGGACGGCGACGGGCCGGTTGCCCGTTCTGCGGGGGCGGGGCGGTTGAGCGCCTCTGGCTCGCCGGGCCCGGGGTTGACGCCTGCTCGTGCCCGCGCTGCGGGATCCGCTGGGACGAGGAGCCGTCGGGCGCCGTCCGGGCCGACGTGGCATCGCCCGCAGGCCGGCCCCGACCGAGGGGATGAGCCCGGCCGCGACCGTCGACCTCGTGGTGTTCGACCTCGACGGCACCCTCCTCGACTCCGATCGTGCCCTCGCCGACGCGTTCGTGGCCCTCGGGGTACCGCCCGAGCGGGTCACCTACGGACACGTCATCGCCGACGAGTGCCGCCGCCTCGGCCTCGAGCTCGACGACTACCTCGCGGCCTACGACACGTCGTCCGCCCAACCGTTCCCCGGGGTCGAGTCCCTCGTCGCCGCGGTGCCGCGGTGGGCGGTCTGCTCGAACAAGCACCCCCGGTCGGGACGGCTCGAGCTGGCCCGCCTCGGCTGGTCACCCGAGGGGGCCTGGTTCGCCGACGCCTTCGACGGTCCGAAGCGGCTGACCCCGGTGCTGGAGGGATGCGGGGCGACGCCCGACCGGGTCCTCTACGTCGGCGACACCGACCACGACCGGGCCTGCGCCGCGGAGGTCGGGTGCCGGTTCCTCCTCGCCGGATGGAACCCTCGGGCCGCCCGCCGGCCCGGTGACGACGTGGCCGAGCACCCGCTCGAGGTGATCGAGCGCGTCGACCCCACCGGCCGGTATCCGGCCGAATGGGGCTCGATCTAGACCTGCTGCTCCTCGGAGGCGGCGGCGGTCTCCGGCGGAGCCGGGGCATGGTGCGGTGCCGCCTCGTCGGGACCCGCGTCGGCGGACGCCGCGGGCGCCTCACGCTCGGCCTCGGTGGCAGTCGCCGCCGGGCTCGGCTCGATCGCGGCTGGCGCCTCGGGTCCGGACTCGATGGCCGTGGGGGTCGCTGCCGCGGCGATGGCCGCAGGCGCCTCCGGTCCGGACTCGATGGCCGCAGGCGCCGCGGCGCCGGCCTCGATGGCCGCCGGGGGCGCAACACCGGATTCGATGGCCACGGGGGCCTCAGCGCCGAGCGGCGCGTCGGACGGCACGGCGGCCGGGGGCGCGGCCGCGGCATCGGACGCCGACGACTCGGGCACTGGCGCGGCCGCGGCATCAACGACCGGCGACGCGGGCACTGGCACGGCCGCGGCATCAGCCGCCGACGACTCAGGAACAGGCGCGGCCGCAGCATCAGCCGCCGGCGACTCGGGCACTGGCACGGCCGCGGCATCAGCCGCCGACGACTCAGG
>Ga0114946_10001528_pt1 | contig 15949 bp, 15 predicted proteins | sample WalLakDeSediment_FD_88676 | JGI IMG/M metagenome (GOLD analysis project Ga0114946, IMG submission 88676) | Lake sediment microbial communities from Walker lake, Nevada to study Microbial Dark Matter (Phase II) - Walker Lake 11/02/13 Deep Sediment | ecosystem: Environmental > Aquatic >... | reverse complement strand
TAGGGGGTAGGGGTTAGGGGGTAGGGGTTAGGGGTTTATGGGCAGGGCCGGGCAGGGGCGAGACGAAGTAGGCGCCGGTATGCGGCGCCTGCCCGGGTCCAAGTCGACTCGGCTTCGCGCACTCGCGGCCGGCTCCTAGCGGCATCCTCCGGCCGCCTAACCGCTAAGCGCTACCCCCTAAGCGCTATCCGCTATCCGCTATCCGCTAAGCGCTATCCGCTAACCCCTATCCGCTAAACCCTACCCACTGTCCTGTCAGCGCTTGTCGTCCTTGACCTCTTCGAACTCGGCGTCGACCACGCCCTCCTTGCCGGCGCTGCCGCCGCCGGACTCCCCACTGGAGCCGCCGGTGGAACCACCTTCGGGCCCACCGGACTGCTGGGCATAGAGGCGCTCAGCCATCTTGGCGGAGGCGTCGGCCAGGTCCTTGGTGCGGGCCTCGATGCGCTCCTTGTCCTCACCCTTCACGGCATCCTCCAGCGCCTTGATCGCCGACTCGATGCGGTCCTTCTCGCCCGACTCCAGCTTGTCCTTCAGGCTCTCCATGGACTTGCGGGTGGCGTGGATCATGCTGTCGGCCTGGTTGCGCGCCGAGACCAGCTCGTGGAAGCGGCGGTCCTCGTCGGCGTGGGCCTCGGCGTCCTTCACCATGCGCTGGATCTCGCCTTCGGACAGCCCCGAGGAGGCCTTGATGACGATCGACTGCTGCTTGCCGGTCGCCTTGTCACGGGCCGAGACGTTGAGGATACCGTTGGCGTCGATGTCGAACTTGACCTCGATCTGCGGCACGCCGCGCGGGGCCGGGGGGATGTCCGAGAGGTCGAAGCGGCCGAGGGACTTATTGTCGGCAGCGCGCTCGCGCTCGCCCTGGAGGACGTGCACGGTGACAGCGGTCTGGTTGTCATCGGCGGTCGAGAAGACCTGCTGGGCCGAGGTCGGGATGGTGGTGTTCTTCTCGATCAGCTTGGTCATCACCCCGCCCAGGGTCTCGATTCCGAGCGACAGCGGGGTGACGTCGAGCAGCAGCACGTCCTTGACTTGGCCGCCGAGCACGCCGCCCTGGATCGCCGCGCCGATGGCCACCGCCTCGTCCGGGTTGACGTCCTTGCGCGGGGCCTTGCCGAAGAAGGCCTGCACCTTCTCCTGGACCTTGGGCATGCGGGTCTGGCCACCGACCAGGATCACCTCATCGATCTGGCCCGCGGGGAGGCCGGCGTCCTTGAGCGCGATGCGGCAGGGCTCGATGGTGCGCTCGATCAGGTCCTCCACCAACGACTCCAGCTTCGAGCGGGTCAGCTTGACGTTGAGGTGCTTAGGCCCCGTCTGGTCGGCCGTGATGTAGGGCAGATTGATGTCGGTCTGCTGGCTGGAGCTGAGCTCGATCTTGGCCTTTTCCGCCGACTCCTTGAGGCGCTGCAGCGCCAACGGGTCGTTGCGCAGATCGACCCCTTGCTCGCGTTTGAACTCGGTGACCAGCCAGTCGATGATCCGCTTGTCGAAGTCCTCGCCGCCGAGGAAGGTGTCCCCGTTCGTGGAGAGGACCTCGAACTGGTGCTCGCCCTCGATCTCGGCGATCTCGATGATCGAGATGTCGAAGGTCCCGCCGCCCAGGTCGTAGACCGCGATCTTCTGATCCCCGCGCCTCTTGTCCATGCCGTAGGCCAGCGAGGCGGCGGTCGGCTCGTTGATGATGCGCTTGACCTCCAGACCGGCGATGCGCCCGGCGTCCTTGGTCGCCTGGCGCTGGGAGTCGTTGAAGTAGGCCGGGACGGTGATGACCGCCTCGCGGACCTCCTCGCCCAGGTAGTCCTCGGCGGTCTTCTTCATCTTCTGCAAGACCTTCGCCGAGACCTCCGGCGGGGCCATCTTGCGCCCCTGGGCCTCGACCCAGGCGTCGCCATTGTCGGCGCGCACGATCTTGTACGGCACCATGTCCATGTCCTTCTTGACCACCGCGTCATCGAAGCGGCGGCCGATCAGGCGCTTGATCGCGAACAGGGTGTTCTGCGGGTTGGTCACCGCCTGGCGCTTGGCGGACTGCCCGACGAGGACCTCGTTGTCGCCCGTGAAGGCGACGACCGACGGCGTGGTGCGGTCACCCTCCGCATTCTCGATGACCTTGACCTTGTCCCCCTCCATGACCGCGACGCAGGAGTTGGTGGTGCCCAGGTCGATACCGATGATCTTGCCCATAACTGATTGTCTCCGAATTATTTTTCAGGCGCTTGCGGCAAGCGCGCTCTGGCCGCTCAAGTGGGGGAAAACCCTGTGTTTTTCAAGCCTGTTGCGCCGCGCCCCGGTTGGAGACGATCACGAGCGCCGGCCGCACCAGGCGGCCGTTCAACAGGTACCCCTTCTGCACCACGGAAACCACCGTATTGGTCGGCAGCTCCGGACGCGGCTGCATGGTCATCGCCTGGTGGTACTCCGGGTTGAACGGCTCGCCCTCGGGGTCGATCTGCTCGACCCCGAACTTGCTCATGGCGTCGGTGAGGAGCTTCAGCGTGAGGTCCGTCCCCTCGCGCAGCCGCCCGAGGTCGGCATTGGCGTCATGGGCGGCATCGCGGCCCAGCTCCAGGCTGTCGCGCACCGTCAGCAGCTCGCGCACGAAGCCGTCGAGCGCGAACTTGTGCGCCTTTTCCAGCTCGTTGGCGTGCCGCCGCTTGAGGTTCTCGATCTCCGCGCGGGCGCGCAGGAGGGCGTCGAAGTGCTCGTCGGCCTTGGCCCGAGCGTCCTCGAGCAGCGCCGTGAGCCGCTCCGGGGGCGCCGCCTGCTCAACCGCCGCTTCGCCCTCGGCGGGTGTTTCGGCCTGCTCGCCTTGGACTTGGACATCGTCCAGGGTCTGCTGCTTATCCGTCATTCCTACCTCCAGGTCGAATCAGAAACAGGTGGTTGCTCGCCGCGTCGGCTCAGTGTTGCTTGAGGGCGGCCCCCAGGAGGCGCGCCGTCACGTCCACGATCGGGATCACCCGCGGATAGTCCATGCGCGTCGGACCGATCACGCCAAGGACGCCGATCACCTGATCGTCGATGCGGTAAGGGGCCGTCACCAGGCTGCAATCGTCGAGCAATTGGTAGCCGGATTCCTCACCGATGAAGATCTGCACCCCTTCCGCCTCGATGCAGCGGTCGAGCAGATGCAGGATCTCGCTCTTCTTGGTGAAGGCGTCGAAGAGCTGGCGCAGCCGCTCCATGCTGCACAGCTCGGTGAACTCCATGAGGTTGGTCTGGCCCGCGATGTAACAGTCGTCGCGCTGCTCCGCCGACTCCAGGACGCGCCGAGCCATCGCCACTGCGCGCATCATGATCTCGTCCATGCGCGCATGGGTGCTCTTGAGGTCAGCCAGCAGTCGTTTGCGGACCTCGCGCATGTCCTGCCCGGTGAACAACTGGTTGAGGAAATTCGCGGACTGCTCGAGCTCGGACGGCGAGAAGGCGCGGTCGGTGTTGATCACCCGGTTGTGCACCTCCCCCTCAGTGGTCACCAAGATGGCGAGGACCCGCTCGCCCGAGAGGGGGAGAAACTCGATCTGCCGGAAGACCTCCCGCTCATGACGCGGCAGCATCACCACGCCGGCCAGGTGGGTGATCCCGGAGAGGACTTGGGAGGCGCTCTCGATCAGGCGCGCGGCGTCCCCGAGGTGGACGAAGCCCTGGCGCATCGCCTCCACCTCCCCCTCCGTCAGCGGCTTGATGGTGAGCAGGGAGTCGATGAAGAGGCGGTAGCCCGACACCGTGGGCACACGCCCGGCCGAGGTATGGGGCGAGAGCACGAGCCCCATGTCTTCGAGGTCGGCCATGACGTTGCGCACCGTCGCCGGGCTGAGCTCCAGCCCCGCGTCCTTCGCCAGCGTGCGCGAGCCGACCGGCTGACCATCGCGGATGTAGCGCTCGACCAGCGCCTTCAGGAAGTGCAGGGCGCGCTCGCTGACCCGTTGGTCGACGCTGGTAATCGGTGCTGCCAGATGGCTCTTGCGCATGATTCAGATAGGCCGGATGCGATCGGTTAGCACTCTTTGCCAAAGAGTGCTAATCGGGCAAGATAGGGCGTGTGTTTCGGGCTGTCAAGGCACCGCTGGCCGCACCGTCCGCGCGGTTGGCGCGCTTGGCGGCGCGTGCTAACGTCTCGCCGCGCTCTCGCCGCCCCTCGTCGTCCTCCTGGTGCCACCCGCCACCGACCTCGGTATGTCCCAGTTTCGAACCATCGGCATCATCGGCAAGCAGGGCGAGGCGGGTGCGGCCAAGGCCACCCTGGCGCGGCTGGTGACCTACCTCAGCGCCCGTCGGCTCGATGTCTTGCTCGACTCCATCAGCGGGGCGCTCATCGACGCCCCGCCCGAGCGCACCCTCGACGTCCACGACCTCGGCCGCCGCTGCGACCTCGCCGTGGTGGTCGGGGGTGACGGCACCCTGCTGCACGCCGCCCGCTCGCTGGCCGCGCACGGCGTGCCGCTGGTGGGGATCAATCTCGGGCGCCTGGGGTTCCTCGCCGACGTCTCGCCCGCGGAGATCGAGACCTGTCTGGAGCCCATCCTCGCCGGCGAGTACGACGAGGAGGCGCGCTGCATGCTCGCGGCCCGAGTGGATGACCCCGAGGGCGGGGCCACCCCCTGGCCGGCGCTCAACGACGTCGTGATCCACAAGTGGAACACGGCGCGCATGATCGAGTTCGAGACCTACATCGACGGGACCTTCGTCAACGTCCAGCGCTCCGACGGGCTGATCATCTCGACCCCGACCGGCTCCACCGCCTATGCCCTCTCGGGCGGCGGCCCACTGATCCACCCCGCCCTCGACGTCTTGGTCCTGGTGCCGATCTGTCCCCACACCCTGAGCAATCGGCCGCTGGTGGTCGCTGGGTCGAGCCGCATCGAGCTGCGCGTGCTGGGGTTCGACCAGGGTCACGTGCAGATCACCTGCGACGGGCAGACCAACCTCGCGCTGCGGCCGCAAGCGCGAGTCTTCGTGGAGCGCACGGCCTACCCGGCACGGCTGCTCCATCCCCGGGGGCACGATTACTACAAGATCCTCCGCGCCAAGCTCGGTTGGGGCGGGCATCCGATCCACGCAGACGCATGCTGAGTCAGCTCTTCGTCCGCGACCTGGTCATCGTCGACCGCTTGGAGCTGGAGCTCTCCGGCGGGATGACCGCCCTCACCGGCGAGACCGGCGCCGGCAAGTCGATCCTGATCGACGCCCTGGGGCTCGCCCTGGGCGACAAGGCCGACCCCAACCTGATCCGCGGCGGCTGCGAGCAGGCCGAGGTGGTCGCGACCTTCGACCTCGCGCGTTGCCCCGCCGCGCGGGCCTGGCTCGCCGCTCAGGCGCTCGATGATGGTGAGGAGTGCCTGGTGCGCCGGCTGCTCCAGCGCGGGCGCTCGCGCGCCTACATCAACGCCCGACCCGTCACCGGCGCCCAGCTCCAGGCCCTCGGTGAGCTGTTGGTCGATATCCACGGCCAGCATGCCCATCAATCCCTGCTGCGACCCGCCTCCCAGCGCGAGCTCCTCGACGGCTATGCCGGGCACGGCGAGCTCGCGGCCGAGGTCGCGTCCCGTTTCCGCACCTATCGCACGCTCGATGAGCGCCTGCGGCGGCTGACCGCCGAGGGCGACGAGCGCGCGACGCGCCGAGACCTCCTGCGCTTCCAGGTCGAGGAGCTGTGCGCCCTGGGGCTCGACGCCGAGGCGATCGCGGAGCTGGAGCGCGAGCACAAACGGCTCAGCAACCTGGGCGAGCTGCAAGCGACCACCGGGGGGTTGATCACACGCCTCTATGACGGCGAGCCGTCCCTGCACGGGGAGCTCAGCCGCTGCCTGTCGGAGCTCGACGCCCTGCTCGCCTTCGACGGGCGCCTGGGCGCGATCCACGAGCTGCTCGACGCCGCCGGCATCCAGGTCGACGAGGCGGTGAGCGCCTTGCGCCACTATCTCGACGGCCTGGACGTCGACCCCGGCCAGATGGCGCAGGTCGAGGGCCGTCTGAGCCAGGTCCATGACCTCGCACGCAAGTACCGGGTGGTCCCCACCGAGCTCCCCGAGAAGCTCGCGCGGCTCGCCGCGGAGCTCGCCGAGCTGGAGCACGACGACCGCCGACTCGAGGGCCTGGCCCGCGACTGCGAGGCCGCGCGCCTGGCCTTCCTCAACTGCGCCCAGACCTTGAGCGCCCAGCGCATCGAGGCCGCCGAGCGTCTCTCGGCCACCGTCACCCAGGCCATGCAGGGGCTCGCCATGGCCGGCGGGCGCTTCGCGGTCGAGGTGATTCCGGGAGATGCCCAGAGCGCCGGGGCCTTCGGCCTGGACCGCGTCGAGCTGCTGGTGAGCGCCAATCCCGGCCAGCCCCTGGCACCGCTCGCCAAGGTCGCCTCGGGCGGCGAGCTCTCGCGCATCAGCCTCGGGATCCAGGTCGCCACCGCCCAGACCGGCAGCATCCCGACCCTGGTCTTCGACGAGGTCGACGTGGGCATCGGCGGCGGCGTCGCCGAGATCGTCGGCCGGCTGCTACGCACCCTGGGGGAGGCGCGGCAGGTGCTCTGCGTAACCCACCTGCCCCAGGTCGCGGCCCAGGCCCATCATCACCTGCAGGTGCGCAAGTACACCCGCGCCGGCGAGACCTACACCGCCATCGCGGCACTTGCGTCGGACGAGCGGGTCGGGGAGATCGCCCGCATGCTCGGCGGCCGCGAGATCACCGCCAAGACCCTCGATCACGCCCGCGAGATGGTCGGGCGCTCGCAGGGCCCGGAGGCGTCCCTGGCGCCCTGATCCCCGCCCTGGGCGCCGCCGCCTCAGCGCCCGGCGGACTCCTTCTCGCGGCAGGCGGGGCAGATCCCGTAGATCACCAGCGAGTGGTCCTCGATCCGGAAGCCATGCTGGTGCGCGATCGCCTCCTGGCGCTCTTCGATCTCCGGCTCGAGGAACTCCACGACCAGGCCGCAGCGCACGCAGACCAGATGGTCGTGATGACCACCGCGGTTGAGCTCGAAGACCGACTGCCCGCCCTCGAAGTGATGGCGCACCACCATGCCCGCTTGCTCGAACTGGGTGAGCACCCGGTAGACGGTGGCCAGACCGATCTCGCCCCCGCGATCGAGCAGCGCCCGGTAGACGTCCTCGGCGCTCACGTGGCGCTTGTCGCTGTGCTCGAGGACGTCGAGGATCTTCACCCGCGGCAGGGTGACCTTGAGTCCCGCTTGTCTGATCTGGTCGCTTTCCATCTTCGGCCTCGTGCGCAAGGGTCCGCTCGGTGGGTCGCTGTCAGTCCGGTCGCCAGCGCGTCAGGACCCCGCGACTGGCGCGAACCGCCAAGGCGCTGGGTTATCATGCGTAGGTCTCCGAATCGCGCAACGATCGCAATAAGATGCAAAAGGTTCTCATTTGTCTAGTACTCGGTGCAACCCTTGCGAGCGGCTGTGCCGGCCCCAAAGAGGCGCCGCAGTATCGCGACTCGCGGCTCAGTGACCTGCCCTTCGTCTATCGGATGACGGTTCAGCAGGGCAACATCATCACCGAGGAGATGGTCGACCGCCTGCAGCTCGGGATGACCAAGGGTCAGGTGCTCTATCTCTTGGGCACCCCGGTCTTGACCGACATCTTCCACGTGGACCGCTGGGACTACACCTACACGATTCGCCGCGGACATCAGGAGATGGAGGCCAAGCGCCTGACCCTCTTCTTCCGGGACGACGAGCTGGTGCAGATCACCGGCGACATCCGCCCAGACCCGCAGCGCGCGGCCACGCGCGAGCCGAGCGAGATGATCGTGAGCGTCCCGGACTGGGAGGACAAGCGCGGGGTCGTCTCACGGGCCTTGGGCCGCGTCGGGTTCGAGCCGGCACGCTAGCCGGTACCGCCCCAGGCCGCCCCGGCCCGGTGCGGGGGGCGGTCCGACGTGGGCTCGGCCGAGAGAGGCTCAGCCCGCGCTGGCCTCGCCCGCACCCCTGCGCATCACCTTGCCCTCGGCGGCGCGCTTCTTGCGCGCCTCCTTCGGGTCGGCGATGAGGGGGCGATAGATCTCGACGCGATCACCCGATTCGAGCACCTGATCGAGCTTCACCAGCTTGCCGAAGATCCCGACCTTGTTCTTCGCGAGGTCGATCTCCGGGAAGCGGCGCCGGATGCCGGAGCGCTCGATCGCCTCGCGGACGGTGAGCCCGCCATCGGCCTCCAGGGCCAGCAGCGCCTGCTCGTCCTCGCGTGCGTAGGCCACCTCGACCGCGATTCTTTTATCCGCCACCGTACACCTCGTCGGCCCGTTTGCAGAAGGCGTCCACCAGGGTGTTGGCGATCTGGTGAAACACCGCCCCGAACGCCTTGTCGATCAGCTTGCCTGAGAGCTCGAAATCGAGCGCCAGCTCGACCTTGCAGGCGTCCTCGCGCAGGGGCAGGAAGCTCCAGCCCCCGTTCAGCCTGCGGAAAGGCCCATCGAGCAGCTCGATGTCCATCCGTCGGCCCCGCTCGTAGCGGTTGCAGGTGGTGAAGGTCTGGTGCACCCCGAGCCGCGCCACCTCGATGCGCCCGCACAGCCGCCCTTCCTCCTGAGAGACGACGCTGGCGGCCTGGCACCAAGGGAGGAACTTGGGGTACGACTCCATGTCCGCGACCAAGTCGAACATCTGAGTCGCCGAATAGGGCACCAGCGCGCTCTTCTTGACGACGGCCACGCTACTCCAGCCCCAGCACCTTGGTGAGCCCCACGGCGCTCGCGAGCACCACCGCCACCGCCAGCGGGGCAATGTAGCGCACCAGGAAGCGCCAGACCGCGTAGACGCGGGCGCCGGTGTCGAGCTCGTCGGTGGAGGCCGCCCGCGACAGCACCCAGCCGGCGAAGACGGCGATCAGCAGGCCGCCGAGCGGGAGCAGGACGTTGGCCGCCAGGAGCTCGAAGAGGTCCATGAACCCCAGGCCGAAGACCGTCACGCCCGACCAGACATTCAGTGACAGCAGCGACAGGATGCCGAGCAGCCAGGCCGCGATGCCGGCGAGCACCGAGGCGCGCACCCGGCTGAAGCCACGGTTCTCGACCAGCCATGCGACCACCGGCTCCAAGAGCGAGATCGCCGAAGTCCAGGCGGCGAACACCAGGAGCACGAAGAACAGGGTGCCGAAGATCTGTCCGAAGGCCATCTGTCCGAAGGCGATCGGCAGCACCTTGAACACCATCCCGGAGCCGAGCTGCGGGGCGAGCCCGCTGGCGAAGACGATGGGGAAGATGGCGAGCCCGGCGAGAATCGCCACCAGGGTGTCCATGCCGGCGATGATCGCCACGTTGCGTGTGATGGATGCCTGGTTGGCGAGGTAAGAGCCGTAGATCATGATCGCCCCCATGCCCAGGCTCAGGCTGAAGAAGGCCTGGCCCATGGCGCTCAGCACCCCAGCGGTACCCAGCTTGCTGAAATCCGGACGGAACATGTAGGTGACCGCCTCGGCGAAGTAGCCGTTGGTCGCCGAGTAACCGACGAGGATCAAGAGCAGCAGGAAGAGCGCCGGCATCAGCACCCGCACCGCTCGCTCCAGGCCGCTCGCCACCCCCCGAGCGACGACCAGGACGCACATCACCATGAAGATCGTGTGCCAGGCGAGGAGCCGCTCCGGGTCGCCGATGAAGGCCCCGAATCCTGCGGCGATCGCCTCCGGGCTTGCGCCGGCGAAGGCGCCGCCCGCGGACCGGAACACATAGGCCAGGGTCCAGCCGGCGACCACGCTGTAGAAGGACAGGATCAGGAATCCCGCGAGGATCCCCATCCAGCCCAAGAGCTGCCAGGCGGGATGGCGGCCCTCGGCCAGGGCGAGCGAGCGCATGGTGTTGATCGGGCTCTGCCGCCCGCGCCGCCCGAGCATGACCTCGGCCATCATGATCGGGATGCCGATGGCCGCCACGCACAGCAGGTAGACGAGCACGAAGGCCCCGCCGCCGTACTCGCCGGTGGTGTAAGGGAAGCGCCAGATGTTCCCCAGGCCGACCGCGGAGCCGGTGGCGGCGAGGATGAAGGCCAGCCGGCTGGACCACATCCCGTGGATCGAGGTGGTGGCTGCCATCGAACCGGTCTCAGGCCGCGATCTCGGCGCGCACCACGTCGGCCAGGCGCTCGGCGACCACGCTGACCTGGGCCTCGTCGGTTCCCTCCACCATCACCCGCAGCAAGGGCTCGGTGCCCGATGGGCGGAGCAGCACGCGGCCGCTCCCCGCGAGCTCCAGCTCGGCACCATGAACGGCGTCCTGGACTGCCGGCCGGGTGGTCAGGTCCTCTTGCCGCGGGAGGCGGACGTTGATCAGGCGCTGGGGATAGCGCTGCACCTCGCCGGCCAGCCTCGCCAGGTCGCGCCCGCTGGTCAGGAGCGCGGCCAAGACCTGCAGCGCGGCGATGATCCCGTCGCCGGTGCTGGTGCGGTCGCGGCAGATGATGTGACCTGAGGGCTCGCCGCCGAGGCTGCCGCCGTCACGCTTGAGGCGCTCCATGATGTAGCGGTCGCCGACCTGAGTGCGGGCGAAGCCGATGCCGAGGCGCTGCAGGGCGTGCTCCAGACCGAGGTTGCTCATCAGCGTCCCGACCACCTCGCCGGGCAGACCGCGCTGCTCCAGGCGCGACTTGGCGATGATGTAGATGAGCTGGTCGCCGTCAACGAGGTTGCCCGCGGCGTCGACCATCAGCACCCGGTCCCCGTCGCCATCGAAGGCGATGCCGAGATCGGCCCCCTCGCGGACCACGGTCTGCATCAGCGCGGCGGGGCTGGTCGAGCCGACCTCCTGGTTGATGTTGAAGCCGTCGGGCTCGTTGCCGATCGCCACCACCGTGGCGCCGAGCTCCTCGAGGACGTAGGGCGCGACGTGGTAGGTCGCGCCATGGGCGCAGTCCACCGCGAGCTTCATGCCGCGGAAGCTCATGGTCGCGGGGATGGTGCTCTTGCAGAACTCGATGTAGCGACCGCGGGCGTCCTCGACCCGCTTGACCTTGCCGAGGTCCGCGGAGCCGACGGTGAGCAGGGGCTGGTCGATCTGCTCGGCGATCGCCTCTTCGACCGCGTCCGGGAGCTTGTCGCCGTCGGCGGAGAAGAACTTGATCCCGTTGTCCTCGTAAGGGTTGTGCGAGGCCGAGATCACGATCCCCGCCGCGGCGCGCAGTGTCCGGGTGAGGTAGGCGATGCCCGGCGTGGGCATGGGGCCGAGCAGGCGGATATCGGTCCCCGCCGCGACCAGACCGGCCTCCAGGGCCGACTCGAACATGTAGCCGGAGATCCGGGTGTCCTTACCGATCAGGACCTTCCCGCCACGCCCATTGCCCAGTACCCGGCCGGCTGCCCAGCCCAGCTTGAGCATGAAGTCCGGGGTGATGCTCCCCTCCCCCACCCGACCGCGAATGCCGTCGGTACCGAAATACTTTCGACCCATCCACCCTCCCCCATTGATCTGGCCTATGCCGTTGGCCGCGCCTCGCGGGATCCGATTCAGCCCGCCACCGCACCGCGTACCGCCCAGGCGACCCGCAGGGCGTCGACGGTGGCAGCGACATCGTGCACCCGAACCACGCGCGCACCCCGCTCCACCGCAAGCACCGCCGCCGCCAGGCTACCGGCCAGCCGCTCGGCCATTGGGCGGCCGGTCAGGGCACCGATCATGGACTTGCGCGACAGCCCGACGAGCAGGGGCGGCCCCAATGCAAGCAGTGCCGGCAGGCCCGCGAGCAGGGCGAGATTATGCGCCAGGGTCTTGCCGAACCCAAAGCCAGGGTCGATCAGCAGGCGCTGGCGAGGGATACCGGCAGCAACGCAGGCATGGATCCGCTCCACCAGAAAGGCACCGACCTCGGCCACCACGTCGGTGTAGCGGGGGTCCGCCTGCATGGTCCAGGGCTCGCCCTGCATGTGCATCAAGCAGACCGGGACGCCCGCCTCGCGCGCCGCCTCCATCGCCCCGGGCAGGCGCAGGGCGCGCACGTCGTTGATCATCCCGGCGCCGGCAGCGACCGCGGCGCGCATGACCTCGGGCTTGCTGGTGTCGACGGAGATCGGGACCGAGACGCGCGGGGCGAGCGCCGCGATCAGCGGCACCACGCGGGCGATCTCGTCGTCGGCCGAGACCGGGGACGCACCCGGACGGGTCGACTCACCGCCGACGTCGATGATGTCGGCCCCCTCCTCCACCATTTGGAGCGCCCGTTCGAGCGCGTCCTCGGGCCGAAGGAGCACACCCCCGTCCGAGAAGGAATCTGGGGTGAGGTTCAGCACACCCATGACGCAGGGCCGGGAGAGATCGAGCGGCCGGCCGCCGCAGTCCATTGGCCCCATCGGCGGGGCGCCCTCCCTAGTGCTCGCCGGCGGGACCGCCGATCGGTGCCGAGCCGCTGCCGCCGCTGCTGCTCTCCGGCGTGACCGTCGCCCCTGCGCCCGGCTCGACATCCTCCTCGCTCCAGTCGTGCGGCGGGCGCGGCGGGCGGCCCGCCATGATGTCGCCGATCTGGCTCGAATCGATGGTCTCGTATTTCATCAGGGCCTCGGCCATGGCGTGCAGCTTGTCCAGGTTGCTGCTCAGCAGCTCGCGGGCGCGGTCGTAGTTGCGCTCGATGATCGAGCGCACCTCCTCGTCGATGAGGTGGGTGGTCTCATCGGAGACGTTCTTGTGCTGGGTCACCGAGTGGCCGAGGAAGATCTCCTGCTCGTCCTCGCTGTAGGTGAGCGGGCCGAGCCGCTCGGACAGCCCCCACTTGGTCACCATGTTGCGGGCGATCTCGGTCGCCCGATGGATGTCGTTTTGCGCCCCGGTGGTGACGCTGTCCTCGCCGAAGATCAGCTCCTCGGCGACGCGCCCGCCGAATAGGCTAGAGATCTGGCTCTCCAGACGCAGCTTGCTGTAGCTGTAGCGGTCGTCCTCGGGAAGGAACAGGGTGACGCCAAGCGCCCGCCCGCGCGGGATGATGCTCACCTTGTGGATCGGGTCGTGCTGGGGCACCAGTCGCCCAACGATAGCGTGCCCGGACTCGTGGTAGGCGGTTAGGCGCTTCTCGTCCTCGGACATGACCAAGGAGCGGCGCTCGGCGCCCATCAGGATCTTGTCCTTGGCCTCCTCCATGTCGCTCATGTCGACCAGGCGCTTGTTGGCGCGCGCGGCGAACAGCGCGGCCTCGTTGATCAGGTTGGCGAGGTCGGCACCCGAGAAGCCGGGTGTGCCGCGAGCGAGGATCGACGCCTTCACGTCCTCCGCCACCGGGACCTTGCGCATGTGCACCTTGAGGATCTGCTCGCGCCCGCGCACGTCCGGCAGCGGGACCACCACCTGGCGGTCGAAGCGCCCGGGGCGGAGCAGCGCCGGGTCGAGCACGTCGGGCCGGTTGGTCGCGGCGATCACGATCACGCCCTCGTTGCCCTCGAAGCCGTCCATCTCCACCAGGAGCTGGTTCAGGGTCTGCTCGCGCTCGTCGTGCCCGCCGCCGAACCCCGCGCCGCGGTGGCGGCCGACCGCGTCGATCTCATCGATGAAGATGATGCAGGGGGCGTGCTTCTTGGCCTGCTCGAACATGTCGCGCACGCGCGAGGCGCCGACGCCGACGAACATCTCCACGAAGTCCGAGCCGGAGATGGTGAAGAACGGCACCTTGGCCTCGCCGGCGATGGCGCGGGCGAGCAGGGTCTTGCCCGTTCCGGGCGGGCCGACCATCAGTACCCCCTTAGGGATCTTGCCGCCGAGCTTCTGGAATTTGCTCGGGTCGCGCAGGAAGTCGACCATCTCGCTGACCTCCTCCTTGGCCTCGTCGGCGCCCGCCACGTCGTTGAAGTTGACCTTGACCTGGTCCTCCGAGAGCATGCGCGCCCGACTCTTGCCAAACGACATGGCCCCGCGCCCACCGGCGCCCCCCTGCATCTGGCGCATGAAGAAGATCCACAAGCCGATCAGGATGAAGAGCGGGAACCAGTTGATGAGGATCTGCATCAGCACCGAGGGCTTCTCGGGCGGGCTCGCGTTGATGATCACCCGGTTGTTCAGCAGGTCGGCCACCAGTCCATCGTCCCCCGGGCTGTAAGTCGAGAAGCGCTCGCCGCTGTCCTTGACCCCTTCGATCGACCGTCCGCTGATGGTCACCTCTTTGACCTGACCGCCGCGCACCTGCTCGATGAATTCCGAGTAGGCGAGTGGCCGCGGCCCGGTCTGGGTCGTGGTGAAATTGTTGAAGACGGACATCAGGACGATCGCAATGATCACCCACAGGATCAGGTTTTTCGCCATGTCATTCACGGCAGTCTTCCTCAGGTCCCGCGGCAGGGGCCGGGGCTCGATAGCGTCATACGGTCGGATGATGGGGCCAAATCGCCGAAAAGGAAAATCCGGTCGCCACCAGGTAGAGCTCGCGGCTCTGCGGCCGCGACGACTTGGGCTTGCGGGATGCGACTCGGGCGAAGGACCGGCGCAGATCCTTGAGGTACGCATCGAACCCCTGGCCGTGAAAAACTTTGACCACCAGCGAGCCACCCGGTTTCAGCAGCTCCCGAGCCAGCTCGAGGGCCAGCTCGCAGAGGTAGATTACCCGCGGCTGGTCGGCCGCGGTGCCGCTGACGTTGGGGGCCATGTCCGAGAGGATCAGGTCGGCCGGCGCGCCGGCGAGCGCCGCCTTCAGCCGCGCCAACGGCTCGGCCTCGCGGAAGTCGCCCTGGATGAAGGCCACACCCGGGAGCGGCTCCATCGGGAGCAGATCGAGCGCCACCACCCGGCCCTGGGGCCCGACGATGCCCGCGGCCACCTGGCTCCAGCCGCCCGGCGCGGCGCCGAGATCGATCACCGTCATCCCCGGCGCGAGCACGCGGTCGCTCGCCTGGATCTCCAGCAGCTTGTACACCGCGCGCGAGCGATATCCCGCCTGTTGAGCGCGCTTCACGTAGGGGTCGCTCAAGTGGCGCTCGAGCCAGCGCCGGCTGCTCTTGGTCCTGGCCATCGCCCGGGTCGGTCGCACCTCCCGCTCTGCAAGGCCCGGGAGGGTACCACAGCGGCGCGACGCACCGGGTGAGCCGCACCGGATCAGCGGATCAGAGGTCGTGCGCCCAGCGGAGCTCGAAGGCCTGCAGCAGGGCGCCCGCCAGGGCCCCGCCGATGACCCCGCCGAGCAGCGCGACGGGGATCTGCCGGAGCAGCACCTCGATCGCGTCGAGAAAGGGCTCCGCGACGATGCCGATCAAGGGGCCGGAAACCACCCAGAGGCTCCCCGCGGCCGCAGCGGCGAGGACGCTGATCACCAGCGCCTCGACCAGGTTGCACGCCTGGCCGCGCCGGAGACCGACCAGGCCGACCCACCAGCGGACGCTCGCCACATAGAGCACGCCGTTGACCGCCACCAGGAAGGCCAGTGCCCCGGCGACGTTGAAGCCCGCGGGGTAAAGCCCCTGGGCGAGGCTCAAGAGCCCGCCGCAGCCCGCCCCGGTCACCAGCCCGGCGAGCGCCTTGCCCGGAAGGTTGTGGCTGCAGCGGTCCGGAAAGCGCACGACCCCACCGAGCGCAGCCCCAACCACCGCCGCCCCGAGCACCACCTGCCAGAGCGGAATGGGCGGCGGGAGGGCAAAGAACAAGCCGCTCGCAACCAGCAGGCCGACGACCGCGCCGGCGAGGGCGACCTGTCGGGCGCCGTAGAAGGCCGCGCCGATCGCCCCGGCGAGCGCCGCGGCGGGGATACTGGCGCCTTGACCGAGCCCCAGCCCTTGGAAGCCGGTCTGCAAGGCCAGGAACAGCGGGGCGTAGATCAGCCCGATCATGCCCCAGATCAGGGCGCGCAAAAACACCAAGCGAGGGCGCGAAGCGACGGGAAGGGTCGACATGGGGGTACTGCTTTCCAGGGGGTAAGGGATGGTTCACCAGAACAAGTCGAACAAGTCCATCAGGCGCTCCCTTTGGCACCATTCTCGTTGTCGTTGTCGTTGTCGTTGTCGTTGTCGTTGTCGTTGTCGTTGTCGTTGTCGAAGTTATCTTAACG
>Ga0114946_10001527_pt1 | contig 15960 bp, 8 predicted proteins | sample WalLakDeSediment_FD_88676 | JGI IMG/M metagenome (GOLD analysis project Ga0114946, IMG submission 88676) | Lake sediment microbial communities from Walker lake, Nevada to study Microbial Dark Matter (Phase II) - Walker Lake 11/02/13 Deep Sediment | ecosystem: Environmental > Aquatic > Freshwater... | reverse complement strand
GCGGATTTCGTATGAATCCGCAGATTACGCAGATGGACGCAGATTATTCGAAGAGGGATGAGCAGACCTACGCCATTATTGGCGCGGCAATGGCTGTACATTCCGAAATGGGTAACGGATTTCCGGAAGCGGTCTATCAGGAAGCCTTGGAGCTGGAGTTTCAAGCGCGGGGCATTTTCTCTGAGCGGGAGAAAGCGTTACCGGTCAGCTATCGCGGAAAGCGGCTGAAAACTTTTTATACGGCGGATTTCGTATGAATACCAGAGCAGGAAGTACCAAATCTCCAAACTTCACGGGTATTACTCGATTCCGGATCTCGCTCTAGGCTAACCAATCTCAGAGACCGCAACCTAGCACGGAACATCGCATGCAATTCTACGCTCTCCGCTCTATGCTCTATGCTATCTATGCTCTTTGCTCTTCGCTAGACTCTCTCTGCTCTGGTACTCCGCTTTGTCGTCTCTGTACAATCGGTCGATTGCCCAGAAATCGTACTCTGCAACATTTCGGTGTCGATGATCCGTGTTCTCTGAGAACGGTGACTGTTCTGATTCACAAGCTTTGGGTAATCATTCATTTGCGAACTCGCCTCATGTACAATGAAATGTTGTATATGAAGAATTGCATATCGACTGGATTTTTCTTGCTTTTATACGAAAAAGCCGGTAACATACGACGAGAAAACCACTCGGACTCAAATATGGATCAATCGCGTATAGGCGTTGTCGTTCTCGTTGTGTTGTGCTTCGGCACAATCGACGGTAACACAGCGTGGTCGCAGCAAACGGAAATACCCGAAGGTCAGTTATGGTACGACAAGGTTGTACGTCTGAGAGACGGAAGCGTCATTCGCGATGTGGAAGTTTCGTACGAATCGAAGGAAGGTCAGTACGAACGTTACAGCATCAAATCCCGTGACGGAAGTATCATACGAAAACTACCATCAGAAATCATCGTCATCGAGACGCATTCCCGGGCGTTCTATCCTCCGCAGTACAATCCCATCGACGTGCTCTACCCGTGCGACGATCGTCAGCGGGAACTGCATTGGTATTTCGTCGAAGCCCGAGGTTGGGCGTACGTGACGTCGGAGGATGAGTCACAAAGTCTGATAGGCATCGACCGCTACGCAGTCGGACCCGAAGTCGCTCTCGGGTACCGTTTCCATCCATGGGGTATAGGACTGGGTACCGGATATTTCAATTCACGATCCATCGCGCGTGTGCCGGTATTTCTCCACGTGCGATACCAGTTGTCGGCTCACTGCTTCGCACCGTTTCTCTACTCTCAACTTGGCACGGTGTTCGACGATCAGAGCGATACACAACCGGCTGTGTCGAATATGTTGAAGCCGGCACCGAAACTTCTCGGTATCGGTGTTGGCATCGATTGGCCATTGAACGAATGGATGGATGTTTCCGTCGATGTCGGATATCGCTATATGCAGTTGCCGACCAAGCTTCCTTGCGATTGTTCCGACAAGCCGGAAACAGCGGAAGCCGTGTTCTTCAACGAAAGTCACGGCGTGCTTGTCCGTATCGGTATTACGTTGTAATTGACGGGAATACACAATGAATACAGAAAACATCTCACACAGTATTTTGGGACGCAATAGTGTCGCGATCGTGTTCGTTCTTGCCGCAGTGGCGCTGTCCTGTCAATCCCCTTTGGAAACGCCGCCCGTCGCGGAACGGACCGTCCTGGTGCATGTGCAAAATGCCCGCGGAGAGGGGATGGAACAGATTCCCGTGGAAATGCGCGAGTTCAACCTCGAGGACGAGCGGAAGGTGCTCCATGCACTAACGAACCGCAATGGAGATGCGGTGTTCTTCGTTGTCATCCCGACAACAGGCAAAGCCTTCAATATCATCGCTGGAGACGATGTGAGTGGAAGGGTGTCTGTCGATGCCAATCTGTTGTGTCGGGATACCGTGATAGTCATCGAACTGAGCTTTGAGGAACTTCCCTGCGGTGGCGAAATTACCCGGACGCTACGATTCGACAATATCTGTGCACCTTTGCTTACCGGAGAACTGTTCAGCGACTCCGCGGAAGCACGCTTTGTTTCCGCTTGCAATGTTCCATTGACATTCACGCTTTCCGAAGCACCACAGACGGACGTCGTTCAACTCCGACTCATCGACGCGAACGGGAATATCATGTCCGGTACTCCGTTTATACTCCCCGCCCGCGGGCATTTCAGCGTTCGCGCCGTTGCCACGCCCACGGACAGCGGAGTATTTCGATCCACATTCGTTTTCACTGGATCAGGACCGAATCAGACTTCCGTAGTGATGCGATTGACTGTGGAAGTGCTTGCTGTGAATTGCAACACCTGCGATTGCCCGGATACACTTGTCGTGGTGGATTTCGGTATGGTTCAGGCGTTGCCCAGTCAGGTGCGCAGCACAAGGAATATTCAGCTTCCGCGGAATCTCTGCAACTTCGACAGAATCGACAGACTGATAAAGGGAGCTTCGCTTCCTACAATATTCGGTGTTTCGCCAGTGAACGATGTCTTAATCGGCCCGGGTGCTTCGATGCCTATAACCTTGTCATTCATTCCGGCGGAAATTCGCGATTACGAAGATACCGTGTTGATCGAGCACCATATTCCCGCAGAGCAGAAACGCTGTACGACAATGATAGTATTGCGTGGACATGGTTGCGGACCGGAATGCAGTTTGGTCGAAAACAATCTGACGCAATCGAGTCATGATCGATACGAGTTGCGGCTTCATCGCGCACGCGTGTATCAGGATAGCAGGGGTGAGATTTGTTTCGACAATGTAGGTCGATGTGGTCTTGTCACTCTATCATTGAACGCGCCCAGCGTGCCGGGATTCTCCGTATCGCCGGATCGACTGGATATCCCTCCGGAAGAACGCCGGTGTTTCTCCGTACACTTCCACGCATCGGACGCGGTAGTCTGGCCCGAAGGTCACGGGCGACCAGCCAAGGTGACGCACGAATTTCCCGTTGTCATACATGGATGCGACGGCCAGAAGAATATCGATATTCGCGTCAGCATCGATACACTGCCCGCTCAATTTTCACGCTGTATTTACCAATGGGATCAGAACGAGAATTACGGATACAATTTCACTCCGATAGAGGGCAAAGGAGAAGATAAATACGACCCCGACGTGTTTATCCAGCAGCTTTCCGATATCGCTGTCCGGAACGTTCTTCCGGGTGTGAGCGCAGACGTCTTGATACAACGCGGATGGAAATTCATCAAGGCCGATGTCACGGAGGCACAATTCAATTTTGATGACATGTATAACGGAACGAACGGTTGGACGCGTGCAGAATACGATGCGATCACAAGAGAACCGTTCTCGGTATCGCAGGACGCTGCGTTTGCGTACAGAAGCGTGTACTCAATCAGGATCGAGCGCAATGGCATGGTGTTCATTGCTTGTGTTCGTGTGCGTGAAGTGAGTATGGATCCTGACGGAAAGTACAAAATGTGTCTCGATGTGCTGTTCCCAATGATCAAGGAATGAAAACATGACTCGGAAACATACACTGCCTGTTGCTTCATATCTGACCATGCTTCTGCTGTTCTGTTCATGCGGAGAGAGTTCCGAACTGCTACCCGGCGGCGAAGTGAGCAGTCTGGACTACGAGGGTTCGGTGTACAACTGCGTGGTCTTGAATTCCAGTGAAGATGAATTCGCACCTGTGCTTACTCCGGATGGGCAATCGGTTCTGATTACTTCAACACGAGCCCAAGGGACGCGCGACAGGATGTTGTCACCGGAATACCTCTATGGTGAAGCGGTGTACGAGTCCCGCAGAACAGCCCATGGTCCGGAGTTGAAGCTTGATCAGCCTTCCGCATGGTCACCACCGGTTGTTTTTCGGCCAGGTGTGATGGACAGAGTGAATACCGGCGCGGTAGCGCTTGATGCGGAGCGAGGAGAAATGTATCTCAGTGCGACATATCTCGGCGAAGGTATGGGAGGTGCGGATATTTTCATCAGCTCGTTTCTGAGAGATGAAGGAAAAGCCCGGCCGCTCGAGAACGTCAATTCACACTGGTGGGACGCGCATCCGGCTGTGTCGCCTGACGGGAAAATGCTTGTCTTCGCGAGCGACCGCGTATCTGCGTTGCCCTCGGTCAGCGACACCGGGCGACGAGTTCCCAAACTCTGGATGTCTATACGGGATGAGGATAACGGGTCGTGGTCTGTTCCACGGCAGTTGCCTGAGCCGGTGAACTCGGATGCGGCGGAAATGTCTCCGCATTTCGACGCGGACGGGACGCTGTATTTCGCAACAGCGAGGTGGCCGGAAGTGGGCTTCGAGATAGTCCGGAGCAGGAACGAGCAGGAGCGATGGACGCTTCCCGAGCGCTTGCCCGCACCGATTAATTCCGCTTGGGACGATTGCTTTCCTTTCGTCACGTCGGACAGAATGCACATGATCTTCGCTTCCAATCGACCGGGTGGAATGGGCGGGTATGATATCTGGTGTGCAGAGCTTCCGTATTGCCTGGTGGTGACGGCGGAAGTGACATTGCTCGACGAAGAAGGAACAATGATCGATGTCGCGAGCGACATTCCGATAGAAGTTGTACTTCCGGAAACGAACAAACTCGTGCTTCGTGGAAGAACAGACGAGCGCGGAGTGTTTGTTTCCGATGCATGCCTCAAACCCAATACACGATACATGCTGTATCCCGGAACGAGGAGTTGCTTCGTAGCAGTGGAAGGGACGCTGTTCGAGACGCATGTGCCGCGTACATTGCGAGATACAATTCACATTGCAAGCGGATTGCGCAGGCAACCGCTTCCGCAGTTTCATGTCGTAAGCGATTCCATTCCCTTTTTTGTAACCGGATATTGGTATCCGAATACAACGCGAGAGCTTGCTCGGCTCCGTGAGCGCTTGACGTCGATACGCGATCTCCCCAATGCGAACTTCATCGATACATCGGACTACGATTACGACTGGGCCGCGGAACGGGTCGATACCTGGTTCACGAATTTATACGAGGCCATCGAACGCATGCTTGTTCCCGTGTTGGATAGTTGCTACGGTGGCACAGACACACTGCTGATTACGGTTGTCGGATACGTGGATCCCCGCGGCTTGGTTTGGGGAAAATATGACGAATCCGCTGAGGTGCGAACCCTCACCACTCTCATCCGTCCGGGAACGGTAATGCAGGGAGTGGAGGGAAATCAGAAACTGTCTCACCTGCGTGCGCATTTCGCGAAAAGCATGATCGAATCACACATGCTGCAACGGTCAGATCAATTCCGGATGCTTCGTGAACAACGACGCGTTCTCTTTCATGCGGATGGAGGACATATCGGATATGGCATCAGCGGTAGCAGGGAGGGCCCGATAAATGATCCCCTGAAAAGAAAATTCACCGTGAATGTGGAAATTCTCCGCGGAAAATGAGCCGCAATTGTTGGAGCAATTTTCTCAAGTGGTGACGGCTCTCATCCGAGTACGTTTCCATAGCGGTGTTGTCGATTCGGAATTTGCCTATCGTGCGGTGAACATAATAATGTGCAATCGGCCGGGGCGATATTCTCCGGCACTCGGGTACATCGGGGGAATCAGCCCAACGTTCATGAGTAGGGACACAATGCACTTCCCCCCCCGCGTAAACGGGGAGGGAGCATCAACGTCCTTCGCCAAGACGTTTCCCAACCTTCCCCCCCCGCGTAAACGGGGAGGGAAGCTCTTGAACTGTGAGTGTATCGTGCTAGGGGCGAAGCAGGAGCATTTTCGTCTGCAATACGCTTTCGCCAAGTATCAGACGGGCAAAATAGACGCCGTCGGGCAATTCATTGGCTTCGAATACCACTGCGTGAGACCCACCAGCGAACATCCCTTCCGTCAGCACGGCCACTTCACGTCCGAAGGCGTCGTACACGCGAAGCGAAACAGTCTGCTCGGAAGGAAGGCGGAAGACGAGACTGGTGTACGAGCTGAATGGATTGGGATAGTTCTGCTCAAGCGTGACGTCGGTAGGAAGTGTGGACGTCTCATCCGAAACGACAGCCTTGGCATTCATTGGCACATAGACGAAGCGCGATGTAGAACGCCTGTTACCGCTTGCGTCTATGGCAGTGTACGTGATTGTATAGCGACGGCCAAAGCTCATTGGTGCGCGTTCGGCACGCAGCGCGAAACTGGTTGTCGGCATGTTGAGAACGGCTTGTATGTCGTTGGGGAGATCGTTCGGCCCGGTCCCCGAGTCGGGTTCGTTGCTCGTGACCGAGGTCAACACGAAGGTGCTGCCGGGACAGTTGTCGTTAACCATTACTCCCGCGCGTATCGACCGCATGCTGTGATCGGCTGGTGCAAGATACTCGGGGAACAGCGCAACGGATATCGTTGGCGGTGTCATGTCCTTGACGATTACTTGCTGAGTGGCTGTGCTCTGATTGCCCGAAGCGTCTCGTGCCGTCCAGGTCACAAGTGTCGTACCCTTCGGATACGCTGATGGCGCATCGTTCCAGATGGCGACTACAGCACAGTTGTCGCTTGTATACGGCATTCCGAGCTGTGTGGGGGCGGAGCGGTAACACGATGTCGGATCGGTGTTGACTGTTATCGTCGGTGGAGCGTGTATGGTGGGTTTTTCCGTGTCATTGATAGTGACGAGTTGCGTTGCAGTTGCGAAATTCCCCTGTGCATCGGTCGCCTTCCACGTAACTGTCGTCGTCCCAACGGGGAATGTGGTCGGAGCGTCGTTGCTGAGGGTGAGCACGCCGCAATTGTCCGAAGCAGAAGCCGAGCCGAGCGATACGCCGGTTGCACTCTTTCCGCACGTTCCGGGATCGTTCGAGTAGACTTTATCGGACGGGGCAGTGACGACTGGTGGCTGCACATCGATGACGGTAATCACTTGAGTCGCTGTGCTCGTATTGAAGTCCACATCCCGCGCCGTCCAGGTTACCGTTGTCTGTCCGACGGGGAAGAATGCAGGCGCGTCATTGTAGTAGATCACACCCGGACAGTTGTCCGTTACCAGTGGCGCTCCCAGGGCGATGTTGTTTGCCGACGTGCCGCAGAGTCCCGGATCGTTGTTCACACTGATGGCCGTAGGAGCGGTGATAGATGGCGGCTGCGTATCAACCACGGTCACTTTCTGAACTGCGCTGCTCGAACGCCCGTTGACGTCGTACACCGTCCACGTCACGCTTGTGGCACCACGCGGAAATGATGCCGGTGCGTTGTGCGTCACTGATGCCACACCGCAATTGTCCGATGTCACCGGTGTACCGAGAACAGTCGAAGCAAGACTTCGGCTGCACTGATTCGTTTCAGTACTGACGACGATATCCACCGGAGCGGCGATATATGGATCCTGCGTGTCCGTAATCGTGACGGTCTGCGACGCACTCGAACTGTTACCTGCTCCGTCGAATGCCGTCCACGTTACAAGTGTTGTTCCTACGGGGAAAAATGCCGGTGCATCATTCGTGACGGATGCCACGCCGCAGTCGTCCGAGGTCGTCGGTACTCCGAGCGCAGTATTGACGAGAGAACGACCGCAAAACCCGACATCATTGCCCAGAGTCAAATTCGCAGGTGCGTCGATGCTCGGCGGTGTCACATCCTCGTTCATAGTGACAACAACGTCGTCCGTGTCGGTTCCACCTCTTCCATCGTCCACAGTCAATGTGATGATGTACACACCGGGTGTAAACGTTACGTTGGCGAAAGGATTCGTCGTTGGTCCGGCTATGATAGTACTACCTTCACGCCAAGTGTAGTGAAGAGCATCGTTGTCCGGATCGAAGGATGCAGATGCGTCCAGACGAATCATCGATCCCGTGGGCGACGCGCAGTCGAATGTGATATCCGGTCCCGCATCGGCGACGGGCGGTTGATTTCCCGCGCTAAGTGGCACATTGCCCGTGACGACGATGGAAACGATTTGTGGTGCATCGGTCAGTGTTCCCTTGTGCGTTACCTGAACCGTGTACACTGCACCGTTGACGGGTGCGTCAATGTGAACCATCTCGACGTTGTCACGGAAATTGTCACCTGTCGTGGCACTGTTGGCCGGATTAGCCGGATCGAGTACATAAGGGAACATTGTCGTCGAAGAGGGGCCGAGGATTCGGAGATCTATGTCGTTTACCAGCCTCGAAGTCGCATCGTTCAGCGCAAGCGGCCGAACGGCGGGAGCGGGGTCCGTCCAACATATCGTGACGCGAAGCGGACTGCCGTCACTTTCGACATCGAAGTTGTACGATCCGTTGTTGCTTATACCGATTTCGAAAATATGCCCCGGTGATCCCAGCGCTGCGTGCGCGGACATCACCTGTGCGGCTTTCATGGTGTTCATCAAACCCCACCCGTGTTCGTAATCCGGGCCGGGAGATGCTCCGGCTTCGTCGGCACTGTGAATCACCAGTGCTTTCATCGTCGATGCACGTAATTGTTGATTGGGATGCAGGTTATTCTGATGTTCGAGCAGTAAACCAATGGAACCGCTCACGTTAGGACTTGACATGGACGTCCCGCTGTAGCTTGCATACGAGGTGGCACTGCTGTTGACCGAAGAATACAATCCGATGCCGTTGGCGACGACATCAGGTTTGATGCGGCCGTCGTCCGTCGGCCCCCACCCGCTGAATGAAGACATGAGCACACTGGAGGGATTGACGTACCCGCCGAGAATATCATCCACTGCACCGACCGTGAGAATATTTTTAGCCACGCCAACATCAGTGATACAGTCGTATCCGAACGCATTGCCGTCCCGATTTCGAATAGCGGTGGACCATTGCCAGTTTCCGACAGAAGGCTCCCAGTAGTAATGTCCCGTGCCTGGTGCCGGACCTTGGCCGCGGTCATTGCCAGCGGATTTTACAATAAGATAGTAGGGGTTCGTTCGTGCTGTGTTATCCCAACTCCATGTCGCCGGTGAGTAGTAACCGAACGAAGCGTCTTCCACAGTGCTTAAGGTGACGTCGCCGAACCAGAACCATGTTCCACCGGAGTTATACCATCCAGTGATGAATCCATAGGAATGGTTGGAAACGAGCAGGCCGTTTGCTGCCGCTGCTTTCATTTCAGTCGTATCATTGTTCCAATCCCAAGCGTGGAGATTGGCTCCATACGCCATTCCCCGTGCTGAAGCATGCACACCGGATGCGATGAGCGTTCCGGCCACGTGCGTCGCATGAGCACTCGTGCCCGTTGGGCTGTCCATTTGCGTCACGCGACCCAGCAGTTCCTGATGTGTTGTCAACACCCCGCCACCATCCCATTCTCCGAGTGTGATTCCCGCGCCGCTGAGGGAAAGTCCGGCACCACCACCGGGGTAGACCTTGTCCGACGAGATGCTCGATGCAGCAACTGCATTGAACGTCGTGTAGTACAGAGGTTTTCCGCGTCTCGTGAATCCCTGTAATTCCGCCATCCCATCTTCCCGATGCATTAGCATGGGAATTCCAAGTTCGCCCGCTCGCTTTTCGATTTCGGCCCGTCTGATAGAGTAGGCTCTGTCGATTCTGCCGTCCTGCGTGAAGGCGTCAAAGGGTGTGAATACAATGATCGCGAGTACGATGCATGCATAACGTAACGAATTGGATATCATATCTACCTCTCGATGAAATAAGAACGCGTACGTGATACTGCCACATCCCTGATGAATCAGGGTTGGTGAAACGAAATCTGCAATAGGGGAAAATGCATGGCGATGCTTACGATATACAACCTACGGAACAATGTAAGCATGTATCGTAGAGAATTCCAACCATTCCTCCATTTCGGGTGCGATCATCATGTGAGGGCGCTTTGACGGAACGCATCGCCGGTTTGCTCAAAGATTCGTGCGAATTTCTGCATCGCCCAAGCTCACACGAACCCTGCATATTCTATCGGTACGACGCGTGATGCGTCTTCATAGTACGGATTACCTCTACTCTATTATGCTAGTGTGTGCAACAGTTCACGTATGCAGAAATTCTCCGAAATCAGATACGTGCTCGGTTGATCAATGAAACTCTGTACCAAGCTCTTGTATCAGAGAACGATGTTTCTGAATTCGTGGTGAATTCCCTATGTTGTTGCGAGCCATTCGTACACGCATTGCACGGTGAGACGTAGATTGAAAAAGCAAGTTGTTCTGATAGTGTTGTTCCCTGTTTTTTCTATATGCTCCTTCGCACAAAGCGGAAACGAGCATTTCTTTGTCGGAGCTTGGGGAGTTTCTCCTGATTATCGCGCTCCGGTGCTGTGGAGTATTCGAGGAGTTTGGAATGATACGACAGACGCGCCACCCGAAAAGGCGCATTTGTTGCTTCCACTGCGGCGATTGCGTCAGGTACGGGAACTCGGACTGAATCTGATCAATGTGCGCATTCACGAAAGGTACGTCCTGCGCGAGGATAATCCCGAGGGCATCAATGCCGTCGCAGATGTTTGCGCGATGGCACGTTCCGAGTCTCTCGACGTCGTGGTTGAGGATCCGTGGCTCACGAATGCCTTCGCCGGGGAGCGTTTGTTGTTTCATCCCGAAAGCGCGTACGATTTTCACTCTCATGCTGCTCATCACGGCGTGCGTATGGAAGAATTCGATCATATTCCCATACCGAATATGAACTGCTCCCGTTCGCTGTTGGAAGACAGGCTGATCGCGAACAACTGTATTGTCGTTCGGCCAGGAATGGAGGAGATATCCGGATTGAGCTGGGCTCGCATAGAAGAATTGTCAGTGAGAGAGCAGGATGCCGCACATGCATCTGCCGGCCGCTACCATCTATCGGTAATCGTGCGATATGATTCGACCATGCTCGCTGTTCCTCCGGCGAACGATACATGCACAGTGTTGCGGGTGCGAATTTCGACAAGCAGCTCGGATGGAACACCGGTGGCGCTGAATTTCTCACTACCCGGAAGCGCATTCTATTGGGATCCATCGCCGACAGCAGCAATACGGGATTCGGCGTTCGAATATGTGCTCGGAGATATCGAAGTTGTTCGAAGCACGCAGCCACCCAGGCGTGTTTTCGTGCGACGTGTACTGCATCGTGACGAGGCATGGAATGATTCCACGAGATTCAGCGGATGGAAAATCCGCGATGTCGTCGGCGATTCCGTTGCTGTGTTCGCGGAATTGGGGGATTTCGACATTCGCATTCTGCCGGGCTTTGCAAACTCGGAATTGTTGCTCGATGCCCTGTGTCTGACAAATCCCGGCACCTTGGCGCTGTACTATCCGAATCTCCACGGCTTGGTGGACGCGCATCGCCACAGGCGCGAAACCGTCAGAACCCGCTTAGCGAGACTGCTGCACGACGGTAATCCCTCGGAACCCTTCACGAATCTGCGCTTTCTCAATTCACCGGAGCAAATAGTCCGCTATGCGATCTGGCCCACCACACGTCTGTTTCAACTCATGGTAGAAGAGGAGAGTGCATCGAACGTCAAAGTGCTGCTTACGAGCAGTGCCGCTACCGATATCAATACCAATGGCAAACTACACACGGACTACGCTTCCGGTTTTTACTACTATCCGATTCTGATCGAGCATCCGCGTCCAACGCTGACACATGATGAAAACGACGTCGCGGCGTATTACTCGTCGCTGCAGAATCCTTGGCGTGCAGGTTTTATCGAGATGGCAAAGCTGTACAGAAGCTTCGTTCAGCGACGCGGGGCTGTTGCGGTGGATTTGCCATGGATACCTTGGATACAGAATCATAGTAATCTGTATCGGACGGATATTCCTTCGTTCTGGGATTGGATGCCACATCGCGAGCCGACCGCGGCGGAATTGCGCCAACAGTGCAATACCGCGCTTGCGATGGGTGCCGGGGGAATTCAGTTCTTCTCCTTCTGCTCTGCACCGTGGTTCACTTCCGATCCGTTCTGGCCACCCGATCTCGATACCTGGAACGAAGACGTAAACAGCGGATATCCGCGACAGCTCGACATGGATATGGGCGTACTCGGATTTCTGGGCGCGGGCAACCTCCCACGTCGTGCCGATTGGAATGGCGAGGACAAATGGGATTCCGCCCGTACCTATATTTCCGATTTTCTACGGCCGGTAGGAGACTACATGAGGAGCAAGCGATTGCGGTGGATATCGCATCGCTTTTGGCACATGCCTGCTTCGGACCCTATAGCGGGCGGCAACACATTCGTCCGATACGTGCGTTCGCAGCACCGGGATGAAGTGCAACCCTACGATGCAGAGCACGCAACACTCATACAGGTCAGTGAATTCCTTGATGCAGACAGTACTCCGTATCTGTTTATTCTGAATGGCCGGACGCATCCAGCGGATGGACGGCATGTGCAGGTAGCGCTTGGGGATGGTGGGAGATTGGCGACTCATTGGAAAGTAACGAACATACTGACAGAGCAATCCTGGCTGGTGAGTGCTTCGGATATCATGACGGATATTCAGCACGAACGGTATTTCACCGATGTTCTGTATCCGGGTACTGCGGCACTCTATCGCCTCGAAGCCTTGTTCTCAATGCCAGCCGACGGACCGCCGATTCTAGGTACGAATTACCCCAATCCATTCAGCGACCGCACGTCATTCAGCTACATTCTCACTCGGCCGGACCATGTGCGCATCACTGTCGTTGATGTTTTGGGGCGCGATGTCGCAACACTGGTGAACGGATACCATGAGGCGGGAGTGCATTCCGCTGTCTTTCATGCCGCCGGATTAGCGAACGGGGTGTATCTGTGCCGTTTGGCGACGGCATCGCTTGTTCTGCAAAGAAAAATTCTACTGACAAGGTGAATGGCGTCAAGGCCGGGACATCCGGCTCGGTAATCGCGGAAAACACGCGGGTTGCATTCCGATTCCGGCCAGGTGTTGAAAGACGCAAGTATTGCAGTAATGAGAAGGGGCGACACGCGATCTGTCGCCCCATTTCGGATTTTGTCGGATCAGTGAAGCCGCATATTGATTAATTCCACACTGTACTCCTTGCGCTCAGGATCGTGCGAGATGCGGTATTGCTGAGGATATACTTTCCCTTTGTTCTTGAATTCAGCCGGTTGTTTGATATCGACGACGACATTCGGTTTGCTCTCGAAATATTCCTTCGTGATCATCGGTTCGAAGAAATACAGTTCACCCTGGTAAAAACCATAGATATGTGTGTTGTTGAACGGCACGCCGTGAAGTTCCGCCGAAGTCGTGTCTATGTAATGGGTTCCCATATACGGGACCGCTTCGACGGTGGAAATATGATCCGGTGGCAAGTAGCGGCTCTCGGGCATCACGAGGTCGGGGCCGGGAATCACCGCGGCAAGCGTCTGCTGGTCAACAACATAGTAATGGATATCGAAATGCGCTTTGCCGTAAATCGGTTCCGGAGAGTGTCCGTGCGGAGCCCAGTCAAAACCGATGTGATCAAAGGGAGAATTCGCGACTTGCTTCGGCAGCGTGAGCGCGATGTGCGTATCGGTATCCGGAAGTCCGTTCAGAGCTGCTTCGTCAAAACGCACACCAACGGCGAGGAGTTCTCCGTCCGCACTCACCCGCTCGTATGCGGTCACGTTGCCCTGCCCGAGTACGGCGCTCTGCCCGTCGTGCACGACGGGTTGCGCCGGCTGTGCAGGACTGTCGTCCTCACTGCATGCCGGCAGCATCGCGAGCATCAGTGCTGTCGCTATAATGAAAAATGGAAATCTATTCATGATGCATTCCTTTCGAATGTTAAAAAAAACAGACGGTAGCCCGTCGACAATGTGATGTATATCTATGCATAATAAGCAATATTTTCCATAACTGCAACCTCGAATCTCGACCGCTCGACCGTAGCTCGGCTCGCAACCAAAAGAAAAGTAAAAGAAAATAAGCCGTGAAAATACCTTTTCATCACTTGCCTTTCACACCCTGACTCACAAGTGAACAAAGACTTTGACCGCAGAGAACTCAAAGCACCATTCGTGTAGTGTTGGCGTATCAGTTACCTTTCGTGTCTTGTGACAGCGAGGATAGTCGTTGTACTTCAATGAGCGCCGGAGGGAAGGTGCTGTTCATCATTTCGACATATTCCTCTTCGCAATCGACTGTCACCTCGAGAGCTGTCACTCCCTGCTTTTCGCTAAGCGTGTAGGTTTTCATCGCCCCGCTCCATTTCAGGAACGCTTCGTCAGGAGGGAGTTCCTCATTGCTTTCATTCAGGACGCCGATATGTTTGATCGCGAGATAGCGGTTTTCAACGACAGAATCGACATCACTGTACATACCACCACCGCTACCCATGATGAAGTGTACGCGCTGACCCTCCGGGAGCATGCCTTCGTATGTCGACGCGGTTCCGAAGGGCTTTGTCCACTGCTCATACCATTCCATTTCCCACAAGGTTTTCCCAGCTTCAATCGCGATTCATGCAGCGGTACAGGCCGTCGACTTTTTCCTTCGCTTCGATCACAACATTGATGAGGTCGGGGTTCACGGTCCGGAGCGCCAGACCGATACGTCCGGCATCCCCCTGAAGGCAGCACGTCTCGCGACGTCCGAATTGTCGATTTCCCTGTATTACTCGATTACGTATGGCGCGACGATCAGCAGGGGCGTTTCATGAGGCACCCTGCTGATCCGCTTTCGCACATACGCTTATGAGTAGGTATCACACAGTGCCACCACTGATCAGCCCTGCTCTCCTTCATCGAAGCTTATCATCCAGTTGACACCGAATCCGTCCGTACACATACCGAAATAGGCTCCCCAGAATGTCTCTGCCATTGGCATGGTCACAAGACCACCGTCGGACAAGGCGGCGAAGAGCTTATCCGCTTCCTCGCGGCTGTCGGCATTGACTGAGATCGAGAAATTGTTTCCCTGCTTGTATTCAGGTGCCCACTCTCCGTCCGTGTCACTGCCCATGAGGAGGGTCTCCTTGCTGATCGGCAGCGAAACATGCATGATCTTGTTGGCCATATCCGGTGATACGGGCGGGATATTCTCTTGTGGCGGCATTTCGGCGAATCGACCGATATATGAGAATTCGCCGCCAAAGACCGATTTATAGAATAGAAATGCCTGCTCGCAATTTCCGTTGAAGTTGAGATAGGTGTTTATCGTAGGCATATCAGTTACCTTTCGAGTATTGTGATAGGGTGGATAGTCGTTGTACTTCAATGAGTGCAGGAGGGAAGGTGCTGTTCATCATTTCGACATATTCCTCTTCGCAATCGACTGTCACCTCGAGAACTGTCACTCCCTGCTTTTCGGTAAGCGTGTAGGTTTCCATCGCCCCGCTCCATTTCAGGACCGCTTCGTCAGGAGGGAGTTCCTCATTGCTTTCATTCAGGACGCCGATATGTTTGATCGCGAGATAGCGGTTTTCAACGACAGATTCGACATCACTGTACATACCACCACCGCTACCCATGATGAAGTGTACGCGCTGACCCTCCGCGAGTATGCCTTCGTATGTCGACGCGGTTCCGAAGGGCCTTGTCCACTGCTCATACGATTCCTTTTCCCACAAGGTTTTCCATATCACCTGTGGTGACGCCTCGATCGTCACATTGTATTTCAATGTCTGCATATTACAACCCGCTGCGCTAATTGAGAAAAAGACAGGAAAAAACATACGAAATAGAATTCGGAGTTCCAACGACAGGTTTGGCGATTTGGCGACTTGGCGACTAGCTGTTGAGGAAGTTTCGGTACGATATATTTTTGAGGCAACAGACCCTTTAAGTCTCGGTAGGGATGCCGGTTACCCGGCACCCCCCCCGCACAGATCCGTACGTGAGGATTTCCCTCATACGGCTCCTGCCTTGGGTCGGACGCGGAACAACCACGTTCAACAAATGTCGAGGTGGCGTTTCCCGTATCCTGCGAAAAACCGCTCTTCGCGATAGCCGGTCTCTGTGTACCGATCACGGTCGGCTTCGCAGAATTCCCCTTGGCCTCATGCCTTCTCTCCATGGAATCCGCAGGACGGTGGCCCATAGGTTGAGGTCCGTTGTTCTTCCACTTCTTCG
>Ga0114946_10001526_pt1 | contig 15963 bp, 17 predicted proteins | sample WalLakDeSediment_FD_88676 | JGI IMG/M metagenome (GOLD analysis project Ga0114946, IMG submission 88676) | Lake sediment microbial communities from Walker lake, Nevada to study Microbial Dark Matter (Phase II) - Walker Lake 11/02/13 Deep Sediment | ecosystem: Environmental > Aquatic >... | reverse complement strand
TCAGCCCGATCATCACGCATCGGTTCAGTGCGGCGGACTACCTCGAGGGCTTTCGCACCATGGGTTCCGGGCAGTCAGGCAAGGTCATCCTCGACTGGCAGCAAGACGCGGCGGCCTAGGCGTAGCGACGTCTGGCGCGGCAGCGCCGCACAGCCGCGCTTCCGGCTACCAGCTCTCGCAGAAACAGTGATAGTAAAGGCCGCGCGGATCCGCGAAGCCTTCCATGCGCTCGAGTTCCGTGAACAGCGTGCGGATCTGCTGCGGCAGTCGCTCGATGAATGAACGGGGCCAGGATGCAATCTCCAGGCGCCCAGCGCGGCTCAACAGGTCCACCATGATCCGCTCGCCGAAGGTCAGTCCCGGTTCGATCAGCACCACCTCGAAGTCCTCATCCAGCCCGGCACGGGCGGCGGCCGAGGCCAAGGCGTCATCCAGCGTACCGAGCCGGTCGACCAGGCCTGCATCGAGCGCCACCTGGCCAAGCCAGACGCGTCCCTCCGCGAAACGCCTTACGTCTTCGACGACCATGCCGCGGGCGTCCGCCACCTGGCCTAGAAAGCGGTCGTAGGCGCCGTCGACCAGCACGGCCACGAATTCCATCTCTTCCGGAGTGAACTCGCGGTCGAGGCGGAACTGGCCGCTGATTTCATGCGTCCCGACGCCATCGACGCTGACGCCGAGGCGCTCCAGCAGCCGTCCGAAATTGGGCACCATCGCCACCACGCCGATCGACCCCGTGACGGTCGTCGGGTGCGCCCAGATTTCGTCGCCCGGCAAGGAAATCATGTAGCCGCCGGACGCCGCGACGCCGCCCATCGAGATCACCACCGGCTTGCCCAAGTCGCGCACCAGTTCGAGGTCGCGCATGATCGCTTCCGAGGCAAACTGGCTCCCGCCGCCGCTGTCCACGCGCAGCACAAGCGCGCGAATCTGGTCATCCTCGCGGACCTCGCGCAGCAACTCGCGCAGCGTCTCGTCACCGATCATGCCGGACGGCTGGTCACCGGGCATGATGTCGCCGCGGGCGACGATCAGGGCGACCGAGTCCTGCGGCTTGCCGGCATCCCGCCGCGGCGCCTTGGCCCGCAGCGCAGCCAGGTAGTCCTCGGCATAGACGCCGACATATTCCCCGTCCCGGTCGCGCCCGCCTGTCGCGGCGAGCCGTGCCTCGATCTCCGCGACCGAGCGCAGACCATCCACCAGGCCCGCATCAAGCGCAGCTCTGGCGGCGTCGCCGCCTGCGGCGCGCAGCCGCGGCAGGAAGCGCTCGATGTAGTCGTCAAGCAACGACGGTTCCACGCCGCGTGCCCGGGCAACGTCCTCGCGCCAGGCTGCCCACAGGCCCTCGGCAATCGGCCCGAGATTCTCGCGGGCTGCCGGCGACATGTCGTCGCGCACAATGTTATCGGCGAAACTCTTGGCCTCCCCGGCGCTGAACACGTACCAGTCCAGCGACAGCTTTTCCAGCGCGCTGCGGTAATAGCGGCGGTAAAAGCCATAGCCCTGCAGGGCGACCAGGCCCAGCGGATCCAGGTACAGCTCGTCGGCATGGGCAGCGAGATAGAAATTCGGCAAGGGGAGCAAAGCGCCGGATGCGATCACCGGCTTGCCGGCCTCCCGGAAGCGGTCGAGCGCGGACACCACCGTCGCGAGCTTGTCCAGGCTGCCGCCCGACAACAGGTCGACGTCGAGGTGAAGCGCCTTGACCCTGGCGTCATCCGCAGCCTCGTCGATGGCCTCGACCAACTCGCTGACCAGGGTCTGGGTGCGGGGTAGTCCCCGGGATGCGTCAAAGGCCCGGCTCACCGGATCGCCAGCATACTGCTCGACCAGCGCGCCTTCGGGGCTGACCACGAGTACGAACGCCTCGGGCAGCTTGAATGGACGCGACGCCAGCACGGCCACAAGGCCGAGCAGCACCAGCAGCATGAGAACGAAGTGGACGGCCTTGCGCAGCCCATCGAGGCCTCGCCAGACGAATCTGAAGAAGCCTCGCAGGCCGCGCCAGATCAAGGCGTCAGACCTTTTCCTTGATCCGGGCAGACTTGCCGGTGCGATCGCGCAGGTAGTAAAGCTTCGCGCGGCGCACATCGCCGCGGCGCTTCACCTGGATGTCCGCGATCGCCGGGCTGTAGGTCTGGAACACGCGCTCCACGCCCTCGCCGTGCGAAATCTTGCGCACGGTGAATGCGGAGTTCAGGCCGCGGTTGCGCCGGGCGATGACCACGCCCTCGAAAGCCTGCAGGCGCTCGCGATTGCCTTCCTTGACCTTCACCTGCACGACGACGGTGTCGCCGGGGGCAAAGTCAGGGACTTCGCGCTGCATCTGCTCTTTTTCCAGTTCTTCGATGATGTTGCTCATATCGCTCACCCGCGCCCAAGCTTTCGTCAGTTCATTCCGCGCCGCCGGTTTCCCGTTCGGCGATGTATTCCTCGAGGAGCCGTTGCTCCTCGACGGTAAGTTCCCTTGCGGCCAGAAGTTCCGGCCTCGTGCGCCAGGTCCGACCCAGCTTCTGTTTCAGCCGCCAGCGCCGGATGGCCTCGTGGTCACCCGACAATAGTACCGCTGGCACCCGCATTCCATCGACCGTCTCCGGCCGCGTGTAATGCGGACAGTCCAGCAGACCGTCGCTGAACGAGTCCTCCACCGCGGAGTTCTCGTCGCCGAGCACGCCCGGCACCAGCCTCGCCACCGCGTCCACCACCAGCATTGCCGGGAGCTCGCCCCCGCTCAACACGTAGTCGCCGACCGTCAGCGTCTCGTCCGCCTCCATGCGGAGCAATCGTTCGTCCATGCCCTCGTAGCGTCCTGCCACGAGCAGCAATCCCGGCAGCGCCCGGTACTCTCGCGCCACGGCCTGGTTAAACACCCGGCCCTGCGGCGACAGCATCACCGTCCGGCTGCCTGCCGGCAGCCTGGCCCGCGCGGCACGAATGGCGCTGCGCAGCGGCTCCACCTTCATCAGCATCCCCGGTCCGCCGCCATACGGCCGGTCGTCCACGGTGCGATGCGCATCCGTTGCAAACTCGCGCGGATCGGTGGTCCCGAGCCGCAGCAGCCCGCGTTCCAATCCCCGCCCCACCACGCCGAACCTGCCGACCTGCGCGACCAGCTCGGGAAACAGCGTCACGACTTCAAAGTGCATGACGCTCCTCAGAATTCCGGGTCCCAGTCGACGACGATCCGTCCGCCGGCCAGGTCCACCTCGCTCACGTACCGTCCGGGCACGAACGGCACCAGCCGTTCCCTGTCGCCCTGCACCACCATCACGTCGTTCGCCCCGGTGGCCATCATCTGCTCGATCTGCCCGAGCTCAATGCCGCCGGCCGTCACCACTCTGAGCCCGACCAGGTCGGTCCAGTAGTACTCGCCGCGACCAGGCCGCGGCAACTGATCGCGCGCCACCGCCAGCTCGGCGCCCACCAGCAGGGCCGCCTCGTCACGGCTCGAACAGCCTTCGAACCGGGCCACCAGCGCATCGCCGTGGCGCCGGCCCTCGGCCAGCCGCACCGGTTCCCAGCTGCCGCCGCGGCCCATCTCGAGTTCCGCGTAATCCAGCAGGTTGTCCGCCGGTTCGGTGAACGACCAGAGCTTGACCCAGCCCCGCACTCCGTAGAGCGCGCCCACCTTGCCGAGGACCACCCGACGCTGACCGGTCATGATCCCGTTTCTCCCGGCACGCCGCAGCGCGCCTCAGGAGGCCTCAGGCGGCCTTCTTCTCGAACTGCTTGATCAGGTGCGCCACGCGCTCGGACGGCTTCGCGCCGTGCCCGATCCAGTAATTCACCCGCTCGAGGTCGAGCCGGAGGGCCTCTTCCTTGCCGGTGGCGATCGGGTTGAAGAATCCGAGCCGCTCGATATAGCGGCCATCGCGCCGGTTGCGGCTGTCGGTCACCACCACGTGGTAGAACGGCCGCTTCTTAGCGCCGCCCCGGGTAAGACGAATCGTCACCATGAGTCCAGGTTTCCTCAGTTCATGTCAGACGCGCCGCGCGAAACACCCGCGCAACACGAAGCGGCCAACCCCTCGGCGGCCGCAAGTAAACCGGGCATTCTACTGGAAATCGGCCCAATGTGAAGAGGTGGGAGGGCCGGCCCTCAGCCGAAGCCCGGCGGCAGCCGTCCCTTCATCGCGCGCATCATCTTCGCCATCCCGCCCTTGCTGAATTTCTTCATCATTTTCTGCATCTGGGCGTGCTGCTTCAGGAGGCGGTTGACCTCCTGGACCTGGACCCCGGCGCCCTGGGCGATGCGCCGCTTGCGCGAACCGTCGATGATCGCCGGGTGACGCCGTTCGCGCGGCGTCATGGAGTCGATGACCGCGGCCTGGCGGCGCATTTCGCGCTCGCCCGCCTTCGGATCCACCTTCGCCGGCATGGCCTTGCCGGGCAGCTTGTCAATCAGCCCGGCGAGGCCACCCATGTCCTGCATCTGCCGGATCTGGTCGCGCAAGTCCTGGAGATTGAAGCCCTGCCCCTTGGAGAGCTTGCGGGCAAGCTTGTCGGCCTGCTCCTGGTCCACCTTGTGCTGGACCTCTTCCACGAGCGACACGACGTCGCCCATGCCGAGGATCCGGGACGCCAGCCGTTCCGGGTGGAACGGCTCGAGCGCCGTGGTCTTCTCGCCGGCGCCGATGAACTTGATGGGTTTGCCGGTGACTTGCCGAACGGACAGGGCCACGCCGCCGCGGGCGTCACCGTCGGTCTTGGTCAGGATCACCCCCGTCAGTTCGAGCGCCTCCCCAAAGGCGCGCGCCGCATTGACGGCGTCCTGGCCGGCCATGCTGTCGACCACGAACAACGTCTCGACCGGCTTGACGGCCTGCTGGATCCGGCGCGCCTCGTCCATCATCGCGTCGTCGATGTGCAGGCGTCCGGCGGTGTCGATGATCAGCACGTCGCACAGTTCGCGGCGCGCAGCTTCCACGGCGCGGCGTGCAATGTCGACGGGGTCCTCGCCGGCGTCGCTCGGGAAGAACACCGCGCCGACTTCCACGGCCAGGCGCTGCAGCTGCAGGATGGCGGCGGGACGGTAGACGTCCGCACTGGCCAGCATCACCTTGCGTTTCTCGCGCTCGGCGAGCCGGCGGGCGAGCTTGGCGGCCGTGGTGGTCTTGCCGGCGCCCTGCAGGCCGGCGAGCATGACGATCGCCGGCGGCTGGGCGCGCAGGTTCAGCGACTCGTTCGCCGACCCCATGGTATGCACGAGCTCGTCGTGGATGATTTTGACGAAGGCCTGGCCGGGGGTGAGGCTCTTGGCGACTTCCGCGCCCAGCGCCCGGGCACGCGTGCGCTCGATGAAATCCTTGACCACGGGCAGCGCCACATCGGCCTCGAGCAGCGCCATGCGCACCTGGCGCAGCGTGTCGCGGATGTTGTCCTCGGTGATCCGGCCGCGCCCGCGGAGGGCGTCGCCGGCGCGTGACAACCGGTCGGTCAGGTTTTCGAACATCGCTTCGCCGGACGCTCTCGGTGAACTCGGGGCACGGATTATACCCGTCGTCCGCCCCGCTTCGGCTTTCCCGGTTTCTAAACCTTCATGGCGCTGTGTCAGAATGCGAGTGTTGCCTGCCGCCGAGCCCCGCCCGATGATGCCGTTGACTGTGTTTGTCCTGTACCTGGCTTCCGGCCTGATGCTGCTGAGGAAGCAGTTGGCGGCCGCTCCCGGGGGTCCCATGCCCGCGGGCGTGGGACCGGCCCTGCTGCTCGGCGCCGCCGGGCTGGCCCTGCATTCCATGGTGCTGGGCGGGCTGGTCTCGGTCCGCGGCGGTCCCGACGTGTCGCTGGGCGGTGTGCTCTCGCTGGTCGCCTGGCTGGTCGCGGTGTTCGCGCTCCTCGCGGGCCTGAGGGCGCGTTTCGTGGGGCTTGCCGCGGTGCTCCTGCCGGCCGCCGGGATCGCGGCGCTTGCGGTGCTGCTGCCCGACCCGGTGACGGAGCGCACCACGGCGCCCGACTGGAGCATCCATGCCCATGTTTCCCTGTCCATCCTCGCCTACAGCCTGCTCAGCATCGGCGCCGGGCTCGCGGTGCTGTTCCTGTTCCGCGAGCGAACGCTGCGGCGTCGCCAGCTGACCGCCTGGACGCGCATTCTTCCCCCGCTCGAGTCGCTCGAGACCGCGCTGTTCACCGCGCTGGTCGCCGGCTTTTCGCTGCTGACCCTGGCGCTGTTCAGCGGGCTGATGTTCCTCGAGGACATCTTCGCCCAGCACCTGCTCCACAAGACGGTCCTGTCGCTGGTCGCGTGGGGCGTGTTCGCCGTGCTGCTGTTCGGCCGCTTCCGCCTCGGCTGGCGCGGCCGCCAGGCAGTGCACTGGGTGCTGGCGGGTTACGGCCTGCTGGCGCTGAGCTATTTTGGCAGCCGCTTCGTCCTGGAATTCATTCTCGGCCGCCACTGGGGATAGGAGGCCACGCCCGCATTGAATGATGTCCCGCTAGGCACACTGTTCTGGCTGCTCGGCCTGTTGCTGGTGTTGTCGGCCTGCTTCTCCGGAACGGAGACAGCGCTGATGAGCATCAACCGTTACCGGCTGCGTCACCGCGCGCGCCAGGGCCAGCGTTCCGCGCGCCTGGCGGAAGCACTTTTGCAACGCCCGGACCGGCTGATCGGACTGATCCTGCTCGGCAATAACTTCGTCAACATCTTCGCCTCGTCGCTGGTGACGGTGATCGCGCTGCGGCTCGGCGGCGAAGGCGCCATCGCGATCGGCGCAGGGCTGCTGACCCTGGTGATCCTCATCTTCGCGGAAGTCGCGCCCAAGACCTTGGCGGCGCTCCATCCCGAGCGGGTCGCGCTGCCGGCCGCCTTGGTCTACTACCCGCTGCTGAAGGTCACCTATCCCCTCGTCTGGATGGTCAACCTGATGGCCAACGGCGTGCTGCGCCTGCTGGGAGTGCGCACTGAGCTCGTCCAGGGCCACGCACTCTCGCATGAGGAACTGCGCACCGTGGTCAGCGAGGCCGGCGCGTTGATCCCCAAACGGCACCAGCGGATGTTGATCAGCGTGCTGGAACTGCAGGACGTCACGGTGGACGACATCATGGTCCCGCGCAACGAGATCGACGGCCTCGACCTCGATGACGACTGGGAAGACCTGCTCGAGCAGATCACCGAGAGCCAGCACACTCGCCTGCCGGTCTATCGCGGTGACCTCGACAACGTCGTCGGCATCCTGCACCTGCGCAGCGTCATGGGCGAGCTGGCGGAAGACGAGCTCAGCCGCGAACATCTCGTCGCCAAGGCACTTGAGCCCTACTTCGTGCCCGAGGGCACACCGCTGCACACCCAGCTGGTGAACTTCCAGCGCGCCAAGCGCAGGCTCGCCCTGGTGGTCGACGAATACGGCGACATCCAGGGCCTGGTGACGCTGGACGACATCCTCGAGGAAATCGTCGGCGAGTTCACCACCGACCCGGCGGACATTTATCGGGATGTCCAGCAGGAACAAGACGGCACTTACATGGTCAGCGGCGCCGCCAACGTGCGCGAACTCAACCGCATGATGAACTGGCGACTGCCGACCGACGGCCCGAAGACGCTCAACGGCTTGATCCTCGAGCGGCTCGAGACCATCCCCGAGGCGGGAGCGACGCTGCAACTCGCGGGTTACCTGCTGGAGATCGTGCAGACCGCCGACAACGCGGTGCGCTCGGTCAGGGTGATTGCCCCGGCCCGGCAGGGCACGCCCGCCGCCTAGCCGAAAGCCGCCTCGATCGCCTCGCCGAGGCGTTTCACCGCCACGATCTCAATTCCCTCGAGCCGCGACCGGGGCGCGTTGGCGGCCGGGACGATGGCGCGACGGAACCCGTGCTTGGCCGCCTCGCGCAGTCGTTCCTCGCCGTACGGGATCGGGCGAATCTCGCCGGCGAGCCCGACCTCGCCGAACGAGACCAGGCCGCCGGCCAGCGGGCGGTCACGCAAGCTGCCAAGGGCCGCCAGCAGGACCGGCAGGTCGGCAGCAGTCTCCACGATGCGTACCCCGCCGACGACGTTGACGAACACGTCCTGGTCGTACATTACGATGCCTGCGTGGCGGTGCATGACAGCCAGCAGCAGGGCGAGTCGATTAGCGTCCAGCCCGACCGAGACCCGGCGGGGATGGCCGGAGCGGGTCTCGTCCACCAGCGCCTGTACTTCGACCAGCAGCGGCCGGCTGCCTTCGCGCGCCACCATGATCGCGCTGCCCGATACGTCGCCGTCGTGGCCGGACAGGAAGATCGACGACGGGTTGGGAACCTCGCGCAGCCCCTGCTCCGTCATTGCGAACACACCGATCTCGTTGGCGGCGCCGAAGCGGTTCTTGACCGCGCGGATGATGCGAAAGCGGCTGCCGACGTCGCTCTCGAAGTACAGCACCGTATCGACCATGTGCTCGAGCACGCGCGGCCCGGCGATGGCGCCGTCCTTGGTCACATGACCGACGAGAAACACGGCCGTGCCGCCCTGCTTCGCATAGCGCACCAGGCGCGCCGAGCTCTCGCGGAGCTGCGCTACGGCGCCGGGGGCCGACTGCAGGGCGTCCGTGTGCACGGTCTGGATGGAATCGACCACCATCACGCGTGGTTTCACCGCATCCGCCTGCGCGAGGATCCGCTCGATGTTGGTCTCGGCCAGCAACTGCAGGCCGCCGGCCTCCATGCCGATACGGCGCGCGCGCATGCCGACCTGGCGCAGCGATTCCTCGCCGGTGACGTACAGCGCGGGCAATGTCCCTGCGAGACGGACCGCGGCCTGCAATAGCAGCGTGGACTTGCCGATGCCGGGATCGCCGCCGATCAGCGTCGCAGAGCCGGGCACCAGGCCGCCGCCGAGCACCCGGTCCAGCTCGCCGATGCCGGTGGGCCAGCGCGCTTCGACCTCGGCCTCGACCTCCGCGATCAGCCGGGGCGCATCCCCCGCCCATCCGACCGCGCGAGGCCGCGCAGTATCGCGGCTCTCCTCCAGCGTGTTCCATGCCTCGCAGTCGGGGCATTGGCCAACCCACTTCGGGCTGGTACCACCGCACTCGTTGCAGACGAAAGTCGTCTTCGACCTTGCCATTCGCCCTCCCCTGGGGCTTGCGCGACCCCGGCACGGTACATAGTGGCCAGCCAAGGCCGCAAGCGCCGCACGCCCTCGCGATAAGTGTGATGCCGCGCTCGGACTTGTCGCGAGGGTACATTAAGCTGTTCAATTGCGGATTAGCGCGTGGCGGCGCGAAACCAATGCGACAGGCAGTCCGGGCGGCTTCGACCGCGGCAACCAGGTGGCGGAACAGAAAATCAATGAGTCTGAAGGGCAAGATTCGCTACTTTGAGTTCACGCACACAGGGCGGGTGCGGGAGCACAACGAGGATGCCGTGTTCTCCGACATGGACATCGGACTCGTCGTGCTGGCCGATGGCATGGGCGGATACAACGCCGGCGAGGTCGCTTCGGAGCTTGCCATCAAGACCGTCGTCGACATGGTGCGTGGCGGCGTCGACCGGGAGACGCGTACCGCCGTGGACGAGAGCAGCGGCCTGATGCGCCAGAGCATCCTGCTCAAGAACGCCATCATCCGCGCGAACAAGATCATCTGGCAGACCGCCCAGACCCAGCCGCAGTGCAAGGGCATGGGCACTACGATCGCGGCCTGCCTGTTCCATGATGACCGCGTGTCGATCGCCCACGTCGGCGATTCGCGGGTCTATCGGCTGCGCAAGAATCGCTTCGAGCAGCTCACCCTCGATCACTCGCTCATGCAAGAACTGGTCGACCGGGGCTTTTTCTCGCACGAGGAGGCGCTGCGCTCCGCCAACCGCAACTACGTGACCCGGGCCCTCGGCGTCGAGGCCACCGTGGAGCCCGAGATCCAGGAAGAATCGGTGAAACCGGAGGATATCTACCTGCTGTGTTCAGACGGCTTGTCGGACATGGTGGAAGAGGAAGATATTCATTTAACTATCAGCACCTTTAGTGCTAATCTTAAGACCGGCGGTGAACAGCTGATCCAGCTCGCAAACGCGAACGGCGGCCGGGATAATATCTCGGTGTGTCTCGCGCAGGTGGTCGAGTCGTTCGCCGAGACCCGCGGCCTGGTGGGTCGTCTCAAGGGCTGGTTCGGGTAGGCCTTCGACAGGATTGGGGTAGCCATGGCGCGAATGATCTTGAGCCTTAATGGGCAGACGCTCGCTGAGTACAACCTCAGCAAGGAGCGCTATACCGTCGGACGCCTGCCGGACAACGACATCCGCATCGACAACCCGGCGGTCAGTGGCCATCATTCGCTGATCATCAATATCCTCAACGACTCCTTCCTCGAGGACCTGAACAGCACCAACGGCACCTACGTCAACGGCAGGTTGATCAAGAAGCACGCCCTCGCCAATGGCGATGTGGTGACAGTCGGTCACCACCAGCTGCGTTTCGAAGACGACAGCGGCCAGGATGCGCAGCAGGAATTCGAGAAGACCATGGTCATCTCGACCAGCAAGCGCGACATCGAGCGCTCGCCAGTGCTGGCGGCAGCCGCGCGCGAGGAACCGGTCGAGAATGCCATCATGGCAGGCTTGCCGGCCCGCCTGCAGGTACTCACCGGTGCCTTTGCGGGCCGCGAACTGGTGCTCAAGAAACCCCTCACCACGCTCGGCCGCCAGGGCGTTCAGGTTGTCGCCATCACCCGGCGCGGCGAATCCTACTCGATGGTCACTGTGGAGCGCGGCCCGCGCGGCAATCCGCCCATGGTGAACGGCGAGGCGGTCGGCGCAGGCGCGCGCCGGCTGAACGACAATGACGTGGTTGAGATCGCCGGCGTCAAGATGGGCTTTTTCACCAGCTGAGGCACGGCGCGGTGCGGCGCCGCGATCAGATCACCGTGACGCCGACTCGCTGGGTCACGCCGCAGAGCAGCTCGTATGGAATGGTTTTCGCGATGCGGGCCAGTTCCTCGACCGGCAGGCCCTCGCCCCACAGCTTGACCTCGTCGCCCACCCGCGCCTCGGGGACGAGGGTTACATCCACGGCGATCATGTCCATCGAGATGCGTCCCGCCAGCGGCGCGCGCCGGCCGCGCACCAGCACCGGCGCGCCGCTGCCGAGCTGCCGCGGGTAGCCATCGCCATAGCCGATCGCCGCGATGGCGAGGCGGCTGTCTTCGCGCGCGGTCCAGACGCCCCCATAGCCCACTCGCTCGCCGCGCCGCACAGTACGCAAGGCGATGATCGTGCTCATGAGTTCCATGGCGGGCCGGAGGTCGAGGCCTGCGCCGGCCTCGTCGGCAAACGGCGACACCCCATAGAGCATGATGCCGGGGCGGACCCAGTCGGCATGCGTGTCTTCCCGCCACAGCAGGCCGGCCGAGTTCGCCACGCTGCGCTCACCGGACATCCCCCCGACCGCCTCCAGGAAGTCATGCAGCTGCCGGTCCGTGACTTGGGCGTCCCGCTCATCAGCGCACGCCAGGTGGGTCATCAGACGCAGGGCCGGCGCCACCTGCGGACAGGCCGTGAGGCGGCGCGCAGCCTCGCGAGCCTCTCCGGGCGGGAAGCCGAGGCGGTTCATGCCAGTGTCGATCTTCAGCCAGACCTCGATCGGTCGCTCCAATTGGGCGCCCTCGAGCATGGCAAGCTGCTCGCGCGAATGCACCACGAGGTCCAGCCGAAGCGCCGCGGCCAGCGGCAGCTGGGCCGCGTCAAACACGCCTTCCAGGAGCACGATCCGGTGGTCGAGGCCTGCCTGGCGCAGGGCGATGGCCTCCTCGATGCGCGCGACCGCGAACGCGTCCGCCTCGCGTAGCGCCCCCGCCGTGCCGACCAGGCCGTGACCATAGCCATTCGCCTTGATGACCGCCATGACACGGGATTGCGGCGCGCGGCGCCGCACGGCCTTGAGATTGTGTTGCAGGGCCGCCGTATCCACGGTGGCGCGGGCCGCGCGAGTCACCCGTTCATCACCCGAAGGGGCCGCTGCCGTAGGCGTCCGGCATGAAATTCTCGAACTTGGTGTATTCGCCGAGGAAGGTCAGCTGCACGTCGCCGATCGGCCCATTGCGCTGCTTGGAGATGATGATGTCGGCGATGCCCTTGCGAGGCGAGTCCTTGTTGTAGACCTCCTCGCGGAAAATGAACGCGATCAGGTCGGCGTCCTGCTCGATGGCGCCGGATTCCCTGAGGTCGGACATCACCGGCCGCTTGTCGGCGCGTTGCTCCACGCTGCGATTGAGCTGCGACAAGGTGATGACGGGCACCTCGAGTTCGCGGGCCAGCGCCTTGAGCGAGCGCGAGATCTCCGAAATCTCCGTAGCGCGATTCTCGGCGGTACCGTGTACCTGCATGAGCTGCAGGTAGTCCACCACGATCAGGTCCAGGCCATGCTCGCGCTTCAGCCGCCGGGAGCGGGCGCGCAACTCCGTCGGGTTCAGAGCCGGGGTGTCATCGATGAAAACCCGCGCTTTCGACATCACTGAAACCGCCGAATTGATGCGGCTCCAGTCCTCGTCGGAGAAACGCCCCCGCCGCAAGTTCGACTGGTTGACCCGGCCGAGCGACGAGATCATGCGGAACGACAGCTGCTCGGCCGACATTTCCATGCTGAAGATCGCCACCGACGCGCCCGAGCCGATCGCAGCGTGTTCGGCGATGTTCATCGCGAAGCTCGTCTTGCCCATCGAGGGACGCCCCGCGATGATCACCAGGTCGCCGGGATGCAGGCCGGCAGTCATGCCGTCGAAATCCTTGAAGCCGGTTGACAGGCCGGTCACGTCGCCCTGGTTTTTCTGGAGCTCGTCGAGGCGGTCGATGGTCTTGCCGAGGATTCGCTTGAGCTGCTGGAAACCCGAACCGCGCCGCTTGCCCTGTTCCGCGATCTCGAAGACCTGGCGTTCGGCCTCATCCACCAGATCGCTCGCGGCGCGTCCCTCGGGCTGGTAGGCCCGGGTCGCGATCTCGCCACCGATGCGGATGAGCTCCCGGAGCATCGCACGTTCACGCACGATGCCCGCGTACGCCTTGATGTTGGCAGCGCTGGGGGTCTCGCGCGCCAGCTGGCCGAGATAGGCGAGCCCGCCGGCACTATCGAGGTCGCCGTTGCTATCGAGGAACTCCGACACGGTGACCGCATCGCAGGGCTCGCCCCGCTCCGCAAGTTCGCCGATGGCGTTGAAGATCAGCTTGTGGTCGCGGCGATAAAAATCGCCGGACGAGACTTCGTCGGCGATGGTGTCCCAGGCGCTGTTGTCCAGCAGGAGGCCGCCCAGCACCGACTGTTCGGCCTCGACCGAATGCGGCGGCACACGCAGGCTCTCGGGGCTGCGCGACGGAAAAGCAGATTCGGGCGTGCCGGCCAACGCGAATTACCTGGCGAGTGACGGATGGTCCGTCACATTAGCATAGCGAAGCGGCCGCGGAACCGCTGTTCCGCGGCCGGGCGCGCTCACTCCTCGGCTTCGATGGTGACCGTGATCGCCACCGAGACCTCGGCGTGCAGGTGCACTTCGACCTCGTGGTCGCCGACCATGCGCAGCGGGCCGTCCGCAAGCCGCAACTCGCTGCGCTCGATGGCCACGCCGGCCGCCTCGGCTGCTTCGGAGATGTCCACCGGGCCGATCGAACCGAACAGCTTGCCCTCGGACCCGACCTTGGCCTTGAGCATCAGCTTGAGGCCTTCGATCTTCTCAGCGCGTGCCTTGGCCTCACCGATGATCCCGGCCGCCTTCGCCTCCAGCTCGGCGCGGCGCGCCTCGAACTCGGCAATATTCTCCGGCGTGGCGCGCGTGGCCTTGCCCTGCCGCAACAGGTAGTTGCGCGCATAGCCCGGCTTCACCTTGACCTTGTCGCCGATGCCCCCGAGGTTCTCGACCTTGTCCAGCAGAATGACTTCCATCTTCCTCGTCCTCGTTATGCCCTGGGGCCGCCCCCGGAGCTTGAATGATCAAACCTTGCCCGCAGCCCTTCGCCGCAGGTCCATCAACGTGTCGGCCATCCCGTAGAAGGCGAAGCCGACGATCGCCCAGGGCGACAGGAACACCAGCGCCGTCCATCCAAGGAACAGCCAGGCGCGGTGCATGCCCTTGATCCTCACCACGCCGTGCATCACCGCGATCCCCTGCAACAGCAGGGCCGCGCCCGCGGGCAATGCTACCGCGGCCGCGACCTCGTTGCCGGTGCTCAGCGCCCCGACGATCGACAGCGCCCCGACGGCACCGACCACCGGGCCGAGCTGCAGCTCGCGGAACGCCTCGCCGAAGGCCCCGGGGCGCGCCACGGCGGCGTGCAGCCACATGGCGAGGAACAACCCCGCCAGCGATACCAGCAGCAGCGATGCCGCGATGATACCCGGCATGAGCGCCAGCAGCCGCTCCGCCAGTACTGTCGCATCGACGCCGGTCTGTTGCGCCAGCGGCGCAACCATTTCCGTGACCAGCGAGACCCAGGGCTCGCCACGCGCCGGCATTGTCGCCGCCCAAAGGCCTGCCAGGACAACCGCGCCGGTGGCGGCGACGCGCGCCGCGGCCGACAGCGAACCGGTGCTGATCAGCAGCTGGACCACCGCCAGGGTGGGCGCCCAGATCGTCACCGCCGAAAGCACTCCCGCGAGGGGATGCGCCCCGGACACCGCGGCGACCACCGCGAGCAACGCCGCGGCCATCGCGGCGGAGCGCCAGGCGGCCCCGGCACCGCGCTGCAGGGCCACCAGCGCGAGCACCGCGCAACTCACTGGCGCGAGCAGCGGCAACAGCACCAGCCCCGCCGCCATCAACGCGGCGCGGTAGTCGCGTTCCGTGATCCAGCGGGCAAATTCCGGCATGCGGCACGAGCGGGCCCCTTCCGAGGAAGAGGCCCGGTCCTCTCCGCCCGTCAGTGACGGTCGGTGTACGGCAGCAGGGCCAGGAAGCGGGCGCGCTTGACGGCGACCGCGAGCTGGCGCTGGTAATTGGAATTCGTCCCCGTGATGCGACTGGGAACGATCTTCCCGGTCTCGGTCACGTAAGCCTTGAGCGTCACGAGATCCTTGTAGTCGATCTCGACGACCTTGTCTGCCGTGAAGCGGCAGAACTTTCTCCTGCGAATGAATCGGGACATGTCCTGGCTACTCCTCAGTCATTTTCGGACGTGGCGCGGGCGCGGCGGGCGGGACGATCGTCGTCGTCCTCGTCCTCGTCGTCCGAATCGTCGTCATCATCGCGGCCGCGGCGCGAGCGACCTTCGCCGCGCTCTTCCTCCGGCTTCGCCATCGGCGAAGCCTCGGTGACGGCCTCGTCCCGGGCGATCACCAGGTGGCGGAGGACAGCGTCGTTAAAGCGGAAGGCGCCGGTCAGCTCGTCGAGCGTCGCCTTGCTGCACTCGATGTTGAGCAGGACGTAGTGGGCCTTGTGGACCTTCTGGATGGGGAACGCCAGCTGGCGCCGGCCCCAGTCTTCATGGCGGTGGATCAGGCCCCCGTCGCCCTCGATCATCCCGCGGTAGCGTTCGATCATGGCGGGAACCTGCTCGCTCTGGTCCGGGTGGACCAGGAACACGATTTCATAGTGCCGCATGTCTTCTCCCTTCGGATTAGGTTAGCTTCCCGTCCGGCAGCGACGGTGAAGCAGGGAATCGCCCGGGCCCAATGCCCGTGCGAAGCCGCGCATCGTAACGGATTCAGACCCCGCGGCGCAATCTGGGGTGCGTGCTCAGGCTCGATCGGCCCGCGCCCGGCCTGATCGGCTAGCGCGGGCTGTCGTCCACAAGTTCGAGCGGAAACAGGTTCGCGCGCGCGTCGATCACCAGACCGGGGCAGGGCGCCGGGTCGCAGGCCGTCACGATAATCTTGGCGCGCAGTCGCTCGCAGCTAAGGTTGAAGGTCTCCATGAGGAAGTAGTGCATGATCTCGGCCCGGTGCGGCTCGCCGCGGCCAGGCTTGCCGACGGGCGATGCGTCGGGCACCTCGACAGTCATGCCCTCGTAGAACGAGATACCGATCCAACTGCCTTCGCTGGGCATCTCGAACTCCAGGTCCAGTTCAATCTG
>Ga0114946_10001525_pt1 | contig 15966 bp, 11 predicted proteins | sample WalLakDeSediment_FD_88676 | JGI IMG/M metagenome (GOLD analysis project Ga0114946, IMG submission 88676) | Lake sediment microbial communities from Walker lake, Nevada to study Microbial Dark Matter (Phase II) - Walker Lake 11/02/13 Deep Sediment | ecosystem: Environmental > Aquatic >... | reverse complement strand
TGGTGCAGGGTTACGAGGGGAGGGACTGGCTGGTCTTTCTGGCTCTCGCCCTGGGACCGATGCTGCTGGGGCATACCGGGGTCAACTATGCGCTCCGGTATGTGCGGGCCTACCTGGCGAACCTGGCCGTACTCGGGGAGCCGGTGGGGGCCACCCTCATCGCATGGCTGCTCCCGGCCATCGCCGAACGTCCCTCCTCCTCCACCCTGGTGGGCGGCGGGTTGATCCTCCTGGGGATCGCTGTCGCCTTGAAGCGGGGACCCGCACGAGAGCCCGTGCAGGAAGAGGAAAGGGAAGAGGGTCAGCCGGGGCCGGACCCGATTGACCCGGACTCGGGCGATCCGGCCGCCGGGTCAGGGGAGGAATCCCGGTAAGGCTCCGGGGAAGGAAGGGGCTGAAGGAGGTTCTCCTGCGTCTCGTCCTGCAGCTCCCGGGCGATTTCCTCTTCGATGGTGGTGTCGGGAGACAGGTCCTCGAACGGCTCCGGCAACTCTCCTGCCTCCATGAGCTCGGATTGCGGTGATGGTCCGGTCGGCCCCGCGCCGGGCACGGAGCTGGGCATGGAGCCGGGCATGGAGCCGGGCATGGAGCCGGGCATGGAGCCGGGCATGGAGCCGGGCACGGAGCCGGGCATGGAGAGGGTGCCGTCGATCTGATTCTCCAGGATGCGGATGCCGAACTCGGGAGGTGGGGTCGCGACCCCCTCCCGTTCAAAGGCCTCCTTCACGGCTCGACGCGCCTGGCTCTGGACCTTCCCGAAGTCCGCCTCGCTCTGGTTGATCCACCCGTTGACCCGGAGGATGACCGAGGAGTCCTGGAGCTCCTGGACGCGCACCGCGACACGGGGCGTCTCGAGCACACCGGCCAGCCCGGCCACGGCATCTCGGGCGATGGGGAGGGCCACCCCGAGATTCTCCCACGGGGCGATCCCCACGGAGAAGCCGAACCGCCGTCGGGGGTTCCGGGTCAGGTTGGTGATCACCGCCTTGAACACGGTCGCATTGGGAATCCGAACGTGATTCCCGTCCAGCGTCATCAGGACGGTCTCCCGCCCCGTCAATCGCGCCACCCGCCCTTCCTCCCCTGCGAGGATGACGTGGTCGTTGGGGGCGAAAGGCTGTCGCAGCGAGAGAAGGACTCCGGCCAGGTAGTTCTCCACGATGTCACGAAAGGCGAATCCCACGGCGATCCCGGCCACGCCGGCCGCCCCCAGAACGGCACCGACCAGGGCGGTGACGCCCATGAGGTCCAGGGCCAGGAGAAGGGCCGTCAGGAACACCACCGCTCGCACGGATTGCCGCATCAGGTTTCGGACGAAGGGGTTTCGGGCCACGCGGTCGTAGAGCAGGCTCCGGCTTCCGAGCCATCCCGCCAGGGCGGACCCGACCCCGAGAATCGCGAAGCCCAGGAGGAGCGACGGGAGGAAACGAAGGAACGTCATGCCCTTTTCCCGAATTCGCTCCACCGCGGGATCCAGTCGTTTGCGGAGATCGGTCTCCACCACGAGCCCCCGGGCATCCAGGTAGTCCACGTCGGGGAGCAACTGCCGGGCATGTGCCAGGGCCAGTTCCCGATCCTCGGCCGAGAGGGCGGTGCCCCTGATCTCGACGACCCCCCCCTCCACGGTGAGGTGGACGTTCAGGAGACCGGGGATGCGCCGGTAGACCGCCAGGAGCCGTTCCACCCGATCGAGCTGGAATCCGTGGGCCACCACCATCTCCGAATCCAGGGAGGGGGCCGGCGGAATGGTGTCCCCCGCCGCGGCCCCAGGCATGCCAAGCCAGAGGAGCGCCACCACGAGGAGGAACGGGAGCTGGAGGGACCGGGCGCCGCAGGGACGAGAGCGAGCAGGGATCATGGCGCCAAGCTAGGGGGTTGGCGCCCGGGAGGCGAGGGAGGCAGTCCACCGGCCGCCCACCGGCCGCCCACCCGTGGGCCACGGCGTGACCAGCCAGGCTGGGACCGACTTGATGCCCGGCCGGGGGGGCACGAGTTTCCGGCATGGAATCTCCGTGCTCCCGTGTTTCCGGCAGTCCGGGGCCCGGCCTTCCCGCGTCCCAGCGTCCAGCGCTCCCGATGTTCCCTGTGGCCCCGATCTTCCCGCTCCGCCGCGCCTCCCCGCATTCCCCCCTGGTCCTCCTGGTGGTCGGGATCGCGGTCCTTTCGTCGCTCGCCGGATGTGGGGATGCGGAGGTCCGAGGAAAGGACGTCTCCATTCCGCTGGGTGCCCCCGCCCTCCCCGACGAGGACGAGCGCGCATTCACGGATCGCGAGGTTGAGCTCCTCCGGCTCCAGGTGACGAGGGCCGGCCGCGAGCTCGCCCTGGCCCTGGAGGACCCGGATCCCCGGATTCGCGCCCGGGCCGCCCTCGCCCTGGCCTCGGTGGAGGACCCCCGGACGCGGGATGCGCTCGAGGCCCGGCTCCATGACGCCGATGCCACGGTCCGTCGAAACGCCGCCTTCGCCCTCGGACAGGTGCCCGCCCCCGATGGCGGGGCCTACCTTGTGGCGGTGCTGGTCACCGGCGAGACGGACCCCGACGTTCGTCTCCGAATCGTGGAGGCCCTGGGGAAGCAGGGAGGTGAACCTGCGGCCGAGGGCCTCCTGGCCTGGGCGCCCGATCCGGACGCCGTCGAGGAGGTCACCGCTCGGGCGCTTGCCCTCGGACGGCTTCTCCTGCGTGGGGTGTCCGAACCGGAAACCGCGGCTGAACTCGTGGGGGGACTCAAGTCCCCGATTCCCGCCCTCAGGGAGGCCTCCGCCTGGGCATTTGCTCGCCTTCCAGATGCGGGAGTGTGGGCCCCCTGGACGGGGGACCTCCGCACCGCTCTGGATGCCATGAGCGGCGATGATCCGGCGGCCTCCCACCTCCTCACGGCCATGGCCCGGCTCCGGGACCCGGAAGACCTGCCCCGGTTCACGGCCAGGCTCCGGGATGCGGACGACTGGCGAATCCGAACGACGGCCGCGAGGGCCATCGGGGCCCGGCAGTGGGTGGCCTCCGACGAGGTCCGAGAGGCTCTTCGGCAGGCCATGACCTCCGATCCGTCGGGGCACGTACGCATCGCCGCCGCCACGGCTCTGGCCGAGCTCCTTCCCCCGCCTCGCCCCGCGGAGATGAACGCATGGATCGCCGGGAATCCGGGCGCCGGGCGCACGGGCGCCGGAGATCCTGGTGCCGGAGATTCTGGCGTTGAGGGCCCTGGCGACTGGCAAACGCACATCCCCTTTCTCCGCTTCATGGCTGCGGATCGGCGGACGGAGACGGTCGTGGAATGGATCCGCCGGGTCCGGAGTACGTCGGCGGCGGCGGCGGTGGCCGGAATCGAGGCGCTCCAGCAGATGGGAGGCCCCGGCGTGCTGGATCTGCTCCTTGAGCTGGCCGCGGACCCGGATCCGGAGGTGCGGGCGGCCTCGATCCGGGGGCTCGGCGGACTCGCGGAGGGCGTGGGGGATGCGGAGCTGGTCAGACTCGTGGAGGTGATCGAGGAGGCCCTCTTCGAGGGGATCTGGGCTCCCGATACGAGCCAGCGCGACGGCCGTCCCGGCGACCGGCGCGACAAGGATCGACTTCCGGCGGCGGCTGCTGCGGCGGCGGCGCTGGGGCACCCCGTCATGCACGCCGCCGGGGCCCTCTGGCTCCTCGAGGCGGCGGCGGCCGAACTGGAGGCGCTGGCCACCGCTCGGGGGCCGTCAGCGCAGGAGGGGGCCCGCCTGGTTCTCGACCCGCAGGTCCTCCTCCGGAAGACCGTACTGCTGGCGCTGGGGGACCTGGGAGACCCGGAGGCCATCCAAAGGCTGGAGGCCGCCCGCAGTGATGCCAGCCCCTCGATCCGTCGAGCGGCGGGCGAGGCCCTCGAGCGCCTCACCGGGGTCCCGAGCCGGGGGCTGAACCTCCCCGCCGTGGATCGTCCGCTGGTCCCGGAGCGCCTCCGGGTCCTGGGCCCCGCGCCCCGATGGATCCTGGAGACGGACCGGGGAGAGATCGTGGTGCGCCTCGCGCCCGGACAGGCTCCCCTTACCGTGCAGACGGTAGCGGATCTCACGGAGGCGGGGGCCTACGACGACACGGCCTTCCACCGCGTGATCGGGAACTTCGTGGCCCAGGGAGGCGACGTCAGCCTCCGGGATGGTACCGGCACCCCGGGGTTCGCCATCCGTAGCGAATGGACGCAGATCCCCTTTGTCCGCGGCGTCGTGGGGATGGCCTCGGCAGGGAAGGATACGGAGGGCTCCCAGTTCTTTCTGACCCATGCGAGCCAGCCCCACCTGGACGGAGCCTACACGGCCTTCGGGTGGGTTGAATCCGGGGGCGACGTGATGGATCGGCTCATGCCGGGGGACCGTCTTCTTCGAGCCCGGATTGCGCTGACGGATGGGACGCCAGGGCCTTTTCCACCGCCTCGATGAGGGCTTCGTGGGAAAAGGGCTTGGAGAGAAAGGGGATTTCCGGGTCCCGGGCCTGAACGCCGGCCGCCAGGATGGGATCGTCGGCAATGAACCCGGACATGAGGATCACCTTCACCTGCGGATGCTGGGACCAGATGTCCTGCATCAGCCGGGTTCCCCACGAATCGGGCAGCATGATGTCCAGGATCAGGAGATCCAGTCCCGACCCGTGCTCCTCCTCGCTGGAGATGTGAAGGGCTTCCTCGGCGGTGCCGGCCACAAGGCAATCGTACCCTTCTCGCTTCAGGGTCCTCCGGATGAACCCCTGGACCGTGGGGTCGTCTTCCACCACCAGGACCCGGGGCTCGGACATCGGCTGCTGTTCGTGCTTCGCCATGGACCATCTTCCTTTCTTGTGGAGGGGTGTCGCGGGGAGGCCCGGACCGGAACGGGATGCAGTCAGAAGGTGGGGAGGTGCACCTGGAAAGACATCCGGGTACCGGCGCCTACGCGGGAATCGCAGACAAGTTCGGACTGGAGTCCGTGCAGAAGCCGCTGCACGATGATCAGCCCCAGCCCCGAGCTCGAGAAGCGGACGCCATGGCGGTCCTGCGCCGGCTCGAAGACGTTGAAGATCGCCTCCTGCTGCTCGGGACTGATCCCGGGGCCCGTGTCTTCGACGGCCATCTCGATGACCCCCGGCTCCCATTCCCGTGCATGGAAGCGGACGTCTCCGCTCTGGGTGAACTTGAGGGCGTTGGACGCCAGGTTCAGGAGGATGCGGGAGAGGACGGCCAGATGGCCGCGCCGGCGATCCGATCCATGAAGCTCCATCCGGACCGAGAGACGCAGTTCCTTGCCGTCGGCCATGGGCTGCAGGGTCCGCCGCGTGGCCTCCAGGAGATCCTCCACGGAAAACATGGAGGGCTCCGCCGTGATGCGGTCGTTCCCGCTCAGGGCGAACTCCATGAAGTTGTTGACGACATTCAGCATGGTGAGGGCACCGCTGTAGATCATCCCGAGCTGCCGCACCTGCTGGTCGTTCTCCCGGATGCCCGGGGCGTCCCGAAGGGCTTCCGCCAGAAAGAGGACGGAGGTCAGGGGGGACCTGAGGTCGTGCCCCACCTCGGCCAGGATTTCGTGCGCCCGGGGCCCGGCAAGGGAGGCGTCGATCTGCTCGTCGGGCGAGGGCTCGAGCGCCGTCCGTACCTCCTCGAAGCGGGCCATTTGCTCCACCAGGGCCCCCGCCGACCGGACCTCGGGTCCGTCTTCCTCCACCAGCCCCTGCACGAAATGATGCCGGAGCAGGTCCACAAGCTCCCGCCGGATGAGGAGGAGCGAGCGGGGCGACCGGAGGGCATCGGGGAGACCCGAGCCCGGAGGAGCGGAAAGGGTCTCCACCAGGAGGACAAGCGAGGCCTCCAGGGTAGTTTCGGTTATGGCACCGGGGTAGCGTCGGAGCCACGTCGCTCCTGTGGCCGTCGCGCTGGAGGCGAGGCCGGTGGAGCCGGAGAGGGGTGGACTAATCATCCAGAAGGTCGTCCCTGGAGATCCCGTGCTTCTGCATGAGACGGTAAAGCGTCGTTCGGTCCACCCCCGCGATGCGGGCGGCCTCGGACTTGTTTCCGTCCGCACGGCGGACAATCTCCTTCAGGTACCGCTGCTCGAACTCGGCCATGATCCGGTCCCGAGCCGCGTGGTAGGGCGCGGCGAAGATCTCGTCGTCGATGACCGAGCCCGACGGGGTGGCTACTTCTCCGTCCAGCACCGGGATGTCCTCGGGTCCCAGGTCCTGTCCCGGCTCCAGCACGACGACCGCGTGCTCCAGGACATTCTGAAGCTCCCGGACGTTCCCGTGCCAGGGCCGACGTCGCAGGGCGTCCATGGCGGGCTCGGTGATGGTCGGAGGGGCGAGACCCTCGTGGGACCGATGCCGCTTCCAGAATACCCCGAAGAAGTGCTCCGCGAGGACTGGAATGTCCCCGACCCGCTCCCGCAGGGGAGGGAGGTGGATGGGCACGACCCGGAGGCGGTAGTAGAGGTCCTTGCGGAGTTCCCCGTCCCGCATGGCTTCGGCCGGATCCCGGTTCGTGGCGGCCACGAAACGCACGTTGACCAGGGCATTGGTCACGTTGCTCCCAACCCGGCGGACCACTCCGTCCTGGATGGCGCGGAGGAGCTTGGCCTGGATGCCCAGCGACATCTCGGTGAGCTCGTCCAGGAAGAGGGTGCCCCCGTCCGCCTGTTCCAGGAGGCCCCGGTGATCCTGGGTGGCCCCGGTGAAGGCCCCTTTGACATGGCCGAAGACTTCGGACTCGAGGAGGTTCTCCGGGAGGGCGGCGCAGTTCACGGCCACCATGGTCCGGGTGCTCCGCCGACTGTGGGCATGAATGAGCTGGGCCACCAGTTCCTTGCCCGTGCCGCTGTCGCCGGTGATGAAGACCGAGGCATCGGTGGGGGCCACGCGGCGGGCCAGGTCGATGGCCTTGCGAAATGCCGGAGAGTTGCCAAGTACCGGCACCCTGTCCGACAGCTCGTTGGCCTGCCGGAATTCCTGTCGCATCCCTTCCGAATCCCGGGAAATCTGGACCGAGTGGGTGGCGCGACCGATGAGGATGCTGAGCTGGGTTGCGGAAAAGGGCTTGGAGAGGTAATCCCACGCCCCGGCCTGGAAGGCCTCGATGCTCGAGTCCACCGAGGGCTTCCCGGTCATCACGATGACCAGGGTGGCGGGGGAGCGGGCCTGGATTTCCCGCAGGATCTCCATCCCTCCCGTGCCCTTCATGTAGAGGTCCAGCAGCACGATGTCGAAGCTGCGTCGCCGCAGGAGCTGCAGGGCATCCTCCCCTCTCCCTTCGACCTTGACCTCGAAGCCCGACTGTCGGAGGAGCGATGCGCAGCTCTCCCGGATCGTGTGCTCATCATCCACGATCAGAATCTGGATGGATGCATTGATCTCCGGGTCCGACGGCATGGGAATCGACATGCCGGACGGAGCCCCGGACCACGATGGGGGCGAGGTCGAAGCTGAACTGGATGGTTGCGCCACCGGTCTGGACTCCGCGATGGATGGACGTGAGGGTGACCTTCCCGTCCGGGAGGCTCGGGAACACCCACGATGCATCCATGCAACAAGTGTGCGCAAGTTGCCACGCTTGTCGGATCACGCCCCTGTGGTCGATCCCCTGCACGAGGCCGGCGGCGTCGTGGATCTGGCCTGCGGGTGGCGATGGGCACCCCCTGAGGCCGGCCTCGCCTTCCAGGTGCCGCAGACGCTCCCGGATGGAGCGAGCTCGCCACACCCGGCGAGCGTTCAGGCCGTCGAGGTGTTCGAGGAGGGCAGGGCCAGGGGAGCCAGGCGCCGGAGGACCGCGGGCTACCCCGCTTCGTTCTCCAGCCCCCCCAGGTCGGGAACCTCGCCGGCATGCCAGGCCGCGATCTCCCCCCCGAACCGCCGCGCTTCCTGTGATCGTCGAAGGGCGCCGGCGGCCCGGCCCACCAGCTGGCCCGGCTTCACGGCAGCCTGGAGGGGAGTGGTGGCCGCGTAGTAGCCGGCGCGCATCTCCACCCGGGCGACTCGGTCGTCCCCGTCGCCCACCGATACCGTGAGGTGCGTCATTTCCGAGAGAAACCGCCTCCCCAGGCGCACCGCCCCCTCCTCGTCGGTGGATGGAGCCATCACCACGAACTCGTTGGGGTTCAGTCGGCCAATGATGTCGGAGCGCCGCCCGAGGCGGTGGAAGATGCGTTCCAGCTGTCCCTCGAGCTCCGGGGTCGTCCGAAGTCGTTCATCGCTCACCTCCGGATCCCCGTTCCCCTCGGTGGCCAGCGAGGGCCCGAAGACGATGCAGGCCAGCGGACGCTGGTAGCGCTCGGCTTCGGCGGCTTCCTCCTCGGCCCGGCGCATGAGCCCCGGGAGGCTGTAGAAACCGGTGAGCCCGTCCAGCATGCGCTCCTCACGCGTCAGGTCGGAGAGCACCTTCGCATCCACGAAACGGGCAATCTTGAGGCGGAACTCCTCTGCATTGGCCGGAAGCCGGAGGGTGTCCCAGGCCCCGCCGCGGAGGTTCTCCATGTGGCGGGTCTCGTCCACCAGCTCCGAGGAGGTGACGAGGATCGGCGTGGCGGGGTTGAACGAGGCCGTGCCCCGGAGGCGAGCGCAGACCTCGGCCGGCGAGAGGTCGGGAAGTTCGTCGCTGACAAGTACCAGGTCCGGCCGGATGGACCCCACGTGGTCCAGAAGGCTGGCGGCCGTTCGCGCCTGCAGGATTTCGAACCCGTCGGGCTCGAGGATCGAGGAAAGGGCACGGAAGGTCCAGTCGTTGGGTTCCCCGATGACCGCGAAGAGTCGGCGGGCACGTCGGGATGGATCCATCGAGGGAGCCTGGGTCATGCCACGGATCCGCGAAGCCGGGGTGGACGGAGGGAAGGGGAGTCCGAGCCGGGGCGCATCGTGCTGCGGGACCTCCCCATCGGATGTGGTGCCAATGATACAGGCCCTGCCCGTCCGGGGAACCCTCCGGAACCTGGTGCCGTGGCCGATGACGCCTGAGAAGTCCTTGAACGGTGGGCCTTCATGCGCATCGCTCCTCGCTGGATGGGTCGGGAAGGGTGGGGATCGGTCGGTGCAGCCACGGGTAGCGGGTACAAGATTGACGCCAGATCTGCACGCGCCGCCGTCCTCTGCCATTCCCTGGCCTCTCCCTGGCCTCTCCCTGGCCTCTCCCTGGCCTCTCCCTGGTCTCTCGCCTCTCCCCTCACGCGCTCATGACCGACGACACCTTTCCCATGGCCGGCCTCAAGGCCGGGCTCACCCTCCTGGTCCTCGCCGCCCTCTTTGGCTTCCTGATCTGGGATGCGCGGCGGAACCGGCCCGAGTAGCGTCCGACCCTCAGGCCGTCTTCCCGTCCGACCCGTCCGACCCCTCCGCCCCCTCCGCCCGGGGACCTGCCCGGTAGAGATGCACATCCCGCTGCGGGAAGGGGATGCTGCACCCGGCGGCCTCCAGTTCCTCCTTGAGGGCACGGAGCAGACCCCAGCGAAGCGCCCAGTCGTCGATCGTCGCACACCAGGGGCGCACGATGAAATCCACCGACGAATCCCCGAGCTCGGACACCTGGACGTTCGGCGCCGGATCCGCGAGAACCCGGGCGTCGGAGGCGAGAACCCGGAGCATGGTGTCCTTCGCCACCTGCAGGTCGTCGTCGTACCCGACCCCGATCACCAGATCGATGCGGCGGGTCGGATTCGCGGAGACGTTCCGGATCGTCTGTCCGTAGACCTGGGAATTGGGCACCACCACCTTCACGTTGTCCCCGGTGTGAAGGACCGTGCTGAAGACGCTGATTTCCTGCACCGATCCCGCCGTGCCGCCGATCTCCACCCCGTGCCCCACGCTGAAGGGCCGAAAGATCAGGAGCATGACCCCGGCGGCGAAGTTCGACAGGGTCCCCTGGAGGGCGAGGCCCACGGCGAGCCCAGCGGCACCCAGGTGCCGGTGGACGCCGCTGCGGATGCGTTTCGCGATCCAGGCTCCGAGCACCAGGAGAAGAATCGCTCCCGCTACCTTCAGGCCGAACTCGGTGACGAAGGTCGTAAGGGTCTCGAGCGCCGAATCAAGGGAGAGGCGGGGGGCATCGTCCATCGAGACAGGGACTCCTGGTCAAGGGTGGAAAAGATGGGGGGCTGGGGATCTCCGGGGTCCGGGTCCGAACTCGGATGCGAACTCGGATGCAAACCCGGAACCCCAGCCGGGACCGACCCCGCTTGCTCCCCGGGATTCCGCAGCGTTGACGGAAACGCGCTTCCGCCAGGAGCTCGCATGGGTGGCGATTCCCTTCAAAACCTGTGAGCTTGAGCCGACGTCCCGAGCACCGGGGCGCCCCGGTCGCAGACGCGCCGGAGACGCGACAGGACAGGACTCCAGCGAGGGTGGCAGAACGGTGGACCAGACGACGGAAGATCGCATGGAGCCGACGCGCTCCGGGGCGGCGAAGAAGGCGGAGATCGGCGTGTACGGGTGGGGCATCGTCGCCCCGCGCTCTCCCGACATGGCGTCGTTCGCCCGGAACCTCGAGAAGGCCGAGAGCTGGCTCACCCCCTTCAACGGATTCGGCCCCGACAACTTCCTCGTGGGAGAGCCGGAGTTCGACTTCGAGCGCTACAGGGGGTGGATCGAGGCTCGCTTTCCGGCCAACCGCTTTTCCCAGCTCACGGGGAAGATGGACCCCACGACCCTCTACGCCGTGGGCGCCTTCATCCAGTCACTGGAGCAGAACGAGGGGATGGAGGCGCTGCTGCGCGAGCTGGGGACCGAGGCCCATGTCTACGTCGGGACCGGGCTCGGGGCCCTCCCCACCCTCCACGAGGCCAGCCTGGGCCTGGCCCGGGCCCAGCGCACCTGGGACCGCTTCTGGTCCGAACCGGCGCGGAATCCCGCGCATGCCCGCTACCTCGAGGCGTCCGAAGCCGTGCGGGCCGAGCTCCCGGAGATGCCGGTGGACCCCTCCACGCTGGAGGACCCGGACGCCGCCGCCGACGCCCGGCTGGCGTGGTATGCCTTCTGGGCTGCCCGTTCCGAGGAACTCGCGGCCTTCCTCGAGGAGCTGGCCGCGATCGAGGGGATCTCGGTCGGGGGCGAGGTCGAGGGCGGGAAGATCGCCGTGATCCGGTCCAAGGAGCGGCAGAAGGCCCGTCTCATCGAGCGGTGGGGCGCCCCCACCCCTCCATGGAGCGCCGTGTCGAGCAACGTGCTCTGGAACATCCAGAACACGCCGGCCTCGCAGATCTCCATGATGGGCCACATCAAGGGGCTTGCCTTCGCGCCGGTGGCGGCGTGTTCGACCTTCAGCGTCTGTCTCAAGCTGGCCATGGATGCCATCCATAGGGGCGAGGCCAGGGCCGTGGTGGTGGGCGCCACCGATCCGCCTCCGCATCCCATGAGTGTCGGCGCCTTCTACGCTGCGCGTGTTCTCTCGGCCGACCGGGGCGCTTCCAAGCCCCTCTCCGGCCTTCGGGGGACCCACGTGGCTGGGGGTGCGGCGGTGTGGATCGTGGGCGACCGGGCCTTCATGGAGTCCCGGGGGATGCGTCCGCTGGGGATGGAGCCCGTGTCCGTGGGGGTCTCCTCGGATGCGGACCACATCATCACGCCCTCCAAGGAAGGCCCCACCGAGGCCATCCGGATGGCGCTGGCCGACGCCGGCGTGGAGCCCGCCGAACTGGGGAGCTGGGATCTCCACGCCACGGCCACCCCGGGAGACTTCCTGGAGGTGGACACCCTGCGGGACGTGGTGCCGGAGCAGGTTCTGGTCACGGCCCGGAAGGGGACCTTCGGCCACGGCATGAGCGTGGGGGGCGGATGGGAGCTCACGGCCCAGTACCTGGGGATGGAACGGGGGATTCTCTTCCCGACTCCCCTCACGGCCGGCGAGCTGAACGCCGAGATCGGAGAGGTCCATCACCGGTGGGTCTTCGATGCGGCCTGCCCGGCGCCGCGGGCCCCCATGGGAAAGCTCTCCATGGGCGTGGGTGGGGTGAACGCCTGCGTGGTGTCGCGGCCGCTGGCGCAACGAACGGGGGACACGGACCCAGCCGGCTGACGTCGCGCCGGGCGAGGTCGAGCTCTATCTTGCGCTGGGCGACGTCGGTGCGCTGCCATGGAACCGAGTCTCGGAGCATCCCGGACGTTGCCGCCCGGGTCGGGGCTCCCGATGGGTGTTTCTCGACCGGGGTTGGCCGGGGCTCGAGGTCAAGTCCGGAAGATCACCCCCGCTCTGGAGATGAATGACTATGTCCGTCCCCCGGCATCTTCTGCGACGAACCTGGGTGCTGGCCAGGGCGGTTCGTCGCGCCGGAGGCCGCCTGCTTGCGCTTGGCCCTTCAGGATGGGTTCTTCTCGTCCGGGCCCAGCGGGCTCTTCTCGGGGCTGAGCGGCGGGTTCGGAGCCAGCCCCAGGCTGCGCTCTTGCGCGACATCGCCCGAACAGCGCCTGCACCAGGGACCCCGTCGGGGAAGCATGCAGGGGATGGGGCCCGGGTGGATGCCATTGGAAACGCCGTCGATCTCGCAGCCCGGTGGGGTGTTTTTCGTCCTCTCTGCCTGACCCGGTCCCTGGCCTTCAGGGAGCTGCTGGAGCGGGATGGCTTTCCGGGGTCCTGCGTTCGCGTGGGAGTTCGGATGGGCCCGCAGGGGTTCGAGGCCCACGCCTGGGTGGAGTGGGAAGGACGAGTTGTGGGAGAGGACCCCTCGTACGTGGCAGAATATGTACCTCTCGCCGATCGTCGTGCCGATTCCCCGGAGTTTGCGTCGAGCATCCCGTGGGCCGAGACGAAAGCGTCCCATGATGCCTGAGTGATTCCGGGCCCGGATCTGGGCACGATGGGTGGGGCCGATGGGGGAGAATTCTCCTCCCATCCTGCACGCAAGCGGCCCGCCCCCACCGAGGGTGGAGACGGGCCGCTGGGTTGGCTTCGCGGGACAGGGCCACCGCCGCGTCGCCCCGCTGGGCACCGTGGCAGTGGCCAGGTCCGGCCTCCGTTACCGGATGAAGAGCATTTCCCGGTAGCTGGGGAAGGGACGCAGGTCTTCGGGGATGAACCGCTCCAGCCGATCGCCCACCTCCCGCACGCGGATCATGGCGGGGAGAATGTTCTCCTTCATGTGCACCGCCTTGGATCCGTAGTCCTCTCCGCCCAGTTCTGCGTTCTGCGCCTGGAGTTCCTGCAGGGCCGCGTCCAGCTCGTCGGCCAGCTCGGCGACGTCCCGTGCCACCCGGGTGGGTGCGCTTACCCTGATCCCCGCCTCCTTGGCCCGGCCTGCCGCCTCCAGGAGGTCGTTCAGGTACCGGATGGCGGCCGGGAGCACCATGGTGGCCGCCATGTCGGCCGACGTCTCGCCCTCGATGTTGATGGCGTGGAAGTACTGCCCAAGGGCGATCTCGTAGCGGGACTCGAGCTCGCGCTGCGAGAGCACCTGGTAGCGCTCGAAGAGGCGGGCGTTCTTCTCCTTGACCAGGTGAGGGAGAGCATCGAGCGAGGCCGGGAGGTTCAGGAGTCCACGCTCGGCCGCCTCGTGCTGCCAGTTCTCCGAGTAGCCGTCGCCATTGAAGATGATGCGCTGAAGCCCCGGCACCACTTCGCCCAGCACCCGCCCCAGCGCGTCGGAGAGGGACGTCTCGCCCTGCATGGCCGCTTCCAGCTTCGTTGAGAGCTCGTCCACCGCCTCGGCCACCACGGTGTTCAGAATGGTGGCGGCGAAGGAGATGGACTGGGAGGCGCCCAGGGCGCGGAACTCGAACTTGTTGCCGGTGAAGGCGAAGGGGCTGGTCCGGTTCCGGTCACCGGCGTGCTTGGGCAGCTGGGGGAGGACCTGGACACCCAGGCCCAGGATCCCTCCCTGCTTGGAGCTCTTCGCCGTGCCCATTTCGGCGATCTGGTCGAAGATGTCGGTGAGCTGGTCGCCGAGGAAGACCGACATGATGGCCGGCGGCGCTTCATTGGCCCCCAGGCGGTGGTCGTTTCCGGCGTAGGCCACGGCGGCCCGCAAAAGGTCCTGGTGCCGCTCCACGGCCGCCAGAACGGCGGTGCAGAAGAAGAGGAACTTCATGTTGTCGTGCGGCGTGTCGCCCGGCTCCAGGAGATTCGCGTCCTCGGTGGCCATGGACCAGTTGAGGTGCTTGCCGCTCCCGTTCATTCCGGCAAAGGGCTTTTCGTGCATGAGACACACGAGGCCGAACTTCTTGGCCACCCGGCGGAGGGTGGACATGGTGATCTGCTGGTGGTCGGCGGCCACGTTGGCCTCCTCATAGACCGGCGCCATCTCGAACTGCCCGGGGGCCACCTCGTTGTGCCGGGTCTTGATGGGAACGCCAAGGCGGTAGAGTTCCTCTTCCACCTCCTGCATGTAGGCCAGCACCCGGTCGGGGATGGCTCCGAAGTAGTGGTCCTCCAGCTCCTGCCCCTTGGGCGGACTGGCCCCGAACAGGGTCCGGCCCGTGGTGAGGAGGTCGGCACGCCGGTAGTAGAACTCCTGGTCCACGAGGAAGAACTCCTGCTCCGGCCCGAGGGTGGCCAGGATCCGGGTGGGGTTCACCCCGAAGAGCCCCAGGGCTCGCCGAACCTGCACCCGCAGGGCGTGAATGGAGCGAAGCAGGGGGATCTTCTGATCCAGCGCATCCCCGGACCACGAGGAGTAGGCGGTGGGAACACAGAGCGTGGCTCCGCCGGGGCCGTCCACGATGAAGGCGGGCGAGGTCGGATCCCACGCCGTGTATCCCCGGGCCTCGAAGGTCGTGCGAAGACCACCGGAGGGGAGGGAAGAGGCATCCGGCTCACCCTGGATGAGCTCCCGCCCCGTGAACTCGGTGATCGCCTTTCCGCCCTCGGAGGGGGAGAGGAAGGCGTCGTGCTTCTCGGCGGTCAGGCCGGTGAGGGGCTGAAACCAGTGGGTATAGTGCAGCGCTCCCCGCTCCAGGGCCCACTCCTTCATGGCCACGGCCACGGCGTCGGCCACCCCGGGGTCCAGCTCGTTTCCCGATTCGATGGTGGCAAGGAGGCGCTTGTAGGGCTCCTTGGGGAGCCGAGCCTGCATTTCGGTGAGGCCGAAGGTGTTGATGCCGAAGAAGCTGGCGGCCCGAGCGCGCTTGCGGCCCTGTCCACTGTCGTCGGCGGGGGACCAGGCGGTGGCGGCCGTCACCGCATCGAAGCGGGGCGTGATCATGGACATCAGGACTCCTTGAAGGCGAAGAACGGAGGCATTTGTGCAGAACGGAGGCGGAGCCCGGGAGGCTCCGGGTTCGTCATGGGATGGAAGGTAAAGGGGGGGGGAGGGGAGCGGCAGGGGGGAAGTATGGCATTATTAGAGAAAGAGAATTAACGTAATCTTACCTCTGTTGTAGTCTCCCCCGCTCCCGTCGCTCATGTTCCCCTCTCCCCACCGCGACCTGCTCCGCACCCGGCTCCAGGGATCCGCTCCCGCCCTCCATGTCCTTGTCGGTCCCGGGGGCGTCGGCAAGACCACGTTACTGCGCCAGGTTCTCGGTGAGGCCCCCGGCACGCTCCACTGGGAGATTCCCCCCCTGGAGGAGGAGGGGACACTGGAGGACCTGAGGCGACTGGCGCGGGGCCTGCTTGGACCCCTCCCCTCGATCCCTCTCCGATCCGATCTCCTTCCCGTGGCCGGCTCCAGCGTCGCCTGGGTCGAAGGCGTGGAGGGCACGCTCCTGGCCCTGGCACGGCAGGCCGCGGCGGACGCGGCAGAGCACCGGCCCGGTACCCGGCGGGTCGGGGTCCTGGCGCTGGACGGGATGGAACTCCTGGCCGGAGCACGGCGGAAGCTCCCCGACGAGATCCTGGATCTCTGGCGCCGCACCCGGGATCGCGGGCTCCGTGTCCACCTGGTGACAACGTGGCGGGAGCGTCCGCCCGAGGCCTGGATCCAGGAGGGCGCGGTGCTGACGCTGTCCGCGCATCCCTTTCGGGCCGCCGCCCTCGCCCACGGAGCCCGGGACCCGGCGGACGCCTTCCGGCGCTGGGCCGTCTTCGGCCACCATCCGGGGCATCTGCCCGGCCATCTGCC
>Ga0114946_10001524_pt1 | contig 15967 bp, 12 predicted proteins | sample WalLakDeSediment_FD_88676 | JGI IMG/M metagenome (GOLD analysis project Ga0114946, IMG submission 88676) | Lake sediment microbial communities from Walker lake, Nevada to study Microbial Dark Matter (Phase II) - Walker Lake 11/02/13 Deep Sediment | ecosystem: Environmental > Aquatic >... | reverse complement strand
GATCGTGGGGGTGGCGGAACGGTCGCGCTTGCTGGACGGTCCGCGGTCGGTCCAGGTGGGCGACGTGGTTTTGGGTCTGGCCTCGACCGGGTTGCACACCAACGGTTATTCGTTGGCGCGGCAGATCTGCTTCGAGCGATTGCGGCTGGATCCGTCGGACCTTGTTCCTGAGTTGGGCGGCACGATCGGCGATGAGTTACTCAAGGTGCATGCCAGCTACGGACCGATCCTCTTGCGCCTGCTGAAACGTTACAACGCCGACAAGCCGCACCGGCAACGGCCCATAAAAGCCTTGGCTCACATCACCGGCGGCGGGTTTGTGGACAACCTTCCGAGAGTGCTCCCGCCCCGATGCGACGTGCGCATCCACAAGGGCGCTTGGGTTGTCCCCCCGGTTTTTCCGTGGCTGCAGCGGCACGGGCGCGTGGACGAAACCGAGATGTACCGGGTCTTCAACATGGGGGTGGGCATGGCCGCCCTCGTGCGCGCTGAGCACGCCGCCACTCTGCTTCGGGCGCTCGGCCGCCTGGGGCAGCCGGCCTGGCTCATTGGCGAAGTGATGGCTGGCACCGGCAGAGTGCTGCTTCGGGATTGAATCGCCGGTTCCGGGACGAACCGCCTGGCAGGCCGGCTGCGGATTCTGGCCGACGAACGCGCCGGTAGCGGCGCGTTCGTTGCATGGACCCCCGGTTGGAAGGGGTTCCAGACAGCACCCGGTTTTGGTGTTGGTGGGCCCAAGGCAGGTTCACCGAACACGGCCCCTGCCGCTGCCCCCGAGCTCCGGTCAGGCCGGAGGAGCCGGCGGCTCGGCCTCCTCCATTGAAACCACCTTATCGGCTTCCTCGCCAGTGCGAATCCGAACCGCCCGTTCGATGTTGGTAACGACCAGTTTGCCGTCCCCGACCTGGCCGGTCCTCGCCGCCTGGCAAATGCAGTTGACCACCCCTTCAACATCGTCGTCCGCCACGTACAAGACCAGTGTCCGTTTCAGAACCAGCCCAAAACTTTCCTCGGATCCTTTGAAAACCTCAGAATGCCCGCGCTGCCGCCCAAACCCGGAGGAATCCAGCACGGTGACGCCGGACACACCGAACTTGTCGAGGGCTTCGAGAACGGTCTGAAGTTTGTGATGGCGAACGACAGCTTCAACTCTTTTCATGGCGTTACAGGGATTGATGGCAGCCCTACTGGACGGGCTGCGGGCGGCTAAATTGGACCAATTGCCCGACTTAGACAAGCCTGAGGGTCAGTTTTCTGTTCCTGATCCGGCCGGTTCCTGCTTCAATCCGCTCTTCCATGAAGCTGTTGGTCATTGGTTCAGGGGGGCGTGAGCACGCCCTGGTGTGGAAACTGGCTCAGTCGCCGGAGGTCACCGGAATCTGGTGCGCGCCGGGTAATGCCGGCATCGCCGGTGAACGCCTAAGCGCTAATGGCACTGAGGTCCAGTGCCTGCCCGTCCGCGCGGAGGCGCTAGGCGAACTGCTCGAGTTTGCCCGGAGACAGCGGCCCGACCTCACCGTGGTCGGGCCGGACAATCCGCTGGCGTTGGGCGTGGTGGACCAGTTTCAGGGAGCCGGCCTCAAGATCTGGGGGCCGACCCGGCTGGCCGCTCAGTTCGAATCATCCAAGGCGTTCGCCCAAGATTTCATGCAACGCCACGGTCTCCCCACCATGCGGGCCGGAACCTTCAACGACGCCGTGGCAGCCTCGCGTTTCGCCGCCGAGTTGGGGGGCCGATGCGCGGTGAAGGCCGATGGCCTCGCGCTGGGCAAAGGGGTCCTCATTTGCCGTGACATGGCGCAGGCGGACGAGGCGATTGGCACGTTGCTGGTTGAGCGCCGTTTCGGTGGTGCGGGCGATCGGATCGTCATCCAGGAACTCCTCGAGGGCACCGAAGTCTCGCTCCACGCCCTTTGTGACGGAAAGACCATGCGGCTTTTTCCCAGTTCGCAGGATCATAAGCGAGCTCAAGACAACGACCAGGGACCCAACACCGGTGGGATGGGTGCCTACTCACCGGCGCCATTCCTGTCCGAGACCGATCTACTCGCCATGAACCGGCAGATCCTCGATCCGTGGCTGCTTGGGTGCCAGTCCGACGGCATCGATTTTCGCGGCCTGCTCTACCCCGGTCTCATGCTGACCCGGCAGGGCCCGAAGATTCTCGAGTTCAATGCCCGGTTCGGCGATCCCGAGACGCAGGTCTATCTGACCCGGCTCGAGAACGACCTGCTCGAACTCCTGCTTGCTTGTGTCGAAGGCACGCTGCACACCATAACCCTGCGCTGGCGGACTGAGGCCACCGTCTGTGTGGTCATGGCCGCCGCCGGTTACCCGGGCAACGTGGTCAAAGGCACCCCGATCCACGGCTTGGCGGATGCGGCCAGCCTGCCTCATACCAAAGTGTTCCACGCGGGCACGGCGGTTGATGGCGACCGGGTGGTAACCGACGGTGGACGGGTGCTGGGGGTCACCGCTTGGGGACCCGACCTTGCCGCGGCGCGCAACGCCGCCTATGCCGCCGTCGACCTCATCCGTTTCGAAGGCGCCCAGTATCGTCGCGACATCGCGGCTAAGGCGCTCCTTGAATCCCGTCCGAATGTCCCATGAGAACCCCAGCCCTTTTCCTAGTCCTGATGTATGGCGTGTGCCTCTCGCTGTCCGTCACCGCCCATGAACCGTCCGGCAGCGACGGGTCCCACCCCGTCCCCGATCAGGGTGTTCCGGAGGTTTATGCGGGTTCATCGGACCGAGTTGGCATCCAAGAGTCGGATCCGGCCTGGGCTGATCCGGCCGCCGACCCCGCCCAACTTCCGCATTTCCAGGAGGTGCTCAGGCTGATCCGCGGGAATCTGGAAGGGGTGACGGAGCGGGAGTTGAACGAGGCGATGGTGGATGGATTGCTCCGGGGTTTCTACCCGCGCGTCCTGATGCTGGGTGGTGAACCGGAGGTTGAGCCTGCCGGAGCGGAACCGCTGGGCCAAGTGAAGGTCTACGCAGGGGCCTTCGGCTACCTGCGCGTGCGCACGGTATCGGCGGGGTTACCCCGATTCCTAGCCGATGCCATCGCAGATCTCCGCGGCTCCCAACATCGCGAAGGACTCATCCTCGATCTGCGGGCCGCCGACGGCCAGGATTACCATGCTGCTGCTGCCGCCGCCGACCTGTTCGTCCCCGCCGGCAAACCCCTTATCCAGTGGGACGACCAGGCCTTCAGTTCGTCCGACCCGGGGCAGTCGGAACCGGAGTTGCCCATTGCCCTGTTAATCAACAGCGAGACGGCTGGCGCCGCCGAGGCATTGGCCGGGGCCCTCCACGAATCCGCACCGGTCGTGCTCATCGGGAGCCGCACCGCCGGTCGGGCGCATGCCCTGCGTTCCTTCCGCCTCGACAGCGGTCATGAGCTTCAGATCGCCGGTGCGCCGGTCTACGTCGGCCAGGACCGATCCTTGGCCGATGGCCTCACCCCGGACCTGGCGATCGCCTCTCAGCCCGACCAGGAGCGGGCGTGGCTTGAGGATCCGTACCGTGTCCCCGCGGGCACCCAGGCGGCTGACGCCCCCACCCGCCCACGCTTTGACGAAGCCGAACTGATGCGCCGACACAACGCCGGAACTGAAACCACGGTCAGCCCGCCCCGCACCGAACCCGCCCCGCCCGCCCTGCAAGACCCCGCTTTGGTGCGGGCTTTGGCCGTGCTTACGGGTCTGGCCCGCGTGCGCGGGGGAATTCGCCGTTGACAATTCTCCGAGCCCAACCAAGTTGGACCCGTCTTGGCCCGAATGAAGACCATCCTGTTTGTATGCACCGGCAACGTGTGCCGGAGTCCCATGGCTGAAGCCTTGCTCCGGCGTGCCACCCGAGACCGGTCGGACCTGCGGGCTATCTCGGCGGGGATCGGCGCCATTTACGGTCAGCCGCCCAGTTCGCATGCTGTGCGCGCGCTGAGCGAAGTGGGGGTGACCCTGGAGGGATTTCGAAGCCGCATGCTCACGGCCGAACTGGTCGACCAGGCCGACTACATCTTTGGCATGACCCGTGGCCATGTGGAGGGGATCAACCTGCTCTATCCGCACGCGGCCGAGAAGACCTTCTTGCTACGCGAATTCGACGAGTCGCTGGGCCCGTATGAGAAGGACATTGCCGACCCGATCGGCGGGTCAATCGAGGTTTATTTGGCCTGCCGGGATCAACTCGAACAGGGCATCGCCTCGCTCCTCAAGTTCATCGACCAAACCAACCCCAGCCTCTCGGACATGACCGATACCACGCGCTTTCCAACCCTTGTGCTCGGCGCCGATCACGCCGGGTTCCCGCTCAAGGAAGCGGTCAAACAGTTCCTCGAACGTCAGGGCCTCTCACTCCAGGATCTCGGCACCCACCATCCCGAGTCCGCTGACTATCCCGACTTCGCCCGGGCCGTTGCCCAGGCCGTCACCCGTGGCGATGGCGCCCTCGGGTTGCTTTTCTGCAAGACCGGCATTGGTATGAGCATTGCCGCCAACAAGATCCCCGGCGCGCGCGCTGCCCTCGCGACCTCGCTCGAAACCGCCACCCTCGCCCGCCAACACAACAACGCCAACATCCTCTGCCTGGGCGCCGCCTCGGTCTCGACCGACGCTGCTCCAGGCCTCGTGGCCGCCTTTCTCGACGCAACCTTCGAAGGCGGCCGCCACGACCGCCGCCTCCGAAAACTTGAGTCCTTCCCCAATCCAGCGGTGGCCGAGGTCGATCCCGAGATTGCCGACACACTTCGCCGCGAACGATTGCGGCAGCAGGAAAACATCGAGCTCATTGCCAGCGAAAACTTCACCAGCGCGGCCGTGATGCAGACGCAAGGGTCGGTGCTGACCAATAAATACGCCGAGGGTTATCCGCGCAAGCGTTGGTATGGCGGTTGTGAGGTCGTCGACGAGGCCGAGCAACTGGCCATCGACCGTGCCAAGCAACTCTTTGGCGCCCCCCACGCCAATGTCCAGCCCCACTCGGGCAGTAGCGCGAACATGGCCGTCTACTTTGCCATGCTCCAGCCCGGCGATAGACTGCTCACGATGGACCTGAGCCATGGCGGTCACCTCACCCACGGGAACAAGGCCAATTTTTCCGGTCGCTTCTTCGAAGTGATCCACTACGGCGTCCGCCAGGGGGACGAGCGGATCGACTACGAAACCCTGGCCAGCCTCGCCGAGCAACACCGGCCGCGCATGATCACCGTCGGGGCCAGCGCCTATCCGCGGATCATCGATTTTGAGCGCATGGGCCAGATCGCCCGGGCCGTCGGCGCCTATCTGCTGGCGGACATTGCCCACATTGCGGGATTGGTAGCGGCCGGCCTGCACCCCAGCCCGGTGCCGCATGCCGATTTCGTGACCACCACCACCCACAAGACCTTGCGCGGACCGCGCGGCGGTCTCATCCTGTGCGGCGCGGATCAGGCCAAGGCGATTGACTCACAGGTGTTCCCCGGGATCCAAGGCGGTCCGCTGATGCACGTGATCGCCGCCAAGGCCGTCTGTTTTCGGGAAGCGCTAGAACCCTCCTTCAGACAATACCAACAGCGGGTGCTCTACAATGCGCGGGCCCTGGCCGAGGGCATGGCGCGCAACGGGTTCCGGCTCGTCAGTGGCGGCACCGACAACCATCTCATGCTCGTCGATGTCGGTGCCCGCGGAGTGAGTGGCAAGGAATGCCAGGCCGCTCTCGACTTGGCTGGCATCACCGTCAACAAGAACACCATCCCGTTCGAAACCCGCTCCCCCTTCCAAGCCAGTGGTATCCGCCTTGGTACCCCCGCCGTCACGACCCGCGGCATGGAACAGCCTGAGATGGCCGCCATCGCCGACATGATTAGCGAGGTGCTGCTCGATCTGAAGAACACCGAGGCCCAGCAACAGGTGCGTCGGCGTGTCCGCGAACTTACCGCGCGGTTTCCCCTGCCCGGATGAACCGGTGAAATCCGCGCCAGCCCGAAGGAGCCTCTCTCAGGCCTCCAGCTTCGGTTCTTTCCCGTGCTCGTCGATGACCAGCACCCCGTGCGGCGGCAGGTCGTAATTACCCTGGAGATCGCTGCCGGTCAGGAAATCGTGAACCGGTTTGTAGAAGTGGATGCGGACCGGGGACGGTTGATGGTTGAGGAGGAAATAGGCGCGGCGCTCGCCGCATTGGCGGAGGCTGACCTCGACGGTATCGGGCACTTTGAGTAGCGGGAAGAGATTGCAGAGCTGGCGCAGCCACACGATAAGGTCGTAGTAGAAATGCTGGTGGCTCATGGTGCCCAGGTACACGGCCTTCCCCAGGCCGAAGGTGTTCATGGTCATGACCGGCCGTCCCGCATAAAAATCCTTGGCGTAGGTGGCCAGGATCTGGCAGCCGCGAGGCTCGATGAGGTCGCACCAGTTGCGCGCGGGATGCAAATGACTGCTGGGGAAGGCCCCTTTGAACACCAGGTGATTTTCCTCCCCGGGCGGCAACGGATCGAACTCGAGCACCTCCAACCCGAACGCGTCGGTCAGGTCGTGCGGATAACCGGTGTCGGGCGCGATGTGGTGTTCGTCAACCAGGCCGGTGTTGAACGTCGACACCAGCGTGCCACCGTTTTGGACGTAGAGCTTGAGCAGGTCGGCCTCGCCCCCGGCGAGCAAGTGCAAGGAAGGGGCGATGACCAGCTTGTACTTGGAGAGATCCTCGGTGGGATGGCAGAAATCGACTGGGATATTGCGGTCGTGCAGCGCGTTGTAGAAGAGCTGGATATGTTCGCGTTGCTGGAACAGGTTGTTGGGCTGCGGCCGCAACTGCAGCGCCCAGTCGTTCTCCTGGCTAACGACCAGGGCCACCTCGGCGATCACCTTGGAATCCTTCAGCAGCGGGGCCAGCAACCGGACCTCGTCGCCAATCTGCTTGATCTCCGTGAACACCCGGCCGTCGCCCTTGCCGTCGTGGGTGAGCACGCCACCATAAAACTTCTCCGAACCGATGCGCGGCTGGCGCCAGAAAAAGTAGAGTACCCCGTTGGCGCCGCGCGAGAGACATTGATAGGTGAACAACCGCACCACGCCCGGCCGTACCAGGGAGTTGACATCCTGCCAGTTGACGTGTCCGGCCTTCTGTTCGACGATCCAGAACCCGTTGTCCTCGCCGTCCGGCATCTGAATGCCGCTCTTCTTCAGCGACCGCATCATGTCGAGCGCGCAGGCGTTCTCGGACGACCGGGTCTTGATGGTGGCCTCGCTGTCCATGCCGACGAAGTCGAGCACGTCGGCGACGTCGAAATGATCGAAGTTGCGGGTGAGTGCGCGCAGGTTGTTGGTCACCGGTTTGCCTGGGGTGAGCTCGTGGAGGAGATCGGCCTGCATCCGGGTGAAGGCCACGATGGTGTCGCTGCAGAACCGTTTCCAGTCCACCATCAACGCCGGGTTGTGCACCGTCGGCGCGGCCATCGGCATCGGCACCTGCTCCCACTCGGTGACCACCTGTCCCCAGAACCGCAAACCCAGCAAATCGTTAAGCCGATCGATCGTCTCGTATTTCTGTTTGAGCCAGGCATGCCAATCACGGCGGGTGTCTGGGTTGAACGAGGCCTCGGTGTCATGGGCGCCGAGGCCGTTGTCGATCTGCCACGAGGTCAACTGGGGATGATCGCCCAGAGCTTGGGCCAGAGCGGTAATGATCTTCCGGCAGTACTCCCAATACCGGTCGCTGTTCATGCAATAAGCCTTGCGCGTGCCTTCGCACAACGGCAGCCCCCGCTCGTCCAATGGCAAGATCTCCGGGTATTTGCGGGTCAGCCAGATCGGCGGCGCCGCGGTCGGCGTGCATAACATGATCTGCAGTTCGTGGCCGCCCAGCACGTCCATCGCCCGGCGCATCCAACCGAAGTCCAACTTGCCCTCCTCCGGTTCGTAGAGTCCCCACGCGAACTCGCCCATCCGCACCATAGATATGCCGGCCGATACCATAAGCGCCGCGTCCTCCTCCCATCTGGACTCGGGGTGCTCGGGGGTGCCCGCGTAGGGATAGACCCAGTGTTCGGGGTAGTAGTCGGTGCCGATTCGCATAGGCTGGTTCCGGGTTGGACGCCAGTCTATGCCTCCACAGCTCCAGCGCAAGCCAAACTAGCCGGCCCCGAGAAGCTTCGGCGTCACGTAAAACTTCAAGGTCCCGTTGCGTCCGTCCGGACTCCGAACACAGGCCAATCCACCTTTGGGCAGGTCCAACCCCCCGTGTTCGGGCATGCCCAACAAAGCGCTTACCCGTTCGCTCAGGGACGGGTTATGCCCCACGAGCAGGATGTGCCGGGCCGCTGGCAAGGATCGCAGCCAGCCTTCAAACCCGCGGACGGTCGCCTCGTTCAGGAGGGCATCGACCCGCTGCAATCCATCCGGCTCAACCCCGCCGCCCCGACCCAGCACCAGCTCGGCCGTCTGCCACGCCCGCACCAACGGACTGCTATACGCCGCGTCCATCCCGATCCCGACCCGCGCGAGAAACTCACCGATCGCCTCCGCCTGATGCCGGCCCCGGGCCGATAACGGCCGCGCCGCATCGTTCATCCCGTCCAGTGCCTCGGTGTGCCGCAGAAAATAGAGTTTCATGGGGAAACGAGCCTAAGGCGTGTCCTCGATGCAGTACAGGTGGGTGCGACTGCGCAGGAACAGCGCGCGTCCCGCCGCCGCCGGCGACGCCATGAATCCGTCCCCCATCTGGTTCTCCGCCAGCAACTTGAACTCGCGGTCCGCAGCCACCACCGCCGTTTTCCCGATCTCGTTACAGAAATAAATCCGGCCCGCCGCGTGAATTGGGGAGGCCGAGTGATCCCCGGCCACCCGTTCTCGCCAGTGTTCCTGGCCGGTCCGGGCGTCCAGGCAACTCGCTATGCCGTTGTCGTCGATCATGAACAGGAGATCGTCCACCACCAGGACCGAGGGTTTACGCGGCACACCGCGGCGCACTTGCCACGCAACCGAAAGCGGCCGCGCGGCCGGCGTGTCGACCGCCTGAACGTCCAGCACTTCGACGTTCGGGCCGGGTCGAATCGCCAGCAACTGGCCGTTCGGCCATCCGGTCGGCACGTACACCAAGCCGTGGCCCACCGCCGTCCGCGTACTAGCCGAGTGCGCGGCCCGATCCTCGACTCGCCACAATTCGCGTCCGCTTAGCGGATCGTAGGCGTAATGGGCCATGGCGCCGCTGCTGAGCAGCAGGTCCGGCCCCCCGAAACTGGCGATGTGCGGCGTCGCGTAGGCCTTGCGCAGGTCCCCTTCGAGTTTAGGCTGGCCATCACCGTCCAAGTCCTGGAAATCGACCGACCGATGGGTCAACCAGACCGTGCGACCGGTCGCCTTGTCCAACGCCACGATATATTGATGATCGCTGCCGTCGAACGGCAGTATCAGCAAGTCCCGATACAGAATCGGCGAGGCACCCGCCCCGCGAAAATGGTTGCACTCGAAATCACGCCGTTCCCACAGCACCTGGCCGGTTCGAGTATCGACACAGGCAATGCCAGGCGACCCGAACGTCACGTAAATCCGGTCCTGCTCGATCACCGGCGTCGGCGACGCGTAGGAATTGAACCGATGACAAAACTGCGGCGTCTCCACCTCGAACAACTTCAGGTCCCGAATCACCGCCCCCGTCGCCCGGTCCACTGCCACCACCGAAAGCTCCCGGCCATCCTCAGTCGCCGTCGCCAGCCATACTTGGCCACCCCAAATCACCGGCGAGGCCCAGCCTTTCCCATGGATCGGCGTCTTCCAACGCACGTTTTCGCCCTCGTCCCATTTCACCGGCAACGGCCCGCCATGATGCCCGTCGCCGCCCGGACCCCGGAACTGCGGCCAAGTATCGATAACGGAGGGTTCTGCGGCGACGCTAATGCCTAAGAGCACCGCAGAAAGCTTCAGGATTTTCATGGGCAACGCTTCAGCTCGAGGAAATTGGCCAGCAACAGCTTGCCATGTTCAGTCAGAATGCTTTCGGGATGAAACTGCACCCCGCAGATCGGCAGTGTCTTGTGTCGAATACCCATGATTTCCCCCTCATCGGTCTCCGCCGTGATCTCGAGGCATTCGGGCAGGGTATCGCGTTTGATGACCAGCGAATGATACCGCGTGGCACGAAACGGATTGGGGATCCCGGCGAATAACTCCCGGCCGTTGTGTCGGATCGGTGACACTTTCCCGTGCATCATCCGATAATTCACAACTACTTCGGCTCCAAAGACATGTCCGATGCATTGATGCCCCAGGCAGACCCCCAACAGCGGGAGCTCCGGGCCAAAGGCCCGGATGATCTCGTTCGATAGCCCCGCCTCACGCGGCGAACACGGTCCAGGCGACACGAGGATGCGTTCGGGGCGCAGCTCCCGGATCCGGTCGACACTTATCTGGTCGTTCCGGTGCACCTGCAGGTCCACCCCCATCTCGCCCAGATACTGGACTAGGTTGAACGTGAACGAATCGTAATTGTCGATCACCAACAGCATAGAACCGGACCGACGGTAGCCGAATTGGCCGCGGAAGGAAGGCCGAAAAGCAGGTCGAATTCCGAATTCCGAGCTCCGAGCGGGGAGGTTCGGGGGAACCGAGGGGACGGAGCAGCTGACCCGTCGCTCTGGCCGCGGGCCGGAACCCGGCATCGGGGCTTCGGATTTCGGAGTCCCTTCGCCGCGGGCGCGGCGGCTTGTGCTTTCAAACGCACAGTTGACCTGCGGAAGGTGGTTGGATAGTGTGCGGTTGACCCGAGTTTCACAAACCCAGATACCCAAAGCGGGAATAGGCTTATGCGCAAACCAAAGATCTCCGAATTGCTCCGTATCGGCGGACGACCGGTCTCCGTACGGGGTTTCACCCTCATCGAATTGCTGGTGGTCATCGCGATCATCGCCATCCTGGCCGGTATGCTTTTGCCGGCCCTGTCACGCGCCAAAGACAAGGCCCAGACGACGATCGATTTGAACAACGTCAAGCAGATCCTCCTCGCCATGAGCATGTACACCGGCGACAACAACGATTATATGCCGCACCCGACTTGGGGCGGCATCGACGGCGGCAGCGGCGCCGGGCCCGATGGTTGGGCCTACGCTACCGCCAACAACGGCCGAGTGCCAGGTGGCCCGGCTTGGATCCCGAACGCGGTGGCCACCACTTGGCCTCAGGCCATGATCAACATGAGCAACCAGATCCCGTTCTTCCGAGCAGGACAGCTGGGCAGCTACCTGGCCGGGGCCCAGAAGACCATGGAGTGTCCGAAAGATGCGAGTCAGCGGTCAGCGGGGCGTTACCGTGATTGGTTCCTACAACGGCAATGCAAGATCACTTCGTACACCTTCAACGGAGCGGTCAGCGGTTACGGTGGGGACCGGGTAGTTCCCAATGCTGGTCAGGGTGGGACCTACAAGCAAACGGCCTTCCAGCCAACCGCCTATCTGTTGTGGGAATCGGATGAAACTCTTCCGTTCAACTTCAACGACGCTGGCCAGAACCCCATGAACCAAAACGAGGGCGTTTCGCAGCGGCACGCGGGCGGTAACCCGCTCAACCCGCGCGCTGATGTCGGCGGCGGCGCCATTATCGGGACGTTCGGCGCGAGCGCCGGGTTTGTACGCTGGAAGCGGTTCGACGAACTGCGCACGCTTCCCCGGCCCAACGAACTGTTGGCTGGACCCAGTTTCCAATAGACGCCGGATCTTAACGAGGATTAGCCATGAAAAAATCACTAGCGGGCTTGTGCGTTGCGGCACTCGTGCTAGCCGCTTGCTCGAAAGCGCCAAGCTACGACTCTTATATCGACGCCGAACCGGCCGAGGTGGAAGACCAGCAGGCGGCTTACCCGGCGCCGCCGCCACCGCCGGTGCACCAACCGATGGGCGATGCCATCCTACAGGACCTGGACTCGATTCCCCTCACCCTGGAAAACCGGGATTACAACACCGCCGTCAGCCAACTTGGCGCCATGGGCCATGTGCAGGGGCAAATGACCGAGGCCCAACGCCAAGCCTATCAACAGCAACTCTGGCAGGCCCAGGAGTACCTGCGTGAACAGGCCAAACGAGATCCTGCCGCGCAGGAGGCCTACGAACGCCTTGGCAGGCAAGCGATGGGGCGCTGATTGATTCCGATCATCACGAAGACGCCGCCCGCCGCGGCGTCTTTTTTTTACCCGAAAACGCCGCGGACAACCCCACTCCAGCCGCTGGCGGAGGGTCGAGGCTGCGGCGCAGTTGCGTCAGCGTTTTGGGGGGCAACCAGTCCGCCGGGCCGCGGAACTTAACCCGGACAACGGGTTACTCAGTGCTGTGTTGAAGTCCGACATTCCATCAGGGGTCTTGCGATTGCCTACATCAGCTCCGGTTTTTTCATGCGGATCGAGTGCTTCAACGGGCGCAGGGAATCAGGGTGCCCGCTGGTCCGTGCGCGGCTGCTGGGTGTTCCTGGTGGCCACGATCATGCTCGGGATGGCCGCCAGCGCAGTTGCAAGCGGCACGGTCACGGCCTGCAACGACGACGAGTTCGAGATCGAATTCGACCGGGCCCTCGCCGGCGGCGGAACCGTCTTGCTGCTCTGCCCGGGTACGAACCGCTTGACCAGCACCAAGCTGATCGTGGCGGACACCACGATCCAGGGTGCGACCCCGACCGGTTGGCTGGTGGGTAACGGATCGAACCGGCTGTTCCATGTTGCCGCCGGAGTTGAGTTGCGATTGGTCAATCTGCGGCTGGGCCATGGCCGGGCGCTGGGTGCGGCGGGGGCCGACGGCACGGCTTCCAGCGATGGCGCTGCGGGCGAGGACGCGATGGGCGGTGCGATCCTGAATGAGGGCGGCGTGGTGCGCGCGGAGGGGGTGCGGTTCCAGGGTCACGAGGCGCACGGCGGCGCCGGCGGTTCCGGGTGGAACGTCACTCAGCTCGGTCGGACCACCACCGCCGGCGGGCGCGGTGGACAGGGTTGGGGTGGCGCCATCTGCAATCTAGGCGGGTTGTTGGAGCTCACCGACTGCCAGTTCGAATCCAATCTTGCCGTCGGCGGCTCAGGCGGTGTCGGCGGCGCCAGCGGCACGTTTCTGCGTGACGGCAGCGCAGGGGGCGCGGGAGGCGACGGCTGGGGTGGGGCCATCTACAACGCCGATAACGGGGTGGTGCGCTTGGTGCGATGCCAGTTCCGTCACAACCACGCCGAAGGCGCCTCCGGTGCTCCAGGCGGCCAAGGCGCAGGCTTGATCTACTTCGACGGGCCCAGCGGCAGTTCGGCCTCCGGACGCGGTGGCGCGGTGGCGCAAACCAGCGGCGAACTGCATCTGGATTCGTGCACGCTCAGCCGCAACAATGTCCAAGGCGCGGCAGGGGTCGCGGCCAAATCAAATGCCAGCACGCGAAACGAAGCCGCCGGAGGCAACGGCCGCCCAGGCGCAGGCGGCGGCGTTTACGTCGGTCAAGGCCGGCTGCGGATTGTGGCCAGTTCGTTCTCGGACAATACCGCGCAAGGCGGCGCGGGTGGCGAAGGCGGCTTGACGGGTGGTGGAGGCAACGGCGGGGATGGCGGTTCCGGGGCCCCCGGCCAGGGTGGCGCCCTGTTCCTCGGGGAGAACACCGAGGTGGACCTGGTTGACTCGACCTTCGCTTATAACGCTGCTTTTGGTGCCTTCGGCGGTTTTGGCTCGCTGGGTGCCCATGAGTTGGCCACCACGGGCACCGATGGCACAGCCGGGAACGGAGAGGGCGGGGCTGCCTGGTTCACCGGTCGGGACCTCGTGATTTCCCGGTGTCTGTTCGAACACAACCGTGCGCAGGGCGCCGAGGGTCTGGAGGGCGTCCCAGGGACAGCGTCTGAGCGGGGCACGATGGGTAATCGCGGCGGTGCCGGGCTCGGCGGCGCCGTGTTCGGCCGGTCCGGAAGGTTGGCGGTGACCAATGTGACGTTCCAGGCCAACGATACAATCGGAGGTAAGGGCGGCCAGGGTGGCGATGGCTCAGCCAGCGGACTGTTTGCCACCGACGGCGGCCATGGCGGCACGGGTGGCGCAGCGCTGGGAGCCGCCCTCTGGTGTCAATCCGCCGCAGCCGCCCAGGTCGTCCATTGCACCTTCGCGAGCAACCGCGTGATGGCCGGCGAAGGGGGCGCTGGCGGAGCGGCGGGCGATCCGAACCTGGCGCGGCCAGGTCGGGACGGTGCAGCCGGGGCGGCAGCCGGCGCGTCGGTAGGGGCGACGGAATCGATGCTGGTGCTGCGCTACACGGTGCTTGCCCATGCCGTCGGCGGGGTCGAGGCCACCGGCCCGATCCAGGATGGCGGCTGCAACCTCAGCACCGACGCCACCCCGGCCTTCGAGACCAGCGTCAACGGCGTCGATCCGATGCTGGGCGACCTGGCCGATCATGGCGGGCCCACCCGCACCATCGCGCTCAACCCCGGTAGCCCCGCCATCGACCTCCCTGGGTGCCACGGCGCCGCGCCACTCGACCAGCGTGGCCTGGTGCGCGATGCGCGACCGGACGCAGGGGCGTTCGAGGCCGGCGCCGTCGTACCGCAAGCCGTTATTGAGTCGATCGCCCCGGAAACGGTCCAGATCTCGTGGCCCGACTTTGGTGTGGCCTACATGCTTGAGACCAGCGGTTCACTTTCACCCGACTGGACGGCGGTCAAAGGCGCTGTTCGGCAAGACGGCCGGTGGGTATACCGTCCTGAAGCCCTTGCGACGCAGGGCTACTACCGGCTGCGCCAGTGACCCTACGGTCACCAGCACTCGCTGCTTAAGCCCTGGATCGCGCCGTTCACCGCGGCCGCACCACCAGTTCCTCCACAATCACGTGCGACCCCATCCGCACACACAACATCACACACTCCGCCACGTCCTCCGAACGTAGCATCCGACCCCGCGCCGTCGCGTCCGGGGGTGCCGGGCGGCGCTCCAACAGCGGAGTGTCAATGTCGCCCGGAAAGATCGCGCAAGCCCGAATCCCCCGGCCCCGTTCCTCCGCGTTGATGCTCTGCGTCAAACCCGCCAGCCCAAACTTGCTCATCACATAGGCTGGTCCTGCCTTCGGTGAAGCCTGTTTGCCCGCGTCCGAAACGACGTTGACGATCGTACCCGAACCGCGCGCGCGCATCCGCGGCAAGAAGGTCTGCGCGCAGTAATACGCCCCGTTCAGGTTCGTGTTCATCATCGTCTGGTAATCCTCCAACGATAACACCTCCAGCGCGCGCCGCGGGAAGTTCGTCCCGGCCGCGTTCACGAGCAACTCCACCTCACCCAGCGAACCCAAAACCCCTTGCCCCATCTGCTCCACCGCCTGCGGATCCCCAATGTCGCAGGGCCACACCAGCATCCGTGAACCCCCGTCCCCCGCCATCTTCTTGGTCTCCGCCAACGGTTCCGGCCGGCGCCCCACCAGCGCCACCCGCCATCCCTCCCTCACCAATGCCAGCGCCACTGCCCGGCCCACCCCGCTGCCGGCTCCCGTCACCACTGACGCCTCTTCACGCGCTGCGTTCATCGTTACTCTCGCTCTTCGTCTGCAAACTCCAATCAAGGTTCGCCCGATGCCGCGCCTTTACTGGCTTGCCCAAGTGTCACCGGGATTCGCCTCGACTTTACGATCCTCCAGTCCGGACGCAAGCTGTTCCGCACCAGGCTCACAACTCACCCTCCCGGGTAACAGTTACTTCTGGCGCACGGGGCCCATGCAGTCACCCGTTTTCATGTTCAAACTAAATCCGCGGGTGTCCGTTGGCTCGACTGGCTGGTTCGGTCCGTGCGTCCGTGCGCGATCGCCCGTCCGCGCGGCCCCGGTCCACCGCAAGGCCCGTAGGGGCCTGGAGTTTGGCGAAAGTCAGGCACCTGTCCTTCGAGTTTGCGGGGCATTTTCGTCAATTTTCAACTTCGTACTGACATCGTACTCGACTGGGCCGTCTGAGCTTGAGCCTGAGCTTGGGCCACCTCGGATCGGAGCAACCGCAGCAAATCGCGGGT
>Ga0114946_10001523_pt1 | contig 15980 bp, 14 predicted proteins | sample WalLakDeSediment_FD_88676 | JGI IMG/M metagenome (GOLD analysis project Ga0114946, IMG submission 88676) | Lake sediment microbial communities from Walker lake, Nevada to study Microbial Dark Matter (Phase II) - Walker Lake 11/02/13 Deep Sediment | ecosystem: Environmental > Aquatic >... | reverse complement strand
TTCTATCTTCTAACTTCTATATTCTATCTTCTAACTTCTATATTCTATCTTCTTTTTCCCAAACAATATTTTTCTACCTTTGTGAATTTCTTAACAAAACGTAATGTTTGATGGAACTATTGGCGCAAAGGATTCATAATCTATCTGAATCAGAGACACTTGCCATGACAAGACGCAGTCGTGAGCTGGCCGCTCAGGGCATTGATGTGATTAACTTAAGCATCGGGGAGCCTGATTTCAATACGCCTGAACATATCAAAGAGGCTGCCATAAGGGCGATCCATGAAAACAAAACGCATTACCCGCCGGTACCGGGTTATCCAGAACTTAGAAAGGCGATCTGTCAAAAACTGAAGCGGGATAATGATCTGGATTTCAATCCCGAACAAATCGTGGTGTCAACCGGCGCAAAACATTCCATCGCCAATGTGGTGATCAGCCTTGTCAATGCGGGGGAGGAGGTGGTGCTCCCGGCCCCTTACTGGGTATCATATAAAGAGATGGTGAAACTGGCCCGCGGTGTGGCGGTTGTTGTCCCGACCACTGTTGATACGGAATTTAAAATTACGCCTGAGCAGCTCGAAAAGGCCATTACCCCCAAGACAAAGGTGTTGCTATACAGCAGTCCGTGCAATCCGACAGGCAGTGTATATTCCAGGGAAGAACTCCGGGCGCTGGCCGAGGTCGTAGTCCGTCATCCTCATGTGATCATAATTTCCGATGAAATCTATGAGCTGATCAATTTTGACTGCTATCATGAAAGTATCGCGCAGTTTGACTTTATCCGTGATCAGGTAGTATTAGTGAACGGTGTATCGAAAGGGTTTGCCATGACCGGCTGGCGATTGGGTTACCTGGCGGCTCCGCTGTGGATTGCCAAAGCTTGTGATAAGCTCCAGGGACAGATGACCTCGGCCACTTCATCCATTTCGCAATACGCGGCGTTGGAGGCAATGATGACCGATCCCGCCACCTCCCTTGAGATTCGTGATATGGTCTTCACATTCCGTAAAAGGAGGAATAAAATGCTGGAGTTGCTCCAGACAATCCCCGGCATGATCTCGCATGTCCCCAAGGGCGCTTTTTATTTCTTCCCTGATGTGACCCATTACTACGGCAAGAGTTATAATGGTCATACGATCATGAACGCGACCGACCTGGCCAATTACCTTCTTGAGGTGGCCCATGTCGCCCTGGTACCTGGAGATGCATTCGGAAACCCCGCCTGCATAAGGATTTCCTATGCCACTTCCATGGAAAAGCTGACCGAGGCGATGGAAAGGATAAAAAATGCGCTTGCCGATCTGCAACCCGTTCCTTAATATTATATCTTTACGGTAGAATCTCACAATATGGCCGTAAGAAATTACAAGGAAGTTTTAGATCGTTTCACTAGCCTGCGGGTGATGGTCGTCGGAGATGTGATGGTTGATGCCTACCTTTTCGGTCAGGTCGAACGGATCTCTCCCGAAGCCCCGGTGCCCGTGGTTTCGGTTACGCGAAGAATTAATCGCCTGGGCGGCGCTGCCAACGTAGCCCTTAACCTGAAAGCCTTGGGCGCTGTGCCGGTGTTGTGCTCAGTCATCGGAAGCGATGCCAGGGGAGAGGAGTTCGTGAACCTATTAGATAATGAAAACCTGCATAAGGAAGGTATTGTCGCCGGCAAACACCGGATTACCACTACCAAATTCCGGGTGATAGGCAATCATACCCAGATGCTTCGTGTCGATGAGGAACATACCCATGACCTGGTTGAAGCCGATCAGCGGGAGTTGCTGAACAAAATTTCCGAAATAATCGAAAGTTCGCCGTTCCACGCCATTATTTTCCAGGATTACAATAAAGGCGTTCTGACATTGGCAGTAATTGAAGAAGTAATGGCCATGGCAGCCAGAAAGGGTATCCCGGTATGCGTTGACCCGAAAAGAAAGAACTTCCTTGGGTTCAAAGGGGCTTCATTGTTCAAGCCAAACCTGAAAGAGCTAAGGGAAGGACTTAACCGTGAGATAAGCGCCGATGACAGGCAAAGCCTGGAAGACGCGGCCACTTTTTTTCATAAAAAGCAGCATGTCAAAGTATTCATGACGACACTGTCGGATAAGGGAGTGTATATCAGCACGGAATTGCCCGAAGGTAGAGTTGAGCAGCACCTGATCCCTGCCTGCGTGCGCAAGATAGCTGATGTGTCGGGCGCCGGCGACACCGTGATCGGTGTAGCCGCCCTTTGCCTGGCTGCCGGAGTGGATGCATACGGGATTGCCGCCATTTCTAACCTTGCCGGCGGGCTGGTTTGCGAAGAGGTGGGAGTGGTGCCTGTCAATAGGGAGAAGCTCCTGCATGAGGTATTGTCACTGGTTTGATTGACAACCGGATGGATGACAAAGCGCTCTCGTTTTATGAAAACTTTTCATTATGTTTGCACCCGGCAAAAAATAAAACCACACACCTGCCGTTAATCTAACTAAAAAATCAAAAAGCTTTGAGAAAGGTTTTTGTCATTTTCGTCCTGCTTATCTGCTTAAGCCCGGTTGCCGATACATTTGGCCAGAGAAGCAAGGTGATGAATCTTCCGAAATATGATTATGCCGATTACCATTTTGGATTCACCTTAGGGCTCAACCAGATGCTTTTCACGGTAAAGCCCGTGACTGACCTGAATACAAGGGTGTTTACCCAGCTTCAAAATCCTGACATTAATGTTGACTCATCGATGCTGCTCGGGGTTAATTCAAGTCCGACTTTTGGCTTTATTATCGGAATAGTTGGGGATAAGCACCTGGGGCCTCATGTGAATGTCCGGCTGGTGCCTGCGCTGGTGTTTGGAGAGCGGTATATCAATTATTCTATCCTGGGTTACCGGGGAGAAAGCGCCACCCTGATCGATGTGGAGAAAAATATTGGGTCGGTTTTTATCGATGTGCCGGTTATGTTCAAGTACAAGTCCAAGCGGTTGAACAACATGCTGGCTTTCATTACCGCCGGGGGACAATACAGTTATGATATAGCATCCAATGCCAAACGAAGGGACCAGACCGAGCAGATTGTTATAAGGCTGAAACAGCACGATTTTTATGCCGTCGTCGGTGTGGGGTTTGATTTTTATAACCCATGGTTCAAGCTGGGTGTGGAGCTGAAGATGGCGTACGGGCTGTTTGATATGCTGGTCAGAGATAACACGATTTATACACAGGGGATTGAAAAGCTGAATTCCAAGATATTTCAGCTCGGTGTCACCTTTGAATAGATCTGCAAATATTTTTATTATGTCATCCTCCCCGGGGCAAGACCTTTTTCATGTCCTCAATGAAAAAGGCAAGTTAAAGCAGGTAGTTTACAGAAATACCCTCGACTCATTCCATTTGATCCGACAGGCGATCATGGATATGCACAAGGAATACCAGAAAAAATATTCCCGCGACAAACAGGCCATTCCCTTTATACATCAGGACCAAGGGGAGTTTGAAACGCATCTGCAGTTTGCCGGTGATGTTCTGATATTCCTGATGCACACCAATGTTTTTGAATTTTCGCGCTATCACGAGGTGATGTCGACAAATTACATCCGGGAAGACAAAACACGGTCCTACTGCGGGATCATTCACATATATAATTTCCTGGCCGATTCTTTCCGGTATAACCGGATGAATGACGTCGGATACCTGATCGGAAGGATTTTTATCAACAAGGACAAATGCTATTTCATAGAAGGCAAGCGCGAGGTGGGACTGCTGTACAACAATTTTGGTCAGGAGGTACTGGATGAAAAGACCACCCGGCACATTGTTGAATCGGCTATTCTTTACACCATCAATTTTGATTTGCTGACCCCTCCCTATGATGCCTTGAAAGAAATCTCGATGGGTGATTTGAGATCGATTGTCGACAGTTACGCGCTGAAAACCGGAAAGCGCCTTGGGTTCCGGTTCCAGGCGGACCAGGTGGAGGAGTGATCTTTCGGTCGGCGGTCGGCGGTCAGAATCAATGCCATTAATGTCTATCAATGTCTATTAATGTCTGATTACAAACATGCTAAGGGTTCTTTTGGGAAAATCAATTCTTCCTTGTTGTTAATTTGAAAAAAAAAACTAATTTTGCACCCACATTTTTTGGCCCGTTCGTCTAGCCAGGTCAGGACGCCAGGTTTTCATCCTGGTAACAGGGGTTCAAATCCCCTACGGGCTACAAAGCCGGCACTTTCGGGTGCTGGTTTTTTTTATGCCCATGGGCATGAGGAATTGTCAAGGGATAACCTACCATATACTCCTTACCCTGTAAGGGTTACACATAGCTAGTACTTCACCACCCTTTCCGTTCTTATCTCCCGCTCATTCTCTACTACCATAACCAGGTACAGCCCCGCCTTCAGCCCGCGGATATCGATCGGGTTATTTCCCGAATTCAAATGGCCCGCCATCACCATTCTACCCGATACATCATAAATCCTGAATCCTGCATCTGCCATTGTAAATGATGCTTCAATATTCATTACACCAGAAGTAACCGGATTAGGATATATCCGCAAGCCAGGGATCACGGGCTCTTCAATATCCAGCAGCGAGGAACAGAAATTATCCCAGATGGTTTGCACCTCTTCCGGAGTCCATGAAAGATTGCGGATGATGATGTTCGATACGAATCCGGGCGAGGCTTCATTGGCCAGTACTGACGGGTGGTCGCGGAAGAAAACGATGAAATTGTCCGGTGGCCCCGGGACAAATTTCTGGGTGCTGCTGTCATCGTATTCGGCAAACTCCTGCCCGTTGATGTAGATTTTGATCAGACCGTTTTCATTCCGGACCAGCACCATTTGATAAAAGTCGCTGGTGTTGAAAAAATTATTTTCGCCGACTGTTCCATATGGCCAGAACTCCAATGTACCGTTTGTCGGCGGATTGGTCAGGTAAATATATACGCCGATATCGTCCACATGCGTGAAACTCAGCAGTCTTACCCACGGCGGCGGAGATATGAATTCATCGATCTGGAAATTCATGGCCAGGGAATAACTCTGTCCGATGAATCCTGCCGGATTGTTGAACTGCAACCCGGCATCGTCTTCAAAAAAATAACCCGATGCCGTGCCGCCCTGTCCACAGGTTGTTTCCGGAACTGCACGGTTGGTGAATTCGCCAGTGAGACCACTGTTGTTGGGGATCACGATCAGGTCCGGACCGCCCGCCTGGATGGGAGAGAAACCGTTAGCCAGCGGATAAATGTAAATCGATTGCGCAATGGAAAATTGCAGTAATAAAAGGAAAAACATCCCTGTAATGAACCGGTAAATCTTTTTCATAATGGTAATGATTGTTTGTTTAATAATAATTGGCCCCATAAAGATACGCATAAACTTACCGGAATCAAAATAATATCTATAAAGAATTTAATATCAGTTTGATTTTATTTTTCATCGCATGTTGATGATAATTTTTGTACATTGAGCTGACTTTGTAAAGCACAAACTTAATATTCCTGGTTATGAATAAAATAATTGATAATCAATATTTTGACGCATCGATGGGGAATAACCTGGCCGTAGTTTCCTTCAAATCGGGAGTCTTTGAGCTCATCACCAGTCTCGAGCAAAGCCAGATAATGATGCAATTTATCAGGGAAGCCGAATATGATAAGTCGGTAAAAGGACTGCTGCTGCTGAATCAACCCGGTTGCCTTGGAGAAGAGGCTTATCACAGGTTTGTCAGCAGTATCCTGAAAGAGGATGATTCCCTGGAAAGCCGCGATGTTCCTGATTTTCTCCAGAAAAACACCAGATTCCGGCAGATAAGTATCCTGAACAGGTTTATCGGTTTTTTGGCAGGTTACCAGAAACTGGTGGCTGTCGGTATCGGGTGCACCATGGTCACGCCTTTCCTGGGTGTGGCGCTGGTGGCCGACTTGCGGCTGGCCAGTCCCTGTGCCGTATTTTCTATGGCTCACCGGAAATACGGACTCCATCCCAGCGGCGCCATCCCATTTTTCCTGACACATTACCTGGGCCACTCCAAAGCAATGGAGATTCAGCTCTCCGACCATTTACTGGCCGACGAAGCCTTTCGGCTGGGGCTTGTCAGCCAGATCCTTCCAGCCGACCGGTTTGAGGAAAACTGCATCCGGCACCTGCAACCATATTTGAAGAATTACCGGTCAACTCTCCGCCTGACCAAAAGACTGAATAATTTCAAGCACCGATGGCTGGATCAATACTTCGAGCACGAAAGCAGCCTGATCAACCTGTAATGATATTCCTTGTCTGTCGTTGTGTAAATCTCTACTTTTTCCCTTCAGCATTTTTTATCTCATAATATATTATAATTCAATATTTTACAAGGAAAATGAAAGAAAGTTGAAAAAAAGTGCCCATCCGACCGGGTATATTTTCAAAAAAACCGGATTAACAGTATAGAATGGTACACTATACCCAATATGGAATTATAGAGGGCATACGCCGCAGGGATAAGGATATCCTGAGATTTGTCTATAAGCAGTATCTGCCTATGGTCCGGTATTTTGTCATAAAAAATCATGGGACCGAAGAAGATGCGGAGGATCTGTTCCAGGAGGCCATGATCGCTGTTTATCAAAGGGTTAAGAAGAGAGATCTTAACCTGGATTGCTCTTTTAAGACATATCTGTACTCTGTGGTGCGGCATATGTGGCTTCAATTGATCGAAAGAAAAAGGATCCATTACGAATTTACAGAAATGGATGAGTTCATCCTTTTGGAGGAAACAGAACTTTACGAGGACTTCCAGGTGAAAAAAATGATCTATCAGCGTCATTTCTTTCAATTAACAGCACTGTGCCAGAAGGTTCTCATTATGTTTGTCGAGAAGGTTCCTTTTGAGGAGATTGCGGCCATTATTGGTTACAAAGGGCGGCAGTATGCCATAAAGAGAAAGTATGAATGCATGAAGTCATTAATAAACCGGGTCACCAACGATCCCGAATACAAAAGTCTGAATAAATGAAAACAAAGCACTTGAAAATACTGGAGCAATATTTCAACGGGGAGATGACCCCGGCTGAAATGGCCTCTTTTGAAAGATCTTTAGCCACTGATCCGGAGCTGAATGCTTCTTTCAGGGAATATCAGCTTATTAACGAAGCGCTTGGCGATCAGGATACCATGGATCTGAGAAGTAAGCTGAAGGATATCCGGAAAGAGCAGAGGCTGGGGAAATCAGGACGGGACTTTCTGTCACATAATAACAATTGGATGTGGTTGGCGGCATTGCTTGTCCTGGTGATTTGCTTTACCATTGTTCTCTCTTTGCTGGTCAGAGTGGAAAATCAGCGAAAGCAGCTTATTGCGAAGGAGAATATGCCTGTAACATCGCGTTTTAGCCAGCTCGATCTGGAATTGATGAAATATGAATCGCGGAATAGAGATCTTCTGATCCTGGAATCTCCTAAAGATTCTTCGATTATTGACAAATACCCGGGGCTGGTATTCAGTTGGCAGACGGATACTACTTTATTTTTAAAGCTGGATCTCATAAGCCGGGATGGTTCAGTTGTATTTACAACACGCCAGAATATCGAAAGCCCCTACTATCTTCCCGGGGTATTTCCGGAGGGGTTTTATGTTTTCAGGTTTCATGATGATACCTATTCTTACTACCAGGGAGTGATGTATTTAAAATAAGCCGGGTGGTTTACAGCGGTTGCATTTTTTTTATTTTTGCGCAACTATTACCGATAAATAGCCTGGCCATTGGACTCATTAGTTTTTTCCAAATTATTGCTACCCATAGCCTTGTCAATGCTGATGTTCGGCATAGGCTTGTCGCTTACCCTGGATGATTTCAGAAAGATCGCTGGTAAACCACGCGGCTTATTTGCGGGGTTGGTCAGCCAGATGATCGTGCTTCCCTTTATTGCATTTCTGATTGCCGCATCTGTTCAGCTGCCACCCGAACTGAAAGTAGGTATCATTATCATAGCCGTTTGTCCAGGAGGCGCCACTTCCAACTTCATCACCTATATCCTGCGGGGAAACGTTGCACTATCTATTTCTATCACCATTGTTAACAGTTTCCTGATACTGGTTACAATTCCGGCTTTGGTCCATATCGCTTTGGTCTGGCAAATGGGAATCGGCCATACCGTCGATTTACCGTTGGGGTTGACGATCCTTAAGATGTTATATATTACCCTCCTGCCTATTTCGGCCGGGATTTACATCCGGAACAGGCACCAGAAGATCGCATTGAATCTTGAGAAACACATGCGGTATATACTGCCGTTGCTTTTTGGTTTTATTTATGTGGTGGCCATCCTGGGAAGCCGGCAGGAATATCCTGAAGATGTGACCGGGCTTTATACAAGTGTCCTGCCATGGGTGGTACTGCTCAATATTGCTGCCATGAGTATTGGATTTCTTCTGTCAAGATCGCTCAGGCTTCAAAAGGGCGATCAGATATCCTTAACGGTAGAGATCGGCATCCAGAACAGTGCCCTGGCCATTACCATTGCCGGTAGCGCCTTGTTTCTGGATAATTACCTTATGGCGGTGCCCGCGATTGTTTATGGTATGTTCACTTTCATTTCGGCGCTTGTCTTTGGCTTCCTGGTGAAGAAATTATCCCGCTGAACCATGCCTGATTTTATTTTTCAACAACCGGGTATATTCCGTTAAAAAACCGGATTAACCTTATGTGAAGAATTATTATGCATACACCCCGGTTCGGGTGGCTGTGCCTTATGTGGCAGGAATCGTTTTGGCACATAGCTGCTTTCCTGATGTAGATAACTTATGGATAGTGGCTTCGGGCGCTGTTCTGTTTTTCACCTTTTACGGCTCAAGGATTTTAATGGGATCAAATTATGCTGCCCGCTGGGTCCCCGGCCTTGTGGGTTGCCTGACGCTTGTTTTTGCCGGAGCGGCCGGTGTATATGTTGTGGAAGCACTGGAAGCCAGAAAAGATTCGCTTATCAAGAAGTTTACGGAAGAATCAATCCTCATTTTCAGGATGGAGGAGAGGCCGGTTACCAAAACCCGATCCTATTCAGGGCTGGCAACGCTTGTTGCATTTTCCGATTCGTCCGTTTACTGGCAACAACCGCATGTCAGAGTGCTGCTTTATTTTAAAAATGACAGCTTGTGCCGGGAGTTGCAATACGGAGACCTAATTCTGGTTTCCGGGAGGATTCAGGAAGTGGCCGGCCCGATGAACCCAAATGTCTTTGATTACCGGAAATATTTAAAGAACAGAAGGGTCAGGTGGCAGCTTTTCATTGAACCGGGAAAATGGATAGCGACAGAATCCAGTGATGTCAATCAGGTAAAATATGCGTCGGCCCGGTGCCGGGAGCTATTCCTGGATATGTTGAAGTCTTTCAGGATAGAAGGAAATGATCTGGCATTGGCATCAGCCCTGCTGCTGGGCGACAAGGACCAGCTCGATAAGGATGTCAGACAGGAATTCAGCCACGCCGGGGCAATGCATGTGCTTTGTGTATCGGGTCTGCATGTTGGGATCATGTATGTCATTGCCGGCAGGCTGTTGTTCTTTTTGCAGCGGAACCGTAAAAGCAGGCTGGCACGACAGATACTCATTCTGACCTGGATATGGGCATATGCGTTCATTACAGGACTTTCCCCTTCGGTAATGCGGGCCGGGCTGATGTTCAGCTTGCTCGCGGCAGGCCGGATGATGAAGCGTAAAACGGAGAATTTCAACATTCTGGCCGGGTCTGCTTTCATTCAACTGTATCTTGATCCCTATGAGATCACCCAGGTGGGTTTTCAGTTGTCATATATGGCCGTCTTGGGTATCTTTGCTTTTTACCAACGCCTTAATGGTTTGATTCGAAAACAAGTTTGGCCGGTATCGCTGATCTGGCCTGTCCTGGCTGTTTCTATGGCGGCACAGGCATCTACCTTCCCACTGGCTGGCTTTTATTTTAACATCTTCCCGGTCTATTTCCTGGCAACCAATCTTGCCGTAGTGCCATTGTCCGGAATTATCATTTACCTGGCCCTGGCTTTATTCGCTGCCGGTGTTGCAGGATTTACCCACGAGTGGTTGTCTGTGCCACTGAAATTGGCAATACAACTGCTTCACGGATCGGTGCAGACGATTCAGTCCTGGCCAAATGCTGTTATTGAGCCGATCGTATTTCAGCCCGTTCAAGTCATAGTAATTTATCTGTTGTTGATTGGGGCTTTTTTGCTCCTTGTCCGTTCAAAAAGATACGGGGTGTTCTGGATTGGAGTTTCATTGTTCTTATTATCAGTAGCCCATTCTGTCAGAAAAGCCGCCATCCTGCAGCGAACAGAGATCATCGTTTATCATGTTCCGGGTCATTCGGCCGTGGATTTCATCCACCAAAAGAGAGTGCTCTTTTTATGCGACAGCCTGCTGATGGAAGATCCACAAAAAGTCTTGTTCAATATAGTCCCTCACCGGCTGAAATCAGGGTTAAATGATATATTGCACATGGGGGAGGATAATTCAACCGGTAATTATTATCAAAAGACCTATTCTGGAATTCGTCTTATTAATTTTCATCAAAAAACCGTGGCCATCATTAATCATGACTTGAAAATAGCAGGGATTGAGAAAAAAATGAAGGCCGACCTGGTTATACTTACAGGCAATCGGAAAGTGGAACCTGTTAATTTGGAGGCAATTCTGGAATTTGATATCCTTGTTACAGATTGTTCTGTACCACCCTGGTTAAATGCTGCTTATCGAGATTTTTGCATCGGAAAAGGAATCCGGTTCCATTCGGTTAGAGATGATGGGGCGTTTGTTATGAAATGGGAAATGAAACCCTGAAACCCTGAAACCCTGAAACTCTGAAACCTTTCTATCTTGCAATCAGCAGTTTCCGATTCACCCTTTGACCGGCCGTTTCCATCGTTCCGATGTAAACTCCGCCAGGAAGGTCCGAGATGTCTAATTCCATCTGATGCTGTCCGGCATCCAGATGTTTTTCCGGAACGGACTGAACGAGACGTCCGGTTACTTCATAAAGCTGTATGTTAACCTGAGCGGCATTTTTCAGGTAAAGCACGGCCGTAACAATATTCCGTGCCGGATTGGGATGGAATGTAAGATCCATTGAATCAGGAAATCTGGTGTTTTCTTCCATTCCAACGCCGTTTACCATTATCTCAAGGTCGTCGATGTACATGCCATCGTCCTGGACATAGGCATCACTGTAAAACCGGAAGCGAATGATAACAACCGGAAGGTTAATATAATCGTTCAGGGAATAGGTTTTTTGCACCCAATCATTCTGTGTCCCGGTGAAGGAAGCCATTTGTGACCAGTTAGATCCATCGGTGGAAACTTCCAGGTACATGAAGTCATAATTGTTTTCAATCTTGTACCTTGTCCAGAAGGATAAATGGGCTGATGTGGCTCCGGTAAGATCAATGGACCGCAGGGTCATGGATGCGTTCATATTCGCCTGGTAGTTTCCGACAGGGCTTTCGGTAATGGAGTGATATTCAGAATAATATATGCCTGGTCTTAAGCCCCACGTGCTTTCGGCGGTCCAATAAAGCGCTCCTGTTTCAAAGTCGTCGAAGAAAGGCAGCGCGATGGGTGGCATGGGGATGACCGTTACAAGATTTGATGGGCCCGATTCTTCACCGGTTTCCTGGAAAACGGCAGTAATATAGTAGGCATAGCTTGTGCCGTTTTCCACATTTACATCCGTGTATGTTACTCCTGAAGTAGTGTCGTAAGGGTCTGGATCGTGGTTGCGATAGATGTTATAATAATCTACGCTATCAATGCCAGTCCATTCCAGGGAAACTTCTTCATCCCCGGCCAATGCCACCAGGTTTTGTGGAGAAGGAAGCATGTTGGCCATTGAGGCAACATTAGCCAGTACAGCTTTAACAAATATTCCGTGCTGTTCGAAATTATTTACGCTGGGGCCGATACGGTCATTGCTGGTATGAATGTATGGACTGTAATTCTGCGAATCCTCAAAAGGGAATATGCCTTGATAACCATTGTTGTTAAAGGAAGTATGGTCGCTGTCTCCGCCAGACATGGCGCCGTTTTCAATGATAAAATCCGGAAGGTAAATAGCGCAGACATCCCGGTAAAATTGTTTTAATTCATTGGCTGAGGAAGGGCCGATTAAATCGGTGTGGATATAACTTCCCGGTTGGAGATAACCGGCCATATCAATATTAAAATAACCCAGGATATTCATGCTATTGGCAGCAGCCTCCGATGCCCATGCCGCACTGCCATATAGTCCGTATTCTTCCCCGCTCCAGGTGGCATAAATGATAGACCGGTCAAATTCATACTGGCTGAGAATACGGGCAATTTCAATGATGCCTGCTGTGCCGGTAGCGTTGTCATCGGCGCCGGGTTGGATATTTCCGCTGGCATAGGTGTCATAATGGGCTCCGAGCACAACATATTCATCGGGATATTTTGTCCCATATTGTGTTGCGATCACATTATCGGATGCGGCACCGCCAGGCATGTAGAAATCGTGCAGCTCCACCTCCAGGCCCAACGAGTCGAACTTGCTGTAGATCCAGTTTTGTGCCAAAATACCCTCTGGTTTATAGCAGTTACGGTTTCCGTAATCCTCAAGGTGTTGGACCATCTGGTGCAGCCGGGCTGTATCCACCTGATCCACCATTGCAGATATATTGTTTCGGGGGCTTAAAGTGCCGGGGGTGTAATTCAACGAATTCGCCGGAAAACTGGCGGGAGCCTGGCTGAAGTGCACCATGCCGCCGCGAATAGCAGGGTAAAGCTGTGCTGCACCGTTACGGTCGGCAGCAACAACGAGGAAATTATCGCCCTGATGCAATGTACGCGCAACATTCCGGACATCTTGAAAATAATCTTCCCGGTTACCGGGATCGAAGTACAATATGTAATAATGTGTTGAGCCATCGCCCCAGGCGCCACTGTCAAGCACCTGGTATGTCATAGCAGGTGGGTTTACAGCGGTTCCGATGGCAAAATCATCATTGTAGAAATGGATCGTCAGGTCTTTCTGACGAAAAGCCTCTTTGGTTTTTTCAAGGGAGCCTGTGGGGATGAATACCAGTTCTGATGCGAAAGTGAGAAAGCTGGTTAGTAATGCGATAGCAAGAAATGCAGATTTTTTCATAGTATATTTAATTTGAAGGGGCAAAAGTAGTAAAATGTTCGATGTTCGATGTTCGATGTTCGATGTTCGATGTTACCGGTGATACTTATTACTATTGAATAACTCTATGCTATCCCCTGGATTGATATCGTATCTATCGGTAAACCCGGCGTTCACCTCAAGGACATATTTAGCCGGTTTTTCGGATGGAACTGAATAGGTGGATCCGGGTTGAGTATATTTTTGAATACTCACAATCTCGCCGGAAGAATGAATGAACATTATGTCGAGAGATATGAAAGTGTTTTTCATCCAGAATGAGCGGAGCTCGTCACGGTCGAAGATGAACAACATGCCGGCATTTTCCGGTAAATGGTGGCGGTACATCAGCCCCTGCGTACGTTCTTTCTCGCTGTCTGCAATCTCGATATCCAGTGTGATGGGCTCAGCCTGGTCCCGAATGATCCGGAGCGAACCGTCATGGCGAAAGGAGGGGGCTGAAGCAGTCGAACTGACAGGCTGCTCATGAACTGGCCTGGATTTCCTGGGGCTATAGAAATTTGCCAGTAAAAAAGCCGTTACCACAACCACTGTTATTATGATATAAAGGATGTTTCGGGCCCGGGATGTTTTCCCGGCCGGTTTTTGAGTTATCTTTTTACGTGCCTTTGGCTTTTTAGACATAATAAATCAAAACTTCTTATGCCAAAATTAGCGCTTTTATGAAAAAAACGCAGCAAATGGATTGAAATCTAAAAATATGTTTTAATTTTGCATCCGCAAATCCGGTACTAAGGTCTGGTAGTTCAGTTTGGTTAGAATGCCTGCCTGTCACGCAGGAGGTCGCGGGTTCGAGTCCCGTCCAGACCGCAGTCTCAAAGTCAGTGAGTTAAATGATAACTTGCTGACTTTCTTTTTTGGCTGGTTTAACATTTATGATTTTTCTTGACATTTTGTTTGCGAAAGTAGACAGATTGTAGTACCTTTCGCAAACGATAATACAAACAAGATTATGGGTACTATATTGTCATATAATTATTTAGAGGATTTTACAGATGATTTAAGGAGAGATGGAAGATATACTTTTACAATTGAAGAAGTTAGGAATCATCTTAAGATTACGGAAGAAGCTGTTAAGAAGGCTCTGAACAGGATGACAAATAAGGGGAAAATTACTCCTGTAAGGAAAGGATTCTATCTGATTGTACCTCCTGAATATTCTATCCAAAAGACATTACCTTCGTCAATGTTTATTGACCAGCTGATGAATTATCTTAGGAAACCTTATTATGTCGGATTATTAAATGCTGCTTCATTCCATGGTGCTTCCCACCAGGCTCCTCAGGAATTCTTTGTCATTACCGAGAAACCTCCGCTCCGGTCCATTAAAAAGGGCAACCTCAAGGTAAATTTTATTATAAAGGCTAATATTAAAGAGGAATTTTTGGAAAAAAGAAAAACTGAGGCAGGTTACATAAAAGTATCTTGCCCGGAACTGACTGCTGTTGACCTGCTTATCTATGAAAAAAGTATCGGGGGGATAAACCGTTGTTTTACACTTCTGCATGAATTACAGGAAGCAATGAGGCCCTCAGTCCTTAAAAAGGTGATCTTCAAAGATGTTCCGGCACCTGTTCTGCAAAGGTTAGGATATTTGCTTGATCTTATTCATCCTGATGGTAAATTATCAGAAGTGGTATTTGATACGCTTAAAGGATCCTACTTGCGTAGCACTCCCTTAAAAACTGGTAAATCAATAGTAGGATGCTTTGTTAATGATAAGTGGAGGGTTATTGAAAATACAATTCCGGTGAGCGATATATGATTCCAAGAGCTTTTATCATCGAATGGCAGCAGAAAGCTCACTGGCAGTTGTTAGAACAGATAGAGCAGGACCTGTTGATTAGCCAGGCTCTGGTAAAAATATATCAGAATGAATTGCTTGCTTCTCACCTGGCATTCAGAGGTGGCACGGCTTTATTCAAGCTGTTCATGAATCCGGCGACAAGATATTCGGAAGATATTGACCTTGTGCAAATTAAAGCGGGGCCAATAAAGGAAATCGTCCGGAATCTGCAGGTGGTATTTACGGGATTGGGAAAGGGCAAGGTAAAAAGGGCAGAGAGTAGTTTTAAATTATTCTATCATTATGCCTCGGAAATTGAACCAATCCAAAAAATGCGGATTAAGGTTGAGATAAACTCGAGAGAACACTTTGCTGTTTTAGGATGGAATTCTATCCCTTTTGAAATGAATTCATCCTTTTTTAAGGGTCAGTCAAGCATTACAACATATAAACTGGAGGAGTTGCTCGGGACAAAATTGAGGGCACTATACCAGCGAAGCAAAGGGAGGGATCTGTACGATATATTCAGGTTTTTAAAAGGAGCCGAATTAAATCCGGCACAGATATTAGAATGTTATAAAGCCTATATGGAATTTTCTTTAAGGGAAAGCGGTAAGCATGGTCCTACTAAAATTGAATTTGGGAAAAATTTGTCACAAAAAATGAATGATCCCGAGTTCATTGGTGACACCAAAGCTTTATTGCGGCCTGGTGAAGCCTATGATCCCTGGGAAGCATTTCATTTGGTTATGAAAACTTTAATAGAAAAGATAAATTAAACATCTCCCATCACCTCCAGCGCCCTGACGATCAGTTGATAGTTTTTTATGATCTTCCCGGGTTCGATATACCCGTCGTCGGTGTAAATCCTGCAGCTTTTCAGTTTGTTTTGCCGAAGCGCCTCCATATGATCGGCCGAAAGGTTATAGCGTACCTTTAGTCCCTTTGTGTTCCGGTACCATTTCCCCGGTTTGCTGCCTCCTCCTTCAGAAGTGACGGCTTTTTCGATATTATAAAGCCTTATTGTCGAGTTGTTATTGAAGGTGAATACCAG
>Ga0114946_10001522_pt1 | contig 15990 bp, 9 predicted proteins | sample WalLakDeSediment_FD_88676 | JGI IMG/M metagenome (GOLD analysis project Ga0114946, IMG submission 88676) | Lake sediment microbial communities from Walker lake, Nevada to study Microbial Dark Matter (Phase II) - Walker Lake 11/02/13 Deep Sediment | ecosystem: Environmental > Aquatic > Freshwater... | reverse complement strand
CCGGCGCGCAGGGTTGAAATGGACAATATATGGTCGCTGCTGGAAGCGGTATTCAAGTATTGTTGGTAAGTCATGCAAACCCGCCGGTAGCCCACCTCCAGATCGATACGCGGCGGATTATCTCCTAACTTATGCCCGCCATAGGCGCCTGAGCCTCTCAGACGCAAGATCGCATTATCCTGAACGTCGCGGTTGCCGCCGGGGTAGTTAATCTGGCGCCACAAGGGTAGGAAGTAGTTGTCGCCGTTGCCCAGGTTGGGGTCGAGGTAGAGCAGGCGGCCCGTATTGCCGTTGGACATGAAGTGTACGTCCAGCCGCGGGATGGGGTTGTTGTCGAGATCTTTCGCCACGGCGCGCACCTGCACGTTGGCGTTCAGGTCTCGAAAGGTCGCCGAACCATTCTCATCGGTGATGTCGTGGCGCAGCGTGATGCCTTGCGGGATGTCAACCGGCGGCCGTTGCGCCACGTAGGGCAGGAATAGCGGCCGTTCGGTGTTGGATATGTGTGTGGCTGTGGAGTTGTAATGTATGGTTTGGATAGGTGGGATATCTTGTTTATAGATGTCTTGCCCTGTACTGGCAGATGCGCCAGGCCATGGCGCCGCCAGTACCAGAATAACGCTCACGCAAAGAAAAATGCAGACGCCGCAAAAATAGCGCCACTGTGGTTTTGTAGCCACGGGTACCTCCTTGACTTTTGGGTTCAGTTGGCAATGTGCGCACCGCTGCAATGCATCATAGCATGGAACAGTCTGTGCGTCTATGGGGTTTTTAGGGGTGGGACAAGGGCGCTAAGCGTTATCCGGCGGGCCGGCCAGCGTGCTAAGCGCGCGCTCCCAGCTATTGCTTTCGGTGGGGCTCATGGCTTCACCTTTGAAGCGCTCGTCCCGCTTGCGTGCGTATTCGTCAAGCTCCTGCAGAAGGGTTGCCCACTTGGCAAGCGCGATCTGGCGCAGCGCGGCGCCGGCGCCGGCTTTGCGGGAGAGCGCCAGCGCCTGGCGCAAATGGGGCAGGCAGAGCAGTTCGGCCGTTTCCAGGGCGGCAAGCATGGCGTCATCTTGCTCCGCCAGGCTGTCCATGACGGCGATCAGGGCCAGCGCTTCCATCTCCGCGGCGCGCTCGCAGGCGGGACACGGGGCCTGGGGCTGAAGCTGCTGCACGATAACGGCCGTTTCCGCAGCCGGCGCATCCCGCTTGAGGAGCGCCTTTAGCCGGGCCCACGTAAAGATGGGACGACGATCTGCCATATCCCCCGCTTCCAACGTTTTGCGCACCGTGTTGAGCACGTCGCGGTAGATGATGGCGATGCCGAGCGGCGCGCCTTCGCCGGCGTGCGGAAGCTGCCAGGCGTGGGGGCGGCAGTAGCCCTGTGACTGGCGCAGCGTGGCGCGCAGCGAAACGCTGTTGACGCCGCTGTAGATGACGTTTTCCAGGTGGCGCGCGGCGGCGCGGCGGCCCAGGGAGCAAATGGGGCAGCCCGGCTCCCGGCAGGCGTCAAGTACGTCGTAGTAGCTGAGGGGGCGAGACGGCCGTGTCATGGCTGCGTCTGCTCGTCTGTGAAGCTGAGAAACGATTCCTGCAGCCAACCGCTGATGCCGTCGACGGTGCTGACCTCGCGCCAGAGGACGCCGCCCCGGTTGGCGTGGCTGGGCAGCAGGATCAAGATGTCGCCGCCGCGCACCAGCACCAGGTTTTGACCGCCGGGCGCGCGCTTAATCCACACGGTGCTGCTGCCGGTGTTGACCACGGCCGTTTCGCCCACAATCGGCGTCGGCGTGATCGTCGGGGTGGGGGTCGGCGTCGGCGAGGGGGTGATCGTGGGCGTCGGCGTGGGGGGCGTCGCCGGCGCTGTGGCCGAGGTTTCAGGCGTGGTCGTAAGGGTGGGGGAGGGCGTTACGGCCGTTTCCATCGTTGGCGCGGCGTCGCCGGGCGAAGGAGTAGCGGTTCGCGGGCTGCCGAACGCGCCCGAGGCTGGGCGCGGCGTCCCGGTAGGGGTCTCTGGGGCTGTTTCAGCGCTGACGGCGGTCGTAGGCGTGACGGTTGCGCCGGCGTTCTCAAACTCTGGCGTTGGGGTTGTTGTAGCGGTAGCGGCGACGACGGCCGTTGGTTCCGCGCCGCCCAGCGGCACCCCCGCCACAAAAAAACCCAGCGCCAGCAGCAGCAGCGCCAGCCCGTACCCCGTAAAGGCGCGCGTGCGCAAATCCAGCCGGTGGCCGTACAGCCCCAGCCGCTTCAGCAAGCGGGGCGACTGGGCCAGGTATGCCAGCGCAATGGCAATCAGCGCGCCCAGCGCCGCCAGGCCCATGCCCCATAAAGTCCATAGTGGAAAACCCATAATGAAACAAATTATAACGACTTTAAGGTCAACGTGTTAATCAAGATGAATAACGGTATAATCCGCCCCTGGACACTATCTCACCTGAACACCTCTAGGATTTACACAGTTGCTTCGGACAGCCTCCGGGCTGCGCCAGGGTTGGACCGGTGAGGACATCTGCTACAGCCCCGCAAGTGTGTAACACCTAACCTGAAAAACGGAGAAAATCATGGCTCAACAATACGACGTCGTTGTTTTGGGCGCCGGTCCTGGCGGCTACGTAGCCGCCATCCGCGCCGCGCAACTGGGACAGAAAACCGCCATTGTTGAAAAAGAGAAGCTTGGCGGCGTTTGCCTGAACATTGGCTGCATCCCGACCAAGGCGCTGCTGCACAATGCGGAAATTGCCCACACGCTGCAGCACCGCGGTAAGGAATTTGGCTTTTCCTTTGACAATTTGGAGCTTGACTATGGCGTCGCCTTCAAGCGCAGCCGGCAGGTCTCGGATCGCCTGGTCAAGGGCGTGGGGTTCTTGATGCGCAAGAATAAGATTGACGTGTTTGAAGGAACCGGTAAGCTTACCGGGCGCGAATCGATTCAGGTTGCGCTCAACGCCGGCGGCCAGGAAACGCTGCAGGCGCGCAACATCATCATTGCTACCGGGGCGCGCCCGCGCACGCTGCCCGGCGTGGCGTTTGACGGTGAGCGCATCATTTCCTACATTGAGGGCATCCTGGCCGAGACGCTGAAGGACAAAGTCGTCATCATTGGCGGTGGGGCTATCGGCATGGAATTTGCCTACATGTGGGTCAATTACGGCGTCGACGTGACCATCCTGGAAATGATGCCTAACCTGTTGCCCAACGAAGAACCCGAAGTCAGCCAGGTCCTGGAGAAAGCCTACAAGAAGCTGGGCGTAAAATTCCACACTAACGCGCGCGTCGAGAAAGTCGAGAAAAGCGACGCGGGCGTGAAGGTGTCGCTGGCCGACGGCGCGACGCTTGAAGCGGACCAGGTGATGTTGGCCATTAACTTCCAGCCGAACATAGAGCAGATTGGGCTGGAAGCGGCCGGGGTGCAGCTGACCGAGCGCGGCAATATCGCCATCGACGGCCGAATGCGCACCAACGTACCCAACATTTACGCCATCGGCGACGTGGCTACGGATTATCGTCTGGCGCACATTGCCTCGGCGATGGGCCTCGTGGCGGCGGAAACGATAGCCGACCACGAGACGATTGAGATCGACTTCAGGATGATGCCGCGCTGCACCTACTGCAATCCGCAGGTGGCTAGCTTTGGCTATACCGAAGCGGAGGCCAAGAAGGCCGGCTACGAGATTAAAGTGGGCCAGTTCCCCTTGCAGGCCAACGGCAAGGCGCTCGGGTTGGGCGAGCGCGAAGGCTTTGTTAAGATTATCTCCGACGCCAAATATGGCGAGATTTTGGGGGCGCACCTGGTGGGGCCCAACGTGACGGAGCTGCTGCCGGAGCTGACGCTGGCGCGCTTTGCCGAATTGACCGCCGAGGAAATTGCCCGCAACGTCCACGCCCACCCGACGCTGAGCGAGGCCATTATGGAAGCCGCGCACGGCGTGGAGGGTGAGCCCATCCATATTTAGCCATCGCGACTGCAGCCGGGCTTTTTCCTGAAAGCCCGGCTGCTGCTTCCTGGCCATGCGCCATACCCACACTGTTCACGACAATCCATTTTTCAACCGCCATCGCATTACCGATCCGGCCTTTTTCTGCGGACGCGCGCGCGAAGTAGAGGCGCTGTACAGCGCGATTGCCACGCGCCAGTGCCGCGCGGTTGTGGGCGAGCGCAAGCTGGGCAAAAGCTCGCTGCTGACGCACCTCTCCTGCCCCGCGGCGCTGCGCCGGCATGGCTTTGATCCGGATGCGTACCTGCTCCTTTACCTGGACCTGGAGGGGATGGCCAACATCAGCTACGATGAGTTTTGGCCTGAACTGCTGGATCGGCTGGAGCTGGCGCTGCCGGCGACCCAGGTCGACCTGCGCGCGCTGACGCAGCAAACGGCCGTGCAGCCGGAGGTGCGCTTTATGCAGGTGCGCCGCTTGCTGCGCCGCGTGGAGCGGGCCGGGCTGACGGTGGTGATTTTGCTGGACGAGTTCGAGAGCCTGGCGGCCAACGCGCACTTTGGCCCCGGCTTTTACGGCGAACTGCGTAGCCTGGCGGGTGAGCTGGGCGTGGTGTACATCACGGCTTCCAAGCGCGGCCTCTATGACTTGACTTACCAACGCGCCGACGCCCTTTCCTCGCCGTTTTTCAATATCTTTTCCGAGGAAACGCTGGGACTGCTGCCGCTGGCGGAGGCGGCCGCTTTGCTCCGGACGCTGTCGGCGCTGCCGGCCGGAGAAGCCTTTACGCCGGAGCAAATTGAATATTTGCTGGAATTGGCCGGGCCGCACCCCTTTTTCTTGCAGGCGGCGGGCTGGCATTTGTTCAACGCGCGCCGGATGGATCTGGCGGCCGGGGAGGCGCTGCGGCAGGTTGCGCGGCGCTTTGCAACGGAGGCGGAAGACCATTTTCGCTACTGGCAGCAGCAGCTTGCGCCGCCGGAGCAGGCCCTTTTGCAGCATCTGGACACGGCCGTCGCTAACTCCACCATTCTCAAACAGCTCGTCGCCAAAGCCCTGCTGCGCCGGCGCGTGGACGGCGGCTGGCAGCCTTTCAGCCGCGCCTTCGCGGATTTCCTGGCGCGCACCGATCCGCTGCAAAAGCCGCTGCGCGAACCGGCGCCGGGCGAAAATGCGCACAGCGAGACCGGTGACCTGACCGGCGCCACCCTGGGCAACTACCGCGTGCTCTCCCCGGTCGGCCGCGGCGGCATGGCCGTCGTCTACAAAGGCTACCAGCCCGCGCTGGACCGCTATGTGGCCATCAAGGTCATGGGCCACGCCGTGGCGGAAGACAAGACGTTTCTGGAGCGTTTCCAGCGCGAAGCCGCTGCCGTGGCGCGCCTGCGCCACCAAAACCTGGTGCAAATGCTCGATTTTGGCGTGCAGGGCGACCTCTCCTATATGGTAATGGAGTACATCGACGGCGAAACGCTGAAGGAGCGGTTAACGCGCGTTCACGCCCAGGGGGCGCGCCTGCCGCTGCCGGAAGTCGCGCGCATTATCGGCGACATGGCGGCGGCGCTGGACTATGCCCACGCCTACGGGATCGTGCACCGCGACGTGAAGCCGGCCAACATCATGCTGCGGCGCGAGGAGCGATTGGCGCAGTTGACGGGCGCGATTCCGTTTACGGCCGTGCTCACCGACTTCGGCGTGGCGCGTATGCTGGAAGGCGTGCAGCTTACCGGCGACGGCGCCGCCATCGGCACGCCCGACTACATGGCGCCGGAGCAGGCGCAGGGCCAGCCGGCCACGGCCGCGGCCGACATTTACGCGCTGGGCGTGGTGCTGTACGAGATGCTTACCGGCGCGCTGCCCTTTACGGCTGATTCGCCCCTGGCGGTGCTGCTCAAGCATATGCAAAGCCAGCCCCCGCGGCTGCGCAGCGTGGCGCCGGAGCTGCCGCCTGACCTGGAATTCGTGCTGATGCGCGCCCTGGCCAAGGCGCCCACGGCCCGCTTTGCCACGGCGGGCGAACTGGCGGCGGCCCTGGCCCAGGCCCTGGAGGGAAGGGCGTGATCCGGCATGCCACATCCGTTGGCTTTGTGAGCGGCTTGATCATCAGCATAGCGGGCATTTACCCGCTAGTGGGGCTGTTCGCCCCGCTCTTTTTGCCCGGCTATACCCAGCCCGTCGCCAACGATCTGCTCCACGGCCTGCTGCTGATGGCCTCGGCGGTGGTGGGCGTACCCGCCTTCCTGCTGGGCGGCGCGGCGGCGGCGCGGCGCGCGCGCGCGCGCGGCTGGCTGCACGGGGCGCGTGCGGGCATGCTGGCGGCGGCCGTGGCGGGCATGGGCGGCTACATCACGCTGGTCTCGCCGCTGAACGCGCTGGCGGCTTACGGCCGTATCACCCCCCACCTGCCGGAGCTGCTGGCGGCCCAGCCGCTGCCCCCGGACGCGCTGCTGGCCTACGTGGCCGACTTTGATAACCTGGCCTTCTCGCTGGAGCTGACCCTGGCGGCGACGGTGTTGACCTGGGGCCTGGCGGGCGCGCTGATGGGCTGGCGCCAGCGCGATTGGCCCGTCCCCGCGCGCCCAACGCTCTATGGGCTGGCGGCGCAGGGGGCGCATCCGCGCCGCTGGTTTGATGGAGACGAAACGGCCATGCGCGTGGGGCTGCGCGTGGGCACGGCCGTGGGGGTGCTGGCGCTGGTGACGACCTTTGGCTGGTTTTACGCCGGCTTTGCGCAGGATCTGCCCCAGTTTCAGGCCGTGATGGAGACCAGCCGCACCGGGATGGTCACCGGGCCGCTGCGCGACGCGTTGGCGGTGCTCTCCCCGCTGCTGGCGCTGGCGCTGATCTTGTTTGGACCAGCGATCGTGGCCCTGATCAAAAATCCGCCCAACCGCTTTGCGGCGCGCGCGCAGGCCGTCATTTTTGCGGCCGTTATCATTGCGACCTTTTTGTACGCGGTGGGGCTGCGCATTTTTTATTTCAACGTAGGGCTGGCTCCGTTCTTTGTCTCGCAGGCCGTGCAGCAGGACCCCGATGGGACGGCGGCGCTGATGCAGCGCCTGGAGACGGTTCTGAGCTCCTTTGAGACGCCGTCGGTATTGACCGCCGCCGCGCTGCTCTTTTCGTGGCTGACGGTGGGACTGGCGGTCTTGACGGGTTTTGTTGTGGGGGGCGTGCATGCCCTGGTAAGCGTGCTGCTGGTACCGCCGGCGCTGCCGCGCCCGGTCGACCGCGCTTCGCGGCTGGTACGTGAACTGCAGCGCGCGCCGGGCGAGACGCTGCCGGCGCTTTACCGGGTGTGTGAGGATCCTGAAGAGGCATTCGACGTCCTGGCGCACGTAGCGATTTGCGCTCACCGGCGCATGCCCGCCGTCGCCCGCCTGGCGGCGGCCTACCACACGCTGGGCAGCAGCCGCGCCACGGCCGATCACGCCCAAACCGTCGCCGCCATCCAGGCTATCCTGCGCGACCATCCCGAATGGCGCTGGGCGGGAGAGTTTGGCGCCTACTACCGCGTGCTGCACGACGTGCTGGCCGCGCGCACGCTGGAAGATATTCTGGCCATCCAGCCGCCGCCGGGTCAGCAGACCGGCTCGCTGCCGGCTTTAGTCGCGCAGAGCGTGCAGCATATCGGCCGTATCCTGGGTGAACTGCACAAGCTGCGCAAGGTGGACGATTTGCCCACGCAGTTGATCTTTCTCGAAAACAGCCTGGAAGCGATCCATACCGCGCAAGGTTTTCTGGCGGCGCAGGCGCACGCGGCCGTAGCGCTGCCGCAGCGCGTCGCGCTGGGCGACGCGCTCGCCCACTGGCAGACGATTGTGCTGGCGGCTATCAAGCGGCTGAAGGGGCGCGCCGACCTGACCGCCGCGCTGCAAAGCCGGCAGTGCGTCCACTGCACGCCGCTGCCGCTGGTCTGGTCGGTGCAGAACAAGGGGCTGAACGTGGCGCAGGCGGTGCGGCTGCGCCTGCTGCCGGGCGACGGTTACGCCGTCGACAGCGGCGAGACGGAGATTGAGATTCTGCCGGTCGGCGAGACGCGCCAGGTGACGCTGACCGTGCTGCCGCGCGCGGACGCGCGCCGCCTGCGCGTGGCGTGGGAGCTGCATTATGACGACGCCGTAGACAACGATCGCCGCCTGACCTTTGCCGACGTGGTGGATTTTGACGCGCCGCAACGGCCGTTTCAGCGCATCTTCCCCATTCCCTACGTCACCGGCACGCCGCTCAAGAGCGACGACGTCTTCGTGGGGCGTGCAGACGTCTTTGCCTTCATCCGCGAAAATTTGCTGGGCGCGCACCAGAACAACGTCATCATCTTGCACGGCCAGCGCCGCACGGGCAAGACCTCGGTGCTCTACCGGCTGCGCACGACGATGGCCGACACGCACATCGCGGTGCTGATCGACATGCAGGGCAAACCGGCGCGCAACGAGGCGGATTTTCTCTACGCCATTGCCGATGATATCGTCTTTGCGCTGGAGGAGGCGGGGATTGCGGTAGAGATGCCGCCGCGAGAAGCGTTTGATGCCGCGCCGGAATTTTATTTTCGCGCGCGCTTCCTGCGCAGCCTCTACCCCCGCCTGGGCGACAGGCGCCTGCTGCTGCTGTTTGATGAGTTTGAGGAGCTGCAGCGGCGGGTGGAAAACGGCCGTTTGCAGCCCGAAATCTTCCAATTTTTGCGCAACCTGATGCAGCACGAGGACCCGCTCGACTTTGTCTTCTCCGGCACGCACCGGCTGGAGGATTTGAGCGCGGATTATTGGTCGGTGCTGTTCAACATTGCCGTCTACAAGCCGATCACCTTTCTCAGCCCGGCCGAGGTGCGGCGGTTGATGACCGATCCGGTGGCGGATTACAACGTCGAATATGATCCGCTGGCCGCGGAGCGCATCATCCAGGTAGCGGCGGGCCATCCTTACTTCACGCAACTCATCCTGCACGAGATGTTGGTGCATTACAACGCGACGCAGCGCAGCTACCTGACGGCGGCGGACGTGGCGCAGGTGCTGGAGCGCATTGTGGAGCGCGGTGAGGCCCATTTCAAGTACATCTGGGCCGAGTCGACGCTGGCGGAGCGGGAGCTGCTGCAGGCCACGGCCGAACTGCTGCACGCGGCCGAGGTGGTGAACGTAAATGAGGTACGCGGACTGTTGGGGAAATACGGCCGTTCCTCGGACGACAACTGGGAGGCGGCGCTGGCCGCGCTCGTCGGGCGCGACATTCTCACGCGCCGCAGTCCCCAAAGCCTGCTTTACCGCTTCAAGATTGACCTGATTCGCTTGTGGATTGAGCGGACACGGCCGTCGCTTTGAGCGCTCAAGCCTGCGCCAGAAATTGGCGCTGGTACAGTTCACGGTAGAGGGGGGAGTCGACGATGAGCCGCTCGTGGGGGCCGCGGGCGACGATACGGCCGTTTTGCACCAGACAAATCAGGTCGGCGTGGCGAATGGTGCTCAGGCGGTGGGCGATGACGATGGCGGTACGGCCGTGCATCAACTGCTCCAGCGCCTGCTGGATCAACACTTCGGTCACTGTGTCTACGCTCGCCGTGGCTTCATCCAGGATCAGGATGCGTGGGTCCACCAGCGCCGCGCGCGCGATGCACAGAAGCTGCCGCTGCCCCACCGACAAATTCACCGCGCCCTCCAGGATTTGCGTCTCGTATCCCTGCGGAAGCCCCTGGATAAACTCGTGGGCATTCGCCAGCCGCGCCGCCGCCTCCACCTCGTCCTGGCCGGCGTCCAGCTGCCCGAAGCGGATGTTGTCGGCAATTGTGCCCGCAAAAAGGAACGGATCCTGCGGCACCAGCCCAAACTGCGCCCGCAGCGACGCCTGCGTCACGGTGCGCACGTCAATCCCGTCAATCGTCACGCGGCCCTCGTTCACCTCGTAAAAGCGCGGAATCAGGTTGGCGATGGTCGTTTTGCCCGCGCCGGTGGGGCCCACCAGCGCGACCATCTGGCCCGGCTCCACGCGCAGGTCAACGGCGTGCAAAATCTCCGGCCCGTCGGCCTGGTAGGCGAAGCTGACGTTTTTCAGCGCTACCGCGCCTTTGATCGGCGGCATCACGATTGCGTCCGGCGCGTCGACCACGTCCGGCGCGGTTTCCAGCAGGCGCAGCACCTGCTCGCCGCCCGCCATGGCCGACTGCAGCGTCGTGTAGAGGCGGCTGAGTTCCTGGATGGGCTGGAAGAAGCGCGTGACGTAGGCCAGGAAGGCGACCATAACGCCCAGCGTGACCGTCTCGCCTGCCACTGCGCGCCCGCCGAAGTAGAGCACAACGGCCGTTGACAACACCCCCAAAAACTCAATCGACGGCAGGAAGATGAAAGAGAGGCGGATGGCGTTAATATTGGCCGCCCGGTTGGCGTCGTTAACCCCTTCAAAGCGTTCCGCAATCGCTGCCTCCTGGGCAAAGGCCTGGATGACGCGGATGCCGCCGATGGTTTCCGCCAGCGCGCCCACCAGCACGGCGATGCGCTGGCGCGTTAGCCGGAAGGCGTCGCGCGCGCGGCGTGAAAAGAGGTAGGTGACGGCCGCCATCAAGGGCAGAACGGCGAAGGTATACAGCGCCAGCCGTGGGCTCATGTTGAGCATAATTACGACGATGCCGCCCAACACCAGCAGGTCGCCAAACAGCGCGATGAGTCCCTGGGTCAGCAGGTCGTTGATCACCGCCACGTCGTTGATGACGCGCGAAACGGTGACGCCGCTGATGGTGCGGTCGTGGTAGCCGAGCGAGAGCTTCTGCAGATGGTTCAGCAGCGCCGCGCGCACGTCGGCCAGCACGCGCTGCGAGGTCCAGCCCAGCAGAAACTCCTGCCCGGCGGAGGCGACGTACAGCCCGAGGTAGGCCAGGGCGATGAACAGCGCCAGCCGCGCCAGCCCGTCGACGTCGCCGACAACGATGTAGGCGTCGATGGCGACTTTGATCAGGTAGGGGGCCAGCAGCGTACAGCCGGTCGCCAGCAGCATAAACAAAAAGGCCACGCCCATGCGCTGCCGGTAAGGGCGCACAAACACCAGCATGCTGGCCACGACGCGCTGGTTATAAAGCCGGCCGCCTTTGGCCTCCTGCCCCATCTGCTGGATGGCGCCGCGCGGCCCCATGCCCGGGCTAAAACTAAAACTCATGCAACTATCCCCTCCGGTTGCACCTGCAAGGCGTAAATTTGACGGTAGAGCGGCGATGTGGCCAACAGATCGGCGTGCGTACCGCGCGCCACAATGCGGCCCTGGTCCAGCAGCAGAATCAGGTCGGCGCGCTGCACCGTGCTGAGGCGGTGGGCGATGACGAAGGTCGTGCGCCCGGCCATCAGCCGCGCCAACGCCTGCTGGATCAACCGCTCCGTCTGGTTGTCCACGCTGGCGGTGGCGTCGTCCAGGATCAAGATGCGCGGATCGGTCAGCAGCGCGCGCGCAATGGCCAGCCGCTGCTTTTGCCCGCCGGAAAGCGTCACGCCGCGCTCGCCCACGCGCGTGTTGTACCCTTCCGGCAGCGCCATGATGAAGTCGTGGGCCTGTGCATCGCGCGCGGCCTGGATCAGCGTCGCCTCGTCGGCGTCGGGACGGCCGAAGCTGATGTTTTCGCGGATGGAGGCGGCGAAGAGGATCGTGTCTTGCATGACGAAGCCGATCTGGCTGCGCAGCGACTGTTTGCGCACGCGGCGCGTGTCGATGCCGTCCAGCAGAACCTGGCCCGCGGTAGGATCGTAAAAGCGTGCAATCAGGTTGGTTAAGGTGGTTTTGCCGGAGCCGGTGGCGCCCATCAAGGCGACGATCTGTCCCGGTTGGGCTTCAAAGCTGACGTCGTGCAGCACCGTATTGCCGTCGGGATAGGCGAAGGAGACCTGCTCGAAGCGCACCTGGCCGCGCAGCCGCGGCAGCTCAACCGCGTCGGGCGCGTCATCAACCGTCACGAGCGCGTCGGTAATGGCAAAGATGCGCTCTCCCGCGGAGGCGGCGATGGCCAGAATGGGGATGATGCGCCCGATCAGGTTGATGGGCCGGATGAGCATGGCCAGGTAGGTGGTGAAGGCGACCAGTTCGCCCAGGGTAAGCTGGTTCTGCACCACCAGCCAACCGCCGACCCATAGAATGAAGACGGCGCCTATGTTGGCAATGCCGTCCAGCATGGGAGCGTTGATGGCCTGCACGCGCGTGGCGCGGGCGGAGAGATCGAACCATTTTTCATTTTCCGTCGTGAAGCGCTCGATTTCGGCCGTTTCCTGCGCAAAGGCCTTGACGATGCGCGCGCCGCGCAGGTTTTGCTCCAGCCGGGTGGTGAGTACGCCAAGCTGATTCTGGATTTCCAGCGATAAAGGCCGAAATTGCTGCCCGTAACGGTAAGCGCGGTGCAGCAGCAGCGGCAGCGTCATAATAATGAGCAGAGCCAGGGTGCGGTTCATCCAGATCAGCACGACGGCCGTTAGCCCAATCAGTACAGCCCCTTCGATGAGACGCAGCACGGCGCGCCCCGTCAAAAAGCGAATGCGCTCCACGTCCTGCATGGCGCGCGTCAGGATTTGCCCGGCCGTGGTGCGATCGTGGAAGGTGAGCGAGAGGTGGGTCAGTTTTTGCAGCAGTTCGTTGCGCAAATCGTAAGCCACGTTTTGCGAGACGATCTCGGTGCCCTGGCCCTGATAGTAGGTGAAGACGCCTTTGACGAGCGTGAATCCCAGCAGCAGGCCGGTCGCCAGGCCAAGCTGAGCCAGGTCGCCGCCGTAGATGCCCTGGTCGATGCCGCGGCGAATGAACTGGGGCGTGAGCACGTTGATCAGGTTGATGGCCAGCATGGCGATGTAGATCGCGGTAGTGGTTTTCCAATAGGGTCGTAAATAAAGCAAAGCGCGCCAGAGTCGTTGGCGGTCGGTGGTTGTTTTCATGGAGAGTGTGCAGGTGTGCAAGTTTGCAGGTGCGCAAGTTTGCAGGTTTGCAAGTTTGCAAGTTTGCAAGTTTGCAAGTTTGCAGGTGTGCAAGTTTGCAGGTGCGCCGGGTTGCGGGTTTATGGGCTTTGGGGGATGGGTCGCTGCGCGTGGGGGACGTGGCCCCGTTTGTAGGCCATGACGGTGCGTTTGAATTCGATGACGACCTGGCCATCCTGATTGAAGCCGATGGTGTGGAAGCGCACGATGCCCATCGACGGCCGTGAACGGGATTCCCGCTTCTCCAGCACCGTGCTTTGGGCATACAGCGTGTCGCCGTGAAAGACCGGGTGGGTCAGGCGCACCTCGTCCCAGCCCAGGTTGATCCCATTTTGCGAAATGTCGGTGACCGACAGGCCGGTGATGATGGCCAGCGTGAGCGTGGAATCCACCAGCATCTGCCCGAACTCGGTTTGCGCGGCGTAGACGCCGTCGAAGTGGATGGGGTTGTTGTTGACCGTGAGCAGCGTGAACCAGATGTTGTCGGTGGCCGTGAGGGTGCGCCCCAAGGGATGCTGGTACACGTCGCCGACTTCAAAATCTTCGAACACGCGGCCTTGCCAACCAGGTTTTACCGTCATAACTGCCTCTCATTTTAGCCGCGGGAAGCGCCCAGGGCGCAGAGGTATTAAATTTGTAACCCCGGCGGCATCCCTGTTTTTCCGCGTTCACGCCATTGGAATGAACTGTGTGCGGCCCGGACCAACCGAGATATAGCTGACAGGCACGGCCGTTTGCTCGGCCACAAATTCCACGTAGCGGCGCGCGTTGGCCGGCAGGTCGCTCAGGCGCGTCACCTGCATGATGTCCTCCGCCCAGCCGGGCAGCGTTTTGTATACCGGGCGGCAGCGCGCCAACTGCTCCAGCTCGGAGGGGAAGTGGGTGATGCGCTCGCCGTCCAGCTCATACGCCACGCACACTGGAATTTCCGCCAGCCCGCTGAGAATGTCGAGCTTGGTAAGCACAAACTCGGTCAGGCTGTTGATCCGCCGCGCGTGGTGCAAAATGACCAGGTCGAGCCAGCCCACGCGCCGCGGGCGGCCGGTCGTCGTGCCGTATTCGTCCCACGGGTTTGCGCCCGTGCCGCGCAGGCGCGCGGCGGCCGCGCCGTCGAGTTCAGTGGGGAAGGGGCCGCTGCCGACGCGCGTCGTGAAGGCTTTCGCCACGCCCACGATGCGCCCCACCGCTTTGGGTCCCACGCCCAGCCCCGTGAGCGCCCCGCCCGCCGTGGGCGAAGAACTGGTGACGAAGGGATAGGTGCCGTGGTCGATGTCCAGCAGCGTTCCCTGGGCTCCTTCAGCGAGGACGAAACGGCCGTGTTGCAGCGCCGTATCCACCAGCAGCCCGCCGTCCGTCAGGTAGGGCGCCAGCCGCCGGGCATAGCCGGCGTAGTCCGCGATGATGGCGTCCACATCCAGCGGCGCCGCGTCGTAAATTTGCGTCAGCGCGGCGTTGTGGGCTGTGACGTGGGCGCGCAGCGCGTCCGCCAGCGCAGCCGGGTGGGCCAGCAGGCCGGCGCGCAGCCCGCTGCGGCGGGTTTTGTCGGTATAGGCCGGCCCGATGCCGCGCTGCGTGGTGCCGATTTCACCCTGGCCGCGCTGCGCTTCCAGCGCTTTGTCCAGCGACACGTGCGCCGGCGTAATCAGGTGTGCTTTACGGCTTAGCTTCAGCCGCGCCGGGCGCACGTCCACGCCGCGCGCCGCCAGCGCGTCGATTTCGCGCAGCAGCACGGCCGGGTTAACCACCACGCCGTTGCCGATCAGGCAGGTCACGCCGGCGTGAATAATGCCTGAGGGTACCAGGTGCAGCTTGTAGGTCTCGGCGCCGATGGTGATGGTGTGCCCGGCGTTGTCGCCGCCGCTGTAGCGCGCCACAATCTCGGCTTCGGCGGCCAGCAGGTCGGTGATGTGGCCTTTGCCCTCATCGCCCCACTGCGCGCCCACAATGATATTTAATGGCATGTCGTCCCTCCCGCAGCCATGCTGAAATAGTGTGTGAGTAAAACATCCTTATTATACCAGAAAGAAAAAGGGGGAAACGGCTTAGTAGCGGACGTTGACGAGCGTGCCCAGGGGCGCCCAGTTGAAAAGCCAGCCGGCGTCGGCCGTATTGACGTTGACGCAGCCGTGGCTCATGGGCGCGCCGAAGTTGTTGTGCCAGTAGGTTCCGTGGATGGCGTAACCCCGGTAGAAATACATCACGTAGGGCACATTTTCCAGATAGTAATTATAACCGAGCGCGTAGCCGTTCATCGTCTGGCTTTCATGCTTGATGTAGGTGCGAAACTGGCCGGTGACGGTCGGAGTCCGCCAGGTACCGCTGGAGATGAGCACGCTGAGCACGGGCGTGTCGCCTTCGTAAGCCACCAGCGTTTGCGCCGTCAGGTTTATGTCAATCCAGCGCTCGCCGGGCCCAACGCCCGCCGGGCGTGCTGCGGGCGCTGCGGCCGGGGCAGGCTCCGCGGTGGCCGTGGGCGCGAGCGTGGGGGTGGGAACGGGGGTGTCGGTGGGCGTGGGGGTTAAGGTCCAGGTGGGGCGCGGGTCGTGTGCGGCGTCGCGGGCGACGTTTTTCGCGCGCAGGTGGAAGGGGGTCGTGGTTGGGGTGGGGCTAAGGGCAACGGCCGTGACTACTGTGGCTGTGGGGGCTGGCGGCGTCTCGGTTGCCGTTTCCTGCGGCGGCGGAACCGCGGCGGCCATTTTGGCAGGCGCGGCCAGGCCGCTGTTGGACGGCAGCAGCATCCGGCCGTAAAAGCCGGTTACCACCAGCAGCAGAAGCAGCAGCAGGGCCAACACAGGGCGCAGGTGGGATCGCGTGGGGCGAGGTGGGGAAACGGCCGTTGCCGTCTTGCTTTGCGGCTGCCCGGCGGCCTGCACCCGCGCCTGGGCCCAGGCTAGCGCCTTCTGCACCGTCGGGTCGTGCGGGCGCAGGCGCGCGGCGCGCTGCACGTAGGCCAGAGCGATGTGGGGTGTGGTCGCGACGCTCGCCAGCAGCAGCCACGCCGCGTGGTTGCCGGCGTCCTGCTCAATGGCCTGCTCCAGCAGCCGGCGCGCGGTTTCCGCTTGTCCGGCTTGGATGGCCGTGCGGGCCTGGTGGAGGAGGTGGGAAGACATGGGATTGGCGATTGACGATTGACGATTGGCGATTG
>Ga0114946_10001520_pt1 | contig 15994 bp, 12 predicted proteins | sample WalLakDeSediment_FD_88676 | JGI IMG/M metagenome (GOLD analysis project Ga0114946, IMG submission 88676) | Lake sediment microbial communities from Walker lake, Nevada to study Microbial Dark Matter (Phase II) - Walker Lake 11/02/13 Deep Sediment | ecosystem: Environmental > Aquatic >... | reverse complement strand
ACATCAACGGCCATGACAAGCTCTTGACCATCATGCTGCCAGATAACGGCATGGTGTACTGCATCGCCGTGCGCCAGGTCAGCGGGTACCAGCAAAGCAATATTGCGGCTACCGGCTCTACCTTCAGCTATATGACCACCGGGAATGTCATCATCTACAACCCCGGCTATTGGGAACGCGACATCACTCTCGTTCCAATAGCAACGACGGCTCTGAATCCAGCCAATCTGGCCAGTGAGCACCGGCCTGCTTTGAATGAGACCAACCAGGAAAGCGCCTCCGTACGTTGGTCAGCGTTTCGCGATGACAACTTAACCGGTATATGGGATGCCAGCGAACCGGCCCTGGTTGGGGTAACCCTGCAGGGCGACGCCTACGGCCTGATCAGCGGCCTGGCGGACGGACCGCACAGCCTGGCTGTGAACGCTCCGGCGGGCTATGCGCCAGTGCACGGCGGCAGCCTGACCGTTTGGATGAACGGCGCAGACCTGAACCTGCCGCCGCTGGCTTTCCGCTTTAGCGGAGCGCTGGCAGGGCAGGCCTTCAGCGATGAGGACGGCGATGGCCGTTTATCCACCAACGAGAAGGGCTTGCCTGGCGTAAACATCAGCCTGACCGGGCCGGCTCAAGCCAGCGCCACAACCGGCAGGGATGGGCGCTTCACCTTACCGAACCTGCCAGATGGCGCCTATACCCTGACCATCAGCCCACCGGCTGGGTTCGCCAGCCTGCCCCCCCAAACCATAACGCTCAGCAATGGCGGATCGATCAGCCTGCCCTTACGGCCGTTGGCCCAGCTCTCAGGCACAATTTATGAGGATTGGGACGGAGACGGGCAGCGCAGCGGAGATGAACCGGCCGTGATTATGCCCATCACAATCAGAGTGGCAGGACTGGGTGAGACCCGTACAGCGCTCGGCGGCTTCCGCTTTTGGAACGCGCCCAACGGCAGTTATGTGGTAACGCCCCGCTGGTTGGCCACTGACCCGCTGGACTCCAGCGTCAGCGCGGCGCAGGGCGGGGCCATGGCGATCCCGGCCGTTCCGGCGCAGATGGTGCGCGGCGCGGCCTGGCTGGATTGGAACCGCGACGGCATCCGCCAGCCGTGGGAGGCGCCTCTGGCAGGTGTGAGCGTATCCTTAGATGGCACTCGCACGACTGTAACAGATCAAGATGGGCGCTACACCTTCTTCAAAGTAGCTCCCGGCCAGTACGCGCTGTCGGTTGATCTACCGGATGGATTACAGGTCGACATTCCACCTGTGAGTGTCACTGAAGGGCGCGGCGCTGCCGTCGGACTGCCGGTAACGGTGGGTTCCGGATACAGGATCAACCTGCCGTTCATCCGTAGATAATCAAAGCAATACGGCGCCTGAAATTACCCAAAAAACCGGTCTGGGCAGGGGGTATCCACCCCCCTGTCCAGACCGGTTTTAGATGTGAAGGTACCGAAAAATGGGGTATTGAGCGGACGAAGCCCGCTCAATACCCCATTTTTCGGACTTCTCATGCTTCAACTGCGTAACTCCTATTAATGACAAATCACTCGCAGGCGGTGGCAAACTAACCTGGCCGGCTGTTCAGCATTCTGATTTACAGGGTGAAATCCAGCATCGCCTTCCTCAAACCGATCGTATTTCCATACCGGACGTGCTCCACCCAGCGCCTGCACACCACGCGCTACGCGGTCACCAGCAACCCGGCGGATCTGGCTGCGTTCCAAGCTGAACTGACCAGACAGGCGAATGATTTCAGCGACCCACATCTGCGGGCTGTGTTTGTTGCGTGGGCAGGGGGCAAAAGCGCGCATTAAATGCGGTTTTTGCAGACAATTTGCAGACACCTCTCTGTTATCCTGGAATGGATGGCAGATGATTTAACTAACTACACATCCTATCTCGTACGTATGTGGCGGCACAGCCGCTCGGATAACCCCAGAGCGGCTGTTTGGCATGCCGAGGTAGAGCACATCCAGACCGGTCAGCGGCGCCGCTTCCTAGACCCCAACGACCTATGGTCATTTCTTAACCCACACAACCAAACAGGAGAGCAAGATGCACCCCCAACCTATAAAACCTGATCCACTCCCACACCGACCACAAGCCACTATTCACTGGCTACTGTTCACCATCCTGCTGTTGGTGGCCTCCCTGTTTCCACCGGCCGCGCCCGCCAACGCCGCCACCTACACCGTCACCAACACCAATGACAGCGGGGCGGGGTCACTGCGCCAGGCCATCCTGGACGCCAACGCCAATCCGGGGCTGGATACGATCACGTTTGCCATCGGCGCAAGCGGTAGCCAACAAACCATCCAACCAACGTCCGCCCTCCCCACCATCACCGGCCCCGTGACCATTGACGGCTGGAGCCAGGGCGGCAGCGGCTATACCGGCTCGCCCCTCATCGAGATCAACGGCGCCTCGGCGGGCGCTCAGGCCGTCGGTCTGACCCTCACCGGCGGAAGCAGCGTTGTGCGCGGGCTGGTGGTCAATGGCTTTGTGATCGGCGGCTTCGCCGGCGGCATCCGTCTGCAAACGGGCGGCGACAACTGGATTTACGGCAACTACATCGGCGTGAACTTTGCCGGGGATACCCGCGTTGCCAACACGCGCGGCATCTGGATTGACGGCGGCTCCAGTAATAACCGCATCGGCACCAATGCCGATGCGGTGGACGACGTCGCCGAGCGCAACGTCATCTCCGCCAACGTCGAGCAGAACATCTGGATTTACCAGCCCGCGACCACCGGCAACAAGATCATGGGCAACTATATTGGGCTGAATGCGGCGGGGACAGCGGCCGTGGGCACAAATAATCAAACGGTCGCCGCCGCCGGTATCCTGGTGCAGGAAGCCAGCTACACGATTATCGGCACCGACGGCGACGGGCAGGGGGACGCGCTGGAAGGTAACGTCATCAGCGGCAGCGTTCTCAACATCAACCTGACCGGAACAACCGATCTCAACGAGAGCCACCACAACCGCATCTCCGGCAACCTGATTGGCACGAATGCCAGCGGCACGGCCGGCGTGGGCATTCAGGCGGAAGGCGTGCGCGTCTACGTCGCTTACGATAACCTCATCGGCACGGATGGCGACGGCGTTTCCGACGAATTGGAAGGCAACCTGATTTCCGGCAACAGCGATTTCGGCGTCATGCTCCAGCAAACCGGGTCGCTGAACACCATTGTCGCCGGCAACAAAATCGGCACGGACATCAGCGGCATGGTGGCCATCCCCAACGGCACCTCCGGTTCACCCCGCGCCGGTATCGTGCTGGGCGGCTACGGCAACCGCATCGGCACCAACAGTGACGGCGTCTCCGACGATCTGGAACGCAACCTGATCTCTGGCAATGCCCTTGTGGCTACTTACGCCATCTACTTTAACAACCTGCCAAAACCCGACGCGCCGCCGACCATCATCGCCGGAAACTGGATGGGGGTGAACGCCACCGGCGTGGCAGCCATGCCTAACAATTATGGCATCGGCGGGACGTCGTACACCCCTGTCATCATCCGCGACAATGTCATCTCCGGTCACACCTATGAAGGCATCAGCACCCATTCGTCCAATATGCTGATTACCGGCAACTACATCGGCGTGGGTGCGGACGGCGTTACGCCGCTGGGCAATGGGCAGAACGGGCTTTTCCTATCGGGCAACGACAATATCATTGGCGGCACGGGACCGGGCGAAGCCAACATCATCGCCCACAATGGCACGGTGTCGGCCTTCTACAGCGGGGTGCGAGTGGGCAATACCGGCCTGGGCAACGCTATTCGGGGCAACCACATCTACGCCAACTCCCAACTGGGCATTGACCTGCGCTGGCCGGATGGCGTGAACCTGAACGATCTGGGCGACACAGATACCGGCGGGAACAACCTGCAAAACTTCCCGGTCATCAGCTTTGCAGACAGCGACCAGGATGGCATCACTGAGATTCAGGGATCGCTAAACAGCGCCCCCAACACCACCTTTACCCTGGACTTCTACTTCAGCGCGGTCGCCGACCCCAGCGGTTACGGTGAAGGCCAGGTTTACCTGGGCTCCGACCTGGTCACAACCGATGGCAGCGGCGATATAGTGTTCACATCCACGCTGAACGGCGTCGCCATTCCCCCAGGTCACTACGTCACGGCGACTGCCACCGATCCGGACGGCAACACCTCTGAGTTTTCCCAGGCTTTCGGCCCGGTCAATGGCTTTCTGGATACAGCAATCAACGGGTTGGCAGTGCAGGCTGATTCGCCCGTCGATGTCAACACGCCGGCTGCCTTCCTGGCCAGCGTCAGCGACGGTACAAATGTCGTTTTTGAGTGGGATTTCGGCGATGGGACCTTGGGCAGAGGCTCATCGATCACGCATGCATACGCAACTGCGCGAGCCTACACGGTTACCCTGACGGCCAGAAACAACAGCAGCAGCGCCACCGCCAGCGTCCTGGTCACCGTGCTGGAACCTGCCAACCCCAATATCAACGTTTACCTCCCAATGCTGGCAAGGTAAATACCTTGCAAATGTCATATTCGAAGCGATTTCCTGATTTTGGGGGTGAGTGGCGGGCGAATGCCCGCCACTCACCCCCAAAATCAGACTTCTCTTGATTAATGTGACATTGTCAAGTACACACGAGATTCAAAACCGCCCGGGAGAGATGACCCGGGCGGTTTGATTTATGGGTGAATCACAAGGATGCAAGGTTTGCCCAACCAGGCAGGCTGATTAACGTTCGAGCTTATATAACGAAATCCAGCAGCGCCTTCCTCAAGCCGATCGTATTGCCATGCCGGACATGCTCCACCCAGCCCTACAGGCTGGCAGAAACCTGCTCCAGAGGGATCTGCCCACTTTGATAGGCCCGCAACAGGAGACACAGCTTACGCCGGTAGTAGATCCCCTTTCGCCGTTTCAGGCGCCGCCTATGCGGAAATACCACAAAACCCAAAAACGGCATACCCTCGCTCACCGGCCGCGGGTGGGCTCCCGGATAGCTTGCTTCCAGCGCTACAGCATATAACTAAAATAACCGAAGAACATGTGTGCGTGGGGGGCATGCCCCCGCGCACACATGTTCTTCGAATTTTACCTGTGCGAAGGTTATTGCCTGAGCAGTTATCTTCTTACACTTGTTTGCTGAGAGGGATGAACAGACCAGCTGTGATCGCGCCGTAAATCAGATGACCCACCAGGCTCATCCACTGGTCGGGGCCGATCGCCAAAACCATCTGGCTCATGCCCAGCATCAAGGGCATCAGCACCAGGGCGCCCAACACCCACCAGATCACGCCGTACACCAGCCCGGCGACGATAGCAGAGCCCAACCCGGTCAGGAAGCGCGCCGCACCCAGGCCAAAAATAATTCCCAACAGCGCGCTGATGGCCATGTGCACGATGAACCCAACCAGGGCGCTTTCCGAGCCAACCAGCATGGCGACCATCGGTAGCATGCCCATCATGCCCATCAGCATGCCAAAGACCAGCCCACCGCCCAGCCCCGCCACTGCACCTGCGATCGCGAGTTTGGCCAGAGAGCTGTTTTGAAGATCTGAAGAAGTTGTAGTCGTCATGTTTTCCTCCGTTTGGTAGATAGAATAGGTTTTCTTTCCGATACCCTTATGGACGACCTAAACGGTCTAATTCTTACCACAATGGCCATGGCTTTCTCAAAATCGATTTGTCACTCCCCCGGCCCTGTATAGGACGGGGAGAAAACCGAAAATGGCATGCAGGCGTGCGAAATTCCGCACGCCTGCATGCCATTTTCGGAATACCTTCTCTTGAGAAATGACTGAATAACGGGTGCGCCACCTAGCACACTTGTTTTTCGGGTTGGCTACCCGCGCAGGCTTTGGCCTGAGCATCACCCATTCAGGTAAGAACATCAGCTCAAAACGCGTCTTAAGCTGTACAGGGGATTGGCATGTTAGGACGTATGCCCGATGCTACCATTCGAAGGAGTAATCATGAAGAAAATCCGCACTGCATTTGTTGTTATTGGGGCAGCATTATGGATCGTTTCCTGCGCCTCAGCTTCACCCTCTGAAAGCCCATCCGAACAGGACCCCGCCGGAGGCTCAGCAGCTAACACTCTGGCGCCCGATGTCCCTGATACTATCCCCTGGCCAGATTCCGGACGACCGTCCCAAGAGCTGGGAGAAACGACAGCCAGCCAGCCAGCTCCAGAGGACGATCCCCCGCCCATTCGTGCACTCTTTGACTTCAAGACCGACTTCAGCAAACACTCGATTCCTTATGGCGAAATTCTGTCCGGGGGGCCACCCAGGGATGGCATCCCGCCGGTGGACAACCCGAAGTTTATCAGCGTGGACCAGGCCGGAGAGTGGTTGCAACCGGTCGAGCCCGTCATCCTGGTACAGGTTGGAGATGACGCCCGCGCTTACCCGTTGCAAATCCTCACCTATCATGAAATCGTCAACGATACGGTCGACGGCCTGCCCCTGGCAGTTACCTTTTGTCCACTGTGTAATACCGCCATCGTCTTCGAGCGCATGCTGGAAGGACAGTTGCTCGACTTTGGCACAACCGGTCATCTGCGTTACAGCAACCTGATCATGTATGACCGGCAGACGGAAACCTGGTGGCAGCAGGCCAGCGGGGAGGCCATCGTCGGTGAATTACTGGGAGCCCGGCTCGAATATTACCCGGGCGCCATCATCGCCTGGGAAGAGTTCCGCTCCAGCTTTCCATCTGGGAAGGTGCTTTCGCGCGAGACCGGCTTCTCTCGTCCCTATGGACAGAACCCCTATATCGGCTACGACGATGTCAACAACCCGCCCTTCCTGTACCGCGGCCCAATCACACCAGGCGCTCTGCCGCCGGTAACCCGGGTGTTAACCGTAGATATGAACAACGAAGCGGTCGCCTACCCTTACGAAGTCCTGGCAGAAGCGCGGGTGGTTAACGACACGGTTGCTGGGGAAGATCTGGTCGTCATCTGGGAGCCAGGCACAGCTTCAGCCCTGGATACAGTCTCGATTGCGGACGGTCGTGATGTAGGGAGCGCCAACGCGTATTCTCGCCGGGTAGATGGCCAAATATTAACCTTCCGGTTCGAGGATGGCCGGATTGTCGATGAACAAACCGGGTCGGAATGGAACCTGCTAGGTATGGCGGTGAGCGGAGAGCTGGCGGGGAACCAGCTTGAATCTATGGTAGCTATCAACCATTTCTGGTTTTCATGGGCAGCTTTCAAGCCGGAGACTCGTATCTATAATCCATGAGACATTCTATTAGGTCATATAACACTTTAATGAGAAAGGGCTCTATGGGATTTGTCATGAAAGAGTACCGGATTGGGGGGTATGAGCGGGCGCATGTCCACTCACACCCCCCAATCCGGGGTTCCGCCACAGCGATTCCAATAGACCCTAAGAAAGGTTCGAAGTTACGAGCTTGATGCCAGGATGTCTTTGCCTTCTGAGACCGCTTCCGGACCGGGCTTGCGGTCCGAGATCCATCCCGCGATAACCCACCCTAATTGCCCCTCTTTTTCCCCGGTTCATGACAGGTATTACATTGGGTCAGCCCCTCATGGTTGACCTTCCAGGTGCTGGTGCTGGTATGGCAATCGGAGCACTGTCCGGGGTAATGGTCGGCGGGCGCGTCGCCGCTGTGGCAGGATCTGCAATCCGAGGCGCCATAAGCATCGTGGTTGAAATCAGCCGGAAGCCAGGCGCTGGTGCTGTGGCAGTTGGAGCATTGCCCGGTGAAATGGTACCTGGGTGCATCCGCGCTGTGGCAAGCAACGCAGTCCGTAGCCCCATAAGCAGCGTGATCGAAGGTTGCCGGCAGCCAGGCGCTGGTGCTGTGGCAGTTGGAGCATTGCCCGCTGAAATGGTTACTAGGTGCATCCGCGCTGTGGCAAGCAACGCAATCCGTCGCCCCATAGGCAGCGTGATCGAAGGTCGCCGGCAGCCAGGCGCTGGTGCTGTGGCAGTTGGAGCACTGCCCGGTAAAGTGATTACTGGGCGCGTCTCCGCTGTGACAGGCAACGCAATCCGTGGCCCCATAGGCAGCGTGATCGAAGGTCGCCGGCAGCCAGGCGCTGGTGCTGTGGCAGTTGGAGCATTGCCCGCTGAAATGATTGCTGGGTGCATCCGCGCTGTGGCAGGCAATGCAATCCGTGGCGTTCATAATGACATGATTGAAAACCGCCTCAGACCAGCTATTTGTATTGTGGCAAGAGGAACACAGCAGGGTATAGTGGCTGGCAGGGGCATCGTCCGTGTGGCAGGCGAAACAATTGGAGGTGTTAACCGCACTGTGGTCGAATTGGGCCGGTAGCCAGGCGCGGGTGTTATGGCACTTTGCACAGGAGGCGTTGTAGTGATCTTGCGGAATGACATTGCTGTGGCAGGTACTGCACTCCCTTGAGCCGAGGACATTGTGATTGAACTGTACCAATCCCCAATCGGAAGGAGTATGGCAATAGGAACATTGCAGGTTAAAGTGACCCGCGGGCTGATCTTGCTGGTGACAAAGCATGCAATCGGCCAGGGCGGGGCTGGAGTGGTTGACCCACACCGGCAACCAGGCAATCGGGTTGTGGCAGTTAGAGCATTCCAGCTGGTAGTGTCCCGGCGGGCTTTGCTGGCTATGGCAGCTAGAACAGGTCTGGTTCCCCATAAGCGTGTGAGCGAAATTCGCCGGAGACCAGCCCGTCACCGCATGGCAGGTTGAGCACTCTCCCGCATAATGACCGGCAGGTCTTTGATCGAGATGGCAGGTAGAGCATTCAAAAAACCCAAAGGCCAGATGGTCGACTTCCACCCAGCGCCAGTCTTCATAGCGGTGACATGCAGAACACTCAAACTCATAGTGGAATGCCGGCTGATCGCCTTGGTGACAGGGCGTACACGCACCGGCAAAATTATGGCAACTGCTGCAACGCCCATCCAGGACATGCGGGTCGAAGGGACGTTCACCGCTGACGACAGGCAGCACATCCTCCATCCAGGTACCCGCCAGGATATGGAATGGCAGTAAAGATGGCGAGGCGAATAAGCCGCTCGCCAGAGTGGAGCGCGTGGTATGTTCTGTACTGGCACCTTTCGCCGCCAGCCGGTTAATCACCTGCTCAAAGCTGGTCTGCAGATAATGATAGGTTTTGGGATACAAGAATGGCAAGTCGGGTAAATGCGCCAGAGTGCTCTGAGCAGCCTGGACGAGTTCGCGCAATTCAGCCCAGTAAGCGCGTCCCTCAGTCTCATCCAAAGCCAAAATGGCCGAGCTGGCCTCTTCAATTGCCTCTTCCAGATTTCTGGCAGCGATCGGTTCGAAAACGGTGCCCGCCTGACGCTGCAGATCAGTATGCCGGCGGTGAGCCAGATTGAGCAATAGCTCAATTTTTTGGCCATCATCCCCCGCCAATCGGACCTGGATGTCCTCAGCCCATTGCTGGAGAGGATAAATGGCTTGTCCAGGCCGGGCAGGACCGTAGGCTGCCCGGCCAATTCCCGCCCCAACCAGCGCCAGGATAAAAAGAACGGTTAAAGCGCTCACCAGGTAAATATTTCTGCTCTTCATTGGTTACTGGCCTCAATTCTTGCTTCAGAATTACCTGCCGGTGCTGGCATTTTCTTTATAAGCTATCCATTAATTACAGATAAGAAAATTATAATCTATTGTGAGTGAGGGATAAGAAAAAAGGTTGAATTCAAATAATTTGCCCCTGGCATTATTCCAATACAGCAATATAATACCCCCATCACCAGAGCGAATATTTCACTATCAGAAACAATATATACAGAGGAGGCACAATGAGCGTCTTGCGTCGCATTCTCGGTTTGCTGGTCATGATCACCGGAATCCTGGGATTGGTGATCAGCCTGGCTGGTTTGGTGGGCACCTGGATGGTAACACCCACTGTGGAGGTTTATGCCAATTCCACCATTGATACCCTGGTAGCCAGCGTCAGTACCAGCCAAATGGCTATGGACATCACCGAACAGGCCTTGGGCGCTACAGTAGACAGCGTGGATGCATTATCTGCCATGCTGGGCACCACGGCCGACTCAGTGCAGGATACCAAGCCCATGATCGAGCAAATCACCATCATCATGGGTGAAACGCTGCCATCCACAATGGAGTCTGCCACCGATTCGTTGAATACCGCCCAGGAGGCCGCCGTGGTGCTGGATAGCGCTATCAAGTCATTGGACACCTTCCGGTTCCTGTTGGGAAGCGCACCCCTGATAGGCGCCTTTGTGGAGCAGCCTGAGCAAATGTACAACCCGGAGGTGCCCCTGGCCGACTCGTTAGGTGAATTGGCCTCCACACTGGGAGACCTGCCGGACACATTCATCGAGATGTCGACCAGCCTGGATACGGCTGACGACAACCTGGAGTTGATCCAGGACAACCTGATCACCATGTCTGACAGCGTTGCGTTCATCTCCACCAGCCTGGGTGAATACAAGAGCATGGTTAACCAATCGCGCTCCTCTATGGATAACCTGACCGTCCTGCTCACCAATATCCAAAGCAATCTCGACACTATTCTGAACGGGGTCGCCATCGCTTTCAGCGCGTTTTTCTTCTGGCTGCTGGTAGCGCAGGTGGTGATCTTCAGCCAGGGTTGGGAGCTGTACCAGGGCACAGCCGGACGCATGGAAGGTGTTCCGGTTGAGCCAGTCCCCAGCGAACCGCCTGCTGAAGCCTGAGCTGGACAATCTCATAATTCGAGCCTTCCATGCGGTATTCGCATGATAGAATCTATACTATCCGTGTGGAAATTTTCCACAAATCTAATATCATAAGGGAGGCATTCTATGGCATTTACTCTAGATTCAACCTTCGGTGAAATTCTGGACAACCCCCAAGCCAAAGCTATTTTGGACCAATATATACCCGGCGCATCCAGCCATCCCATGGTAGCCATGGCTAAAGGCATGTCGCTCAAGATGATCTTGGGCTTTCCGCAAGCTGCCCAGCTCGGCCTGACTCAAGAAAAAGCTGAGGCAATCCTGGCTGAAATCAACAAGAAGATTTAAGCTATACTCACCTGGAGCGTGCGGATCCTTTCAATGGCTGCGCGCCCCTATCCACCAACCCAGACGCCCACCTGAGCGAGGAGAGGCACATCCCCTCGTCAGTGTGGGTGTTGTTTTTGTAGTCTTGAAACTATTCTCCAGCGAGGTTGGCACGCTGGTCTCATCTTGAATATTGGTTTTAGGCGCTATTGCAGTTGAGCGCCTTGTCCGCCAACAGAATGCTCGTAGCTCAATCACATGCTCTGAAGCAAACGCTGGTAAAGGCGTTCTGTCGAGTCCAGCGGCTCCATACCCAACTCTGCATCCAATACTTCTTTCAACTCCTGGTACTGCCGGACCAAACCAGCGCGATCTCCCATGCCAGCAAAGACCTGCATGGCCTGGCAGTGCAAGTCTTCGATCAGGTTATCCACTCGGAGCGCTCTTTGCAGCTGAAATTCCATAGGCCCATGATTGCACTCGGCCAGGCCTTTTCAGGTAGAATTACAACTAGCTGAAATCATACTTCCCGAAAAACGAGGTGAAATGACGCGCAAAACCCTTGGACATATTGAATTGATCTGGCGCTGCCCGCGCTGTGGGACCGTCAATCCCGGCCCTCAGCGCACCTGCCAGGGTTGTGGAGCAGCCCAACCGGCGGATGTAAAATTCGAACAACCGCTGGGAGCCGAGCTGATTCAAGAAGAGGCGATCGAAAAAGAAGCCGCCGCCGGGCCAGACATCCACTGCCCGTATTGCGGGACGCGTAATCCGGCTGGGGCTGAGGTTTGCCGCCAGTGTGGCGGAGATTTGGTGGAAGGTCAACAACGAGATGCCGGAACAGTATTGGGCGCTTATGAAGCTGCCCCGCCCCCAGAGATCGCCTGCCCTCGTTGCGGAACGCTCAATCCCAATAACGCCCTGCGCTGCAGCCAGTGCAGCGCTCCCCTGGCGCCAGAAACCGTCCAACCTGCCGCACCGGTTGCTGCCCCTGCCCCGCGCCGGGGCTTGAGCTGGGCCATGATCGCTGGCCTGCTGGGGTTGGTTGTGCTGTGCGGCATTATCATGGCTATGTTTGCCCGCGGCGCCCAAAGAGACGAGCTAATCGGCGTGGTAGAACAAGTTCGCTGGGAACGTGCGATCCCGATCGAAGCCCTGGTGGAGGTGGAATCCCAGGGCTGGCGCGACGAAATCCCCGCTAACGCCTCCATTGGGGTGTGCCGGCAGGCTTTCCGCTACGAGTCATCCGAACCAGAGCCGAACTCCGAGGAGGTATGCGGCACGCCCTATACGGTTGACCAGGGCAGCGGCTACGCCGAAGTGGTGCAAGATTGTGTGTACCGGGTTTATGCTGAAAGTTGCACCTACCAAGTGACCGAGTGGCGCGTAATCGACACACTGACGACCTCAGGGACGGATTACAACCCCCAGTGGCCGGCTGTCTCGCTGGCCGAGGGCCAGCGCCAGAGCCAGGAGTGGAATGAAACCTACACAATCTGGTTTGAGGCGGATGGCCAGCGCTATGCCTACCCTATCAGCGAATTAGAGGCCTTCCAGGGATTCCAACCTGGCAGCCAGTGGACTCTGCTGGTCAATGGTTTCGGAGACCTGGTTGGGGTCGAGAAATAGTAAATGTTACGCAAATGGCCCGGAGGGGGAAGCCTTTCGGCGATCTTGAGTTTCCTCCGCCTCCATTATCCCCGCTTTGGTATTGGAGGTGCATTGACTGTAACGGTCTGTATCCTCATCACTGCCTTTTCATACCAAGGGCGCGGCGGCGAATCCTATTCTCTTTTCAATCATTTTATTTCTGAATTGGGTGAAGCCGGGGTTTCCAGGCTGGGTTGGCTCTTCAATGCCGGTTTGGTAGCCGGTGGGCTGCTGTTCCTACCTTTCAGCCTGGGTCTGGGGCTGGCTTTGCCCGGCTGGTTATCCAAGCTGGGTGGTATTGCCGGTGTTGTGGCTGCCATCTCCTTGGCTGGTGTAGGGATCTTCCCTATGAATAACCTGGAGCCGCATATCACCGCAGCCATGACATATTTCCGCAGCGGTTTATTCACCGTGGTCCTGTTTGGCCTGGCCATCCAGCTTCAACCGAAAGGGCAGATTGTGCTCGATAAACGGGTAAACCTGGCCAGCCTGCTGGCAGTTGTTTGTTATGGGAGCTTCCTGTTCTATATGCAACTCCCTACCAAGCAAGCATCCAGCAACCTGGATTTGAGCTGGATGGTCTCCCGGCCTTCCATCTGGCTGCTGGCCATCCTGGAGTGGTCGATATTCTTCTCGACGATCTTGTGGTTCACTGTGATCGCACTGGGGCGGAAGAGATCGGCGGTTATCCCGCAATAGACCTGTGGGGGATTACCAGGAACAACACAAAAATTATACATATTAGGTGTTGACGGTTAGCTGCCAGAACACACGCGGCAGTGCAGGTCCAAATAGAGTGGAAAAACCTCGGTTTTATCTCCTGTGATAGAATGGGCATCTTCATTAGTCAAATATATAAGCCGACCAGCCTGAATCCTGGTCGTGCAGGAAAATCGTATGATCACGGACAAGCAGAAATTTATCATTGCACTGACCCTGTTCACCGTTTTGGCAGCAGCTCTGATCTATTGGGGAATTCCCTATATAGCCAATCTACTGCAAGCGCCGGAAGACCAGCAGGCGATCGGGTATCCTCCCGAGACGGCCAGAGCCAGAGTCATCGAAATCATCGAGGAAGGCGTTCTTCAAATGTATGAAACGCCTATGCCTTACCAGATCCTGCGCATCGAGATCCTGGAGGGTCCCTACCAGGGAATGCAAATGGAGCTCAACCTGGGCACAAACCAATTCCTCTCTGAAAACATGCGCACCCGGGCGGGCGAAACGATCCTGGTGATGATCAACCAGCGTGTGGATGACAACAGCACCTTCGTCACTTTCATTGATTTCGAGCGCCGGGCCTCTTTGTTGTGGTTATTCGCTGTCTTTGTTTTGGTCTCCGTTCTGATCAGCGGCTGGAAAGGTTTCCGCAGTCTGATCGGCATCCTGTTCAGCCTGGGGATCATCATCTTCTTCATCATTCCCCAAATCCTGGCCGGAAAGGACGCGGTGCTGGTCTCCATCCTGGGCTCGTTCATCTTCTTATCCGTCTCGATGTACCTGGTTTACGGCTGGACCTTAAAAACCCATTCAGCAGTGGCGGGCATCCTGATCGCACTGTTCATCACCGGACTGCTGTCGGCCTTTTTCATCGATTTCACCCGCCTGACCGGTTTTGGCGATGAAAATGCCATGTTCCTGGTTCAGCAAAATACCGCTCAAATCAACCTGCGCGGGCTGCTCTTAGCGGGCATGCTGATCGGCGCGCTGGGGGTATTAGATGACCTGGTCATCAGCCAGGCTTCGGCCGTGTTCGAGCTGCATTCTGCAAACTCTAAGCTCGATCTCAAGATCTTATTCCGCCGGGCCATGAATATCGGGCGCGATCACGTTGCCGCCACCGTAAATACATTGGTGTTGGCTTACGCAGGCGCTGCTCTACCGATGCTGCTGCTGTTCTCCATGAATAGCGGCGATTATGCACTGCTCTCCAATATGAGCATGGTGGCGGAGGAGATCGTGCGCACCCTGGTCGGCTCGATCGGTCTGTTCCTGTCCGTCCCGATCACGACCTTCCTGGCCTGCTTGCTGGCCTTGCACCATGATCGCCTGGGCTGGATTCGCCCCTTCTTGGGACCGGAGAACCAGTGGGATGTCCACTCAGCCCATTTTCACTAACACAGATTTCAGCGGAGCTCACAATAACGCTCAATGCGCCGGGCAATCACCGCCAGGCTGTCCTCCCAAAACTGGCTTTGGCGGATATCAATGCCAAACCGCTCGGCCAGATCTGCCGCTTTTCCTTCGCCGGTGGTCGCCAGGAGCTGCTGGTATTCAGGGATAAACTCAGCGCCGCGCTGCTGGTAAATAGCATATAAGCCATTCCCAAAAAGCAAGCCAAACGCGTAAGGAAAATTGTAAAAGGAAAGTTCGGGCCGGTAGTAATGCGGCTTCCAGGTCCACATATATTTGTGGAGGTAACGCTCATCCAACACATCCCCATAAGTAGCCAATTGGGCGCGCTGCATAATGTCACACAGATCGGCAGCCGACAGCTCAGACTTTTCGCGGCATTCAAAGACCTCTTTCTCAAATAGATAGCGCGAATAAATATCCACGATCACCTGTGTATCACCGATCAACCTCGTTTCGAGGATTGAGAGCTCTTCCTGGGGATCTTTTGTTTCGTTCAAGACCGCCTGCATCACAACTGTCTCGCACAGGATCGAGGCGGTTTCTGCCAGTGTCATCGGAGTTGCCTTTTGGAGCATGGTTTTACCGGCGCGATAGGCGCAGTGGTTATGGTAGGCGTGACCCAGCTCGTGCGCGATGGTGGAAACCTGGTCCAGTGAGCCATCAAAGTTGCACAGGATGCGCGACTCTTTGACAGCCGGAAGGCCTATGCAGAACGCCCCACCGCGCTTACCATCGCGCTGTTCGGCATCGATCCAGCGTTCTTCAAAGGCTTGTTTTGTAAAATCGGCCAGGTCTAGGGTGAAATTGGCGAAGTGGTCCACGATAAAATCGCGAGCTTCAGCATAGCTATAGGCTGTCGCGCTTGTTCCTAGCGGGGCATATAAATCCCACCAAGGCAGCTTTTCTTTGCCTAGCCGGTGCGCTTTGGTCTTCAAATACTTGCGAAAAACCGGGAATGAAGCTTGCATAGCCGCCAGCATGGCTTCCAGGGTAGGGCGGTCGATGCGTGCATCATCAATGGCGCTGTGCAGTGCATCCTGGCGTCCTCTGCGCTGATTGAGGACGGTCGCAGCACCCTTCACGCCATTAAGGCAGGCTGCCAGCGGCTCAGCCAGGGTTTCCAGCCCGGTCAGCTCAGCCTCATACGCCCGGCGGCGTACATCTTCATTTGCATGGGAATGCAAATTGATCAGCGCCGGTAGGGGCATT
>Ga0114946_10001518_pt1 | contig 16005 bp, 13 predicted proteins | sample WalLakDeSediment_FD_88676 | JGI IMG/M metagenome (GOLD analysis project Ga0114946, IMG submission 88676) | Lake sediment microbial communities from Walker lake, Nevada to study Microbial Dark Matter (Phase II) - Walker Lake 11/02/13 Deep Sediment | ecosystem: Environmental > Aquatic >... | reverse complement strand
GTTGCTAAAGAGCGCGTCTGAGTTCACCAGCCCCACGGGCACAATGGGCACGCCGGCGCGGCTGGCCAGGTAGGCGGCGCCATCCTTGGCCGGCTGCAGGTAGCCTACGTAGCTGCGCTGGCCTTCGGGCGCCAGTCCAAAGACCGCGCCGTTTTTCAGCGCGTTAAGCGCCTCGCCCAGGGCGCGCCGGTCGACTTCGCCGCGATTAATGTAGATGCCGCCCAGCCAGCCCATCAGCGGCCCGTAGAGCCAGTGATCTTGCCACTTTTCGCCGGCAAAGAAGCGCCACGCCAGCGGCGGAAAGGCAATGAGCAGAATGGGGGTGTCGGCCACGCTCATGTGGTTGACGGCCACCAGGTAGGGGCCGCCGGCGGGGATGTGCTCGCGCCCCGTGACCGTGAGGCGCGCCAGCAAAAGCTGGATCAGCTTCAAAACAGCGCGGGCAAAGCGGTAGCGTAACATTATCAGTTAATCCTACCAATCTGTTTTCTATTCATGCCCAAAATTGTACCACGATAAAATAGGAATTCCTGTTAAAATAAGAAACGCAGGAAGCCGCGCTTGTTCTGGAAAAATTGTGCAATGGCTGGCAGCAAGCCCGGCTTCTCCAGTTAAATGATGAATGAAAATCGTAGCCCGGACATCCTTGTCCGGGCGCGCATCGGGCAAGGATGCCCGATTTACGTAGGAGTGCGCAATGCAAGCAATTCTCGACAAACTGGGGCTGCAAGCGGTGAATGGCGGCGCCTGCAGCGGCCCGGAGGGCTGGCTGGACCTGGACGGCCCGCGCCTGACCTCAATCAATCCCACCACGGCCGAACCCATCGCCCAGGTCGTGCAGGCCACCCCCGCCGCCTATGACCAGGTGGCAGCCCAGGCGCAGGCCGCCTTCCGCCAGTGGCGCGAACTGCCCGCGCCCCGGCGCGGCCTGGTCGTGCGCGACATCGGCAGCGCGGTGCGGGAAAAACTGGAGCCGTTGGGCGAACTGATCAGCCTGGAGATGGGCAAGATTCGCGCCGAGGGCATCGGCGAAGTTCAGGAGATGATCGACATCTGCGACTTTGCCGTGGGTCTCTCGCGCCAGCTTTACGGGCTGACGCTGCCTTCGGAACGGCCGCAGCACCGCATGTTCGAGCAATGGCATCCCCTCGGCCCCATCGGCATCATCACCGCCTTCAACTTCCCCATCGCCGTCTGGTCGTGGAACGCCGCCATTGCCGCGGTGTGCGGCGACACAATGCTGTGGAAACCGTCGGAGCTGACCCCGTTAACGGCCGTGGCCATGCAGCACATCTGCAACCGGGTCATGGCCGACCACGGGCTCAGCGGCGTCTTCAACCTGGTTGTCGGCGGCCCCGAAATTGGGCGCAGCATCACCGCCGACCCGCGTCTGCCGCTCGTCTCCTTCACCGGCTCCGTCAAAACCGGCCGCGAAGTCGCCCAAACCGTCGCCGCCCGGCTGGGGCGCACGATTCTGGAACTCGGCGGCAACAACGCCATCCTCGTCGCCCCCGACGCCGACCTGGACCTGGCCGTGCGCGCGATTGTCTTTGGCGCGGTGGGCACCGCCGGCCAGCGCTGCACCACCACGCGCCGCCTCATCGTGCACCGCGACGTGGCCGGGCCGCTCATGAAGCGCCTCGTTGCGGCTTACTCCCAGGTGCTCATTGGCGATCCGCTCCAGGAGGGCACGCTTATGGGGCCGCTCGTCACGCAAAATGCCGTGGAGCAGATGCTGCAAGCCATTGCCCAGGCGCAGGCCGACGGAGGAACGCTGCTCACCGGCGGCAAGGCGCGCCCCGACATCGGCCCGCACTTCGTTGAGCCGGCGATCGTCCACATGCCGGCCCAAACGGCCATCGTGCAGACCGAGACGTTTGCGCCCATTCTTTACGTACTTGAATACGCGGAGCTGGACGAAGCGCTGGCGCTGCACAACGGCGTGCCCCAGGGTCTTTCCAGCGCCGTCTTCACCGACAGCCTGCGTACGGCCGAACGCTTCCTGAGCGTCGCCGGCTCCGACTGCGGCATTGCCAACGTCAACATCGGCACCTCCGGCGCGGAGATTGGCGGCGCGTTTGGCGGCGAAAAGGAGACCGGCGGCGGCCGCGAGTCCGGTTCCGACGCCTGGAAGGGCTACATGCGCCGGCAGACAAACACCATCAACTGGTCGCGCAGCCTGCCGCTGGCGCAGGGGATTCGATTTGAGTAAGATGCAAATTCGACTCTTTTGGTTGGCGACGGCCGTCATGCTCACCATCGCGTGCAGCGCAACGGCCGGCGCCCCGGTCGTCAACGGCGCCCCCGCGGCCGATCTACCCTGCGCCCTCTTCCCGACCGACAACGTCTGGAACACGCCCATCAACGATCTGCCGCTGCACCCTGACTCGGACGCCTACGTCGCCGCCATCGGCCGGGATGCCCCCGTCCACCCCGACTTCGGCTCCGGCGTCTGGCCGCCCGGCTCCAACAGCCCCATCGGCATCCCGTACGTCAACGTCCCCGGCGACCAGCCGCGCGTGGCGGTCAGCTTCGACTATGCCGACGAAAGCGACCCCGGCCCCTATCCCATTCCGCCCGACGCGCCCATTGAGGGCGGCCCCGACAGCCGCGGCGACCGCCACGTGCTGGTCGTCGATCGCGACAACTGCGTGCTCTACGAACTGTACGCCGCCTATCTCCAGCCGGATGGAACGTGGACGGCCGGGTCGGGCGCGATTTTCGACCTCCGCAGCCATGCCCTGCGCCCCGCGGGCTGGACCTCGGCCGACGCGGCCGGATTGCCGATATTGCCCGGCCTGGTGCGCTACGATGAGGTTGCGGCGGGCGAAATTCGCCACGCGCTGCGTTTCACCGCGCCGCAAACGCAGCGCGCTTACGTCTGGCCGGCGCGCCACTTCGCTTCCAGCCTGACTGATCCGCGCTATCCGCCCATGGGCCAGCGCTTCCGGCTGCGCGCCGACTTTGACGCCAGCGACTACGCGCCGGAGGTGCAGGTAATTGTGCGCGCCATGCAGCGCTACGGCGTCATCCTGGCCGACAACGGATCCCCCTGGTACCTCTCCGGCGCGCCCGACGCCCGCTGGGACAATGACGTACTGCGCCAACTACGTCGTCTGCGCGGCGCCGACTTCGAGGCGGTAGACGTCGCCGCGCTGATGATCCATCCCGACTCGGGGCAGGCGCGGCTCCCGGCGTTCCTCTATTTGTATTTGCCGGTTCTGCAAAGACCGGCCACAGCCGCGAAATATTGAGAAGATACGATTGCGCGTTGTTTGCGAACTCATGTAAACTAAGCCGATGAATGTACCACCGCTCGTCGAAGTCCAACTGTTGCCGACGCGCATCCGCGAAATTAAGCGCGATCCGCTCAACTTCATGCTCTGTCACCAGCAGCGCTATGGGGATTTCATCCATTATCCGCTGCGCGTGGCCAATGTTTTCCAGGCGACCCACCCGGCGATTATTCAGCATGTCTTGCAGACCAACAACCGCAACTACAGCAAGGACACGGTGCAGTACAACACCCTCTCGCGCATTACGGGGCGCGGGCTGCTCACCAGCGACGGCCGTGCCTGGCTCCAGCAGCGCCGTTTGGTCCAGCCCGCCTTCCACCGTACACGCCTGGAAGGGATGGCCGGCGTAATGCTGGAGGCGACGCAGGCCATGCTGCGGCGCTGGGAAGCCCACGCGCGCGCCGGGGAAGCAATCGACGTGGACGAGGAGATGATGCAGCTCACGCTCGAAATCGTCGGCCAGACCCTCTTCAGCATCGACCTGCGCACCGCCGCCCACGAACTCACTCAGGCCGTACTCACCACGCTCGACTACGTCGTCTACCGCGCCGGCGCCTTTATCGCGCCCCCGCTGAATTGGCCCACGCGGCGCAACCGCGGCGTGCGCGCCGCGCTGCGCCTGCTGGAGCGCACCATCTACACCACTATTGCCGACCGCCGCGCCAGCGGCGCCGACACGGGCGACGTGCTTTCGATGCTGCTGCACGCGCGCGATCCGGAGACGGGCGAAAGTATGTCGGATGCGCAAATTCGCGACCAGGTGATGACGCTGCTGATTGCCGGGCACGAGACGGTGGCCAGCGCGCTGACGTGGAGTTGGCGCCTGCTGGCCGTTCACCCGGAAACGCGCGCGCGGCTGGAAGCCGAACTGGACGCCGTTCTGGACGGGCGCCTGCCCACCGTGGCTGACCTGCCGGCGCTGCCCTACACGCGCGCCGTTTTCGAGGAGACGCTGCGCCTCTACCCGCCGGCCTGGCTAATCACGCGCCGCGCCGAGGGGGCTGACCAGATTGGGGAGGCGGCCATACCTGCCCGCGCCCTCTTCATCCTCAGCCCTTACGTCACCCAGCGCCATCCCGACTTCTGGCCCAATCCCCTGCACTTCGACCCGGCGCGCTTTCTCGACGGCGCCGGTCCGCCGGCCCGTTTCGCCTACATTCCCTTTGGCGGCGGACCGCGCCTCTGCATCGGCGACCAGTTTGCCCTGCTGGAGGCGCGCCTGATCCTCGCCGGCGTGGCGCAGCGCTTTCGCCTGCACTCGCTGCCCGGCCATCCCGTGCAGGTCGATGCGCTCGTCACCCTGCGCCCGCGCCACGGCCTGCTCATGACCCTAGAGACCCGCTAACCATCCTGCACACTTGCAAACCTGCAAACTTGCACACTTGCACACTTGCACACCCAAAAACCCTTATGGCCAACTTACCCCAACCCTTACAAGACATTGTGAACGATTTTAGCCTCTGCGTGGGCCAGGAGAAGCTGGAATACCTGCTGGAATTTGCCGCAAGCCTGGCGCCGCTGCCAGAGTGGCTGCATGCGCAGCGCGCCGGCATGCAGGAGGTGCACGAATGCATGACGCCCGTCTTTGTCTTTGCCGACCGGCAAGACGGCCGTCTCCGCTACCACTTTGATGTGCCCCCCGAAGCGCCCACCGTGCGCGGCTTTGCCGCCATCCTGCAGCAGGGTCTGAACGGGGCCACCCCCGCGCAGGTACAGGCCATCCCCAGCGATTTTTACCTGGAGATGGGGCTGCAAGCCGTCCTCAGCGGCCAGCGCCTCAACGGCATTGGCGCCATTCTGCGCCACATGCAGCGCATCGCCGCCGATGACTAGCGTGTAGATTCATTCTTCAATACGCACGCTGCCGCTGCCCACGTCGATGAACAACTCAACGCGGTTCGGGGCGTCGTCAAAGTTGGGCGTGACCCACACGCCCTCATCTGGTTTGCCGCCGCGAATTTGGGTGAACCGTTCCGGCAGGCGGAAACTGCCCGAGCCGCTCTGTACCTCTACACGCGTTTCCAGGGAGCGCGGTAGGGTCAGCGTCAGGCTGCCGCTGCCCCCTTTGATTTCGATGCGCTGCCGCCCGCCTTCAGGCAGGCTCAGCCTTGTAGCGCCTGAGCCTGCGTCGTAGGTGACGTCGTAGTTGCCGTCCGGCAAGGCCAGCGTCACGCTGCCGGAGCCGCCATCTAGCTTGAGCTGGGTTAGCTGCAAGGTGCGCAGGTTGAGATCCGCCGGACCTGAGCCGACATCCATGGTCAGACGCAGGGGAATGCGCCGGTTAAGGCCAATTTGCCAGGGCGCCATCTCGCCGGGCTGCGCCCAGTTGCGTGGGTCAAGCCAGAAGAGGCCGCTGCCGCCGGTGGCGTCAAGGGTGATGACGGCACGGCCGTTTTCCAGCCTCGTCGTAAAGAAAAGCTCGCCCGTATAGCTCACCGTCCCCGCAATCAGGTCGCTGCTATCCTCCAGCGCATAGACGCGCACGGACGGCGCGCCAAAATCAAGATCGATATTCGCTTCGTCTACCCCTGCCGCCGGGAAGGCGATGGTTTCGGTCTGCGCCTCAACGCTGACCGGCGCGGCGCCCAGGCCGCGCAGCGGGGTGTTCTCCACGTTGCCCAGCAGCGCCACGCCGAACACGCCTATCGCCAGCAGCCCGACCAGGGCGCTCAGCAAGCCGCCCAGCGGTCGCGGCGCTTGCTGCACAATCACGTTCACGCCCAGGAAAATCAGCAGCAGCGGCCACAAGTGCGCCGCGGCCCACCAGTTTAGCGTGGGCGCCAGACCTAGATTCCACAGTAAAAAGTAGACGCCAACGCTAATCAGCACAATAGGGCCAAAAAATGAAGGGTTGTGGCGTGCGTTGCGCACGCGCGTCGTTTGGACATGCGGTTTGTCAAACTTATTGCCTGATGGTTCGGACATAGAGCCAGCCTCCTGCAGGATTGGGGATTGCGGAATGCGGATTGCGGAATTTGAGGAATTGGCGCCAAGGATGGTGGCCCGTAATCTGGGCAATCTGCGCAATCTGTGCAATCCCTGTTTTCATCATTATCGTTTTTGAGTTGTCGATCGGTGGGAGGCCACGCGGCCCCCTCACTGACGCTATACGCACGACGCCTGGCGACGTTGCAGTCCGCTTGCTATCTGGCTTACTTTGGTCTAAAATCGCCGCTGCTCATATGATGATTAAGAACATGCTGAAGCGTTTCACGCGATAGCTTAAAGCCCAAATTTTCCCAACAAGAGGTTGTTTGAATGAAAGCATATCAGACTGGTCAAATACGTAATATTGCCCTTATTTCACATAACGGGGCCGGCAAGACGACCCTCATTGAACGGTTGCTGTTCGACACGGGTGTCCTCACGCGCATGGGCAGCGTGCAGGCCGGCACGGCCGCTATGGACTTCGAAGAGGAAGAGGTCACGCGCAACAGTTCCGTATCTGCCTCGCTCGCGCCCATCCAGTGGGACGGCCTGAAGCTGAACCTGATCGATACGCCCGGCTACCTGGAATTTATCGGTGAGGTGAACGCAGCCCTGAAGGTAGCCGACAGCGCCGTGGTGCTGGTGGAGGCCGTGGCCGGCGTTGAGGTAGGTACCGAAATCGTCTGGCAGGCGGCCGAGCGGCGTGGCGTACCGCGCCTCCTGGTGGTCAACAAGATGGACCGCGAGAACGTGCGCCTGGAGCGCGTGCGCAGCAGTATTGACGAGAATCTGGACGGCCGTTTCGTTAATCTCCAGCTCCCTATCGGCGAAGGTCCTGACTTCAAGGGCGTCGTTGACCTGATCCGCATGGAAGCGCGTCTGGGCGCCAAGGACGAACGCGGCCCCATCCCCGCCGACATGGCCGACGCCGTGGAAGAAGCGCGTCTGGAGCTGGTGGAAGCCGCCGCCGAAGGCGACGACGCGCTGATGGAAAAATATTTCGAAGAAGAAAACCTGAGCAACGACGAGATCGTGCGCGGGCTGAAGCAGGCGATGCTGCAAGGCGAAGTAACGCCGATTTTGTACTGCGCGCCGGAGCCGGGCATGGCCGTGAAGCCGCTGCTGGAGGTCTTTGCGACGCTACTGCCTGCGCCTAACGAGGCGCCGGTGGCGGCCGTGGACGCCAAGGGCGCAACGGTCATGCTGGAAGTCAGCGACGCCGGTCCGCTGGCGGCATTCGTGTTCAAGACGCGCGAGGACGCTTACGGCAAGACCAGCTTCATTCGCGTCTACAGCGGCGTCCTGGAGTCGGATAACCGTATCCACCACGCCGCGCTGATACCGGCTAAAACTGAGGACGACGAAGCGGAATTCCAGCTCAAAGGCGAGGTGCGCGTGGGCGGCTTGCAGGTTGTAACCGGCAAAGAGACCGAAGCCGTTGAGCGCCTGCATGCCGGCGACATCGGCAGCGTCATGAAGCTAGGTGATGCCAGCACCAACGACACGCTGTGCGACCGCGGCAAACCGCTGGCCATCGCCCCCATTGAGCAGCCCTACTCCATTGCTGCGGTAGCCATCCATCCTGTGGCGCAATCGGACGTAGCCAAGCTAAGCGCGTCGCTTAACCGGCTCGTTGAGGAGGATCTCACGCTGCACTGGTACACGGAGACGGCCACGCGCCAGACGATTTTGGCCGGCATGGGGGCCACGCACCTGGACATCGCCGTCAAGAAGGCCCAGTCCAAATTTGGCGTGCACTTCACCACCAGCACGCCCAAAGTGCCCTATCGCGAGACCATTACGCGCACGAGTTCGGCCGAATACACCCACAAGAAGCAAACCGGCGGCGCCGGGCAGTACGCGCGCGTCTTCCTGCGCGTGGAGTCGGCGGATGATAACGTGGACTTCGAGTTCGCTTCCGAAATCTTCGGCGGCGCGATTTCGCAGCCCTTTGTGGCGGCGACGGAAAAAGGCTGCCGCCAGGCGCTGGAAAACGGCGTGCTGGCCGGCTACCCGGTCGTAGGCGTGCGCGCCGTCGTTTACGACGGTAAAGAGCACCCGGTAGACTCTAAGGAAATCGCCTTTCAGATTGCCGGGCGCGAAGGCTTCAAGAAGGCCGTCATGGGCGCCGGCCCCGTGCTGCTGGAGCCTATTTACAGCGTGACGATTGTCGTCCCGGCCGACAACATGGGCGATATCCTGGGCGACCTGAACACGCGGCGCGCGCGCGTGCTGGGCATGGACCAGGAGGGCGCCAAGAGCGTCGTAAAGGCCGAGGTGCCGCTGGCCGAGATGCAGCGCTACGCGGCGGATTTACGCTCAATGACGCAGGGACGCGGCATGTTCAGCATGGCGTTTAAGGAATACGGCCGTGTTCCTGGCCACCTGCAGGAAGAGGTAGTGAACAAGCTGCGCAAAGAGGAAGAGGAACGCAGCTAACCATCTGCTGTTTTTGATCTTGCTGCTGCCGGGCGGGCTGCCCGGCCTGCTGCCCTACGCGCTGCTGTGGATCATCATCCCGCGCGCGTGAAGATGACGCGGCCCTGACGGGATTCGCCGAATCCGTCAGCTTTCTGGATCAAGACCTGGTAGATTTATGAAAATCTGCCAGGTCTTTTGCTATCATGGAGGGTTTGCCCGTATGTTGATTTTAGCCTTTTTGTTGGCCGGTGCGCTGCTGGGCTGGCGTTTGCGCTATCGCCGACGCTGGCTGCATGCCGCCGACCGCGCCACGACGACGGCCGTATTTCTGCTCATCTTCTTGCTGGGTTTCTCCGTAGGGGGCAACGATGCGGCGATGGCCGCGCTGGGCAGTCTGGGCGCCCAGGCGCTGGCGCTCAGTCTGGGAGCCCTGACCGGCAGCGTGTTGCTGGTGTGGTTGGTGGAGCGCTGGTGGTTGCCAACGACCGAAACCGATGAAAAGTAGCCTGCTCATCCTGGCCTGTTTCCTGGCCGGCCTGCTCGGCGGCGCCCTAGGCCGGGTGCCCGCGAATTGGTCGATTGAAACCCTGACGCTGGCGGCGCTCTACGCGCTGCTTTTTCTGGTGGGCATTGGCGTGGGCGGCAGCGGCGGCGCGTGGCCCATGCTGCGGCGCGCCGGCGCGCGCATCCTGCTCGTGCCGCTGGGCGTGGTAGTGGGGACGCTGCTGGGCACGGCCGTTGTCGCGGCCTTCTTGCCTGGCGTGGGGCTGCGCGAAGGGCTGGCGGTCGGCGCCGGCTTTGGCTACTACAGCCTCTCTAGCGTCATCATCGGCCAACTGCGCGGCGAAATGCTGGGCGTCGTGGCGCTGTTGGCCAACATCATGCGCGAGATGTTCACGCTGCTGGCGACGCCGCTGCTGGCGCGCCGTGTGGGCCGGCTGGCGCCCATCGCCGCCGGGGGCGCCACGGCCATGGATACCACCCTGCCGATCATTACGCGCTTCAGCGGCAACCGCTACGGCGTAATTGCCGTCTTCAGCGGGCTGGCGCTGACCGTGCTGGTCCCCTTCCTGGTGACGCTGATTTTAACTGCGGGCATCTAAAGGTTGCCCTGGGATTTAGCCGGCCGGCGGCGCCTGGTAAAAGGCCCTGACGCGCGCCTGCAGCGCGGCTTCCGCGCGGTAGGCGGGGTTATCGAACAGCGTCTGTACCTCCGCCGGGCTGCGCTGCTGTGCGGGCCACGGATTGGCGCTTGCCAGACGCAGCGCCAGCCGCGCCGCCAGCACGGCCGCCTCGCGCATGCCGCGCAGCTCCGTCTTGTCCAGCGTGTCGTGCTGCGTGTGGCCGTAGCCGCGGCCGCTGATGTCGGGCTCCGCGCTGCCGATGGCGCCCGTTGGTACCCCCGCCAGCAGGAAGGGATAATGGTCGGAGTGCGCGTTGACCGACTGGGCCACGCGGAAAGGCAGCGCCATCTCCTGGCTCCACTGCTCAAACAGCGGGGCCAGCGCCGGCCACTCGTTGAGCACAATGTCTTTCTGCGCTATGGCGCCGGCCATGTCCATGTTGAGGTAAAAGCGCAGGTTGGGCAGGGCGTCCGCGTGGCGCGCGACGTGCTGCGTCGAGCCGATCAGGCCGATTTCTTCCACGCCCCACAGCGCAAAGCGCACGGTGCGCGGCAGGTTCGGCGCGTAAGCAGCCAGCACGCGCGCCGCTTCCAGCACGGCCACCGTGCCGGAAGCCGGATCGGCGGCGCCCTGGGAAATGTCGTGGCCGTCGTAGTGGCAACCGAGCATAATGACCTCTTCCGGGCGGTCTTTGCCGGGCAGATCAGCGATGACGTTCCAGGAGACCATCGGCTCGACCACGTCGCTGCTGCTGATGCGCACGCGCGCCTCGCCGTGGCGGCGAATGAGGCGCTGCAGGAAGGCGCCGTCCTCATAACTCAAAGAGATGCCGGGCACGGCCGCCGCGCCGCCGTGATCTGGCCCGATGCCGCCGGTGACGGGTCCCAGGCCAGGATAGTGGTTGACAAAGATGAAGCCGGTGGCGCCAGCCAGGAGGGCACGGCCGTATTTCTCCAACCGATGAATCCAACGCCGGCCGCCTTTGGGATTGGTCTTGCTGGTGACCAGCACAATGTTGCCGGCGATCTCAGCCGCGCGCGCCTCAAAATCGTCCGGCGCGCCGTCGCCCATGTCCACCAGCGCACCTTCCAGCACCGCCGGCGGCGAGTGGGGCAGCGTAATGCAGGGCAGCGCCTTGTGCACCGGGCTGAGAATTTCGCACTGGGCCACGCCGCGCCGCCAGCCGACGTACTCGATTGGCTCCAGGTGCACGTTGTGCAGGCCGTAGCTTGCCAGCCTGGCCTGCATGAATTCGGCGGCCTGGCGCTCGCTGGGCGTGCCGCCAAAGCGCGAGCCGAACTCATCGCACAGCACGCTCAGGTTGTGCATGAGTTCATTTGACGTGTAAACGTCGCCGACAATTTGCCGGTCAACAGATAAAAAGGGGTTAGTAGACATTTAGTTTCCTTTGGTTGAGCGGTCGCTTAGTCACATGGTTAACTGAGACGCCCGTGGGCGCGGTCAGGAGACCGCCCCCGAGCCGGGCTGCCTGGTTGCCCGGTTACCCGGTTACCTATCCGTGGGCAGGGGGACGCCGGGCAGGGTAAAGATGAACTCGCTGCCGCCTGAGGGGGTGTTTGCCACCCAGATACGGCCGTTGTGCGCCTCCACGGCCAGTTTGCAAAAAGTCAGCCCCAGGCCGGTACCGCGTACCTGCGCGCCGCCCTCGTTTGTGCGCATAAAGCGCTCAAAAATCTGGTCGCGGTAGGCGGCCGGAATGCCGGGGCCGGTATCGCGAATGCGACAGCGCACGCCGGGCGCACGCTGCGCGTCTACCGGCGGCTCTGTTTCCAGCAGGCAGGTGACACGGCCGTTACGGGGCGTAAATTTCAGCGCATTGTCCAACAGGTTCACCAGCACGCGGCGGATCATATCCGCGTCAGCCCAGGCCTCGGGCAAGGCGGAGGCCGCCTCCAGCGCCAGGTGGATCTGGCGGTGGCCGGCCAGCACGCGCAGCCGGTAGATGACGTCGGCCGCGATGGCGTGCAGGTCAACGGCTTCGACTTCGGCCACAATCTGGCCGGCCTCCATGCGGTTGATGTCCATCAGCGAATCAACCATGTCCAGCATGTCGTAGCTGCCCTGTTTCACGTCTTGCACGATATCGCCCACAATCTCCAGGTCGGCCGGGCGCTCTTCTGCGGTCAGGAGGCTTTCCACCAGGCTCATGTTGCTGATGAAGGTCGTGATAGGGTTGCGCAGGTCGTGGACGATCATGCGCGTCAGGTCGGTGCGCTGCTGGGCGAGTTCATACTCTTCGGTGACGTCGCGCAACAGCATCAAAAAACCGAGCACCTGGTGCGGTCCACCCAGCACGGGGGCTTCGGCCCGTTCCATGAAACGGCGTTTGCTGGGCTGGCTGCCGTCTGTGGCGGTGGGGTTGACCCGGTAGGTCACGCGCAGCGCTTCCGGGGCCTGCCCGCTGCGCAGCAGCGCCAGCAGTCCGGATAATTCGTCGGCCGTATAGCCCAATGGCTGCGCGGCGGCGGCAACGTCCAGCGGCTGGTCGTACAGGGCGGCGGCGGACTGCGCGAGAAGCTGAGCGGCCATCGTGTTGACAAGCACGATACGGCCGGCCGTGTCAACCATCAGCACCCCATCGACCATGGTGTCCAGCAGCGCCTGCAACTGCTGCAAGCGCTGCGCCAGCGCTGCGTCCGTCAGGTTGTAGAGCCGCACCGTTTCGCTATACAGACGCGCATTTTGGATGGCGGCGCTGGCCTGGCCGGCCACGGCAAGCAGCACCTCGCGGCTCCAGCGGCTGAAGGGTTGGCCGTTTTCCAAACGTTGTAGCGCCAGCACGCCGGTCGTGCGCTCGCCTGTTTGAATGGGGACGCCCAACCAGGCCACGGGACGCGGCCGCGGCGGCTGCAAGCTGTGGCGCGCGGCGAAGTGCATGTTTTGGCTGTCTAGTTCCAGCAGGCGGCCGTGTTGGCCTACCCAACGCAAAAAATCATCCGGCTGCGTGTTCTGCGCGCCCCGCATTCGCGTCGCCAGGTCGGGCGGTAGGGGCATCGTCTGCCAGCCACCGTCGTCGTTGCGCAGAGCGATGGTGTAGCGGTCAGCCGGAATGAGTTCAACCATTTTGCGGTAGGTACGCGCGATCACTTCGGGCAGCTCCAGCGTCTCGCGCAGGGACGCGCCCACGCTGTTGAGCGCCGCGAATTGGGCCAGCCGCTGGCCAAGCACGTAGCTGCGCTGCCACGAGAGCCAGACGAGCGCGCTGACAAACATCACGCTGACGCTGAAAATAACGAAGATGGGCAGCCCGCCCAGCGCGTAGGAAGCGGCCCCGTAAAGGGCCAGCGGCTGGGCCAGCAAGCCGGCGCTCAGCACGGACAGAGCGTGTTCCTGGAAGAAATGGGAGGCCGGTTGGCGGTTGAGGAGCCACGCCAACAACGTCAGCAGGAAGTAGGCGCCGCCGTAGGCCGCCGCGAGGAGGCCGAAGTTGATCAGGCTGGCGGCGGCGAAGCTGCCCAGCGGCAGGTTAGCGGCAAGTTGGGGATAGACCAGGGCGGCGGCCCCCAGCGCCAGCAGGCGGATAACGGCCGTCGCCAGCCGTTGGCGCCAGGTCGGGCGCGGCAGGTTGATGTATTCCCACATCCCCGCCCACAGCGGGCGCGCCAGTTCGGCCAGCACGAGACTGGCGGCGGTGAGAATGACGGCCGTTTCCACTCCCAGCAGCAGTAGACTAGTTAACGAGACAATGGGGACCAGGCTGACCGCGCCCTGCGCCGCCGGCAGGCTGAAGTTGACCGTGATAATGGTCAGCAGCGCCAGCAAAATGAGCTGCGGCGCCTCGCGCCGCTGCGTGGCGGCCCAGATGGCCAGCAGCAGCACCACAAAAAGCAGCAGCCATTGGCCAATGCGCATGAGTCGGGGATATTTGCGCCAGCTTCGGGAGCGAAATAGTTTCAACATAGGTAAACGATTTGCCGGCTGCCCGTGTAATCAATCGGTATAGCCGGATTGAGTTTAACACGTTTTAGGCTGAGGTGCGATGCACTTCAAAAGTGCGTCGCGCCTGCAGAAGCGCTATACTCGCGTTTGATGCGCAAGATTGTTTGGTTAAGCCTGCTGTGGCTGCTGTTGAGCGGCTGTGGTTTACAGGAAGAGAATTTGTCCGCGCCGCCGCCGCCCATGCCTACGCCGACGCCGACGCTGCCGATTGGGGTGACGCTAGTGACGCGCGCGCCGCCGACGGCCGTTGTCGTGCAGACGACCCCCACGCCGTTTCCCAGCGCGACTCCCACGCCATCCCCCACGCCGCTGACCTACGTCGTCGCCGAAGGGGACACGCTGCTGGACATTGCGCTGGCGCGCGGCTACACCCTGGCGGACATCGAGGCGGTCAATCCCGGCCTCAACCCCGACTTTTTGCAGATTGGCCAGCTGTTGGCGCTGCCGCCGCCGCCCACGCCCCTGGCGCAAGCGGCGGTGGGTACGCCGGTTCCCATCCAGGTACGCGTAGCGCAGATTAATGGCTACCGGACGCCGGTGGAGAGCTTGTGGCTGCTGGGCGTGGTGGTGAACGAGGGCGACTTGCCGGTTGAAAATGTGCGGGTGGAGATTGGCCTACAAAACGCGGCGGGTGAGACGCTGATTACGGCCCAGGCCTGGGCCGCAACGGCCGTGATACTGCCGGGGGCGAGCGCGCCGTTTGGCGCGCTGCTGCCGGAAGCGCCGGCGACGGCCGTCCAGCCTTTCGTGGCGGCAATTATCGGCGGCGGGACGGTGACCGACCTGGGATCGCGCTACCTGGAGCTGGCGGTGCTGGACACGGCCGTAGCGCCGGATGGCGAGCGGGTGCAAATCAGCGGGCAGGTGGTGAACGAGGGTGGGGAAACGGCCGTGCAGATTCTGCTCAGCGCCGCGCTCTATGACGGCGAGGGCCGCATCGTCGGCTTTCAGCAGGCCGCGCTGGAGGGGCCGCTGGCGCCTGCCGCGCGCGCGCCCTTCAGCCTCGGCGCCGCGCCGCCCGGCGGCGCGGCCATAAGGGCCGTCGTCACCGCGCAGGGGCTGCGCGCCGCGGAGTAAAATAGCCCACGCCTCGCCGTACTAGCGGCGGCTGCGGTGAACCGTGTAGACGCCGGCCAGCACGGCGATACCCCCCACGATCTGCCACGGCGAGAGCGTTTCGCCCAGCAGCGGGATGGCAAAGAGCGCCGTCAGCACCGGCTGGCCCAACATCGTCGGCGCCACGAGCGAGGCAGGCAGGTAGCCGAGGGCGTAGTTGATGGCTAATTGGCCCCCCACCTGCACCACCAACCCCAGCGCCAGGAAGTTCAAATACGTCGCCGTCGTGTAGCCCGTGAGCGGCTGGCCTAACACGAGGGCAAAAAGCAGCAGCAGGAGCGTCGCGCTGGCGCCCGCCAGCCAAAACGACGTCAGCGTATCAAGCGCGCGCCGGCTGCGCTGCGTGACCAGGAAGTAGCCGCCATAGAAGATGCCCGCCAGCAGCCCGAAAAAGGTACCCAACCCCACGTCGTTGAGCGCGTCCTGCCCTAAAACAATAGCCGCGCCGCTCAGCGCCAGCAGCAGCCCCAGCCAGAAGCGCCGGGTCAAGCGCTCGCGGAAAAAGAGCAGCGCGCCCAGGCCGACCCACAGCGGTGCGGTGTTGCCCATCAGCGTCGGGTTGGTGGCGCCGCTCAGCAAGACGCCGGTATTCCAGAAGATCAGGTCGGCGGCAAAGAAGAGGCCGCCGGCCAGCGCAATCAGCAGCTCGCGGCGGGGGAGCGCGCCCTGCCGCCGCAAGCCACGGATAAAGAGGGGCGCCAGCACAATCACGGCAATCGCCATGCGGTAGAAGCCGTTGACGGCGCCCGGCGCGTTGGCCCAACGTACAAAAATGGCTGAGAGGCCGATGCCGAGCAGTCCGATAGCCAGCGCCAGGTAGGCGCGCGCGTGCGGGTTAGGAGTAGATGGCGTCATGGGGGAGAAGCTTAGCGCGTGGAGAGTGGGAAAGCAAGTAGCGGGTGGCGAGTGGCACGTGGCGCGCGCGGCGGTAGGACTTGACGGCCGTTTTCGGCTGGCGGACAATTGGCGCTCTTATGAGAAACTTGCTTAAAGTGGGGCTGGTGAGCCTGTTTATCTTTTTGGCCGTTTTGGCGGGATGGCTGCTGTGGCAGGCGCGCGCGGACGCGCTGCCGCCCGCTGCGCAGTTGGCGGCCCAGCCGTCCATCGTTCAGCCTACCAATCCGCCGACTATTCGGCCGACGCGTGCGCCAACGGACAGT
>Ga0114946_10001517_pt1 | contig 16009 bp, 11 predicted proteins | sample WalLakDeSediment_FD_88676 | JGI IMG/M metagenome (GOLD analysis project Ga0114946, IMG submission 88676) | Lake sediment microbial communities from Walker lake, Nevada to study Microbial Dark Matter (Phase II) - Walker Lake 11/02/13 Deep Sediment | ecosystem: Environmental > Aquatic >... | reverse complement strand
CCGGCAGTGGCGGATGGCCGATGACGCTGGCGCTGACCCCCGACGGGCGCCCGTGGTACGCCGGCACCTACTTTCCCCCCGACGACCGCTTCGGACGACCCTCCTTCCGGCGGGTCCTGAGCGCGCTGACGGACGCCTGGCGCGAGCGGCGAGCCGAGGTGGAGCGCGCCGCCGACGAGGTCGCCGCGGCGCTCGCGCGCCTCGAGGGCGGCACGCCGCCCAGGGCAGCCGCCGCTGATGCGGCAGCCGCCGCTGATGCGGCAGCCGCCGCTGGCGCGGCAGCCGCCGCTGGCGCGGCGGGCGCCGTCCAGGTGACGCCCGCGCCGGACACGCGGCCGAGCGCGCGGCTGGCGGAGGCCGAGCCGCTGGTGCTGCAGGCCCTCCAGGCGACCTACGACGCGGCACGCGGCGGCTTCGGCGACGCGCCGAAGTTCCCGCCCCACGCGGCGCTGCGGTGGCTCGAGCTGGTGCCAGGAGACGCCGCGGAGGCGATGCGCCACCGCACCCTGCGCGCGATCGTCGACGGCGGTGTCACCGACCAGCTCGGCGGCGCACTCCACCGCTACGCGGTCGACGGCGGGTGGGCGGTGCCCCACTTCGAGGTCATGCTCGTCGACCAGGCGCAGATGCTGCCGCGCCTGGCGCGGGCGGCGTCCGAGTCGGGCGACGCCCGTCTCGCCTGGGGCGCGACGGCGATGCTCGGGGCGCTGGAGCGCGACCTGCTGCGCGACGACGCCCTCTTCGCCACGGGGCTCGATGCGGAGGCCGGTGGCGTCGAGGGTGGCTTCCACACCTGGACCCCGGAGGAACTCGCGCGCGCGCTGCCCGCGGGCGACGACGCCGAGGTCGCGGCCCGCCTGTTTGGCGTCGCGGCGGTGGGCCCGCTGGAGGGCCGCTCGGTGCTCGCCTGGAACGGTCACGACGACGGCGGCGGGCCCGGCGAGGTGGACGCCGACCGGGTCGCGTCGCTGCGGGTTCACCTGCTGCGTGCCCGCTCCGAGCGGCCGCGCCCGCGCCGGGACGACCCCGCCATCACCGCCTACGTCGGCCTCATGCTGCGCGGGCTGCTCGAGGCGGCCGACCACCTGCGGCCTTCCGACGCCGGGCGCGCGCACGCACTCGCGGTCGCGGCCGCCGACGCCCTGTGGGCGCACGCCTGGGACGGGCGTCGATTGCGACGCCTGGTCGACGCTCCGGCCGGCGACCCGGAGCACGGCATCGCGCTGCTCGACGACCAGGTGCACGCGGGCCTCGCCTGCCTCGCCCTGTATCGGGCGACCGGCGACCGCCGTCACCTGGCGCAGGCCCTCGACCTGGCGGCGGTCGTTGCGCAGGACTACGCGCTGCCCTACGGCGGTTTCGCCACCGTGCCGCGTGACGCCGCGGTACCCCTGGTGCGAGCGCGCGACGGCCTCGACGGCGCGACCCCGGCGGCGGAACCGGCGGCGGCGCTGCTCCTCGCCCACGCCGCTGCCTGGACGGAGCGCGACGACTGGCGGGCGGCGGCCGAGGCCGCGCTGGCCGGGGTCGCGGCCCTGGCCCGTACCGCGCCGACCGCGGCGGTCTCCGCGCTGATCGCCGCCCGTGGCCTGCGTCGGCCGCCCCATCAGGTCGTGGTCGTCGGCCCCGCCGACGACGCGCGGACGGCGGCGCTGATCGGGGCCGCCCGCGCCCACCCCGGCGAACCCTGCGTGCTCCGCAGCGACGGTCCCGAGGACCCGTGGGCCGAGCGGATCCCGTGGCTCGCCGGCCGCGGCGCGGTCGACGGACGGCCCACCGCCTACGCCTGCGCCGCCGGCACCTGCCGCCTGCCGGTGCACGCGCCCGACGAGCTGGTCCACGAGCTTGCCGCGCTGGACGCAGCGCGCACGCTCGAAGGAGCGCGCACGCTCGACGCGGGCGGCTGAGAGGGCGGCGCGTGGGCTGGCGGTGGGTGGTCGGGGGTCCCGGCGCCGGCAAGACCGAGCGCGCGGTGGCCGATGCCCGGCGCGCGGCCGCCGAGGGCCGCCGCGTCGCCTGGATCGGCCTGCCCGCGCAGCGCGACCAGGTCCTGCGGCGGTTGGTCGCCGCCGGGCCGCTGCTGGGGGTCGAGTTCCTCACCTTCCAGCAACTCGCGCTGCTCCAGCTCGGCCGCGCGGGGCGGCTGCGGCCGCAGATCCTCGCCACCGCAAGGCTGGCGCTGGTGGCCGAGGCGCTCGCGGAGCGCTTCGGGGCGCTGCCCACGCCTGGCGAGGCCGGCCTCTTCACCCGGGCCATCGCCGAGGCCAAGCGCCACGGTAACGACCCCGACCGGATGTCGGCGCTCGCGGCCCGGCCAGACGGCGGCGCGGGCGAGACCGCGCGGCTGGCCGAGGTCTTCGCCGGCTACGAGCGCCTGAAGGGGGAGGCATGGGACGACGACGACGTGCGGGCGTCGGCCCAGGCGGCGGCGCGCGCCGTTCCCAGCGAGACGCTGCGCGGCTGGCTGCCGGCCGACCTGCTGGTCGTGGACGGCTGGCGCGAGGTGCCGCCGGCCGACCTCGCGTGGCTGCGGGCGGTCGCCGAGGCCGCCGATGTGGTCGTGACGTCGGCGGCCGAACCGCCCGCCGGTTGGGTCGAGCCGGCGACGCTCGAGCGGCTCGCCGATCGCCCCGTCACGCTCGACGCATGGCGCTTCGCCAACCCCGTCGCCGAGGTGCGTTGGGTGCTGCGTGCGGTGGCGCGCGACCTGGCCGAGGGACTCGACCCGCGCGACCTCGCCGTCATCGCGCCGCCCGGCGCGGCCCGCGCGCTGGAGGCGCTGGCCGGTGAGTTCGGCGTCGCCCTGGCCGACGAGGCGCCCCGCGCGCTGGTCGACCTGCCGTTCGGCCGCGTGCTGGTCGACCTGCTCGAACTCCCAGAGCACCCGACCGCCGGTCGCCTGCTCGCGGTGCCCGCCTTGGTCGAGCTCGGCCGGCGGGCGCTCGCCGAGGGCCTGACGGGTCGGGAGGCCATCGGCCGTGTGGCCGCGGACGCCGGACTGGCGACCGAATGGCAGGACTGGCTGGCGGCCCTGACGCCGGCGGAGGACACGCTCGCGTGGGCGCGCGAGGTGGTCGCGCTGGCGGCCGACCTGATGCCGGGGTCGGGGCACCCGACCGCGGCGGCCGCCGGCCCGACGGCTTTCGTCGGCCCGGTTGCGCGCGCCCAGGAGGCCGCGCTGCGGCGGGCTCAGGAGGCGGCGCGGCTCGCGTCCGGCGAGGGCTTCCGCGCCTGGTGGATGGCGCTGTTGCGCGCCTCGAGCCTGCGGGAGCGGCCGCGTCCCGGCGTGGCCTTGATCGAGCCGCGACGTGCCGCCGGGCGCCGCTTCCGCCGTGCCTACCTCGTCGGCGTGGTCGCCGGCGCCTACGACCTCGGCGAGCGCGAGGACTACTTCGTGCCCGAGGAGGCGCGCGTGCCGTTGGCGGCGCTCAACGGCGCGACCGACGCCGGCCTGCCGCGCCGCCATCGTGGACTCGACGCCGCCTGGCGGGCCGAGCTGCGCGCGCGGGCCGACCACGTGACCGTCACCCACGCGGACGCCGACCGCGGCGGTCCGCTGCGCGCCGACGAGGCACTCCTGGGCGCGGCGCGCGGCGCCACGCCTCCGGATCTCCCCAGCGCGAGCGCGCTCGAGGCGCTCGCGGCCGCGCCGTTCGACGCGCCGGGCGCCAGCGAGCCCGGCGGACCGACGACGGTGGAGACCCTCCGGCGTGCCCAGGAGTGCGCCTTCCAGGCTTGGGCCGCGCCGCTGGCCGACGCCGATCCCCGGGCACCATGGGCGCGGCGCGCGCGTCGCGCGCTGACGGCGGAGGGCCCGTGGAGCGACGCCCGCGAGGTCGCGCTCGCTGCCGAGTTCCCGCTGCTCGCCGACTGGTTGGCCGGGCAGCGCGCGGAGCTGGCGCGGCTGACGTACGGTGTGCGGCTCCGTGGCGAGGGCACGGAGGCCCGGCTGGACGCGGTCGCGCGCGACGGGACCCACGTGCGGATCGTGCGCTTCCTGCTGCCGGGCGAGGAGCCGCTCGCGCCCCTTCGGCCCGACCTCCGCTGGAGCGAGCTGTGGGCGGCCGACCAGCTGCGTCGGCACCACGGCGCGACGTGCACGCGGGTCGACGTGGTGGCCTGGCCGCTCGGCGGGGAGCCCCGGCTCCTGACGCCCGATGGCGTCGACGCACCGCCCCTGGCGACCCGGCGCCGCCAGCTGCGCCGGACGGTCGCCGAAGCGCGCGACCGCTGGTCGACGGGACCGCCGCAGCCGTCGCCCGGCTTCCGCTGCGGCGCGTGCCCGGTGGCCGACCTCTGTCGCGCGGGGACGGGCGCGCGATGAGGGTGCGCGTCGCGTCGGCCGGGACGGGGAAGACGACCTCGCTCGTCCTGCGGGTGCTGCGGGCGATCGACGAGGGGGTGCCGCTGCGGCGCGTCGCCGCCGTCACCTACACCCGCACGGCCGCCGCCGAGCTGCGGGTCCGGGTCGGCGAGGCGATCGTCACGCTGCTGCGCGAGTCGAGCTACCTCGATGGCGCGGTCCGCCTCGACGAGGCCCGGCGCCCCCGATTCGAGGAGGCGTCGCGCGAGCTCGGCGGGGCCACGATGGCGACGATCCACGGCTTCCTGATGCAGGCGTTGCGATCCGTGGCGCCGAGCCTGGGGCTCGACCCGGACTTCGTGCCCTACGGGGAGGGGGAGGCGCAGGCCACCTTCGAGGAGGAGCTGCGCAGCCTGTTGTTCGTCGCCGAGCTCCCCGGCCACCCCCTCGCACCGGTCGTCGGGCGCCTGGGGGAGACGGCCGCCGAGGAGGCGCTGGCGCTATTCGGGCGGCGCTCGCTCGCCCCCGACCTGCGGCCGGTGGACGACGCGGCCGCCGACCTGTGGGCCCTGCACCAGGCGGCCTACGACCGCTGGTCTGCGCGCATGGGTCCGGCGCGGCTGGCGCCGTCCGAGATCGAGCGGCAGGCGCTGAGGTGCGTCGAGGCGCCCGCGCTGGCCGCCCGCCTGGTGGCGCGGACGCCGCTCCTGCTGGTCGACGAGTTCCAGGACGTCAACCCGCTGCAGGGGCGCCTGTTCGAGGCCCTCGAGCGCGCCGGCGCGCGGGTCGAGGTCGTCGGCGACCCCAAGCAGTCGATCTACGGCTTCCGGCAGGCGGACGTCGAGGTCTTCCGCCGCGCCGCCCGGCACGCGGCGCGCCAGGGAACCCTGGACGCACCCCTCGTCGAGACCCGCCGGCACACGCCCGAGGTGACCGCGCTGCTCAACCACCTGACGGGGCGGTTGGCGGAGGAGGGGTGGGGGTTCGGCCCGGAGGAGGCGCCCGACGTCCGCCCCGCCGGGGAGCAGGCGTCGCGCTCGGGACGCGTCGAGCTCCACTGGTGGCGCGACGACGCCCGCGGCCTCGCCGATCTGCGCGCCGCCGAGTTCGGCTGGCTCGCCGGCAGGCTCACGCGGCTGCACCGGGACGGGCGCCCGTGGGACGAGATCGCGGTCATCGCCCGCTCCCATGCCGCCCTGGCCGCGGTCGAGGCGGCCCTGCGCGCAGCGGGCGTGCCGGCTGTGCTGCGCCAGGGGCGCGGTTTCTTCACCCGGCCCGAGCTGCGCGACCTGTGGCACGCGCTGCGCGTCGCGCTCGACCCGCGTGGCGTGTCGCTGGCCGCCTTCCTGCGCGGTCCGTTCGGCGGGCTCGACGCCACGGCGGCCGCCGCCGTCGCCCGTGACCCCGATCCCGAGGGCGCGCTGCGCGAGCGCGCGCCACGCGTGGCCGAGCGGCTCGCCGCCGTGCGCGGGCTCGTCCGCGGCGACCCCGCCCGCGCGGTCGCGCGCCTGGCGTACGAGCCGCTCGTCGACGGCACGCCGTTCGTCGCCCGCTGGCCGCGGCGCGCGCGTGACAACGTCGACGCGCTGGTGGTGGCGCTCGCGGAGCGGCCGCCCGGCGACCTCGAGCGGCTCGTCGACGGCTTCGAGCGGCTGGCGCGCGAGACCGACGCTGGCGACGTGCCGCAGGCCGGGCACGGCGTCACCCTGCTGACCGTGCACGCGTCCAAGGGGCTGGAGTGGCCGGTGGGGGTGATCGTCGACGCCGGGGCGCGTGGCTGGGAGCGGGACGCACCGGTCGCGGTCGACGCACGCGACGGCCGCCTTGCACGGCGCGGGACGCCCGAGTACCAGGTGCTGGAGGCCGAGCGGCGGGCGCGGGCCGAGGGCGAGACCTTCCGGGCGCTGTACGTTGCGCTCAGCCGGCCGCGCGACGAGCTGATCGTGACGGGCAGCCAGGGCGCTCAGGGGCCGGGGCCGTGGCTGCGCGCCTTCCACCTCGCCGGCCTGGGGCCCGCCGCGGCCGGGGACGAGAGGCCCGCCGCCGTCGCCCGCGCGCTCGCGGTGGTGCTCGAGCAGCATGCGGTCGGGGGTCCCGCGGCCCCCGCGGCCCCGCCGGAGCCGCCGACCGCGTTGGCCGCCGCCGCCCCGTGGGCCGGCCGGGTCCCCGCGCCCGCGCCGTTCCCGCCTGTCGTCAGCCCGTCGTGGGTGGTGCTGGAGGGCGCCGGCAGGGCGCCGGAGCCGCGGGTGCGGGCACCCTGGCCGGCGCCGTTGGCGCAGCCAACGGCACCGCCGCTGGTGGCTCCGGGCGAGGGCGTCGACGGCGTTGGCGACGACGACTTGCGCCCCGCCGACCCCACCGGCGGCGAGCGCCTCGCCGGCCGCGGCACCGCCATCGGGACGCTCGTGCACGACGCCCTCGCACGCGCCGGCGCCGACGGCGGATCGGGCGACGACGGGCTCGCCGGTCTCGCCGGGCAGGAGGTGCTATTCCCCTTCCCGGGAGAGGCGCGCGCGGCGATCCTCGCCGAGGTCCAGGGCCTGCTGGATGGGTTCTGGGAGCTGGTGGCCGCGGGGGCGCTGCCCGGGCCGGGGAGCGCGGATGAGGAGCATGCCGAGCTCCCCTTCGCCTTCGAGGCCGGCGGCAGCACCTGGCAGGGTGTGATCGACCGCCTGACCCGCACGGGCGACGCCTGGATCCTGGACGACTACAAGACCGACCGACGGCTCGATCCCGAGCGCTACCACTTCGCCATGGCGACCTACGTCCGGGCGGTGGAGTTGGTGCGCGGTGTGCGACCGGTCGCTCGCTTGGTCGACCTGCGGCAGCGGCGGGTGGTGACGCTCCCCGACGAGGACCTACGGGTGGCGTGGGCCCGGCGCGTCGGGGCGTGAGCGCGGCCGGGGCGCCTCGGCGCCTCGCCGTGGCGGGCGCCTATGCAGGCGGGTCGCCGCGATCGGGTCGATCGGGCTGTGCGCCGCGATCGGGTCGATCGGGCTGTTCGCCGCGATCGGGTCGATCGGGCTGTGCGCCGCGATCGGGTCGCGTTCGCGCGTACTGGACGGCGTTGCCCGCCTTGCCGACGACGTCGAGGCAGGCGCCCATGCGCAGGCAGTAGACGAGCTTCTGGGCCGTGCTGCGGCTCATCCCGGTGCAGGCGGCGAGCTCGGCGGTGCCGAACGGGTCGGTCAGCGCCTCGGGCAAGAGAGCGAGCAGTCCCGCGTGCCCGCGCCAGCGGCGGCGTTCGAGGACCGCGACCAGGCGGCGGTCGACCGTCACCCAGCCCCGGCGGCGCCAGGCCACGCCGGCGCGGTGCTCGCGCCACTCCTCCTCCTGGATGAGCACCGCCTCCAGCTCGAGCCCGGGGTGGTCGAGCAGGTCCGGGATGCCCACCAACTCGCGGGCCACGTCGGCCGGGTGACCGCGCTTCGGCGAGCGGCGGCGCGAGGGCTTCTCACCGAGCTTGACGATCCACTTCTCCACGGTCACCGGCAGCACGAGTCGGACCCGGTGCTCGGCGAGCAGCAGCCGGAGCTTGCGCCGCAGCTTGCCTACGCCGCGGGTCTGGACCTCGATCAGGAGGCCGTCGTGCACCGCGTCGATCACGAAACCCGCGATCGGCACCTCGAAGGTCGCGCCTGCCGGCGCCAGCGACCGCTTGAGCGCATCGTGGAGCGGCGTCTCGTTCAGGGCGCCGATGGTGGGCACGCCCCGAGCGTACCAACTGCCCGCCGCGCGCCCGCCGCGGCGCCGCCGTGCGCCCGCCGCGGCGCCGCCGTGCGCCCGCCGCGGCGCCGGCGTGCGCCCGCCGTGGCACCGGCGCCAACCCAAGGCTGCTTGGCATTTGCCGAGTTCCCCGGTACGGCGGTCCCGCGGTGGGTGCATCCTGACCGCATGGTCAGCGAGCGCGCACCGGTGGTACGTCTACAGGGTCTTCCCGGCATGTTGCGGCGGGTCGTGAGCCGTGAGCCAACGGGGGACGTCGGTGTTGATGCCCCGGAGCCACGGTGGTTGTGGGAGGGCGCGGTAGATGGGCCGGGGTTGGCCGCGCTGCTCCGTTCGATGATGGTGCACGGCCGGGTCCCCTGCGACGTCGATGGCCGACCGCACCGCGCGCAGGCGGTCGGCTGCTGGTACGACGCCGGCCGCGGCACGGTGGTGGTGGAGCTGGCCGGCGGGCCAGAGCCGGTGGCCTGACGCGGCTGGTAGGCTCGGTCGATCCCCCGAGGAGGTCGCATGCCGCAGCCACCCGCACCCGATGGAGACGCCCGGCCCGCCACGCCGGCGGTCGTCGACCAGCTCGTCACCCGCCACCACCAGACGACCATCGGCGGCGCGACCGTGCGCTACACGTCGACGACCGGTCGCATCGTCCTGCACCAGGAGAAGCGCAAGGACGGCGATGCGGCGGCCACCTGGGAGGGGGCGCGGCCGCGGGCCGAGGTCTTCTTCGTGGCGTACGCGCGCGAGGGCGCCGGCGATCCCGCGCGGCGGCCGGTGACGTTCTCGTTCAACGGCGGCCCCGGCTCCTCGTCGGTGTGGATGCACCTCGGGCTGTTGGGGCCCAAGCGGGTGCGCTTGCAGGACGACGGCATGCCGGTCGCACCGCCGTACCAGCTGGTCGAGAACGACGCCAGCCTGCTCGACGTCAGCGACCTGGTGTTCATCGATCCAGTGGGCACGGGCTTCAGCCGAGCGGTGCAGGGCGAGAAGCCGAAGGAGTTCCACGGCTTCGACGGCGACGTCGAGAGCGTGGGCGACTTCATCCGGTTGTGGATCTCGCGCTTCGGCCGCTGGTCGTCGCCGAAGTACCTGATCGGCGAGAGTTACGGCACCACCCGCGCCGCCGCCCTGGCGGGCTACCTCATGGACCGGCACGCCCTCTACCTGAACGGTCTCATGCTGATCTCCAGCGTGCTCGACTTCTCGACCGTCCGCTTCGAGACGGGCAACGACCTCCCGCCGCTGCTCTTCCTCCCCACCTACGCCGCCGCGGCCCACTACCACGGCAGGCTCGACGCCGAACTGCAGGCGCGCCCGATCGACGACCTGCTCGCCGAGGTCGAGGCGTGGACGCTCGATCGTTACGGACCCGCGCTCCTGCGCGGCGACGCGCTGCCAGCGGAGGAGATCGACGTGCTGGCGGCCGATCTCGCCCGCTACACCGGCCTCGACGAGGGCTACGTGCGCCGCTGCCGGCTGCGTCTCGACATCCACCGCTTCACCAAGGAGCTGCTGCGCGAGCGCGGCCGCACGGTCGGGCGGATCGACGCGCGCTACACCGGCGTCGACCGCGACGGGGGCGGCGAGAAGCCCGAGTTCGATCCCTCGATGGGCGCGACCATGGGCGCCTACGGCGCCACCGTCAACGACTACCTGCGGCGCGAGCTCGGCTTCGACAGCGACCTGCCGTACGAGGTCATCTCGAGCCTCTACGCCGTCTGGGACTACGGCAAGTTCCAGAACCGTTTCGTCAACGTGGCCGAGACCCTGCGGCGCGCGATCGCCACCCACCCGTTCCTCAGGGTGTTCGTCGCCAGCGGCGTCTACGACCTGGCGACCCCGCACTTCGCCACCCGCTACACGCTCGACCACCTGGGTTTGCCGCCCGAACTGCGCGGCAACCTCGAGGAGGTCCGGTACCACGCCGGGCACATGATGTACGTCGACGTCGGCATCCTGCGGAAGATGAAGGACGACCTGGCGCGCTTCGTGCGCGCTGCGGCCGATCCCGAGCGTACGAGCCCGCTGGCCCCCTGAGCGCCGAGCCTGCTTGGTGGCGCCCTCAGGCGCCACCAAGTGGGGAGACGAGGCTCAGCCTTCGGCCAGCGCGGCCCGCACCGCGGCCTGGGCGGCGCGCGGATCCGCGCGCCCGCCGGTCGCACGCATCACCTGACCGACGAAGAAGCCGACGAGCGCCTGCTTGCCTTCGCGGAAGGCGGCCGCCTCGGCGGGGTGGGCGGCGACGGCGGCGCGGGCCGCCGCCAGCAGCGCGGCCTCGTCGTCGAGGCGCGCGAGGCCGCGCCGCTCGACGATTGCGTGCGGGTTCCCCTCGCCGGCGGCGACGGCCGCCCACGCCTCGCGCGCGCCGCCCGCATGCAGCGTCCCGTCGGCGAGCAGCGCCAGCAGCTCCGCGAGCGCCCCGCCTGTCATCTGCGGGGGCAGCTGCCCGCGCCGACGCAGCTCGCCGCGGGTCTCCTGCGCCACCCAGGGCGCCGCCGCAACGAGGCTCGCGCCAGCGCCGACTGCGTCTGCCAGCAAGCCTGCGAGCGCGGGTTCCGCGGCGATGAGGCCCGCGTGGGCGGGATCGACGCCGCCCTCGATCCAGCGCTCGGCCACCGCGCGGTCCGCCGGTGCGAGCCCGGCGAGCGGATCGGGGGCTTCGCCGGCGCCGTCTGCGCGGCCCGCGTGCTCGCCATCGGCCGCGGCAGGAGCCGGTCCGCGTGCCGCGGGTCCGCGTGCCGCGGGTCCGCGGGCGCTCGGCCGCGCCCGCGCGGGGGCGTCCGGTGGCTCGCCACCGCCCGCCGCGACGCGTCGCGCGTCCTTCAGGGTGACGATGCGGTTCCAGACGAGCCCGCTGGGAGCGAGCGACCCGCCTGGTTCCGCCTCCGTGGCCTCCGGACCGAGCTCGGGGCCTGGGTCGCACCAGAAGTAGCCCTGGCGCTCGAACTGGTAACGGGTGGTCGCGGCGTCGGCGGCCACCGATGGCTCCACGAAGCCGCGTTGCACGACGAGCGATGCGGGGTCCAGGTGCTGCCGGAAGTCGCCGGAGGCGTCGGGGTCGGCGACCGTGAACAGGTCGCCGAAGAGCCGGAACTCCGCCGGCAGGGCGGTGTCGGCGTCGACCCAGTGGATCGCGGCCCACACCTTGACGCCATCGGGATTGCGGCCGAGGGTGCCGGGGAGCACGCGCGCCTGCACGCGAGCGACGCGGCCGTCCGGGTCCACGTCGACGCCCTCGCAGAGCACCACCACGCCGTGGCGCAGGCGCACCGCGCGACCGGGTGCCATGCGCTTGAAGCCCGGCGGCGGATCGAGCGCCACGTCGCCGCGCTCGATCCACAGCCGCCGACCGAGCGGGAGCAGGCGCGAGGCGTCGGCGGCCGCCGGGACCAGCGCGATCACGTCGTCGGGGAACGACGGCGCGTCGACGCCGTCGATGCCGTCGAGCTCGTCGTCGGGGTCCTCGAGCAGCAGCTCGACCGGGTCCAGGACAGCCATCACGCGCGGGGCGGTGGTGTTGAGCGCGTCGCGCACCGCGTGGTCGAGAAGCGCCGGGTCGGTCCGGCTGTTCGCCTTCGTGACGCCCACCCGGTCCACGAACGCCCGGATCGCCGCGGGTGGCACCCCGCGGCGGCGGATGCCCGCGAGGGTCGGCATCCGCGGGTCGTCCCAGCCCTCGACGTGGCCCTCGCGCACCAATGCGATGAGCTTGCGCTTCGACAACACCGTCCGGTCGAGCACCAGCCGCGCGAACTCGTACTGGCGCGGCCGCGGCTCGGGGAACAGGCGCTCGACGAGCCAGTCGTAGATCGCGCGGTTGTTGTCGAACTCGAGCGTGCATAGCGAGTGGGTGATGCCCTCGATCGCGTCCGACAGCGGGTGGGCGAAGTCGTACAGCGGGTACACGCACCAGGCGTCGCCGGTGCGGTAGTGGTGGGCGTGCTTGATGCGGTACAGCACGGGGTCGCGCAGGATCATGTTGGGCGAGGCGAGGTCGATCTTCGCCCGCAGCACGTGGCTGCCGTCCGCGAACTCGCCGGCGCGCATGCGCCGGAAGAGATCGAGGTTCTCCGCCGGGTCGCGGTCGCGGTCGGGGCTCGGGGTGCCGGGCTCGCTGACGCTGCCGCGGGTGGCCCGGATGGTCGCCTCGTCGCGTGCGTCGACGTAGGCGTCGCCGAGCTCGATGAGCCGCTCAGCCAGCGCGTAGAGCTCCTCGAAGTAGTCCGACGCGTAGCGCAGCTCGTCCCAGTCGAAGCCCAGCCAGCGCACGTCGCGCTCGATGGCGGCCACGTAGGCCGGGTCCTCGGTGGTCGGGTTGGTGTCGTCCATCCGCAGGTGCACGCGCCCGCCGTAGTCGCGGGCGATGCCGAAGTCGAGGCAGATCGCCTTGGCGTGCCCGATGTGCAGGTAGCCGTTGGGCTCGGGTGGGAAGCGCGTCACCACGGTGTCAACGCGTCCCTCCCGGAGGTCGCGGTCGACGACCTCGGTCACGAAGTTGGGGGTGACGCTGCGCGCGTCGTCGCTGGGGACGCGGTCGGCGCCGTCGGTGGGGTTGCGGGGTGCGTCGGTCACGCTGGGGCTCCTAGCGACGGCGAGGCTAGCACTCGCGGCCCGGGACTGGGTGTGTGCCCGTCGGCGACGCGGGTGGCGCGGATCACCCCCTGCGCGGGGGGGCCGGTCCGCGCGGCCGGACGGGCGCTAGAGCAGCAGCAGCTGGACGAGCAGGTAGGTGGCCGGCACCGCGATCAGGGTGCTGTCGATGCGGTCGAGGACGCCACCGTGACCCGGGAGGAAGACCCCGGTGTCCTTGACGCCGGCCCAGCGCTTGACCAGCGACTCGAACAGGTCGCCGGCCAGCGCCGCCAGCGGCACCGCCAGGGCGAACACCAGCAGGTGCATGACGTCGAGCCGGAAGTCGGTCCACAGGGGCAGGAGCGCCATGGTCGTGCCGACCACGACGAGCGCCAGCGCGAGGCCACCGAGCAGCCCCTCGATCGTCTTCTTGGGGCTGATGCGGGGCGCCAGCAGTCGTCGCCCCCAGAGTGACCCGAAGACGTAGCCGCCGACGTCGGTGGCGATGATCGCCAGCATCGGGAAGGTGAGGTACCACAGGCCGATCACGCCGTCGGGCGTGTACCGCAGCGTGATGATCAGCCCGAACCCCCAGGAGATCCACACGTAGCCGAACAGCGTGAAGACGAGCGAGTGCAGCGAGCTGCGGTTCGATGTGACGACCTCGGCCACCAGCAGGTAGAGCGCGAAGCCGATGAGCAGCAGCTCGCGCCAGGGGACGCCGCCGAGGACCTCCATCCATGGGTGGCCCGCCGGCAGCGAGGCGGGGAGCGTCAGGGCACTGACCACCCACAGACTTCGGCGCCGCACGGGCACGCCGCGCAGCTCCATCATCGCCGCGTACTCCTGGATCGCGATGGCCACCAGGAAGAGGTAGACGGGCCCCAGCAGTGGGAGACCCACCCACAGCACCACGAGGGTGACGAGGAAGGCCACGAAGGCCGACGCGATGCGCGGGATGTGCAACGGGGCGACGCCCGGCCTCAGACGGCCAGGATGTCGTCCTCCTTGGCCTTGGTGCGGTCGTCGATCAGGGCGACGAACTCGTCGGTGACCTTCTGCACCTCGGCCTCTCCGGTGTGGGCCTCGTCGTCGGAGAGGAGGTGCTCCTTGTGCATCTCACGCAGCTCCTCGTTGGCGTCGCGGCGGATGTTGCGGACCGCCACCTTGGCCTCCTCGGCCATGTGCTTGACCGTCTTGACCAGGTCGCGGCGACGCTCGTCGTTGAGCGGCGGGACGGTGATGAAGATGGAGTCGCCCTGGTTGTTGGGGTTGAAGCCGAGGTCGCTCTCGAGGATCGCCTTCTCGATGTTGCGGATCGCGCTCTTGTCGAACGGGGTGACGAGCAGCGTCCGCGGGTCGGGCGAGCTGACGTTGGCGAGCTGGTTGAGCGGCGTCATGGCGCCGTAGTAGTCGACCATGACGCGGCTGAGCATCTGCGGGTTGGCCCGTCCCGTCCGCACGATCCCGATGTTGCCCTCGAAGGCGTCGAGCGACTTCCGCATGCGCTCGCGCGTCTCCCTGATGACCGTCTTCATGGCGCTCCTCCTGGACGAGGTTGTGGCGCGCAGTCTACCGCGACGGAGCCCCGAGCCGCGACGGCCGTCGTCCCGATCAGCGTGCGGCCGGCTCGTCGGCGTAGCGCGTGATGGCGTCGTTCGCGATCCGGGTGCCGACGTGCTCGCCGGCCAGCAGGCGCTGCAGGCTGCCACCCGTGAAGATGTCGAAGACGGCGATCGGCAGGTCGCGGCTCATGCACAGGCTGATGGCGGTCGCGTCCATCACCTTCAGGCCCTGCTGCAGCACGTCCATGGTGGCGAGCGTCGCGAAGCGACGGGCCTCGGGGTGCTGCCGGGGGTCGGCGTCGTAGACGCCATCGACGCCGTTCTTCGCCATCAGCACCAGGTCGGCGTCGATCTCGAGGGCGCGCAGCGCCGCGGTGGTGTCGGTCGTGAAGAACGGGTTGCCGGTGCCGCCGCCGAAGATGACGACCCGTCCCTTCTCGAGGTGGCGCAGGGCACGGCGGCGGATGTACGGCTCGGCGATGGCCTGCATCGCGATCGCGGTCTGCACGCGGGTGTCGATCCCCTGCTTCTCGAGGGCGTCCTGCAGGGCCATCGCGTTCATCACCGTCCCCAGCATGCCGACGTAGTCGGCGGTGGCGGGGTCCATGTCACCGCCGTGTTGAGCACCGCGCCAGAAGTTGCCGCCGCCGACCACCAACGCCAGTTGAACGCCGCGGCCGAGGGCCGCGGCGATCTCACGCGCGAGGGAACGGGTGGCATCCGGCGCGACCCCGAAGCCGTTCTCGCCGGCGAGGAACTCGCCGGAGAGCTTCAGCAGGGCGCGCTGCACGCCGTCACTCCCCGATGGCGATGCGGGAGAAGCGACCGACCTGGATGTTCTCGCCGATCTTGGCGATCGATTCCTTCACCAGTTGGTCGATCGTCTTCTTGTCGTCCTTGATGTAGGGCTGCTCGAGCAGGCAGGCCTCGGCGAAGAACTTGCCCAGCCGCCCCTCGACCATCTTCTCGATGATCGCCTCGGGCTTGCCCTCCTCGCGCGCCTGGGCGCGCAGCGCGGCGCGCTCGGCCTCGACGGCGTCCTCGGGCACGTCCTCGCGCCGCAGGTACAGCGGGTTGGCCATGGCGATGTGGATCGCGAGGTTCTTGGCCAGCTCCTGGAAGCCCTCGTTGCGCGCGACGAAGTCCGTCTCGCAGTTCACCTCGACCAGCACGGCGATCTTGCCGTTGTGGTGGACGTAGGACCCGACCAGGCCCTCCTTGGCGGCGCGGTCGGCCTTCTTGCTCGCCTTGGCGATGCCGCGTTCGCGCAGCAGGGCGGCCGCCTTGTCGACGTCGCCGGCGGTCTCGTCGAGGGCCTTCTTGACGTCCATCATGCCGGCGCCGGTCATGGCGCGAAGTTGCTTGATGAGTTCGGTGCTGACGGTCATGCTTCCTCCGCGGGGGTGGGGGGCGTCGCGTCGTCCGCGGCGGCCTCGCCGGGCGTCGCGGCTGCTTCGCTGGGGGACGACGCTGCAGGGGGGGTGGTCGTTGCGCTCGGGACGCCGCCGCTGGCTTCGTCCACGGCCGCCTGGATGGCCTGCTCCGAGGCCGTCGTCGGCAGGGGCCGCAGGACCCGCTCGGGCGCGGGCGCCGGCTGGGCGGGCGCCTCGACGGGCTCGTCGCCGCCGCCGCGGACCTCGATGATCACGTCGGCCAGCGTGGCGGTGACGAGCTGGATCGAGCGGATGGCGTCGTCGTTGCCCGGGATGATGAAGTCGAGGACGTCGGGATCGGAGTCGGTGTCGGCCAGCGCGACGGCGGGGACGCCGAGCTTGTTGGCCTCCTTGACCGCGATCGCCTCCTTGGTCGGGTCGATGATGAACAGGGCGTCGGGCAGGCGGGTCAT
>Ga0114946_10001516_pt1 | contig 16017 bp, 18 predicted proteins | sample WalLakDeSediment_FD_88676 | JGI IMG/M metagenome (GOLD analysis project Ga0114946, IMG submission 88676) | Lake sediment microbial communities from Walker lake, Nevada to study Microbial Dark Matter (Phase II) - Walker Lake 11/02/13 Deep Sediment | ecosystem: Environmental > Aquatic >... | reverse complement strand
GGTTGCGTTTTCGCTGATCGGCACTTTCAGTTAGAAGCAGAGAGCAGAGAGCGGAGAGCAGTGCGGTGTTAATCGCTATATCCGCGCGAAAGATGCTGCTCCGGCAAATGAGCACCACGCAAGCCGAACAGCAGACTTCTCGCTTGTACCGACCCCACGCTCTCTGCTCTCTGCTCTCTGCTCTCTGCTCTGCTCTCCGCTTTCCGCCCTTGCTCCCAACGCATCACACGCTTGAGTGCATACGCTCTGAGCCGTACATTGCTTATGATGTACATGCTTTATTTGCATCACCTGAGTTTTTACTTTATTTTCTGGCTGTAAGATATTGATCTGCAATATGTTTGTTGAAAATAGACATGTTTTGACATTGCTCGCTTCACTCGTACTGCTGCTCTCAGCATGCAGCAGCGGTGAGCGTACTGTGCGCGAAACGAGTAGTGTGGAGTCGGGGAAAGTTACGATCAGCAAGGCGAGACAGTTGCTCCTTCAGGAGACTCGCAGTTGGCTTGGTGTGCCTTACGCTTACGGCGGGACGAGCAGGCGAGGTGTAGACTGCTCCGGACTGGTGTTCTCCGTCTACGGTAAATACGGCGTCAAACTTCCCCGATCGGCTCGTGACATGTTCAACGAAGGGAGGGCGGTGAACCGTACAAGCATGCTTCCGGGCGACCTGGTCTTTTTCGCGAATACTGCGGGACGCGGCATTACGCATGTCGGAATTTTCACTGGCGGGGAACACTTCATTCATGCATCGACGAGGGCAGGCGTCATCACGTCCTCTTTACATGAAGAATATTACCGAAAACACTATGCTGGCGCGAGAAAAATCATCAAATAAGGCCGATCTTCCCTTGATTGCCACTCTCGAGGGTATGTCTCTTTTCTTCGCGAAGTACTGAAATTGGACTCGCGCCTCCCCTATATTTCGCCATCCTACCGTTGCTTCACTGACAGAGGTTGAGCTTCAACCGGCGGCACACCCCTTCTTTCTACAGGTCATCCGGGTTTCGCGTAGACACGCTTCGCTCCTGCTTCGTCGTCATAGCGCACAACGGCCGAAAACGGCAAGTGCGCACCGGCGTATCGACACACCGGCGTATCGACACGGAAACGATTTCATTTGCGCCGCTGTTTTATGTAGATTCTGTTTTGAATAATGGAAACGCATCAACTGAAGGGTAAACAGCGTCAGTCCTAGATACAACCAATGATACTCCTCTCGGCAACAGGGTCGGTATTTCTCCTTGCGGCTGCTGCACCACTGCTGCATCGGGTGCTTGGACGCACAACGGCAGTTGTATTGTCGCTACTACCTGCCGTATTGTTCGTCGGCGGGTTGAGCATGCTGGGACACTTCGATGAAAACAATGCTATGCTCGAATCGGTCGAGTGGGTTCCATCACTCGGTTTGGCGCTTTCCTTTCGACTCGACGGATTGAGTCTTCTGTTCTCGCTACTGATCACGGGTATTGGCGCAATCGTCCTGATTTACGGCGGGGGCTATCTCCGCGGTCATGACAGGTTGGGAAGATTCTACTCCTACACTCTACTGTTCATGGGCGCTATGCTCGGAGTCGTGCTGGCCGACAATCTTATCGCCATGTTCGTGTTTTGGGAAATGACCGGAGTCGCGTCGTATCTGTTGATCGGCTACTACAATGATAAAGAGGAATCGCGAAAATCCGCGTTGCAAGCGCTGATTGTCACCGGTGGTGGAGGTCTGGCGATGCTTGCAGGCCTGATACTCTTGGGAATCGAGGGCGGCGGGTACGAATTTTCGCAGTTGCTGAAGCAGGGTGACAAGTTTCACGGTAATGTCGCGTACATCCCGGCTTTGCTGCTGATTCTGCTCGGTGCATTCACGAAATCCGCCCAGGCACCGTTTCATTTCTGGCTGCCGGGCGCGATGGCTGCTCCCGCACCTGTAAGTGCTTACTTGCACTCGGCCACAATGGTGAAAGCGGGAGTATACTTACTCGCGCGATTGACTCCTGTGCTCGGTGGATGCGAGGCGTGGCATTACCTTGTAACGCTTGCCGGAAGCGCCACAATGATTATCGGTGCTATTCTGGCATATACGCAAACCGATCTCAAGCGACTGCTGGCGTATTCCACCGTCAGTGCTTTGGGAACGCTGGTGATGCTTATCGGTCTGAACACCGCACTGTCCATACAAGCGGCGATGGTCTTCCTGCTCGTGCACTCTCTGTACAAGGGCGCATTATTCCTCGTCGCCGGTTCGCTGGACCACGGTACAGGCACCCGTGACGTGCGCTCGCTCGGGGGACTGATTCGCATCATGCCGCTGACCGGAATCGCTGCGGGTTTGGCAGCGCTGTCCATGACCGGCTTTCCACCCTTACTCGGCTTCATCGGCAAGGAATTGATGTATGAAGCCAAGATGCAGGCACCGTACGCGTCGATTCCCATACTCGTTCTTGGCGTCACGGCAAACGCATTGACTATCGCAGTTGCATTGATGGTCGGAATACGGCCATTCATCGGAAAGGCCGATTGGATTCCGTCGGGTGCGCATGCTGCTCCGGTTTCCATGTGGATTGGTCCGATCATCCTCGGCACAACGGGATTACTTTTCGGACTTGCTCCTTCGCTCATCAGCACCTCACTAATAGACCCGGCAGTTCAAGCCATTCGAGCCGAACACCTCGAGCTTCACCTCGTCTTGTGGCATGGTATCAACCCGGTGTTTCTGTTGAGCGTTGCAACAGTTATTGTCGGAGTCCTACTCTTTATACTCCGTCGAAAAGCGAGAACACTCGCTGCCCGAATACATTTTCCAAGATTGCTACTGCCCGGTTCACTCTACGACACGGCAGTGGAAAAACTTCCGGAGTTCTCCGTCTCTGTCGCTCGTATCCTGCAAAGTGGCTATCTACGGACATATCTCCGTGTCGTTCTGACCGTTTTCATTATCGCTATGGGGCATGCGTTGTTCCGTCTCGGCTACGTTCCGTCGGCGTCGTTGATCAACGATCTGCGTTTTCACGAAGCAGGCATAGTACTATTGATGATTGCGGCCACATTTACCGTGCTGTTCTCACGAACACGTCTGTCCGCATTGGCCGGATTAGGCGTCGTGGGGTTCGGCATCGCTGTGATATTCACCTTCTATGGTGCGCCCGACCTTGCGATAACACAAATACTTGTCGAGACGTTGACCGTCATCATTTTCGTACTCGTCGTGTACCATTTACCGCGCTTCACCGGACGGTCTCCGGTAAAAACCCAGGTGCGCGATGCTGCGATAGCGCTCTCATCGGGAGCAATCGTCACGATATTAACACTGCTTGCCGCGGAAATTCAGTTGTTCTCACCGGTATCCGATTATCACGCCGAAAAGAGCGTGGCATTGGCCTTCGGACGCAACGTCGTCAACGTCATACTTGTGGATTTCCGTTCACTTGACACACTGGGAGAAGCGACAGTCCTTGGCGTCGCCGCCCTTGGCGTGTATGCATTACTCAACCTACGTTCGGACGAGACCGGAGGAAATCCATGACCTCCACTATATTACGCATCGCTGCACGACACCTGATGCCTATTCTTCTGATTGCATCCTTGGTACTGCTTTTCCGAGGTCACAACGCACCAGGTGGTGGATTCATCGGCGGGCTGCTCGCTGCCGCAGCTATTGCCTTGCGTGCCATGTCGCAGGGCGTCGACGATACGAGACGAATGCTCCGTGTCGATCCTCGCGTCTTCACCGCTGTTGGCTTGTTGCTCGCACTCGGTAGCGGACTCCCGGCACTACTTATCGGACAACCGCTGTTCACGGGATTATGGCTTCATCCCGATCTACCGCTGCTCGGAAGCATTCCGCTTGGCACACCGTTGCTGTTCGATGTCGGCATATACTGCACGGTTATAGGGTTCACACTCACCATTCTTTTCGCGATTTCCGACATAGAGGATGGAGTAGTCTGACATGCAACTGCTTCTTGCACTGTTGAGCGGGGCGTTTTTCGCGGCAGGTATTTTTCTACTGCTGCGACGCAGTCTTGTCCGTTTGGTGCTGGGTCTCATATTCATCGGACATTCGGCGAACATACTCATATTCACAGCAGACGGGTTGCAGCGTGGAGCACCACCAGTAGTACGCGATGGCCAGGAAATCCTGACGCAGCCCTATGCCGATCCCTTGCCGCAGGCATTGATACTCACAGCGATAGTCATCAGCTTCGGCGTGTTTGCATTTTTCCTCGTCCTCATCAAGCGCGTATACCGTGTCAGCGGACATGATGATCTGGACAGATTGCGGGAGACGGACGCATGACACTGATGATACTTCCCATACTCCTGCCGCTTGCAGGTGCCGCGCTTTCGACGTTGTTCAGGCGATCATTGGCCATGCAGAAAATCATCGCCGTACTCGTAAGTGCAGCAATACTGCTTTCGTCTGCGTTGCTACTGCGCCTCGTACTCGCCGAAGGCATGCAGGTGATGTATATCGGAGCTTGGGAGGCGCCCTTCGGGATATCATTTATCGCGGACACGTTCAGCGCTCTAATGTTGTTACTGACCGGAGTCCTGGGTTTCACAGTCACCATATACTCCTTATCCGGGATTGACAAGATGAGGCAGTGTTATGGATATTTTCGCCTGCTGCACATTCTTCTCATGGGTGTATCCGGTGCCTTTCTCACGGGTGATCTCTTCAATCTCTACGTATGGTTCGAAGTCATGCTCATCGCATCCTTCGTACTCATGGTTCTCGGAAACGAACGAGCACAGCTCGAGGGAGCGGTGAAATACGTCGTGATGAATTTACTCGCGTCCGTCTTTTTTCTCATCGGCATCGGCGTGCTGTACGGAAAAACCGGTACGCTTAATTTCGCCGACCTTGCCTTCAAGCTCAGCACCGTCACGGATCACTCTCTGGTCAACGTCTCGGCAGTGTTGTTTCTGCTTGCCTTCGGCATAAAATCGGCGCTGTTTCCGTTCTTCTTCTGGCTTCCGGATTCATACCACGTTCCACCACCTGCGATCACCGCGATTTTTTCCGGACTTCTCACGAAGGTTGGCGTGTACGCCCTGCTTCGGACGTTTTCGTTGATCTTTGTTCATGATCAAGAATTCACTCAGCCGGTATTTCTCGCCTTGGCGGGGCTCACCATGCTTACCGGCGTGTTGGGCGCAGTAGCGCAGAACGAAATGCGACGACTGCTGTCGTTTCACATTGTCAGTCAGATCGGCTATGCAATCATGGGGCTAGCGATTTTCAATGCCGCGGCATTTTCAGGAGCGATATATTTCATTGTGCATGTTGCCATCGCGAAGGCTGCACTATTCCTCATCACCGGATATATTCTGGCTACCCGAGGAAGCACGAAACTGAAGGAACTAGGTGGATTGCTGCGATATTCCCCATTTCTATCTATACTATTTTTTCTTTCAGCGATGTCACTGGCGGGGATGCCACCACTCTCGGGATTCTTCGCGAAATTCGCGCTGGTGAAGGCAGGCTTCGAAGCGGGGCAGCACCTCATCTCCGCTGTCGCGTTGGCAGTCGGCATGCTGACGCTGTTTTCAATGACGAAGATTTGGGGAGAGGCCTTCTGGAACGAACGAAGCGTCGTTGGGGATGCGCCCCGGCCAGCAATTACACCACTTACAAGATTCGAACATAGCATGTATCTTTTTCCGACGCTCGTGCTTGTAGCTCTCACAGTGCTGATGGGCATCGGAGCGGAAGCAGTGTTCGAGATCACAGATCGAGCCGCTGCCGAACTGTTCAATCCAACTACATACATATCCACAGTACTGGGGATAGAATGAGGTTGCTTCGACATATCACACCGTTGCGATTTTGGCGTGCACTCCAATTCCTCGTATTCTACTTGCTGGAAATCGTCAAAGCGAATCTGCGTATCGCCTATGATATCGTCACGCCGCGAAATCGCTTCCGTCCAGGAATAATACGCGTTCCCCTACCCGAACTGACAGATGTTCAGTGCATGGTGTTGACGAATCTCGTCACCATGACGCCTGGGACGCTGAGCTTGGAATTGACGGAAGACAAAAGGACATTATACCTGCACAGCATGTATATCGATTACCCGGAACTGATTCGCCGCGAGATCTACAAGGACTATATCAGCCGGATCAAGGAGATAGTGTGATGTTTGCCGACTCGACATCCCTTGTACATCTTTCCGCGACAATAAGTCTTGCCCTTCTGGTTGTCGCGCTGTTCGCCGCGCTGCTGCGTCTCATGCGGGGGCCCGCATTGCCGGATCGCGTCGTCGCGCTCGACCTCGTCTCCGCGTTGGTTATCGGCATCATCGCAGCATACTGTGTATTGACAGGAATCTCCTTGTTCCTCAATGCAGCAGCGCTACTTGCTCTGATCTCATTTCTGGGGACGGTTGCGTTCGCAAGATATCTGGAGAAAGGGATACGATGATACTCGAAATCATTTCCTCCATATTCCTACTCGCCGGAAGCGTGTTTTTTCTGATTTCCTCCATCGGCATTCTTCGCTTCCCCGACCTCTACACTCGAATGCATGCTGCAACCAAGGGAGGCGCCTTCGGTGCGGTTCTCATGCTCATGGGTGTCGCCGTACATTTCGCGGAACTCTGGATCAGCATCGAAGTGCTGCTCGTGATCATTTTCATATTTCTGACAGCTCCGGTTGCAGGGCACATGATAGGACGTGCCGCATATTTACTCAATACGCCATTGTGGAATGATACCGTCATTGATGAATGGTGTGTGGATTTACAGCATGAGCAGTCAAGCATACCGTCACGAATGGACACCGCTCCGTCCATTGAGCAAGCCACATCTCCATCACCTGATAACGAAGGCGTGCAGCGTCGCGAAACCGACTCGGGGCACTCCGCCGCGCAGGAAAACTAGCCTGCGAGACATGCAATCCGCCGGAGTATTGAATGAACGGATTACTGAACTGCAAACTTCAAAGCACATCCCTAATACACAACGGTGAAGCGGGTGCCATTTACTTTCACGGGCGTATCACAACACTACGAATTTTGGCATTACTGTTGCGAGGTCGCGAATATTCTTGGCTATTTCCGGTCAGTGTACAGATCGGGACAAAAAACAGAGCCAACTGAAGCTGAGGAGGGACTTGCAGTTGGCTCTTGGAAACAGTGAATGCGATTTCAATATACACATGGCATTCTCTTAAAGCAAGAGTTTATCAAAAAAAAATAACTCCTTGTATATCAACGGTTTCCGGCCAATCTATCTGTTGAGTATTTTGAGTGATTCTTTAATAATTTCGCTGCTTGTACTACCCGGCGCATCGCGAAGAACAGTTGCCACGGCTTTTTCGGCAGCTTGACGCTGATAGCCGAGTGCTTGCAATGCCATAAGTGCCTCGAAACGAACGCCTTTGTCGAGCACACTCTCTTCGTCGGATACGGGTGCAAGACGCGCGATACTGTCTTTCAATTCAACGATAATACGTTCAGCGGTTTTCCGACCTATACCCGGAATTGCTGTGAGCCCGGTAATATCACCCGAAAGAACTCTACTGCGAAGTTCAGTGGGAGAAACACCGGAGAGGATAGTCAATGCCGTTCTCGCACCGATACCTGCGATACTCATCAGGCGGCGGAACAGCTCTCTCTCCATTTCCGAGGAGAAACCGAACAACTGCATCGAATCATCACGAACGTGAAAATGTGTAAGAATTGTGACCTCGCAACCGATTTCGGGCAGTGTTTCGTAAGTCGGGAGCGAGATTTGTACCGAGTACCCGATTCCGTTGACGTCAAGGACGGCGGAAACTGGGCCACAAGCAACGAGAGTACCACGCAGGAATTCAATCATCGCTTAATCCGTTCCGGATGTTCCGATATGAAACTCTTCCAGCTTGCCACACGTTTGGTCGGCGTTGTCATGCGCATCGCATGGCAGATCGCGAGCGCGAGGGCGTCGGCTTCGTCAGAGCGCGCGAAATCTTCTGTGATACCGAGAATCGTTTTAATCATATACTCTACTTGTTGTTTCGCCGCAGCTCCCGACCCAGTGACGGCACGTTTGACTTCACGTGGGGAGTATTCGGCGATCGCAAGTTGTCTATGAACGGCTGCAAGCAATGCAACGCCTCTGACATGCCCGAGTTTGAGTGTGGATTGCACATTCTTACCATAAAAAGCGGTTTCGATGCAGAATTCGTCAGGATGCCAAAGGTCAATGATCTCCATCAGGCCGTCATACACTTTTCGCAGCCGTACAGGCACAGTATCCGCAGGTCGCATGGAGATCACTCCAGAGATCAACCGACGGTATTTGCTGCCTTTGGCGTCTATCACACCATACCCCGTCACCAGCGAACCGGGATCGACACCCATGATCAGCATAGCTGCGCGATCATATTGATTCCATCACATCCGCGTCGATATCGAAATCGGCGTAGACATTCTGCACGTCGTCATGCTCCTCGAGAGCTTCGAGAAGGCGGAGCACCCCTTCGGCGTCCTTCCCCTCAACCTTCAGGGTGCCTTGCGGCGTCATTTGCGCACCGGCCTCGGTGATTTCCATTTCATGCTTCTCGAGAGCTGTCTTGACAGTTTCGAGGAGGGATGTGTCGCAAATAATTTCGTACGCATCATCCTCGACCGTCATATCGTCCGCACCGGCTTCGATCGCTATCATCATCACGTCATCCTCGTCGTAGGATTTCGGTATGACGATAACGCCTTTGCGATCGAATTTCCACGAAACACTGCCGTTTTCCGCAAGGTTTCCGTTGTTTTTCGAGAAAATATGCCGCAATTCGGCCACCGTACGATTCTTGTTGTCCGTGATGGCTTCAATAAGAAAGGCCACACCACCGGGCCCATAGCCCTCGTACGACAGTTCCTCGTAGGTCACACCTTCAAGCTCACCGGTGCCGCGCTGTATTGCGCGTTTGATGTTGTCTTGCGGCATATTCGCGCCTTTGGCTTTATCAATAGCGAGACGCAAGCGCGGGTTGCCTGTGGGATCGCCGCCTCCATCGCGGGCGGCGATGGTTATTTCCTTGATCAATCTACCAAAGAGCTGGCCGCGGGCAGCATCCTTCGCGCCCTTTGCTCGCTTGATTGTAGCCCATTTCGAGTGTCCAGACATTCTATTCTCCGATACTGTGGTTGCTTCTCAACTTTCCTGAAAACTCCGAGCGTGAACCGTTATCTCATCAATCGTGCGTTGCTGAGCACCCGAGCGGATGTCACGCAGCTTGAGTTGTGGGAAAACATTACCATTCCAGGTATTCTCCTCAATGGTGAAAAGGATGTCCACCTTTTTTGATTGTTTCACTTCATCGAGTTTCGACCCCAACCCAAAGCCGATGCAGTCGAAGACGATAGTATCCTGTCGCACTTTCAGTTTCAGGTGGTCCCGCCCGACAACTCGCGGAGTGCCGAATACTTCGACATCATGGGAAAAGAATATCGGTCGCATGTTGCCAGGCCCGAACGGAGCGAATTGCTTGAGAATACGGAAGAAACGTGGTGTGATATCGACGAGGCGTATCATCGCATCGGCGACGATTTCATGTGTCAACATGTCTTCATCGAGCATCTCAGCGGCGATTGCGTTGAAGCAAACACGGAACTCGTCGAGTTTCTCGATTTCCAAGGCCAACCCGGCCGCGTACTTATGTCCGCCGAATTGCAGCAGTAAATGTTCACAGCGTCGCAACGCTTCATAGATGTTGAAATTCAGTATGCTGCGAGCGGATCCTTTCGCTACTCCATCGATGGTGGTGAGAAGCACCGTCGGGCGATAGAATTTTTCCACGAGTCGCGATGCAACGATTCCGACAACCCCGGGATGCCATTCACTGCTGTGAATGACGATGGGGCGTTGCTCGTCGCCGTCGAGATACTGTTCGGCGATGACTGCAGCTTGACTGAAGGTTTCCTCGTCGATAACGCGGCGGTTTTTATTCTCTTCTTCGAGAATCAGTGCACATTCTTTCGCCCGTTCTTCCTCGTCGCAGGTAAGTAATTCCACAGCTCTGGTAGCGTCGCCGAGGCGACCGACCGCATTGATCCGAGGTGCCATGACGAAGACAATCTGCTGCGCCGTCAAATCACCGAAACGGAGATTGGAGGATTCCATCAGAGCCTTGATACCGGCTCTCGGTGATTCATTGATGATTTTCAGCCCGTAGTACACGAGGATGCGGTTTTCACCAATCATCGGAACAATATCGGCAGCCGCAGCAATGGCGACGAAATCCAGATATTCGTATGCGATTTCGCGCATAGAGTAGTATTCACCGAGGCCCTGGATGAGTTTGAAACCCACTCCCGCACCGGACAAGTATTTGAAGGGATAGCTGTCGCGGGGTTTGAGCGGGTCGAGAACGGCATGAGCATCGGGAATGTCGCTACCCGGTTCATGGTGATCACAGATAATAACGTCGATTTTACGGGTTTTCGCATATTCGACTTGGGATACGGCTGTGATGCCGCAATCGATGGAGATTAGCAGTGTCGTTCCTATTCCGGCGGCATAATCAATCCCTGCTTCGGATATTCCATATCCTTCGGTCATTCTGTCAGGGATGTACACCTCGACATCGCAGCCGATGCGCTTGAGAAAGAGGTACAGCAAGCTCGCGCTATTCGTACCATCGACATCGTAATCTCCGTAGACGAGAATTTTCTCCTGTTTGTCCTTAGCTTCAACAATACGGGAGACTGCCTTTTCCATGTCATGCATGAGAAAAGGATTGTGCAGTTGTTCGAGCGAGGGGCGGAAGAAGGCCTTGGCGGTCTCGTAATCTTCGATCCCCCGATGAATCAGGATCGAAGCGATGACTTCAGGTACATGAATCTCCTCAACCAGCCGACGCACCTTGGCAGGCTCTCCGGGGGGCCTGATACTCCATCTGGCGTCCATGCGCGTTTCCTTTTACTAATTTGATTTATAAACATTTTCAACTCACTTTCAAATCTTCCAATTTCGAATAATATAGAGTCTCAAGCCCGTCTGTAAGCCGAATTCTGTCTATCCCGGGTCACGGGATGAGGCAGCCATCTATCTGGATCCAGTGTTACCGCTGGATTCTCGCGACCTACCCGAGTACCGGTCCACCTTCGGCGGAACACTGCGCGGGCAACGCAGTTCGTGCGACGGTACTCCTACATGGTCTTGCTCCGGGTGGGGTTTGCCAGGTCGGACTGTCACCAGCCCGCCGGTGCGCTCTTACCGCACCATTTCACCCTTACCCCGACGAATCGAGGCGGTATGTTTTCTGCTGCACTTTCCGTCGCCTTTCGACGCCCGGAAGTTATCCGGCACCCTGCCCTACGGAGTTCGGACTTTCCTCCCCTGCACGAAGCAGAGGCGACTGCCCGACGGGCATGAGACCCGTTTGGGTCAGCGTTTCGTTTCCTGCGCGATTTCCTCTGAGACGAGAATTCGACCGCAGTGTTCGCAAATGAACAATCTGTCGTTCTTCTTGATTTCGAGAATGCGTTGCGGCGGCACGATGTTGTAGCAACCGCTGCACGATTCCCGCCGTATCGGAGCCACGGCCTTGCCGTTTTTCGCGTCACGAATACGCTGATACATGTTCAGCGCATCGGCATCGATCTCCTTGATCACGGCTTCGCGGCGTTTGGCGAGTTCGCGTTCTTCCTTTCCTGTGGAAGCCAGGATTTCACGCAATTCTTCGCGTTTTTCTTTGAGTTCCCCGTCGAGCGTCTCTAGCTGCTTGGCGAATTCCACTTTTGTCTCATTCAGCTTTTCGGACTGTTCGACGTAGGCCTCGATTTCAGCTTCATACGTTGTAATAGTATTTTCCGCGACTTCCATTTCGCGTGTCAGAGCGTCGTATTCCCTGTTGTTCTGAACTTCGAGTTGCTGACCCCTGTATTTTTCGATTTTCTCGATCAGCACTAACGATTCCTGTTCTTTCAGGGCACGCTCAGTTCTTCCTTTCTTCAATGCCGTATCGCATTCCTCTATTCGCTGCTCGATGAAGTGCAGTTGTTCTTCCATCTGGTTGACGGTTTCCGGCAAGTCGCCACGCATTTCGCGCAGCTCATCAAGTTCGGCATCCAGCCTCTGCAACAGATACAAGGATTGAAGCCTAGTTTTCAAGTGTACTCCTTCTGTTCATTTACACGAACCACAGTGGGTTCGTATTGGTTCTCGTTTTCAAGATATCAATTTTTTGCATGTCATGGAAAGGAATGCTTTGCAGAATGTCGACGCATCGCTGAATGAACGGTCGTTCGGTCTCGAAATGGCCAGCGTCGATAAGGAGAAGCTCTTCCCGAAACTCAAGAAAGGTATGATGAGTCAGGTCACCGGTTACCAAGCACTGCGCACCGGCGTCTATCGCTGCCGGGATTACGGAGTTTCCGGCACCACCACACACAGCAATGCGCTTCAAGCTCATATCGTCGCTGAAGCGGCCTGCACGCACCATGTCACAATCGAGGGCTGTTTTCACTCTATCTATGAAGCGCGACGGCGTCAATTCCGTTTCGAGTTCACCGAGCAGACCTAATCCATAGCCGGGTGCCACCTGTTCGGTTGCCAACACCGTCGAAGAAAGCACTGCAGCTCCGAGCAACCGGTGTATGGAAGCAAGTACGTCCGCGCTTCTCCAAGACGGACATGTGATTTCGACAATGACAATGCTATCGTCGACGTTGCGTGATGTCCATTGAAGCTCCTCACTGTATTGCAGTACATCATGAAGGCGTTGGAGCAAATCATGCCCGTGCGTGCAGCGCAATTCAATACGCCTCATCCGTCCATGTACCGTGTTGAGTACTTTACATTCCTGTAACCCGAGTGCATCGGCCAGTGCGTGATTCACGCCGTTGCTCGTTGCATCAGCGTTCGTATGCATGGCGATGACAGCGATGTCATGACGTAGCAGCCTCGCCAACAAACGACCGTTTGCAGTATCAGTACGAATGCGTTTCAGCGCGTGAAAAATGATCGGATGGTGCGCGACAATGAGCTGTGCTTCACTCTGTACAGCCTCCTCAACAATTTCCGGTGTTACGTCAAGACACACGAGCACACGAGATACTTCGTGCGAGGCCGATCCAAGCAGCAGACCGATATTGTCTTTCTCCCACGCCAATGCGGCTGGCGCCCAATTCAACAGGTGATGCAGTATGTTTCCTACGCTTGTCATAAAAAAAAAAGTGCACCTCTTCGATGCACTTACTCTATTGCGGCCGGCGCTGGTGTTTTTTGAAGATACTCGATTGTGAGATGTTTTACGTTGTACATACGACCAGTGTGTTCGACCAACATGTTGTGGAGCTGAAGGGAGTCGAACCCTCGACCTCTACAATGCGAATGTAGCGCTCTCCCAACTGAGCTACAGCCCCAACAAAGTCAAAATAGCAAAGGTGCTTTGGAAAAGCAAGGTGGATATCTAGCCCCCAGCAGTACTGGGTTACGTGAACGGTGTACGTAAATGCAACGCCTCCGCCGCAGACGTTTCACGAAGTGTTGCCTCCCGAATCGGCATCATGGAGTACGGATTTCACGAGCTGAAGAGTATTGGTCGATTGAAGCAAATCTTCATCCGCCTACAGCGGCTACATGAAGAGCAAGGAGCAGTGCTGTGCGTACTTGCTCCGAACGTTGTACGAGATCCTAATGAGGCAGCGATAGACCGATTGCCACGAGTTATCGTATACTGGAAGCAACGCCATGGAACGCCCGTTTTTCTTATTCTAGTATGGATTGAGACTGGTGTATTGAAATTCCCGAAGCATTGCGTATCATACGTAGTCACCGACTGCAGAGCGCCCCTCAGCACAACTGATGAGTCGTGGCGAACTGCGCTGTAACATAGTCTTCCACGTTTATTGAGGTAAACCATGCCTGCGAAACGCGATCAATATATCAAATTCATGGACCCCGTCATACGAATCGAACGCGACCCCGTCATCTTAGCAAGACAGAAGTCCGCCTTGCTGCATGTTCATGAAACAGGAAGCATCACCAGCAGAAACTATGCCACGCTTTGCGGAGTTTCCGAAACTACAGCGCGGCGTGATCTGCAGGAGTTGATTCTCGCCGGCTGGCTTCGCCGCGAGGGATCGGGCACTGCTTCGCTCTATCGTCCCGGTGCGTTGCTCAATCACGGCGGTGGGGAGCAGCGCGTGCCTAGTGCCGACGGAAAAGGTGATGGTTGCTTCAATTGTGGTTAAGGCGTACCACGATTCCCTGCATAATTGCTACGGAGTACTGATTTCACTGCTCTTTCTGCGAAAACGTCGGAATTCACGGTAAATCCTGAATTTGAGAATGACACAACCGTTCTCGTATGGTGGCTCTAAAAGCAACAACGAATAATTACGAACATGCTCGGGTCGGTATACTACTGCTCCCCTTGCTTCACGCGCCGGAAGCACGCCTACACCGTTGTAAGACAGACAGGAAGAAACTACCGGCGGCGAAACGATGCTCATGCTTGCACGTCAGGCAATGCATCATACGCTTTACTCATGTGAGGCAAACTAATACGTTGAATCAGTCTCTTGTATCATCACCGGAATTGTTATGAGCGATACGCCGCAGGAAATGAAACATGATGTACTATCCATTGACGAAATCATGGATGGCTTCTCGAATTATGACGGAACGTACAGATACGCGGAAGTGGAGGCCGCAATTGCGCGGAAGGAAGAAATAATTCCTCGTTTCATCGAGGAACTCGAGAAGGTGCTGGAAAATCCTGAGGAGACCGCGGAGGATGATACACTCTTCGTACACAACTATGCACTGATGCTGTTGGGGTTCTTCGGTGCCAGCAAAGCACATCGGGTAATCATCGATCTGATGCGTTTACCGGCTGACCTTCCTCACCGTTTGTTCGGCATAATCATTACGGAGAACTTGCCGATGATTCTTTTCCGCACGCAGGATGGGAATTACGAGGCGATCCGGGATTTGCTCCACGACCCCTATGCTTATAGTTATTGTCGAGCTGCTGCCGCCGAAGCCATGTCGTATGCAGTTGTCGAAGGCCTGCTCCCACATGATGAAGTGCTGTCGATCCTTGTGGAACTTCTCGATGAGGAAGAGACGGAGACAAACGAGTATTTCCACACCCTGATCGTCGGCGTCTTGTGTGATATCTGTCCTATCGGAGTGCTGGATAGAATTGACAGGGCATACGATGAAGGTCTGATCGACCCCTTCTTCGTCGAGCGAGAGTATTGGAGCGCAAGAGCGATGGCTGGAACGGAAGTCTGCTTGGCGACACTAAAACGCGACATGGAACAGCGTTCGCTCGAGAACATTCACCAGAAAATGTCATGGTGGCACAATTTCAACACCTACACGGGTCCATCCCAGCTTCCTGTAGTTCATACGCGGCAGCGCAAGCAGAAACCACAGAAGAAGCGCAAGCGAAAGCAATCCAAACAATCACGAAAGCGAAACAGATGAATACAGCGCGTTGTAAATCCTTGTCGCGGAATCTCATCGTCGCTGCGCTCCGATGTTCTGGTCCGTTTGCGTCGGAATCGCTGGTCGTTTTCATCGGAATACACATGCCGAGTTTCACCGGAAAGGAGCGGAGCGTGTAATCCCGGCACCCAAGGGGCGATCCATGAATAGCCACAAACTTCCGAGGGGTGATCCATGAACCGCCACCGTTTTTCAGGGGGCGATCCATGAACCGCCACCATCTTCCGAGGGGTTATCCATGAACCGCTACCGTTTTCGAGGGCGTTCCATGAATAGCCATCGTTTTCGGGGACGATCCATTAACCGCCACCGTTTTTGGGGGGCGATCCATGAATAGCCACCGGATTTTTCGAGGGCGATCCATGAATAACCACCGTTTTTTTGGAGGGCGATCCATGAACCGCCATCGTTTCTGGAGGGCGATCCATGAACCGCCAAAGTCTTTGGGGGCGATCCATGAATAGCCACCGGTTTTTGGGGGTCGATCCGTGAACCGCCACCATTTTTATAGGGGGCGATCCATGAACCGCCACAGTTTTTCGGGGGCGATCCATGAACCGCCACCGTTTTTCGGGG
>Ga0114946_10001515_pt1 | contig 16018 bp, 12 predicted proteins | sample WalLakDeSediment_FD_88676 | JGI IMG/M metagenome (GOLD analysis project Ga0114946, IMG submission 88676) | Lake sediment microbial communities from Walker lake, Nevada to study Microbial Dark Matter (Phase II) - Walker Lake 11/02/13 Deep Sediment | ecosystem: Environmental > Aquatic >... | reverse complement strand
GGCGCCCGACAGCACGGTCCGCCAGCAGGCCAACGACCTGGTCAAGGTGCTCAAGAGCGGCTCGCTCCCCGCTCGGCTCAACAAGGAGTTCGAGATGCGGGTCGGCGCCGACCTCGGGCAAGAGTCCGTCGAGCGCGGGTTCAAGGCCTTCCTCGTCGGTCTGGGCATCGTCATGATCTTCATGGCCGTCTACTACCGGCGCGCGGGGCTGATCTCGGTGTTCGCCCTGCTCATGAACATGGTCTTGGTGCTCGCCGCCATGGCCCTGTTCCGCGCGACCCTGACCCTGCCCGGCATCGCCGGCATCGTCTTGACCATCGGCATGGCAGTCGACGCCAACGTCATCGTCTTCGAACGTGTGCGCGAGTACCTCCGCGAGGGCTACACGGCCCGGGCGGCGATCGAGGCCGGCTACGACCGGGCGTTCACGACCATCTTGGACTCGCAGCTGACCACGGCCATCGCTGGCCTGGTCCTGTGGCAGTACGGCTCGGGGCCGATCCGCGGCTTCGCGATCACCTTGTTGATCGGCATCGCCACGTCGATCTTCACGGGCGTGTTTGCGACCCGGGTGTTCTTTGACTGGCAGGCAAACCGGCGCGGCTTCGACCGCATCTCGATCTGAGGAAGGGGGACACGACGATGGCTGACAACGACGACAAGACGACCCCCACCACCTCCACGGGTGACAAACAATCCACGGCCGGCGCCAACCGGCGCCGTAGCCGGACGCGCGGCGCGGTCAAGGCGGCCGCGCCTGATCCGAGCAAGCTCAAGTTCTTCACGCTGATCCCCGACGACACCCGGATCGACTTCACCGGCACGCGCAACCGCACCCGCGGGCTGGTGTTCTCGCTGATCATGATGCTGATCGCGTTCGGCGCGATGCTGTCCAACTACGTCAGCACTGGGTCGGCGCTCAATTACGGCATCGACTTCCAAGGCGGCAGCACCGTTCGGATCGCGCTCGCGCAAGAGGCCGACATCGAGACCATCCGCGATCTGCTCGACGACGGGCACTATCCCGGGAGCTCGGTCGTCGCGGTCCCCGACGCGCAAAACGAGATCATGATCCGGGTCAAGGAGGTCACGACGATCTCCGAGACCGAGCTCGTCACCTGCCGCGAGGCGCTCGCCGGGCTCGAGGACGTCGAGCTGCTCGAGGATGGCTTCGTCCATCCCAACGAGAGCTCGAAGATCTTCATGAAGTTCACTGATCAGCCGGCCTACGCCGAGATCGAGCGGCTGATGACGGCGGCCGGCTGCGAGGGCACGGCCTCGTCTGGGGTCGGCAAGCCCGAGGAATTCCCCGTCGAGTACGCGTTGATCGGCGTTGGCGTCGACATCGCGCACCTGATCGATCGGGAGCTCGGCGCGGGCACCGTCGATCACATCGTTGCGAGCGAGACCGTCGGCGCCAAGGTCGGCAGCCAGCTCAAGCGCGACGGCGTCCAGGCGATGGTGTTCGCGATCGGCTTCATCTTCTTGTTCGTCATGATCCGCTTCGACCTGCGGTTCGCGCCGGGCGGGATCGTGGCCTTGGTCCACGACGCGATCATCGTCGTCGGCGCGTTCGCGTTGACCGGCAAGGAGTTCAACCTCCAGTCGATCGCGGCGGTCCTGACCATCATCGGCTACTCGATCAACGACACCATCGTGGTGTTCGACCGGGTCCGCGAGCGGGTCTCGCTCAACCGCGACGCGCCCATCGAAGAGACCACCAACACCGCGCTCAACGAGACCCTGAGCCGCACGGTCCTGACCTCGGCGACCACCATGATCGTGGTGCTCTCGACCTGGATCCTCGGCAGCGGCCCGATCAAGGACTTCGCGTTCGCGCTGTTCGTTGGCCTGCTCGCGGGGACCTACTCGTCGCTGTTCGTCGCCTCGCCCGTGTTCTTGTGGATCAACAAGAAGATGTACAAGGGCAAGGGTCACCTGATCACCACCGACGCCGAGGCCGAGCGTGGGACCGGGACCTTGCTCGGGCCGCAGGTCGACCCGGACGAGGACGAGGACGATGACATCGACGTCCCGGACGCCGACAGCGTGCTCGGTCCGCAGACCGGCTCCGGTCCGCAAGCTTCGGCAGACGTCCAGGCGGCCGCGACCGGTGAGTCGATCGCCGATTCGATCGGTGGCGAGTCGGTCAAGATCGAAGACGTCGACAAGCAAGGCGGCGAACGCAAGTCTCGCCGCCGCCGGCGCCGGCCCAAGCAAGACTGATCCGGGTCGGAGCCGAATTTGGCCGCGCCCGAGCAGGACGACGACACCGGCTCCGAGGGTGATCGCGGCGAGGCTCAGGTCCTCGGCGAGCCCCCTCGGGTCCGCTTGCGTGGTGCGCTGCCTCGCTACGCGCGGGCCGAGCTGCGCGAGCGCGCCGCCGCGCTCGAGGTCGAGCTCGTCGTCGTCGAGCTCCTCGTCGGTCGCGGGATCGAGTCGGCCGAGGATCAGCGTCGGTTCTTGAGCCCGCGCTTGTCCGAGCTCTCGCTGCCCACGGGCATGGCCGGCTACGCCGAGGCCATCGAGCTGCTCGCGACCGCCCGGACCAAGCGCTGGCGGGTCGGGATGTTCGGCGACTACGACGTCGACGGGGTCACGACGACCACGATCCTAACGACCTTCCTCGAGTGCCTCGGCGTCGAGATCGTCGCCAAGGTCGCGAGCCGGGCAGGGGGCTACGGCTTCGGCATCGAGCCCGCCAAGGCGCTGCACGAGGCCGGCGTCGATCTGGTCTTGACCGGCGACTGCGGGACCTCGGACCACGAAGCGCTCGCCTGGCTGCAGGCCCGCGACATCCCCACGGTGGTCATCGACCACCACCAAGTCCCCGAGTCCATGCCGCCGGCCGCGGCCCTGCTCAACCCGCACCAAGACGGCTGCGGGTTCCCGTTCAAGGGCCTGTGCAGCGCGGGCGTCGGGTTTTACCTCGCGGCCGGGCTCCGCTCGACCCTGGCCAAGCGCGACCCATCGAGCCGCAGCCAGCTCCCCGATCCCCGGGCCTGGCTCGACCTCGTCGCGCTCGGGACCGTGTGCGACATGATGCCGCTAGTCGACGACAACCGGATCTTGGTCCGCCACGGCCTCGAGATCATGGGTCAGCGCCGGCGCCCCGGCGTCCGCGAGCTCCTGCGCCAGTCCCAGGTCTCCGCCGACGTGGTCGTCGACGAAGGCCACCTCGGCTTCGCGCTCGGCCCTCGGCTCAACGCGCCCGGCCGGCTCGGCAGCGCCGAACCTTCGCTCGAGCTGCTCCGCGCCCGCTCGGGGGCCGAGGCCGAGCCCCTCGCCGCCAAGGTCGACATGTTCAATTCCCAGCGGCGCTCGCTGCAAGAGCAGATCGTCGACGAGGCCTTGGCCCTGCTCGCCGACGATCCCCGGACCCCGCGACGCAGCGGGATCGTCGTCGCGCGCGAGAACTGGGCGCCTGGGATCGTCGGCATCGCCGCCGCCGGGATCGTCGAGCGCTACGGCCGTCCGACCCTGGTGATCGGCGTCGATCCAGGGAGCGGCGAGGCCCGGGGCTCGGCCCGGACGGCCGCCGGCGTCGACGTCCGCGCCGCGCTCGCCGAGTGCCGCGCGCTCTTGCGTCGGTTCGGCGGGCACAAGGCCGCCGCCGGCGTCAGCCTCGACGCGGTTGCGATCCCCGAGCTCGTCGAGGCCTTCGATCGGGCCTGCGCCGCGCAGCTCGGCGAGGAGGCCGGCAGCGATCCGATCGACTACCACGACGGCGAGCTCGCCCTCGAGGTCCTCAACCTCGACTTCATCGCCGCGCTCGAGTCGCTTGGGCCCTACGGGGTCGGCTTTGATCGCCCGCGGTTCTTGTGCGCGGGCGCCAAGGTCGTCGGCCTGCGCGTGCTCAAGGAGCGCCACCTCGCCCTGACCCTGCGCCAAGGCCCACATCAACGGGACGCGATCGCCTTTCGCAAGGGCCAGTTCCCCGTCGATCGGGGCGACGAAGTCGGCTGCTTGTTCACGCCCAGCCGCAACACCTACCGCGGCAACCACCGCGTCCAGCTGATCATCGACCGGATCTGGCGGGTGTCCTGAGCAGCTACCCAGGCCCGCCGCTGGGCGCCACGCTGCCAACCCGGCGGTAGCAGACCGGCTCGCAGTCGGGCCCATTCGGCTGGATCGTGTCCTCGACGAGCAACGGCACCAGCGCGCTGGCGATCACCGCTTCGCCCGACGCCAAGGGCACGACGGTCACGGTGATCGTCGTCGCTCCTTGGGCGAGCTCACCGCTCAGCTCGAAGCCGCTCGCGTGACAGGTCAACCACTCGGGCAGGGGCTCCGCGTCGGGGTCGTTGTCGAGGCAGGTCACGCTCACCGTTGGACCGTTCGCGCTGATCGTCAGGGAGTAGGGCTGGTTGACGACGATGCCCCCGTAGTCCACGACGACCGTCGACTCGCAGCCGATCTCGGTGCACTCGAGCGGCCCGCCGCAGCCGAGCAACGCGACCAAGGGGACAGCCAAGAGCGATCGTACGAGGGTTCGCATGACCCGCCAGGTCTACATCGTTCGCGGGGGCCGGGTCGAGCCCGCCCTGCTATACTCGCCCCGTGTTTCGGCCGTGGCTGCGGGTCGCCCGACCCGACGACTGGACCGGCATGCTCGCGCGCGTCGGCTTGTGGCCGGTCTATTTCGTGGCCTTGCTGATCGTCGGCCTCGGCCGGATCCCCGGCAACTGGTGGGTCATCGGCGCCGGCTCCGAGACCTTGACCCGAGCCGTCATCGCGCTGGTGGTCGTCTACCTGCTCGGCTGGCTCCGGATGATCGTGTTCGCCTTGGTCCCCGGGGCGGTCGTGCAGTTTGGCCGGCGGCTATGGTTTCGCCACCGCGGTCGGCGGATCATGGTCCGCATCACGACGATCCTCGCGATCGACGTCGAGCAGCGCCCGCCGCCGGTCCAAGAGGCCTTCATCATCGAGCTCGACGACGGGGCGCTCTACGATCTGTGCCCGGTCCGCTGGGACGGGGCCGAGCGGATCTACGCCGCGGTCGCGCGCCAGGTTCGACGGGCCCGGATCCGCGCGGCCCGCCGCGACGCCCGGGCCAACCGGCGCAAAGATCCTAAGCCTGGCGCCTAGCAGCCCGCCGATGGGCGAGCAGGCCGATCAACGTGGTCCCCAGCATCGCGGCCGCGGCCACGCCGAGGTGGCTGGGCAGCACATGCGAGGCGCCGGTCAGCGGGCACTGCCAGGTGATCGCCGTGAGCCCCGTCAGCGCGATCCCAGCGGCGATCCAGTAGACCGCCGCGGACTTGCGTCGCTGGACGAACGCGCCGCTGAGCAGGCCCAAGAGCAGCACGAGCAGCACGTAGATCGTGATCATCGCCCCGCAGCCCCCATGGAAGTGGGCGTCGGCCTCGAATCGGGTCGCGCTCGGGAGCCCCAAGGTCGCGAGCATGGTCAGCCCGACCGCGCCCGCGGCGAGGACCAGCCGGGCGCCGCGGCTCGGGAACAGCAGCCCGAGCCCGATCGCCGGAAACACGACCAAGCACAGCAGCCACAGCACGCACTGGATCGCCAGCTGCCACCAGGGTTGGTCGAGCAGGTCCGGGCGCAGGCCGATCAGCAGCGTCGAGCCAGCAAGCGCGAGCACCACGATCGCGAGGGCCGGGATAAAGCGGCGTCGGCGTTTGCGCTGACCCGACGCGAGATCCGCCATGATCAGCTTGGCCGCGTCGCTTGGCTTGGGTTCGCTCATCGTCGGTGGGCTCGTGGCGGACGACTTCGATCAACGAACCCCGGAGCGGTGGGCTCAGCGCAGCGCGGTTCGTCGATCGCGCTCACGGGCGAGCACGCGTTCCCCACGTCTCCCAACGATCGCAGATAACTGGCTGTTTCCCACGATTACGCGGGCGTCAGGCTCGCCGGCCGCGGCCCGAAGCCAGCGCTCCTCAGCCGCGAACCAGCGTGGTTTCGTGACTTAGGTCGCGGGCCAGGCCAGCTTTCGCGAGCGCGCTGAAAGGCGCTTTCGAGAGGGTTGCTACGCGGAAACGGCTGTGCTACCGATTCGTCCACAACTCCGAACTCGGCGCGAGAGCGGGGGACCTCCTCCGCTCTTTTTTTCGTCCCGGAACCGGTGCCCCTCGTGGGCAAATACGCCGAATTCCTCCGACGAACGCCGAGCTAGGATCGTTGACGCATGACCCAAAGCCACAAAAACCAGGATCACCGTGAATCCGCCGCCATCGAGGGCGGGGATGACGTTGGTTTTGGTGCCGACGGTCGGCATCGCAGCGCGTCGGCGCTGCTCGAGGCCGCGGTCGAGCCGCTGGTCGAGGATCTCGGCTACGAGCTGGTGCTGCTCGAGTGGCTCGGCTCAGGCAAGCGCCGAGTCATGCGCCTGTACCTCGACTCGCCGGCCGGCGTGACCATCGAAGATTGCGCCCGCATGGGCCGGATCCTCAGCAACGCCCTGGACGCGCGGGAGTCCGCCGCGGCTGGGCTGGAGCCGGCGACCGACGACAGCGACGACGACAGCGACGACAGCGAGCCAGCGCCGACCGGGCCGCGCCTCGCCAACGATCCGGGCTTGGCCACGCTGCTCGGCAAGCCCTACACCCTCGAGATCTCCTCGCCGGGCGTCGACCGCCCGCTGACGCGGCGTCGGCACTTCGCCGATCACGTCGGCGGTCGGCTCAAGCTCGAGACCTGGGCCCCGATCGAGCCCGGGCGCAACGAAAAGAAATTCTACGGACGGATCGTCGCGGTCGAACAAGACCCGGCGGCCCCCGACGATCAGCGGCGCGGGGTCGTCGTGGTCCACGATTCAGACGGGGACCGGACGCTGCGCATCCCCTTGTCCCGGGTTCGCCGGGCCAACCTCGTGTGGGAGGGCTAACCGCCCATCCGAGGTCTTGCTAGTTCGAGGAAACCCAGCCCATGGAAGAGAACGTCAACCTCAGCACGGTGATCGACGCGGTCTGTCAGGAAAAGAACATCCAACGTGATGTTCTGGTCGACACGGTCGAGCAGGCGGTCGCGACCGCAGCCAAACGGGTGTTCATCGACCGCGAGATCGAAGCCAGCTTCGACCTCGAGACCGGTAACGTGAACCTGTTTCAGGTCCTCTACGTGGTCGATCGGGTCGAGCTGCCGATGCGCGAGATCAGCGTCGAGCAGGCCCGCCGGGCTGGGCTCGAGGCCGAGGTCGGCGACGAGCTGCTGTTCCAGATCTTCTACTTGGAAGAGGACCACAAGCAGGCTGAGGCCCAGGCCAAGCAGTACCCGGAGATCCCGGCGCTGCAAAAGGTCAACACGACCTTCGGACGGATCGCCGCGCAGACCGCCAAGCAGGTCATCATCCAGCGGGTCCGCGAGGCCGAGCGCGAGAACCTCTACGACCGCTACAAAGAGAAGAAGGGCGAGCTGATGACCGGCATCGTCCGTCGGTTCGAGCGGGGCTCGATCGTGGTCGAGGTCGACAACGGCCGGGCCGAGGCGATCTTGCCCTCGCGCGACCAGGTCCCGCGCGAGTCGCTGCGGCCTGGCGATCGCATCGTCGCCTACGTCAAGGACGTCGACAAGTCGGCCCGCGGCCCGCAGATCATCTTGTCGCGGACCCATAAGGGCCTCGTCGAGAAGCTGTTCGAGCACGAGGTCCCCGAGATCTTCGAGGGCATCGTTCGCATCGAGGCTTGCGCCCGTGAGCCCGGCGCGCGCTCGAAGATCGCGGTCTCGAGCCGCGACCGCGACGTCGATCCGGTCGGCGCCTGCGTCGGTATGCGTGGCAGCCGGGTCCAGGCCGTGGTCCAAGAGCTGCGCGGCGAGAAGATCGACATCGTGCCCTACGACGAAGATCCGGCCCGGTTCGTGTGCAACGCGATCCAGCCCGCGCAGGTCTCTCGGGTCCTGATCGACGCCGAGCGCCACACCATGGAGCTCGTGGTCCCCGACGACAAGCTCAGCCTCGCGATCGGCAAGAAGGGCCAAAACGTCCGGCTCGCCTCGCGCTTGACCGGCTGGCGCATCGACATCCACTCGCAGAGCAAGATCCGCGACATGGAGCGGCGCAGCCGGGCTGAGATGGCCGCGATCCCCGGCGTCGGTCGGGACCTCGCCGCGCACATGTTCGACCTTGGCTGGCGGTCGCTTCGCGACCTCGCCGTCGCCAACGTCGACGAGCTCGCCCCGGTCGTCGGCTCGGCCGAACGCGCCGACGAGATCATCGACATGGCCAACGAGGCCGCGAGCGGCAAGATGGAGCTCGAGGTCGTCTACGACGCCGAGGACGAGGACGAAGACCAACCTTCACAGGGGGCCGACGCCTGAATGACGCCCACGGGTAACACGCTCGAGTCCACGATTGGACCCGCGGTCCGGACCTGCATCGGCTGCCGTGTCAGCGAGGCGCAGGCCCGCTTGCTTCGCTTTGGCCGTCGCTCTGACGGTCAGGTTCAGCCTGCCCTCGTTACCCGTGGTGGCGGCATCAGGGGCCGAAGCGCGTACACGTGCCCCCGCCGCGCGTGCCTCGATCAAGCGATCAAGCGCCGCGCATTCGCGCGAGCGTTCAGCACCAGCCGTCGACAGGTGAGCGTCATCAACGTCGACGGCCCAGCGCTGTGGGCCGCAACCGCTGAGCAGATCCGTTGTGAGATCGATCTGCTCGTTCGCACCTCCGGTCAAGATCCTCACGCCCACCTCCGCTTACGAGGACTCGAACAGCTCTTGTTTGAATTATCATCGCCGCCCTCAACCCGAGAAACCGTGACATCAGCGAACGTGGAGTTCGCGCGGAAGGGTGGGCTCTCCAGCCATGAGTAAAATCCGCATTTACGAGCTCGCGAAAGAGCTCGGCATCGAGAACAACAAGGACCTCGTCGCGGAAGTCCGTTCGCTCGGTATCGAGATCAAGGGCGTAATGAGCACCCTGTCCCAAGACCAGGCCAATCGCGTGCGTCGCAAGCGTGGCGGTGGTGCTGCTGCACCCCCATCTCCTCCCTCTTCCTCCAACGGTGGCTCGAGCTCGGGCGCTGGTTCTGGCGCTGGTTCGGGCGACGGTTCGGGGTCTTCGGACTCCGGTGACAAGTCCGCGCCCAAGGTCATCAGGCGCCGCGCCCAAGGGCCGCGCCCCGCGGAGAAGGAGCGCGAGAAGGAGCGCGAGAAGGAGCTCGAGAAGGAGCTCGAAGAGGCCACGCAGCGCCCGGCACCCGCGGCGCCTGTGATCCGTCGTCCGGCAGCGGACGCCGGGCGCCCAAGCGAGCGCTCCGACCGGGGCATGGACCGCGGCCGGCCGACGCCGCCCGCCGCCCGGCCCCGCGAGCCCCAGGCCCAGCGCGGCGTCGCGCCCAGGGCCGACGACGAGGGTGAGGCCGAGGAGCCCCGGGTCCCGCCGCAGGTTGGTGATCGCATCAAGCTGCCCGAGAACACCCGGCGGTTCCGTACGGGGCTCGCCGCCAAGATCGAGGAGCAAGAGAAGGTCGACGAGCAGGTCCGCAAGACCGAGGAGGCCGTCGTCCAGCGCCGTGACGAGGTCGCCAAGCAGGTCGCCGTCGCCGAGGCCGCCGCGGCTGCCAGCGCCGCCAAGCTCCAGCCGTCCGCGCCGGTCCGCAACGCCGAGGCCGAGCGTCGCGTGGTCCGCAACGCCGACGGCGTCATCGTCGGCGCCGCGTCCAAGCGGTCCGAGCCGAAGATCGTCGGCTTCATCAACCTGCCCACGCCCGCGCGCCGCCAGCAGGTGATCATCACCGAGGCCGCCAAGGGCCGGACCGAAGGTCGCGCGACCGCCCGCAAGCGCCGTGAAGAGCGGGTCCAGCAGCGCGGTCGTCGGCGTCCATCCCGGCTCCGCCGCGATCGTGGCGGACCCAAGCAAGTCTCGACCATCGAGATGAGCGAGGCCAAGAAGCGCATCCGCGTCGACGAGGCCATCCAGATCTCCGACATGGCCCACCAGATGGGCGTCAAGGCGTCGCGGCTGATCCGTTCGTTGTGGACGATGGGCATGCGCAACGTGACCATCAACAACGCAGTCGACGTCGAGACCGCCGAGCTGGTCGCCCAGGAGTTCGGCTACACCGTCGAGAACGTCTCGTTCCACGAGGACGAGTTCATCGGCGGCGAGGACGAGGACCCGGGCGAGCTGCGGGCGCCGGTCGTGACCATCATGGGTCACGTCGACCACGGCAAGACCACGCTGCTCGACTACATCCGCAACGCCAAGGTCGCCGCCGGCGAGGCTGGCGGCATCACCCAGCACATCGGCGCCTATCGGGTCGAGACCAAGCAGGGGCCGGTCGTGTTCATCGACACCCCCGGTCACGAGGCGTTCTCGGCCATGCGTTCGCGCGGCGCCGCGGTCACCGACATCGTCGTGCTGATCGTCGCCGCCGACGACGGCGTCATGCCGACCACGCTCGAGGCGATCCAGCACGCCAAGGAGTCGGACGTGCCGATCGTCGTGGCCGTCAACAAGATCGACAAGCACGACGCCAACGTCGGTCGCGTCGAGCAGATGCTCATGAAGGAAGGCCTGGTCGGCGAGGCCTACGGCGGCGAGACCACCATCGCTCGGATCTCGGCCAAGACCGGCGAGGGCGTCGAGGAGCTGCTCGAGACCCTCGCGGTCCAAGCCGAGATCCTCGAGCTCCGCGCGCCCACCGATGGGCCCGCGACCGGCACCGTGATCGAGTCACGGGTCGACAAGGGTCGCGGCATCGTCGCGACGGTCCTCGTTCAAGCCGGCGAGCTGCAAAAGGGCGACATCGTCGTCTCCGGCGAGTTCAGCGGCAAGGTCCGCGGCCTCTATACGCCTGGTGGCGTCATGGTGAAGCGCGTCCTGGCCTCGACTCCGGTCGAGATCCTCGGCCTCGACGGGGCGCCGCCAGCTGGCGAGCGCTTCTACGTGGTCGAGAGCGACAAGGACGCCCGGCAGATCGTCTCGCACCGGCGTGAGCAACGTCGGCGCAAGGAGAGCGCGCTGTCGGGGCCTTCGCTGCTCGATCGGCTCAAGAGCAAGCGGGTTCCATCGCTCAAGATCGTGGTCAAGGCCGACGTTCAAGGCTCGGCCGAGGCGCTCAAAGAGGTCCTCGAGGACCTGTCCGTCGACAAGGTCCGCGTCGAGGTCATCCACTCGGGGGTCGGCGCGATCAACGAGACCGACGTCAAGCTCGCCGCTGCCGCCGACAACGCGCTGATCATCGGTTTCAACGTCAAGCCCGTCGGCAAGGCCGCGGCCATGGCCGACCACGAGAAGATCCCCGTCGAGACCTTCTCGATCATCTACGAGGCCACCGATCGGGTCCGCGAGCGGATGATCGATCTGCTCGAGCCCGAGTACCGCGAGGTCCCGCAGGGCGAGGCCGAGGTCCGGGCCCTGTTCCCGATCCCACGGCTCGGCGTCGTCGCCGGCTGCCGCGTGACCAAGGGCAACGTGACCCGCAGCAGCCACGTCCGCGTGCGGCGTGAGGGCCGGATCATCCACGACGGCAAGATCGGCTCGCTGCGCGTGTTCAAGGATGACGTCCGCCAGGTCAAAGAAGGCCAGGAGTGCGGCATCGTGGTCGCCGACTTCGGCGGCGTCGAGCCCGGCGACGTGCTGCTCGCCTACGAGCTCGAGACCATCCGGCCGGAGCTCTAGCAGCCCGTGGTGAAACCCCTCACGACCCAGAGCAGCTCGAGCAGCTCATGAGCCGCCGTCAGCACCGAGTCGAAGAGCTGCTTCGTCGCGAGATCGCGCAGATGCTGATGCGCGGCGAGCTTCGTGATCCGCGGCTGTCGCCGGCGAGCGCCGTGAGCATCACGGGGGTCCAGGTCAGCGCCGACCTCAGCGTCGCGCGGGTGTTCGTCGATGTCCTGACCGAGGCCGTTCGCCGCGAGCAGGTGATCGTCGCGTTGCAGCGCGGCAGCGGGCTCATCCGCAAGCGGCTCGGTGAGCGCATCGAGCTGCGGCGGATCCCGGAGCTGCGCTTCGAGGCCGACTCCAGCATCACCCACGGCGCCCGGGTCGAGGCGATCCTCATCGAGCTGCGCGAACACGGCCAGCTCGGCGAGTCGGTCGCCGTCGCCGCCGAGCCGGAGCCGGACCCGGAGGTCCTCACGGACGCCGAGCCCGACGTCGACCCTCGCTCATGAGGGCGCGGCCACACTCGAGCGCGTTTGGCATCTTGCTGATCGACAAGCCCGCCGGGCCCACCAGCCACGACATCGTCGGCTGGGTCCGTTGGGCGCTGGGCGAGCGGGCGGTCGGCCACTGCGGGACCCTCGATCCCGCGGCCACCGGCTTGCTGGTCGTGTGCGTCGGCCCGGCGACCAAGCTCGTCGAGCACCTGACCGCCGTCGACAAGCGCTACCTCGCGCGCTTCGTGCTCGGCCGCTCGACGACCACCGCCGACGCCGAAGGCGAGACCATCGCCGAGACCCCGATCCCCGCCGAGCGCCTCGACGAGCTCCTCACTCGGGCGAACGCGGCGCTCGCCGACCTCGTCGGACCGCTCGAGCTCGCGCCGCCGGCCTTCTCCGCGATCAAGGTCGATGGCAAGCGCGCCCACGCCCTGGCCCGCGCCGGCGAGGCGCCCGAGCTCCCCCCGCGACCCATGACCGTCGAGCGCCTGGTCGTCACGGGCACGGGCGGGGGTGGGAGCGGGGATGGGGATGGGGACACCGGTTGGCTCGACGCCGATCTCACCGTCAGCAAAGGGACGTACGTGCGCTCGCTCGCACAGGAGCTTGGCCGTCGCCTGGGACTCCCGGCGCACCTCGGCGCGCTGCGCCGGCTCGCCTGCGGAACGCTGACCCTCGACGATCCGCTCGCGCTCACGGGGCTGCGCGCGAACGCGTTGCCCCCGATCGAGGGGCGGCCCCCGCGGTGGCGCGTCGAGCTGGACCCCGCCGACCGTGAGCGGACCGGAGCGGCCCTGCTCGAGCGCATGGCCGCCCCCTGGGCCCGCTTGCCGTTTCACGTCAGCGAGCTCTCGGGCCCCGATCACCTCCCTGCGCTCGAGCGCTTCTTCCAGGGCCAGCGGCTGCGGGCGGATCCGCAGACCTGCGCGAGCTTGGGCCTCCCGGACGACCCGGGCGAGGGCCTCTACGCCGTCGTCGACCCCGCGCTCGGCCGCATGGTCATCGTCCGTCGAGAGCCCGATCAGCGCGGCTCCGAACGCCTCGCCCCAGACCGGGTCCTGCGCTTCGAGCCCAGGGCCTCAGACAGCTAACAGGCATTGACAGCAGCCCCTGCGATCAGGATGCTGCGTCCCTTCCAACGAGAACTCGAACGACCAAGCCGGGGAGGGTCCCCGGAGAAGAGAATCGACCATGTCCCTTTCAGCGGATCGTAAGTCCGACATCATCGGCAAGTTCAAGCGGCACGACAACGATACGGCCTCCCCCGAGGTTCAGATCGCCCTGCTCACAGAGCGGATCATCCACCTGACCGAGCACTTCCGCACCCACGACAAAGACCATCACAGTCGTCGTGGTCTGCTCAAGCTCGTCGGCCAGCGCCGTCGCCTGCTCGACTACCTTCGCTCCCGCGAGTACGACCGCTACAAGGTCGTGATCGAGGAGCTCAACATCCGCAAGTAGGTCCGTCGACCGACCTCCGCAGCGCCGCCCGTCACTCCATTCCAGAGCTGATCGGCGGCGCTTCGGCGTGTGTCGACGTCCGCTTTGGTTCATTCCGAGCCAACGTGGGTGCGCGCGCGCTGGCGAGGTCGGGTGCTTGCGCGCCTGCTCGTCGTGGCCAGGTCGCGCCGCTCCAGCGGTCCATGTTTTTTCTGTGCCACGGCAGTGGAGCGCAAAACAAATGGAAGTCATCCGCGAAGTAGCGAAGATCGGCGATCGAGAGATCACCTTCGAGACCGGCAAGATCGCCAAGCAAGCCCACAGCGTGTTGGTCACGCTCGGCGAGACCTCGGTGCTCGTCGCCGTGACCATGAGCCGCGAGCCGAAGGACCTGCCCTTCATGCCCTTGACCGTCGAGTTCCGCGACGCCAACGCGGCCGCCGGCAAGATCCCCGGGGGGTATTTCAAGCGTGAGGGTCGACCGACCGAGCGCGAGATCCTGACCTGTCGCCTGACCGATCGCCCGATCCGCCCGCTGTTCCCCAAAGCCTACCGCTACGACACCCAGGTCATCGGCCAGGTGCTCAGCAACGACCTGCAAAACGAGCCCGACGTCCTCGCGATCACCGGCGCGTCCGCGGGCCTGGCGATCAGCCCGGCGCCCTGGGCCGGTCCGATCGCCGGCATCCGCGTGGGTCGGATCGACGGCAAGCTGATCGCGTTCCCAACCTTCGACGAGATCGCCCGCAGCGACCTCAACCTGATCGTCGCGTGCAGCCGCGACGCGATCGTCATGGTCGAAGCCGGGGCCAACCAGATGCCCGAGGCCGAGATGATCGACGCCTTGATGTTCGCCAAGGACCAGTCGATGCCCTTGATCGAGGCCCAAGAGCGCCTGTGCGAGCGGGCCGGCAAGCCCAAGATCGAGTGGAAGGACGCGCCGGTCGACGAAGAATTCCGCGGCATGATCATGGACAAGGCCCGCGCCGCCATGACCGAGGCCCTAGCGATCGTCGGCAAGCACGATCGCCACGCCGCGATCTCGGCGGTCAAGACCGAGCTGCTCGCCGAGCTCGGCGACGCCGCGAGCGAGCGGCGTGAGGACGTCTCCGCGGCCTTGTCCAAGCTCGAGAAGTCCATCGTCCGCAAGGCCACGGTCGCCGGGCGCCGGATCGACGGACGCAGCCCCACGGACATCCGCGCGCTGTACATGGAGATCCACCCGTTCGAGCGTCCGCACGGCTCGGCGTTGTTCCAGCGCGGCGAGACCCAAGCGATCACCACGACCACGCTCGGGACCGAGCGCGACGCCCAGCGCCTCGACACGATCCGCGGCGACGTCAACAACACCTTCTTGCTGCACTACAACTTCCCGCCCTATTGCGTCGGTGAAGCCCGACCCATGCGCGGGACCTCGCGCCGCGAGATCGGCCATGGGGCCCTCGCTCATCGGGCGCTCGAGCCGGTCTTGCCCGACTCCGAGACCTTCCCCTACACCCTGCGGATCGTCTCCGACACGACCGAGTCCAACGGCTCGAGCTCGATGGCCGCGGTCTGCGGCGGGTGCCTGAGCCTGATGGACGCGGGCGTGCCGATCACCGCGCCGGTCGCTGGCATCGCGATGGGCCTGATCCAAGAGGGCGAGGAGTTCGCCGTGTTGTCCGACATCCTCGGCGACGAAGATCACCTCGGCGACATGGACTTCAAGTGCTGCGGGACCCGTGAGGGGATCACGGCCTTGCAGATGGACATCAAGATCCACGGCCTGACCCGGGCGATCCTCGAGACCGCCCTCGATCAAGCCCGCGTCGGTCGGATCCACATCCTCGACGCGATGCTGAAGCATCTGCCCGAGCCGCGCACCGAGATCAGCCGCTACGCCCCGCGGGTCGAGACCGTGTGGGTCAAGATCGACAAGATCCGCTCGATCATCGGCCCCGGCGGCAAGATCATCCGGGGGATCACCGAGCAGACCGGCGTCGTCATCAACATCAACGACGACGGCCGCGTGACCCTGGCCTCGCCGGACATGGACGCGATCAACAAGGCCAAGGCGATCATCGAGGGGCTGACCTTCGAGGCCGAGGCTGGCCAGTACTACAGCGGCGTGGTCAAGCGCATCGTCGACTTCGGCTGCTTCGTCGAGATCATGCCCGGGACCGACGGCCTCGTGCACATCTCGGAGCTCGAGAACCGCCGGGTCGACAACGTCGCCGACGTCGTCTCCGAGGGTGACGATGTCGTCGTCAAGGTCGTCAACATCGACGATACGGGCCGCATCCGGCTGAGCCGCAAGCAGGCCTTTGGCGTCGATCCCGACGAGGTCCTGAACCTCCGCTAGTCGCGGGGTCGGTCGATGGTCCACGCGCCCCGAGCACCGGAGGCTGGGAGCTTGCAGCTGCTTCGGCTTCACGCCCAAGCGCTGCTGCCCCGGCGGATGACGCCGCTGGCGGCGGGCCTCGACCTGTGCGCCTGTCTGCCCGACGACGAGCCGCTCGAGCTCGGCGCCGGGCAG
>Ga0114946_10001514_pt1 | contig 16033 bp, 13 predicted proteins | sample WalLakDeSediment_FD_88676 | JGI IMG/M metagenome (GOLD analysis project Ga0114946, IMG submission 88676) | Lake sediment microbial communities from Walker lake, Nevada to study Microbial Dark Matter (Phase II) - Walker Lake 11/02/13 Deep Sediment | ecosystem: Environmental > Aquatic >... | reverse complement strand
GCTCGGTCAGCTGGCACTCGACCGGGAGCTTGGTCTGGATCTCGCCCTGAGCCTTGTACTGGTGGAGCGGGAGATCCTCGACGGCGCCGCCGGAGGTCGGGCCGATGATGTTGGGGCACCAGCGGTACTTGGCGAAGCTGTCGGCCACGCGGGTGGTCAACGCGATCGAGCTGTAGCCCCACAAGTAGCGGTCGTGGTGACCGATCGTGTCCTCGACGAAGTTGAAGGACTTGACCGGCACGTCGTTGGGCCCGTAGGGCAGCCGGAGCATCATGCGGGGCGCGCAAAGACCCACGTAGCGCGCGTCCTCGCTCTCGCGGAACGAGTGCCAGCGGGTGTACTGCGGGCCCTCGAACAGGCTCTGGAGATCCTTGAGCCGCGGCAGATCCTCGTAGCTCTCGACGCCAAACAGCTGCGGCGAGGCGTTGCCGAGGAACGGGGCGTGGGCCATGGTCGCGACCGCGGCGCACTGCTGCAAGAGCTCGATGTCCTGCGGCCCGCCAGCGAACTCGTAGAGCGAGCACATCACACCGTAGGGCCGACCGCCGAAGGTCCCGTACTCGGCGGAGTAGACCGTGCGGTACAGGCCCGACTTGGTGATCTCTGGGGCGTCCTCGAAGTCCTCGAGGAGCTCGTCTTTTTGGACCGAGAGCACGTTGATGCGCACGTTCTCGCGGAAGTTGACGTTGTCAACGACGTACTTGAGGCTCCGCCAAGCCGCCTCGATCTTCTGAAACTCGGGGTGGTGGAGGATCTGGTTGAGCTGCTTGCTCAGGCGCTCGTCGAGCTCGGCGATCATCAGATCGACGGCCGCCTTATCGATCTTTTTGCCCTCGCCGCCCTTCAGCATCTCGCTGATGAAGGCTTGGACGCCCTGCTTGGTGACGTCGTAGGCTTCGTCGCCGGGGGCGAGTTTGGTTTCGGAGAGGATGGTGTCGAGCAGGGAGCCTTCGGCTGCCGCCGCTCCTCCCGCTTCGGTCTCGGTTTCGGTGCTCATGGGGAGGTTGTCCGTGGTGGTAAAAGGGTTGGACGTTGGACGGGGGCGGGTCAGCCCTCGCCTGCGCCGAGCTCAGCCAACAGCTTCGCGCGGGCACCGTCGTCCTCGAGGAGGCTCTGGATCTTCTTGCGGAACGCGGGGACGTTGCCCAGCGGGCCCTTGAGGGCGTTGAGCGCGTTGCGAAGGTCGAGCAACGACTTGAGCTCGGGGACCTGTTCGACGATGCCCTCGGGGGCGAAGTCCTTGATGCTCTTGAACTTCAGCGAGACGGGCATCTCAGCGCCCGCCTCACCCGAAAGTGTATCCGGAACCGTGACGTCGACACCGAGCTTGTACTGCTCGAGCACGTCGTTGAAGTTGTCCTTGTCTATGTTGATCGGCTTGCGCTCTTCAACGGGTGTGTCGTCCGATTTTCCGGTGAAGTCTCCGAGCATCAGGATACGGAGCGGGAGCTCGACGTCCTCCTGTGCATCGCCAGCCGGCTTGTAGACGATGTTGACACGTTCTTTTGGGGCGACGGATGCTTCTTTTGCCATCTCGGCGCGGAGCGTAACACCTTTGCTAGGGATTTCGCGAACGATGATCGACCCATCTTGGATGATCTTGGTCGATCTCGGAGGCCCGCGGGGTGATTGAGGCAGCAAGGGATGGGCAAACTCCCCAACTAGGGGCGCGTACGATGCGCGATCTCTCACATTGGCCCGGCTCGCCCCACCCTACTTGCAGGCGCCATCGTTTGGCGCGCAAGTGAACCGCACGTGGATGTGGTCGCGGTGGTTGGCCACGTGGCGCACGACCCCGTGCTTAGCGTGCTTGCCATCCGGGTACTGAAACACCCCGTGGAGCTGGGCGCTGGTCCAGCCGTCCTTGCGCGCGGCTTCATACAGCCAGCCTTGCAGCTCGTAGTCCAAGAACACCTTCTCGACCCCGCCGGGCTGGCCGACGCTGCGCAAGAAGCCTCGCAAGAGGGCCCAGGTCGCGGCGGTGTCGAGCGTCGCTCGGGTCGCGACCACGAACTCCTTGGGGTACTCGGCCGGGACCTTGCGGTAGAACAGGCCGACGTCGATGTCACGGCCCGACTGGTGCGAGGCGTGGCCCGAGAGCGGGCCGCCGTCGAGATCGGAGAGGTCGCCGATCGCCAGACGGTGCAGCTTGGGGAAGCTCTGGCGGGCGTCGTCGATCGCGTTGAGGGTGTGGTCGATCAGGTGGGCCGTCGCCCAGGTCCGCTCGGTTCGGCGGCGGTAGTAGTGGGGGCTGCGCGGGAGCTGGGTGGGGTTGTGCAGCCAGCCGTGGTGGACCTGGCCGCGGCTTTGGCCAACCACGACCCGGACCGCCCGCGCGGCCTCGCCGGGGACCTTCAGCTCCTGGCCAACGCGGATCATGCTGCCCTCGATGCCGTTGAGCTTGCGCAGCCCGTCGACGCTGGTCCCGTGCCGTCGAGCGATGGTCGCGAGGTTGTCGCCGCGCGCGACCACGTAGCGGTGGCTGCTCGCGCCTGGCTTGGCGTCGGCGCAGGCCGAGAGGTCGAGCTCGCGGCCGACCATCAGGGCATCGTTGGCGCCGAGCTTGTTGGTCTTGCGCAGCTGCTCGACGGTGCAGCCGTGATCGGCGGCGAGCTCCCACAAGGTGTCGCCGGGCTTGACCACGTAGGCCCGCGGCCCCGCCCACGCTGGCCATGGGGAGCCGGCGAGCATGACGACCATGACCGCCATGCTCGGAGTCGCGAGCAGCGTACGACGCATGCGACCACCCTCCGCCATGTCTGCCAGCCGACCAAATTTTCGCCCGAACGCGCTGGTCGCTGGGCGATCGAGTTGAGTCGCGCCCGACGATCGTCGATCATCGTGCGCGATGAGCTCAGCCGAACGTCCGGACAACTCTGGCGCGCTCGCCCCCGCGCTGGACATCTCTGGCGCGCTCGCCCCCGCGCTGGACATTTTCCAAGTCCACGACCGGGTCCGCGAGGGCAGCCCCTCGCAGATCGCGACCATGGCCAGCTACCGCGAGCACTGGGCCCGGGCCGAGGCCGACCCCAGCGGCTACTGGCTGGGCCAGACCAACCAGCGCCTGGCTTGGCGCAAGCCCCCGACCCGCGGGCTCGAGGGCGACTTTTGGGACGTGCGCGACAACCCGCTCGCGTGGTTTGGCGACGGCGAGCTCAACGTCAGCGAGTCGTGCCTCGATCGCCACCTCGAGCGCCGCGGCGACAAGCCGGCGATCCTCTGGGAGGGCGACGAGCCCGGTGAGACCCGCTCGCTGACCTATCGTGAGCTCCACGCGGCCGTGTGTCGCTGCGCCAACGCCCTCGCTGGACTCGGCCTCGACAAGGGCGAGCGCGCGATCATCTACATGGGCATGGTCCCCGAGGCCGCGATCGCGATGCTCGCGTGCGCCCGGCTCGGGGCCCCGCACTCCGTGGTGTTCGGCGGGTTCTCGGCCGAGGCCCTGCGCAGCCGGATCCGCGACTGCGGTGCGACCCTCGTGATCACCCAAGACGTCGGCAAGCGCGGCGGTCGGGACATCCCGCTCAAGCAGACCTGCGACGTCGCCCTCGAAGGCGAGCCGGGCGTCAGCAAGGTCTTGGTGTTCCAGCGCGACCCCAACCCCGAGCCGGGCGCCGCGATCACCATGAAGCCCGGCCGCGACCTGTGGTGGCACGAGACCGTCGAGCTCGCCAGCCCCGAGCGCGAGGCGACCGTCTGCGCCGCCGAGGATCCCTTGTTCATCCTCTACACCTCGGGCTCGACCGGTCGGCCCAAGGGGCTCGTGCACTCGGGCGCCGGCTACCTGACATGGGTCGCCTACACCCACGCGATCACCTTTGATCTGCGCGAGGACGACGTCTACGCCTGCGTCGCCGACATCGGCTGGATCACCGGGCACAGCTACATCGTCTACGGCCCGCTGTGCAACGGCGCGACCACCTTGATGTTCGAGTCGATCCCCACCTACCCCGACGTCGATCGCTACTGGGATCTGGTCGCGCGCCACCAGGTCACGATCTTCTATACAGCCCCGACCGCGCTGCGGACCTTGGCCGCGCACGGCGACGCGCCGGTCCGCAAGCACGACCTCTCGTCGCTGCGCGTGCTCGGGACCGTCGGCGAGCCCATCGATCCCGCGGCCTGGGCTTGGTACTACGAGGTCGTCGGCCAAGGCCGCTGCGCGCTCGTCGACACCTGGTGGCAGACCGAGACCGGCGGCCACTGCATCACGCCGATCGCCCCGGTCACCCCGACCAAGCCCGGCTCCGCGAGCTTGCCCTTGCCTGGGATCTTGGCGTCGCTCGTCGACGACAATGGCCGCCAAGTCCGGGGCCCGGGCGAGGGGCGGCTGTGCATCGATCACCCGTGGCCGGGGATCGCCCGCACGGTCTGGCACGATCACGAGCGCTACGTCTCGACCTATTTCGGGACCTTCGCGGGCCGCTATTTCACCGGCGACGGCTGCCGCCGGGACGCCGACGGCTACTACTGGATCACCGGCCGGGTCGACGACGTGCTCAATGTCTCGGGCCACCGCATGGGGACCGCCGAGTTCGAGGCGGCGCTCAACGCCGTCGACGCCATCGCCGAGGCCGCGGTCGTCGGCTACCCGCACCCCGTCAAGGGCCAGGGCGTCCACGCCTATGTGGTGCTGCAACCGGGCCGCTTGGATTCAAGTAAATTGAGCGAGCAAGCCCACGCGTCCGTACGGGCGGCGATCGGGGCTCACGCCCGGATCGATCGGGTCCAGATCGTGCCGGCCTTGCCCAAGACCCGCTCGGGCAAATGCATGCGTCGGATCCTCCGCAAGATCGCCGAGGGCCAGCCCGACCAGCTAGGCGACACCTCGACCCTCGCGGATCCTTCGGTCGTCGATGCGATCGTCGCCGGCGCCCAACAGTTCGCGTCGCCGAGCTCGCCGATCTCCTAATGCACCGCGTGGTGGATTTGACCTTGTCCTGCTAGATTCCTGCGGTGCGCGGGGTTGCGGAGCTGCTGAGGTCGGCCTTCGAGGGGCGGACGCGTGAACCTTCGCGCGACGAGCTGCCCTCGATCGCCGCGGCGTCTTCGTCGACGAGCGTGTGGGTCAGCAGCCAGGCGCGCGTACCTCGCGAGCGCCCGCGGATCATCGCCAACATCCGCGCCGACCCGGTCAGCTCCGTCGGTGACTGCGCCCGCCCGGCCGCGCTCGGCACCTTGCTCGAGGGCGCGTTGGCGTTCGCGCTCGACGACGCCTGCGACAACCGCTGCGAGGCCATCGAGATCCGCCTGCTCGCAGACGGCTCGGCGAGCGTGATCCACTACGGCCCAGGCTACTCCCCCGCGCGCGCCGCCGGGGGCTTGCAGCGCTGGCCGTGGCTGCGGCGCTCGCCCGAGGGCGAGGTCATCCTCACCCAAAACCTCGCGGCCCCGGTCGTCACCTGCGCCTTGAGCCACTGGTGCCGCTTGGAGGTTCGGCTCGCCGACGCGACCTGGCGCCAAGCATTTTACCGCGGCGAGGCCGAGTGCGCCCTGCGACGCGAGCTCGTGCCCTCGGCGCGGACCTGGACGCGCGTGCACTTTAGGCCCGACCCCCTGGTGTTCGGGTCGGCGAGCTTCGACATCGACGATCTCTACATGCGCGCGCTGGGCTTGATGATGGAGCTCTCGGGCGTCGAGCTGCGCATGATCGACGAGCGCTGCACGGTCCCGGCGCTGGTGTTCACGAGCACCGGGCCGTGCATTCAACAGCTCGCTTGAGCTCGACTCTCGTCACTCGTCAAACGCCGCGAGCGACCCGGGGTAGGCCAGCGAGTGGACCACCCGCAGCGAATACAGCTTCCAGACCTCGGCCTCGCGCAAGAAGGTCGCCTTGACCTCGGCGAACAGCAAGACCTTGTCCTCGATGCCCAGGTTCAGGCCCAGCGCGGGCGGCGGTTGGACCGAGTTGATGAACTTGAACAGCGCGGTCGCGTGGGTGCCGTCGACCTCGGTCATGATCGCGCTGGTCGCGACGTTGGGCGCGACCGCGACGATCACCTGGCCGAAGCCTTGGACGAGCTCGTCGTAGCCGTCAAAGCGGACCTCCTGCCCGAGAAAATCCGTGACATCCATGCGAAAGTCCTCGTGGATGACTGGCGCCAGCGTTCGCAGCGCCGTCGGATCGGCTTGGTCGACGGCGCGGGCGAATCGGTGCACGATCGACTCGATCTCTTGCTTGGCTTCGAGGGCCTCGACCCGGCGCTCGAGCAACCGGCCTTCGGGCCCACACCCGACCAGGCTCGGGGCCAGCAAGGTGAGCAGCGCCATCCCGGCGGCGCGCAGGGTTCGGCCCACGCGCTGGGCCGCGATCGAATATTTGACATAGGTGGGGGTCTTCGACATGACTAAGCTCCTCAATGGGGTGTAGGTCGAGGGCCCGACGCTTCCAATGCATAGTCAATATAGTGGTCATGCGCCCAACGAATAGCGGGCTACAGTCGATGGATGGACGCCGTAGGGCTCGCGGGTCAGGACCTCAACCTCCTCGTGGCGCTCCATGTGCTGCTCCACGAGCGCCACGTGAGCCGGGCGGCGGCGCGGCTCGGGGTCAGCCAGCCGGCCATGAGCCGGGCGCTCAAGCGCCTGCGCGAGCTGTTTGACGACCCGCTGCTCGTGCGCGGGAGCGCGGGCATGCAGCCGACCTCGCGGGCGCTCGAGCTCGGTCCCAAGCTCGCCGTATGCCTCGCTGGAGTCCGCGACCTGCTCCAGCCCGCGGCCTTTGACCCACGCACGGCGACCGCCACGATCCGCGTGGCCGCCCCGGAGCTGCTCGCCTATCGCTTGCTCCCCGGGTTGCTGCGGACCCTCGCCAGCGAGGCTCCAGGCGTCGTGCTCGAGCTCGTCGATGGGGCGTCGACGGCGTCCAGCCAGGGCCTCGCTGATGGCGCCATCGATCTGCGCGTCGGCCCCCCGCCGGCGGCCGCGACCCCGCTGCACGGCTGCCCGCTGCTCGACAGCGGCTGGGCGTGCGTCTTGCGTGAGCGCCACCCGGCGTTGCGCGGCGAGTGGACCCTCGAGCGCTTCGCCGGCTTGGATCACCTCGACGATGCCCTCGCTGATCCCTGCGCGCGCGAGCTCGACGCGGCCCTCGCCGAGCGCGGGCTCGTGCGCCGCGTGGCCGTGCGCGTCGCCTGCTCGGCGCTCGCGTCCTTGCTCGTCGCCGAGACTGACCTCGCGTGGACGACCGCGGATTGGTCGGCGCGCCTGCTCGCGCGCCGAATCGGCTTGGTGGTGCGACCGGTGCCTGGGGTCAGCAGCCGCTTTTGTGCGGTCATGGCATGGGCCGAGCGCTGCGATCGGGACCCGCTGCACGCCTGGTTTCGCGGGGTGCTCCGGGCTCAGGCCGCGGGCTTGGATTCATCGAGCTCATCGAGATAGGCCGAGCCCCTGCGAAACTGCAGCTTGACCCCGAGCGCGGCCCCGACGACCCCGAGCACCCCCCACGAGATCAACGCCAACACCTGCAGGCGCAGCAAGAACATCAACCCGCTCTCGCTCCCGCTCAAGTCCGCGAACGCGACCATGATCACGAGGGTCCCGACCAGCCAATTGACCGGCACCAGGGCCAGGGCCGAGGCTCGCGAGCCGCGCTTGACCACCCACGACAGGACCAGCGGCGCGAGCAGCATCACGATCGAGGTGAGCCCGAGGTAGCGCCATTGATCGATCGCCCAATAGCTCCGCCCGCCCGCCCGCGTCGAGGTCACGAAGATCTCGTAATCCTCGGCGCGGGCCACCTTGCACGCGGGCGAGAGCCTGCCAACGTGGCACTCGAATGCGAAGCCAAGCGGCTCGCGCAGCAGCGCGACGATCACGGCGAACACGATCGCGGTCACCAGGCCAGCGAGCACGACCTGCGGCCACTGGACGCCGTCGCGGTCCTGCTCCGCGTCACAATGGGGGCAGCGGACCGGCGGCGTCGGCCGCAGCGAATAGGCCGAATCGCAGGAGATGCAGGTCGCGTGGCGGGTGATTTGCTCGCGCGCGACCCACCCGGCGAAGGCGAATAGGATCGCGCCAACTAGCATCAGCAACAATAGCTGGCTAATCAAGATCGGCGCCGGGCCAACCACCTCGAAGCCGCCGCCGCTCACCCGCAGATCGCCGCGCAGGGTCGCCCCCGCGGCGCGGGCCATGTACACCCACAGCCCCAATTGCACGGCGACCCCGGCCGCAGCGCCGAGCACGACCTCGCCCAGGTAGCGGCCAGCGAACACCAACGCGGCCGTGAGCCCGGCGGCCGCGAACGCTAGGACGATCCCAAACACCTGCGTGAGCCCGCCGGTCGCCGTCAGCAGCTCGAGCTCGAGCACCGAGAGCTGCAAAGACACCTCGGTCAGCCACGCGAACACCACAGCGATCACACAGATGCCCGCGACCGTCGCGAACGCGCCCACGTGGAGCTTGCGCTCGGGGCTGGCCGCGCGCGTCACCCGAGGCTGCGCGTCTGGGTCTAGGTCTAGGTCTAGGTCTAGGTCTAGGTCTAGCTCGCAGCCAGGGTCGAGCGCCGGCGGCTCGTCGTCGGCGAAGGTCTCGACCGCGAAGTCCTCCTCGTCGTCGTCCGCGGCCATGCCCGTCGATGGTAGGCGATCACGCGGCTCGACGCGTATGCTCGCGCGCATGCTCGGCTTGCTCACCTTGCTGCCGGTCCTGCTCGGCGTCCTGCAGTGCCCAGCGATGCTCGATCCGGCCGTCGAGCCGGCGCTCGCCTGCTTCGTCGATCAGACCCCCGGCTGCCCGAGCGACCGGGATCACTGCGTCGGCATCCACCTCCACCTCGTCGTCGGCCCGAACGGCCCCGTGCAGACCCCCGAGTGGGTCGCGCAAGAGCTCGAGCACGCGTTCGTGCTGTTCGAGCCCGCCGCGCTCGGGTTTCAGATCGTCGCCGTCGACAGCGTCGAGCCGGCGTTCATGCAGATCGCGACTCGCGAACAACGGGACGCGATCGGCCGCCCTCGGTTCACCCGCGGGGTCATCCACGTGTTCGTGGTCGACCGCCTCGACGACGTCGACGTCCCCGGCGAACAGATCCGCGGGGTCCACTGGCGCCAGCGCAGCAACACCGACAAGCGCTGGGTGATCTTGTCGAAGATCGGCTCCAAGGTGGTCCTCGGCCATGAGCTCGGCCACTTCTTTGGGCTCCCGCACTCGCGCTACGACGCCAGCGTCATGAACAAGGCCCCGCGCGAGCGCCCGGCTTGGGACCAGCGGGTTTTCGTCAGGCAAGAGCTGGCGATCGTCGAGGCTGAGCGAGACGCGATGCTCGCGAGCGGGATGCTCGTCACCCGCGCGCGGCGGGGTTAATTTCGCTAACCTCGGGCGATGGCCAAGATCGACTTCACAGGCAAGACGGTGGTGCTGACCGGCACCTTTACGCAGATGGATCGAGCGACCGCGACCGCTCACGTGGTCGCGCTAGGCGCTTCGGTCACAGGTTCGGTCTCCGCCAAGACCGACATCTTGATCGCTGGCGCCAAGGCGGGCTCCAAGCTGAGCAAGGCCGAGTCGCTCGGCATCGCGGTCTACGACGAGGACGCCTTGATGAAGATCATCGCGGACGCCAAGATCACCGTCGCGCCGGTGGCCAAGCCGGCCAAACCCGCCGGGCCGCCGCCCGGGGCTGCGCCCACGTCGTTCACCGGCAAGACCATCGTGCTCACGGGGACCTTCGCAACCATGAAGCGGGCCGAGGCGACCGCGACGCTGACAGCAGCGGGCGCCAAGGTCACGGGCAGCGTGTCGAAGAAGACCGATCTGTTGATCTACGGCGAGGACGCAGGCTCGAAGATCGACAAGGCCACCAGCTTGGGGGTTGCGACCATGAGCGAAGCCGAAATGATCGCGGCCTTGGCCTAGCAGCCCGGGGTGAAACCCCTCACGACCCAGAGCACGCCCTTGGGGCCCGATCCCTGTGTCCCGAAACCTTGTAGTACGCCCGGTACTACAAGTTTCGGCGACAACGCCCTCGGCGAAAAGGCCAAGCGAGGCGGCGCGAGGACTTTCACCACGGGCTGCTAGAGCGCCGGCGCCGTCGGTACGGTCGATGCATCGCATCGACTCGCGACCATGGCTGACAACAAATTACAGACAATCGACGACTGCAGGTCACTCGTCTCGCGCCCCCAGCGACTCGGGGTTCTACCCACGTGGTGGTTTTGGCGGGGCCCTGAAAATTGGCGGTTCGTGCGGGTCCCAGCCGCGGGCCTGGCGTTGACGGCGGTGTTCGCCGTCTCGCTCGCCGGCTTCTCGCCGGTGAGCGCCGCCGTCGCTGCGTTGCTGGCCGCCGTGTTCGGGATCGGGCTATTCGAGCGCTACATTCGGCGGCGGACCAAGTCGTTCAAGCAAATCAACCCCGCGCCGGCCGACACGGGCTGCTAGAGCGCCGATCCTTGCGGGTCCTCGAAGCTCGGCGCGCGGCCCATGAACCGGGCCTGGACGGCCTCGAGTTGATTGCGGCTCCCGAGCAGCGGCAGCTGCAGCTCGGTCTCCAGCAACAGCGCGGCCGCGTCGTCGAGCGCCGGCGCCCGGTTCCATAGCTGCTTGGCCGCGCGGACCGCCTCGGGTGAGTGTGCGGCGATGGTCTCGGCGAGCGCACGGGCGGCACGCAAGGGCTGCTCGTCGACCTGAGTCGCGAGCCCGATCGCCGCGGCCTCGCGCCCGTCGAGCTCGCGGCCGGTGAAGGTCAGCTCCTTGGCGAGGTCGAGGCGCACGAGCCGAGCGAGGGTCTTGGTGATGCTCATGTCGGGGATCAGGCCATAGACAATCTCGCGCACGGCGAGCTTGGCCTCGGGGTGAACCACACGCAGATCGGCGGCTAGCGCGATCTGTAGCCCGCCGCCAATGCACGAGCCGTGGATCGCCGCGATCACCGGGACCGGGACCTCGGTCCAGATCCACGCCACCCGCTGCGCGAGGTTGGCCGGGCTCGCGTCGCCGCGCGCGAGCAGCTTGTCGCGGACCGCGGGACCGCCGGCCATGAACGCCTTGAAGTCGAGCCCCGCACAAAACGACGGGCCCTCGCCCGAAAGGATCACCGCTCGCAATGAGCGATCGTCAACCAGCGCGCGGCCGACCTCGACGATCGCGTCGAACATCGCCGGGTCGAGGCCGTTGTGCTTGGCGGGCCGATTGAGCCGGACATCGGCGACGCCGTCGGTGATCGTGTAGCGGACGCGCTCGGTGATGCTGCTGGACATGCGGGCGAGGGTCAGCGCTCACCGGCCCTCGCGCAAGACCTGCTCGAGCGCATCGAGGCTCGCGGGCTTGGTCAGGTGCTGCTCGAACCCTGCCTCTGCCGCTCGCGCCCGGTCCTCGGGGAGGGCGTAGCCGCTCAGGGCGACTAGGTGCGTGTGCTCGAGGGCCTGGTCCGCTCGGAAGGCCCGCGCGACGGCGTAGCCGTCCATGCCCGGCAAGCCGATGTCGCAAAACACGAGGTCGGGATGGAATTGACGGGCCAAGTCGAGACCATCGGGCCCGGTGTATGCGACGGCTACCTCATGCCCGTCGAGCTCGAGCACCTGTTGCAGGATCTGCGCGGCGTCGACGTTGTCTTCGATCACGAGCACGCGTCGCGGTCGCTGTGAGCCGGTCGACACGAGCGCGACCTCGGGGTCCGCGAGCTGCGGGGGGTTGTCGAGGGGCAGGCGCACCGTGAGCGCCGCGCCCCGGCCACAGCCGTCGCTGTGGGCCTCGATCGAGCCGCCATGTTGCTCGACTAGGCCCTTGACGAGCGCCAGCCCGAGGCCCAATCCGCCTTCGCGACGGTCGAGGGTGGTGTCGGCCTGGGTGAAGGGCTCAAACAGCTTCGCGAGCAGATCGGAGGTGATCCCGCGACCGGTGTCGACCACCCGAAGGACGGCGGATCCCGAGGCGTCGGTCTCGGTCTTGACGGTCACCTGGCCCCCAGGCTGGGTGAACTTCGCGGCGTTTTGCAAGAGGTTGCTCAACACCTGCGCGATCCGATTGTAGTCGGCGTCGATGAAGATCGGCTGCGGCGCGGGCTCGAGGTGGACATCGATCCGGGCGGCCTCGAACTCGGTCAGGTGATCGTCGAGGGTGCGAGTCACCAGCGCGTTCAACTCGAGCCGTCGGCGCTGCAGCTGGACCTTGCCCCGGTTGATGCGCGTCAGGTCGAGCAGGTCGTCGACGAGGTGCGACAGCTGGTCAACCTGCCGCCCGATCACGTCCCTGGCGCGCTGCGCCTGGGGTCCGCCTGCAGGGACGCGGTCGAGGATGTACAGGCCGTTTTTGATCGGCGCGAGCGGGTTACGCAGCTCGTGAGAGAGCACGGCGAGGAAGTGGTCCTTGCGTCGATCGGCCTGCTCGAGCCGCTTTTGGGTGTCTCGCAGCTCCGAGATGTCCTGCATCGCCACGACCGCGCCGGTCGTCCTGCCCTCGGCGTCGCGGATCGGCGCGCCCGAGACCACGATGGTGCCCCGCGTCCCGTCGAACCGCTCGATGTCGACGACGAGCTCCCTGGTCTCGAGGCCGTGCACCAGCGCCCGGGCAGCCGGCCACTCCTCGGCCTTCAAGCGCTCGCCGGTGTCGGGCCAAAACCCGATGTATTCGGCATAGTCCTCGATTCGCTCCAAGCGGACGGTCCCCGCCCAGACCCGAATCGCTTCGTCGTTGGTCAAGACGACGCGGCCGTCGGATTCCGTCACGAACAAGCCCACCGGGATCGTGTCGACGATCGCCTGCAGCCGAGCGCGTTGCTCGTCGATGAACGCCCGGCTCGCGCGCATCGCTTGCTCGTCCCGCTTGCGCGCCGTGATGTCCTGCACCCGCACGAAGATGCCCTCGGGGACCGGCTCCGCGACCGCCGCGAACCAGCTCGAGGTGCCGTCGGCGAACGTGAACCCAGACTCGACCCGCTGCGGGGTGCGCTCTTGCATGCAGCGCCGGTAGGCCTCGAAGAAGGGCGAAGCCTCGACCCCCGGGACGATCTCATGCAGGCGCCTGCCCACCATCCCCTCCGGCGTGCTACGCGCATGACCCGCGTTGGCCTTGTTGACGAATAGGTAGGTCCAGTCGAAGCTCAGGATGGCGCAGCCCTCGAGCATGTTCTCGAGCGTCCGACGGAATCGGGCCTCGCTCGTGCGCAGCGCCTGCTCGGAGCGCGCCCTCGTGACCGCCTCCCAGGTCCGCTCGGCGGTCTCCTCGATGACAGCGATCTCGTCTGAGGACCAACTGCGGGGGCGCTCCTGGTGGACCGCCAGCAGCGCCGCGAGCCGCCCCTCTTTGAGGAGGGGTACGATGACCGCCGCTTGGACCGGGAGGCAAGACATCTGGTGCTGCTCGTCCGGGCTCAACCGCGGGTCGGTGGCGGCCTCGTGCAGGACGAGTGAGCGCCCGGCCCCACCCTCGACGGCGAACAGCGGGAAGTCCGACAGCGCGTAGCGACCGGCGCGGTCGGGCACGCCGTGGGCGTGATCGCGGGCGACGACGACGTGCGCGTCGTCGGGCTCGACCTCGCCATAGTGGACGCGGCTGGCCTGCAGGTGCGCGCGAAGCAGGCGCGCCGCTACGCCCTGGATCTCGACCGCATCCGCCAACGGGCGCAGCGCGTCGCCCAGTTGCAGGAGGAACGCCTGGCGCGACTCACTCCTCCGGTGGACCTCGAGCACGTTGAACAGGCCGACGATGCGCCCGTCCTCCTCCCGGATCGGGGTCAGGGAGGAGGCGAAGTAGCCGTCCTCGTGGCGGGTGGAGCTGCCATGCTCGAAGGCGAGGCGAAATTCGGGCTCGCGCGCGTCCCAGACCTCGGCCCAGACCTCGCTAGCCGGGCGACCCATGGCCCCCGGGTGCTTGTCGCCGAGCACGCTCGCGTAGCCCTCGTTGTAGATCAGCGTGAAGTCCGGCCCGGCCCAGACGGCCATCGCCGTGCGCGTGTCCAGGCAAAGGCGCACGGCCACCCGCAAGCTCACCGGCCAGCCCTCGACGGGCCCGAGCGCAGTGGCGTCCCAGGCGATCCCGGCGAACAAGGCGTCCGCCGCCTGCTTGTTCGTGCCGGGGGTCATGGGACTGTCTGGTCACAATACGCCCGCTCGGGCCTGAAGCCAAGCCGAAACTGCGACCCAGCAGCGCCCGGAGCGGCGGGTGGTGCGAATTTGTCCAAGCTTGCGTCAATCTCAGCTACTCTCGCGTGGCCGCAAATCGGCCACTGGCTGCTCGGGTGATGAGTTGGTCGGTGGAACCAAAACCGGTGGGCTTCGTGAGGGGCGGCTATTGTGTTGGGCTGGAGATTCGGCCGAGCCTGGGCCCAAGCCGCGGACGCTCACGTCGAGCATGACCCGTGCAGAACGCTCTTGCGGCTGGCGTCCCGCTTTGAGGTAAGTTAGCCGCGATGAAAAAATCAAGTGATGGCGTGCTCATCGTTGGCGCGGGCCCGACCGGCCTGGCCCTGGCTATCGAACTTCAACGGCGAGGGATCTCTCATCGGCTCATCGAGCGTGATGTCGAGCGGCACCAACAGTCACGGGCGACGGACATCCAGCCTCGGACTCTCGAGGTGTTTCAGGACATGGGGGTCGTCGATGCGTTCTTGGCAGCCGGGCAGCGGCGCACATCCGCTTCGATCCGCCCCGACGGCCGACTCCTCGTCCGCATCGTCTACGCTGACGCCGACACGCCCTTCAACTTCGCGCTCGGCCTGGTCCAGCACGAGACCCAGCGCCTGCTCGAGGACCGCCTCGAGGCCCTGGGCGGCCGCGTTGAACGGGGCGTCCGCCTGGCCCATCTACACCAGACTCGAGATTCGGTCTCGACGACCCTGCTCTACGCGGACCAGCGATGGGAGGAGTTGAGCTTCAGGTGGGCGATCGGCTGCGACGGTGCCCGCTCCATGGTCCGGCGCTCTATGGGTATCCCGTTCGACGGGTCGACCTTCGAAGAGAGCTTCTTTCTGGCCGACATCGATCTCGGCTCCGAGTTTGCAGACGACGAGGTCGTGCTGATCTCGAGCCCAAGGGGTATGGCGGTGGTTCTGCCGCTCGGACCTGGGCGCCTCCGCGTGATCGGCGATCTCGACCCAGGTTTCGAAGACGCTCTCGACGACGCCACCTGCGTCGCGCTGATCCAGGGTCGCCTGGGCGACGACGTTAAAATTACCAACGTCGGGTGGCGGTCGACCTTCAGCATCAACACTCGAATGGTGAGCCAGTACCGCAAGGGCCGCGTGCTGCTGTGTGGCGACGCAGCCCATATTCATAGCCCAATCACCGGCCACGGGATGAACTGTGGGATCCAGGACGCCTATAACCTTGGCTGGAAGCTCGCGTTGGTCGAGGGAGGGCAAGCGCACGAGCAGCTCGTGGATAGCTATCATGCCGAGCGCCATCCAATCGCTAAAACGTTGCTCGCCGAGACCGACATCCAGACATCGTTGATGCTCTCTCGCAACCGCATCGCCCACGGAGCGATGGCAGCGCTTGGCCAGCTCGCGTTTAGCCTCGACGCGCTGCACCGCCGATTCCTCGCCACTTGCGTCGAACTCGACGTCGCGTACGCCGGTAGCCCGATCGTCGGCGAACTCCGCGGTTCGTTGTTCACCTCTCCGTTGCTGCGAAACTCCGAATTTGAAGGCCCAAGCGTCGCCGACCATCGGTCGTTCAGCGCCGGACCTGGTCCCGGCGTGCGGGCTCCGGACCTCACCCTCGGCCACACCAGCGTGTTCGAACTCCTCAGCGGCGTCGAGCACACCTTGCTGCTGTTCGACGGCCTGGCCGTGACCGAAGACGGCTACGTCACCCTCACGGACATCGCAAACACCGTCACAGCAACTTGGACGAAGCTGATCCGTGTCCATGTGGTCGTGCTTGGCGATGCCAAACCGGCGGGCCTTCAGTGGTCTGGATCCTCGATCTTCGATCCCGAGGGGGCGCTGCATCGCCGCTATGGGGCCACGGCGGAGTGCCTCTACTTGATCCGCCCTGACGGCTACGTCGGGTTTCGCTCTCAACCAGCGGAGCTCGCGGCCGTTGAGCACTACATGTCGAGGTTGCTGAAGTGAGCGTTCGCCAGCCGACTTCGT
>Ga0114946_10001512_pt1 | contig 16035 bp, 15 predicted proteins | sample WalLakDeSediment_FD_88676 | JGI IMG/M metagenome (GOLD analysis project Ga0114946, IMG submission 88676) | Lake sediment microbial communities from Walker lake, Nevada to study Microbial Dark Matter (Phase II) - Walker Lake 11/02/13 Deep Sediment | ecosystem: Environmental > Aquatic >... | reverse complement strand
CATATTCAAAGGGCTTGGCATTTCTTCTGCAGGTTTCTTTAACAAATTCAAGCTTACCTTCAGGCAAAGACCCTGTATCAGCCAACAAACGCCCAATAATTGTGCTTTTACCATGATCTACGTGGCCCACAATAACTATATGCATATCTTCTCTATGATTATTCTGCTGCATTATTTCCTGATTAGCTTCTGTCATTTCTTCCTCCTTACATGTACCCATCTACGCGCAGAGTTTCCAAACCTCCGCCGTCTTCTTTATCCTGATCCCGTCCGGACCTTTCGGCAATACGTGAAAATTTCCCGGTCTTTAATTCTTCTACTATCTCTTCAACATTTTTAGCTTCCGATTCTACCGGTTTTGTGCAGGGCGCACAGCCCAGGGAGCGGTACCTAATTCCGTCACCCTGATTATAATACAGTGATACTGTCGGGATGTTTTCTCTTAAGATATACTCCCAAATATCCAGTTCTGTCCAGTCCAGTAAAGGATGTATGCGCACATGTGTGCCCGGGGCAAAATCGGTCTTGTACTGATTCCAAAATTCAGGTGGCTGATCCGCCAGATCCCAATCGCTTTTTTTGCCCCGTGGTGAGAAGTACCTCTCTTTTGAGCGGGTACCTTCCTCACCGGCCCTAACCCCAACAATTACTCCAGTGTAGGGTTCGCGATTGCTGTCTATTTCATATTTTCCGGTATCATGGTTTAAGCGGTACCGGGGCCAGTTACCGCTTAAGGTATTCACCAGGGCATCGGTTTTAAGGTTTTTACAACACTCTAACCTGGTGCAGTTGCCGTCGGGAAAAGTTTGCTTCTCTTCCAAAGCCCTGTTATTCTGGCCATAAATCATATCAAGACGCCACTCTAAAGCAAGTTTATCCCTGTATTCAATCATTTCCGGAATCTTGTAAGCAGTATCAATATGTACCAGCGGTATCGGCACATGCCCGAAAAAGGCCTTCCTGGCCAACCAAAGCATAACAGTGCTGTCCTTGCCGATAGACCAGAGCATACAGAGGCTTTTAAATTCGCTGTAAGCTTCACGTAAGATATGAATGCTTCTGTGTTCGATTTTGGTGAGGTGATCCATTATTCTTCCCTTTCTTTAATATTTACTATTAGATATTGACATAAGTAATATTTTCATAACAATGGTTATAGCTGACCTTTCAGTGTATTCAATCTTCACATGTGACAATAAACTTCTTTAGTTATTAATATTATCTTTCAATTCAGCAGAAGCTTTAAATACTGGGATCAAGTGTTCTGGAATAATCAATTTTTCCTGCGTTTCAGAGTCAATTTTTTCAATTGTTTCTTGTTTTCGCATGATAAATTTTCCAAACCCCTTAATGTTAACAACTTCTCCCTTAATCATATTTTCGGCAATAGTTTCAAACAAAATGTCAATAACCATTTTAACATTTTTTTTATTCAGCTCCGATCTTTCAACAATAATGTCTATCAATTCCAATTTGTTTACCGCCATTTTAAAATCACTCCTATCGCTTTTATATACTCCTTAATTCCACGTCAAATTAAAAATTTCACTTTGTGAGCAATTTTTATATCGTATTATTTTCGTTACCAACTATCTGCTTATTTTACCTTTAATCATACAGCCTGAATATTTTTCATGCCTAAACAAGCCCTTTTTTTTTCTTTCACTCAATGTATGAAAAATGAATTTCGAAGAAACCCATATGTATTATGGCTTGTTCCCCTTTCTTTAATAACAAAATTTCATGTGCCGGTGAAAATAAATCGTCTTTCCAGCAGCTTCAAGCTTGCAATAGACCGCTTCGAGTTCGAGCTTCTCTTCCATTATGGAAACCAAGGCTAAAAGCAAGTTTTTATCCATAATTATATCTTCTTCAATCAGGCAGTAATAATCTCCACTAATTAATGGAGCTGCTTCATTAACTGAAGAAAATCGGCAGTTTATTTGCCGAGAAATACAGCTTTTAACTTTTTGTGCTTTCGGCATATTAATCAGCTCATTTAGATTATCTTCAGGCTGTTGAACTAAAATGAGCTCCCATTTATTAAACGTTTGTTCGCACAAACCGTTAATTGTATTCTGTACAAGATAATAGTCGGAAGAAATCATAATAATACTGACCAAATTATCTCTATCAATATGTATGTTAGTATCTAACTTGCTCCTATAGTAAGCATCGTTCTCATTTATAAGCAGCAAGCACCTTTCCGCTTCCAGTTTCTCTGTTTGGTTTACTTCTTCATCTACTCTTTTTCCTTTAGGCAGGGGTTGTTCATTAATCAATTTCAACTGCCTTTGGTAACTGGCCACTGCCCTTTTTTTATTATAAACATGTTTTATTTTTTTTAACACCCCACCTAACCCATCTAGCCTATAGGCCTTATAGGCCTTAAGAAACAACAACCTTAACTTTTTTATATTTTTTTTTGTTAACACTTTATGCACTCCCCGGAATTAAAATCTTTTTGCTAATCTTATTTTTGCTGGATCAGGCTGCGGTAATTATTCTTAAACCATTCATAGGTATTTTTCAAACCATGAAAGAGGCTTGTCTTCGGAGTCCAACCAACTTTATTAATTCTTCCGATATCAAGCAGTTTTTTTGGTGTTCCGTCAGGCTTCGTTGTGTCAAGAATAATATTACCATGAAAACCAGTTATATCCTTGATCATTTCCGCAAGCTCAGATATTGATATATCTTTTCCGACACCTACGTTGATTATTTCGCTGCTATCATAATTATTCATCAGAAATAAAGAAGCATCCGCTAAATCGTCAATGTATAGAAATTATCTGCGTGGAGTTCCCGTCCACTAAATTACAACCTCTGAACTATTATTGATCAACGCTTCATAAAACTTTCTAATCAAAGCAGGGAGAACATGCGATTTTTGAAGATCAAAGTTATCGCCGGGTCCGTAAAGGTTGGTTGGCATAAGCGATATAAATTTAGTACCATACTGGTAATTGTAAGCCTGGCACATGATTATTCCGGCAATTTTTGCCACTGCATAAGTAGCATTCGTAGGTTCTAAAACACCAGTCAACAAATAGTCCTCCTTCAGTGGCTGAGAGGGGCATTCTTGGGATAAATACATGAACTACCAAGGAAGAGAAGTTTTTTTACACCATTATTGTAAGCTTGGTTTATAACATTACTTTGAATAAGCAAGTTGTCATATATAAACTCTGCAGGATAAGCGCTATCGGCATATGTACCGCCTACCCTGGCGGCGGCAAGGAAAACATAATCGGGCTTTTCATTTTGAAAAAAAGATTCAACTTGAGCCTGATTTCGCAGATCCAGATCCTTACTAAACCTTGTCATCAAATTGATATATATTTCCTTTTTGAGCCTGTGCATTATTGCAGATCCCACTAAACCCCTATGGCCTGCAATATAGATTTTGCTTGTTGGTTCCATTATAGGAATATCCCTCCTTAACGCAAAATACTTCATGCTGTGCTTCTTTAAGATCAGATTGAACCATCATCCTGATCAGTTGATGAAAACCGACTTTCGGTTCCCAACCAAGGATAGATTTTGCTTTTGTAGGATCTCCAAGCAAGATGTCCACCTCGGTAGGTCTAAAATACTCCCGGTCTACCTCAACAACAACCTGCCCAGTACTTTCAACAATGCCCTTCTCATCAACGCCTTCCCCTTCCCAGCGCAAATTAATGCCTGCTTCAAGAAAAGCGAGTTGGCAAAATTCTCTGACCGTAAGGGTCTGCCCGGTTGCAACAACGAAATCGCCAGGCTTTTCCTGCTGAAGCATTAGCCACATTGCTTCAACATAGTCACCGGCAAAACCCCAATCTCTTCTCGCATTTAAGTTCCCAAGATAAATTTTTTTCTGAAGCCCGAGCTTTATCCTTGCTACAGCCCTACTTATTTTGCGAGTAACAATAGTTTCGCCCCTGATTGGCGATTCATGGTTAAAAAGAATACCATTACTGGCATGCATGCCATAAGCTTCGCGATAATTAACAATTATCCAGTAGCCGTAGGGTGCCCAATGCGTCTGCATTGGCTGTATACTCTGGTGTTTCGAAAGACACCTGGACATGGCTTTGTGCTGCAAGGTTGTATATTTCTTCCGGCTGTGTTTCCTGGATTATCCGAATAATATTGGAAGAGTCTGTGAGATCACCGTAATGCATGTAAAATCTTGTATCCTGTTCATGGGGATCGCTATAAAGGTGATCCACTCTCTGGGTATTAAACAAGGAAGAACGCCTTTTAATACCATGAACCAAGTATCCTTTATGTAATAAAAAATTCTGCCAGGTAAGCTCCATCCTGCCCAGTTACTCCTGCTATTAATGCAGTTTTTTGCATTTTATTTCACCTCATTTTGGTTAACTAAATCATGCAGAACATACATCTGCAGGGATCAGGTGCATTCTTTCATTGAAGTTGTACCAGAAATTGAATCATGTATGCTTAATCAACATTTATAGTAATTATAAAAATATCTCCTTCCAGTATTATGTAATTCATTGAGCCTCATAACTCATTAAGTTAAATTCCGCCCGACATATATTTTGAATATATATCTTTTGATCTAAAGTTAAAATATCCGATGCAGGCACGTTTTTATTACGAATGCCAACTTTTGTAAAAGGTAAATCAATTTTTTCTGCAACACCAATTAACTTTAAAAGATCATTTAACTCTTTTGATATGTTTTCAAATCGTAATATCTTATTAACCATCGGTTTTCCATTGATTGAATACATTTTATGGCTATTAAGACACATTTCCATCCTGCCGCTTTTAATAAGATGATCTATTATTGGGGGAATATTATTGATATTTATCTCAGTTGTAATCCCACTACTATATTGTTCATATATCATTCGATAATTAGCCAATGATATCGCTTTATCATAAGGGTGTCTTTCTACAGTGAATTTAAAGTAATTTTTACAATTATAACTGGTTTTAAGAAATACTTCGCTAATAGGCATGTGATTATAAAACATTTGTTGAGAAAGAACTTCATTGGGAATTTTTATGGGAAGGTCTTGATCTCCAATAATTGTTTTTCGATATATTTTTTCTAAAGATCTATTATTTGAATAATTTTGACAGATACGCCCTGTTGCATGAAACCTTAACCTTTCATCAATCGGTGTTATGGGCGTTATTATATCATTCTGTCCACATATTTTCGACAATGCAATTTCAATACTGGTACCAGCAGTCTTACGTGTTTTTATAAACAAAAACTTATGTTTTTTTGATAAAATCATGTTATTACCTCATTGAAGTAGTACCCATAACAACTAAATATACGTTCGTGTTTTATTACTATGCTTCTAATTTTGCTGATTCTATCATCATTTTTCCAGTTATGAAAATAGCTTTCATTGATATTTTTATTAACTATTCCTTCATAAGGATGATAGAATGTACCGATGTAACCATATACGTTCACTAATGTACTATCAAGATTGGATGTTAAATCCTCGTATTTTATTATCAAGCATTTTTTTAAATAAGGTAAATCTTCAAGAAATATTTTATGGCAGATGGCCCAGTGCAATAACAGTTCTTCTAAAGTAGAAAAGCTCCATTTTTGCGTTGCCAATGAAACAGCCAAAGGGTGCCTTGTAATAACGAGAAAATAGGAATCATTAAATATTTCCTGAAGAAATCTTGTCTTTAAAATATTGGGAGGTGACTTTTCCATCAAAATAGGCTTGGTAGTATCCCAGTATCTGGACCACTCTTTGTATAATTTATCTCTATTACCATTGTTGATAAGATTAGAACCTTCGGTAAGATGCATTTCTTGACAAAACCCAAACTTTCCTGGACCACCGTATTCCCTGGCTGGTGGATAGACGCTCTGCAAAAATTGACCTTCATCTTTGGGAAATCCTGTATTGGCAAACGAGCTTATATCAGGGTGTTGCTTTAAACAATCGGCAAGCAAAGTAGTCCCACTTCGATGAAGTCCTGCTATAAAAACATACTTATGATTATTAATAAGCATAGCTTGCTCCAAATAATTTATTTTTTTGAGGATCTGTATAAGTTTTCTAAGCATTTTTATAGAGTATAAAGCGCTTATACTTTTTATATTAGGGCTTTTCTCCATTGGTCATGAAGTCCTACCTTAACTCACTTGAGGAAAGATCAAAGTAAGGTCTTTTAGTCAAATAAGCATTCCGCCCACATTTAACCAAGTTAGATAGTCAAGTGCACCAGAATAGCCATCAAAGTCTTGAAAAAATTATATATAGTCGCACATCACTAATTCATGTCCTTTCTCTTCATTCATTTGATACAACCTCAGAATAACCTAATGCATCAGTAATTTTATTTAACAATTTAATAGTATCGTTTGTTAGTGTCTTCTGCCAATCTCTTGCAAGTGGCATAGGTATATGAATGTAGCCTAGATAAGGCTTGCCTACTCCTTTTTCTTGATCACTTATAAAAATATCTTTAAACATGCAATCCGGAAAATGTTTATGAACATCATCATGAAATAATTCAACCCTTAATATACCTGATATTTCTCTTTTTAATGCCAATTCGTACCAATGTAAATAGGATCGTGCAGCCTTCTCTATGGGTTTGTTATAATCTTCCAGGTCGACTCCTAAGCATTCTTTTATCATTTTTCGTCTAAAATGATATGATAAAATTCCTTTCTCATTTTCGATGATAAGTGAAGGAATAGCATCAACCGGGTTTCTTGCATAAAGATACCATTTTTTTGGATAAACAAAATAACTGTTTTTTGCAGTTTTATCATTAATATAAGGATAATCATTGCTATCTACCGCATATTGCCAGGCACATATCCCTGATCTCCCTATTTTTTCGTGTTGAATATCCAAACCATTCCGAATAAAATATTGGCTGACAAAATGACTGCCACATCGAGGGGAACCAATAAAACAGTATTCTGGTGCTATGGCTTTCTTGACATGATTAGCAAAGCGTAATCTTTCTTGTACAACTACTTCTGATATACGAACTTCTTTTAACTCAATGTTCTTGATGTAATTCTCTTTAGGGTGAATTAAAGAAGGTACCTGAAATAGCGTCCATGATCGATCAGCAACCAACTGGCAGTTAATTGTGTAAGACTCGGTAAGTTCATTTAAATCTCTATGAATTATGACATCGGCAGTATGATCAATTTTGTTTAACCTGTTTAGAGCAATCTTAGCGAATGCTTGGTTGATAATAAATGCAGTGTTAGACATCTCAATCTCTGAATTGATTTCAATGCGTTTTGGTGGAGCATCAGAATAAAAATCAGGATCAAGCCTTGGCCTTCCCAATCGAATCATTGCTGGCTTTTTATTAAAAGCTATAATTTTGTTGATAATTTTCTTAAATTCCTTTGATTTAAATACTTTTTTTGCATAGGGAGCAAAAATAATATCATCTTCGCAAAAAAGAGCAAACTTATCTTCTGAGTTAACCAAACGTCTGAACATAGCCTGAAAACCTAGACAGACAGCTATCTGTGGGGGAATTAATATATTATTGCACTCTGGATCTCCACAATCTTCTTTATCGCATCGGAAACAAACAGGGTATTTTTTTACACGATTTTCTTTTAATGCCAGTGAAACTTCAGGAGAGTCTGGATAATAACCCGGGGAAAATTCGTATCGATGAAGCCCTACATTATTAAGCTCTTTAACAACATCCATTTGCCTTTCTCTGCAATCAGGCAGTGTTAAACAGATTACTCGAAGCCTGTCTGCATCAAAACCGTTTATTTTCATTTTAGTTGATTATTACCTCCCTTTGCATATTACAGTCCCAAACGAACAGTATATTCCTAATAAAGCTAAATATAGTTTTATCAATTGTTAAGCCTAATTGCTATAAACTCTTACTTCCATACCAATAGTTATGAATTAAATATGGTTCTATCAGGGTTCATTATTAGGCATGTTTGCTTATTTTCACCTTCTACTATAGATATAAGGTAAAAAAGGGCTATGCAAAATTTTAGCAATACCCAAAACGTTCCACTATCAATTTAAAATTAGAAGATCTTTCTATCTCATCAAGAAAATCTTCAGTGATTTCCCGTCTTGGCAGCATTTTTATTTCATCAAATTCTTTACCCCTTCCGCTGTCGCCTGTCATTCTTATTTTCGGAAATATAGCTTTATAGGCGGGGTTATAACTTATTATCAGGCATTTACAAATCTCTTCCAGTACCTGATCCGGATTCTGAACAAAATCTTCATACAAAAATAGATCTGCAAACTGGTAACGATCCAAAAAAGCAAGAAATCTCGAACAATAATGGTCAAAATCTTTCACATCAGTTTGCCAGCCTATATGATTAACATTGTCCATTAATGATAAATATGAATCAATTGGATTCCTTATTGTAATCACTGATTTAACATCATAGTCTTCAGCTACCGTATCCAGCAAACAATTATATGAACTTACACCGTTCGCCAAATAATCTGTATGAGAATGATCCCTGATAATTAATTCTTTTGAATGCTGCCTGCACTTTTCTACCACCTTTGAGAGTCTTTCCTTAAAGATATTTTTTAACTCACCTTCAGAGTGGTAGCTAATATTCGGATAGAAGACCTGCAGCTGCTGAAGGGGGTCAATCGGAGTAAACCAGACATGCCCAGGGTTTAACGGGTGAATCTCACTCAATAAAACGATATTATGCATAGCAGCCAGGCATTTACAGATAACTGAACCTCCGGTACAAGATAAATGATGAATGGTGCGAATCAAGGTGACTAAATCCTGCTTCATTAAGGCAGGCATGTAAAAAGTATTTCCAATATCAAGATTATTTTTATCTTTTAAAGTCATCAAATATAATTTTGAAAAAACACGGTACGCATGCTGTTCATCTTCAGGGATATTTTCAACATTGTGGTTTTTTAACCCGGGATTAAAAAGCTCAAGTAACTCCACCGGTATATATTGATCAAGTTTTATGGAGTACTCGATTTTAAGATCTTGCTCAACTTTTTTTAAAGCAGCAACTGGTTCATTGATAAGCCGATCATAAGATATTAAACTGTATGGACTTTTTATCTTGTAATCTAAAAAAGCCATACATGACCTTAACCATAGTTTATGCCCTATTTCTAAGTTTAGACCGATACTTTCCTCAATTGACCGGGCAACTTCCCAGGGGTGTCGCTCTATATTGATATATGAAACATGGAAGTTAAAAACATTGATAACTTTTTTCCATACTGGCAACAAATAGACAATGCAAGGATCGCCCGTCATAATAGTGGAACCAGTTGAGTCTATAGTTGTAGCCAGCATCTCCCGAATCTGTTTTCCGGCGGTTTTTGCTGCATTTGTCTTTTCCCAGTTAGCCGGCAGGTTAATATCAGAATAGGGTTTTAGTCCCAGCTCCTTTAAAAGTTTACGGTTAATCGTCTCTGAGGTATGGATATTCCCTTGTTTATCGAGAGTCTCAAGACTCTTTAAGCCTAAAACAGATAAAGCCTTCTTAATAAGGTTAATTCCACTTTTAGGTGAACCAGTGATAATAACTAGTTGCCGTTGTTTTTCTGACTTCATTTTTCACCCTACCTGCAATTATTGAAGTTTTTATCCAAATATATTTTAAATATTTCGGAAACCGCCTGACGATCAATTCTGGTTTCTATCTGATTTATTTCTGCGTTATAGTAAACTAAGTTAGCATGTAAATCAAGCTTGCTTAAGCGCTGAAAGGCCTGTGCTCGTTGTTCAAGGGGCATTAAAATGTTTATTTCTTCCATATACTCGCTATGCCTGTAAATAGAAAGCTGGTTTTCATGCTTGCGAAAGGCACCAAGTGGTTTAAGAGCCTGATAATACGAAGCGTAATGGGCCATATTCCTCCACAAGTTCCAATCGCCGGCTAAATTCATTTTATTTAAGGCATACCTGGTTTTAAACCACAGGGCTTTCCTGTAAAACAAGCCCTCTTGTGGCAGCATGTGCCAGTGTTTACCATCACATAAACCTTCCTTTACAACCTCTGTTGGTGTGGGCACTTGGCGCTCAAGCAGGGTTTTGCCTTGAGCATCGATTACATATTTAGGGCCCCCCACCCATTCTATTTTCGGCTGGCTTTCAGCAATCATAGAAATTGTTTTTAATGCCCCGGGCATTAAAATATCGTTACTGTTTAACCAAGCCATGAAATCGCGGTTGCCGGGCTTCATGTTATCAAAACCCCTACCAATTGCATCATAGACCCCATTATCTTTTTCTGAGATATAAGTAAAACTAATGTCCTTACAAAATATCTGATGGTTGCTATTGGCAATTTTTTGCTTCCATTTTTTCAAAATATCCAGGGTTCCATCAGTTGAAGCCCCGTCCTGAATATGGTACCGAATAGAAAAGTTGCCGCTCTGGTTTATTATACTGCGAATAGTTTCGTCAATAGTTTTTACAGAATTTAAACTGGGCGTCACAATGTAAATTGTTATACCCAGTTCCTTCTTAAACGTCACAAACGGCTTTTTATTGCAAGTGTTATCCTTTGATTCTTGTAATCCCGAAAATCTATTTCGCCCCTCTTTTATTATTGGGTTATCAATTATATATGGAGCAAATTTAATGCTTTGACTCTGCAAACCCCCACCAGTGCTAACTGCAGAGGGTAACACATCTTCAATACCATTTGAAATATAGTTCTCATCTACCTGTTTTCTGGGCCACTTTTTAAAGTTCTTATGATACCAGTAACCATAATTTTCAACTTTTTCATAAACTAGTTTAAATTTATCAGTTGGATAAGACGGTTTTAAAGTGCATCTCCTTAAACAACTGGTAGAAAGTTCCTTGAGCGCTCTTGCCCGATCTTCGTGGTTAATTGTATGATTTATCTCACCAATATACTGATTAAAATATTTTTGCGACAACTGGCCTTCTCTTAAATTAAAAGCTCCTAGTGACCACTTGGCTTCGACTAGAACAGCCTGATGCGCAAACAGTCTCCAAAGATGCCAATCCCCAGCATATTTGTATTTTTTTATAGTTTTCGGGCCCTCAACTTTTTTCCACAGCCAGTTTCTAAAAAAAGTTCCTTCCTGTTGGATAAAGTGCCAATGCTGTCCTTCACATAAACCTCTTTTTATAACTTCTGTTGGTGTAGGTCTGTCAACATGTGAAATTTGAGTATTATTTTTAAAAACCGCGCACTGACCCGTTAGCCAGGATAGCTGTTCCGGGTTGAATTGCTGCGCTAAACTATTTACCAGGGCAAGTGCGCCAGGTAACAATATATCATCGGCATTAATCCAGGTCATGAAAGCATTATAAGGCATGGTAAAGTTATTAAATCCTTTTACCAGGGCATCATACATACCCTGATCCGGACTGCTTTCGTATGTAAATACAATGTTTTTACAATATATAGGGTGCAGTTGGTTCAGCAAACGGTTCTGCCAGATTTGTAGTTTTTCAAGAGTCCCATCAGTGGAACCACCATCCTGGATATGATAGCGTATAGAAAATTGACCGGCCTGATTTATAACACTCGATATAGTCTGGTCTATGGTATCCACAGCATTAAATGATGGGGTTACAATATAAACAACTGGCCAAGCCTCAAGGTGTAAAGGATCTAGAATAGTGCTTCTTTTTAATAATTTGCCCGCCTCGCTTAAACCTATTTGCCTTAGGTGAATTCTTTTTTGTTCTATTTCTTCTTTATTTTTTAGTTCATCTGATTTATTTAAAGCCTGATCTTGTATTGGAAATAAAACATTTGATAGTTCATCGGTATCTTCACCGGTTAATCCCTGCTGACGATATAGAGCCTGAGATACACCTTCCCAAAAGGCATCACGGCACAACATATACTGTGTTACCCGTGAAGCTGGAATAAAATGAGAGACCTCCATTAATGGTGTGTATAATATTTCATAACCATGTGTGCGCAGGGCCTGATTGGCTGCGAACTCTTCCTGCGCCAGGGGCAATTTCCTTTTTCTGCCAAGTTGCTCCGGGAACCCTCCTGCTCTGCTCAGTGCTTCAGCACGGTAAGCAGTATTTGCAGTAATCAGCCATTTTATTCTCATATCATCCAGAAATATATCTTGTTCTCCCCAATCAATCAAGGCAAGGCATGACAACAAATCTTCGCTCAGCCACGCAGGCGGCTGCTCTTCCCACAAAGGTTTTACTTTTCCACCTATAGCGGCTACGCTAACAGGGTGCCTAGTAAATAATTCGACAATGGTTTCAACCCAATTATCGGGTACTAAGCAATCATCATCGGTAAATGCTATAACATCAGTTTTACAGTGTCTAAGGGCTTCATTACGCGCATAAGCTATACCACATTTTTCAGTGATAATATATTCCAGGTTGTTAATATGATGTAGTGATTCTTTAAACTGCGTTGATAGTTCCGGTTGAAGTGAATTATCAATAACCAGTATATTATATTTATCGTGGCTTAAAGTCTGCTGATTTAGCTTATCCAGGCAGCTTTTCAACCACTCAAACCTTTGATATGTGCATACTGCAACTGTAACTAACATGATGCCCTCCTAATATACTGATATTCAAATCAAATCAAGTTTAGCTTATAGATCAGTCAAATTGATCAACTATTTTCACCCGACTATCTAAGCCCCATGCTTGATATGCTTCTTTTAATCGAGATATTTCAAGCTGGATCCTCTTACCGGCATCAGCAATAAATTGTTCGGACAAGCTTTTGACTTCATCTTCTTTACCGATTTTTTTTAAATTAATATCACTAACATTTAAAGTGACAGATATGTCAGTTTCCAAAAAAGAAGCAATTTTTTTCAGAACCCCTTGATGGGCAGATCTTAGCTCTTCATAGGTTATCATTAAGGGGACAATCTTGTAATGTCTGAAGAAGTTAATTAAGTTTACTTCTTCGTTAATAATAACCTTTAGTGACTTCATAAGCTCCTGCCGATTATACTCTACCTGTGGAATGTCAACCCGGTCACTTCTTACATGCCAAACATTTGTCATCCTTGATTTATAAAGGGATATCGCCTGCTCAAGACAGTTTTCCCGCCGTAAAAAAATGCACTTCGTTGCAAAGTCGAAGTAATCCCAAAGTTTTTCTATGCTCTCCAACATTTTAAACTGGTGGTGTGCCATTTCCATCCCGAATATATCATTAGCGGTTCTCTGTTCGTTTTTTAAGGTTTTTAAATATTCATCTATGTTATCGGAATTATAGTTGTATTTTTCTTTATACATATCAAAACAGTTTTTGTTAAGCCATTCCTGAGGATTTCCCATTTGACCTGTTTGAACAAGTAATTCCGTCAGCAATGTGCTGCCAGATCTGGGGACAAAAAAAATTATATAGTCCTTGTTTTTTTTCATAGTTTCAGGATCATGGTTGTTAATTACAGTCACTCCCCCCACTTTTCTAAGGATGTCTTTGATTGCTTAACTGCCCAGCGATCAATAAAGTTGTTGATTTCAGTAATCGAATAAAAATGGCGAACAAATTGGTGTTCATATACTTCCCTAAGAAAATCTACATCAAAACTAAAATTTTCTTTTACTTGAAAATACCTGGCAGCATAATCTTTATTTTTTGAAATATTAACTTCAGGCAAACTTAAGTTTTCGATGCCCAGGTATTCCTCAATGGCCGCAGAAAAAGTATTTGATAAGTCTTCCAGGCGATATATTAGGATTGAAACATTTCCATTTTCTATAATCATATACTTTTTATGGTGATCAAAAGGATAATCGTAAACATTAACTCCAATTGACTCTTTATATTGAACATCAAAGTGATTCAGACGATACCTGAGAATCATTTTCATTTTCTTCTGGATCTGATCATCTTCAATCTCCGGCCAATTTTCAAATACACCCGACAGTGCTCCGCTGACAGGTTCTCGCACTCCGGCAATAAATTTCCATTGCAGTTTATCTCCCTCATTGTCATATAAATGCTTGAGGGACAAACCTACGGCAGCATGAGAACGCTCAGGTAAAAAACGAGGCAGGTGTCTTTTGATGGTCGCTGGATTCATCTGGTGAATATGATAGACCTGAGCAGAGAGCACTTCAGGTGGCAGAGATATAAGGCTTTCACAGATCGACTTACTGGCTACTTTCCCGGAAATAAAAACTGGAATTATCCAGTCGTTTTTTGCTGCAAACCTATCGTGTTCAACAAAACCACAGCCCCCGGCAAAGCTTTCGTCTTCGCCCTCGGGAAGCAAAATAACTTCCTGTGCCTTAAGCAGTTGTTTAGACAGGCCTGATGCAAATGCTTCCTTAATTGTATAATATCTGCGAAACTGGTAACCCCTTTCCCGTTCCAGCAGGTATTTATTTCTCTCTTCCTCGCCTAGATTTGTTGCAAACCGTTCTACAAATAAAAAGTTTTCTGGATTCCAGTAAGCAGGTGAAAGCTGTTCTCTGGCAGTTTTGGTATTACACTCATGATTAAATACACCAAACAGATGATTTATTTTTTTGATCCGGTAACGATATGCTGCTTCAATCAGGAATTCAAGATCGTGTTTAGCACCGGTGTCCTCTAGAAGAGGAATTTTGAGTTGCACATCTTTTAAATAAAAGTATCCAACTGGGTTAACACAGAATGCATCGCGCTCCCAGTGCCTGATTGCTGAGTGGAAATCTGTTCTTGGGTCGCAAACCCATTCTATCTTACCGGCCGGCTTATCAGAGATTACCAAAACTTTTCCCATGACAAACTGCTCGCCTTTTAAAAAATAGGGCATCACTTTTAAAAAAGTTCCTTTTAAGTAATAATCATCTGCATTCAGGTAACCTATAACCTGACCTTCTGCCTTTTCAAAACCTTTATTCATGGCATGAACCTGGCCACGATCTTTTTCAGATATCCATTTTACATGGGGGTAGCTTTCGAGAATAGCGGTTGTTTCATCTGTTGAACCGCCATCAATAACTAGATGTTCGAAATTTTGATAGCCCTGATCCCTAACACTTAAGATGGCTCTTTCAATCGTGTTACCGCTGTTATATGAAGGTGTTATTATCGATATTTTCATGCTATATCCCTCAGAATCATCTGGTACTGGCATACCGTTGGTCAATCAATAAGCGTCTATAATTTTCACAACATGATCGTAGATCCGGTATTCATCTACAAAAACTTCCCTGGCCAAATGCTCAAGATCTGGAAGATTATCTTTGGAGTAATCAGAAACCTTCTTTCTCTGTGGCTTAATCACCTTGAAACCAAGCCTATCAGAGAGAATCCGGATCGATTTTTCCATGTTCTCCTGAACCCCTATAAACATGTATTTGCTGATATATTCGTCCAAATCATTGTTTGCTGAATAATCTGGTTCGATAAGGAAATTAAAAAGATAATGGCCTCTCTGAAGAAAACCATTAAAAAACTTCTGGAAATTTAAACGCCGCTTCCTATCAACACATTCAGGTGATGAATATTTCAAATATAAAAACAGGGATACAATCATCGCATATGGATTGCGAATAAAAGTAATGACATTACTTTTAGAAGCAGTTTTAGCTCCAGTAAAATGCTCAAACCCAAATCCTTTCCGCCTGTTAAAATGGCCATGAATGCGATGCCCGGGGCGCAAATCCGTATAGGAATCAACCTGTTTAACAGATATATCCGGATAATACAAGAAAAGGTTACATTTATACCAATTCCTTAACACTCCCTCAAAAGCCTCACCTGCGGTTTTTGGAATATGCATAGATAATACAGGCAGATCTGAATTATAGTTACCAAACGCAGAAATACTCTCTATCTTTAAACTTTCAGCAAATAATCGTTCGCTCTTATTATTGTATTTTTTTTGATTATTGATCTCCTGCTTGTCAGAGATCAGCATAGCTTGTAGATTATGTTTATTAGATATTTCGGCCCCCGTTGCAATAATTTTTTCCTTCTTCACCCACCGCTCAAAAAACCCTTCAATTTCGGAATCCGAATAATAATGCTTTACCATGTCACTTGAATACAACTTTTCGAGGAAAGCGTGATCAAATTTTAGATCCTGTTTTACTTGTTTATATATT